>ENA-OQDL01001523-OQDL01001523.1-human-gut-metagenome-genome-assembly--contig:-NODE-1523-length-11305-cov-2.415101_pt1 | contig 11305 bp, 7 predicted proteins | sample MGYA00242782_ERZ504609 | MGnify/ENA primary metagenome ERZ504609 (study PRJEB26092, sample SAMD00036320) | human gut metagenome | host: Homo sapiens | study: EMG produced TPA metagenomics assembly of... | reverse complement strand
AGTGTGGCTTCGGTATGTCCATTACGCTCCAAGACCCCATTTTCCGCACCATATAGAGGGAAAACGTGCCCGGGACGAGCAAACTCGGAAGGATTCAGATTTCCTGCCACCAAAGCTTTTATTGTTGACGAACGGTCGAAAGCAGAAACTCCCGTAGTACAGCCATACCCTCTTAAATCTACCGACATAGTAAACGGTGTACCTAGCAATGAAGTGTTTTCTTCTGCCATCGGAGCCAGACAAAGTTCTTCACAACGTGAACGTGGCAGAGGAGCACATAACAACCCTCTGCCATGAGTAATCATAAAATTTACAATTTCAGGAGTAATCTTTTCTCCTGAAACGATAAAATCGCCTTCGTTTTCACGATCTTCGTCATCAACAACGATCAATACTTTGCCTTGGCGAATATCTTCCAATCCTTCTTCTACTGTATTTAACATTTTAGTGTATCTAGGGAGTTAATTATACCGCAAATTTAAGCTAAAACAAAAAGAATCGAAAACTATTAGCCTTTTTTATGATAAAAAAAATCAATCATCTCCCGTCAGAAGGCTTATCCCATCATTTCACTTCTGTTATTCTAAGAACAATATAAGGAGCATCCGGAATTCTTACTCCCCGATGATGTATATCAAAAACACGATAATCCAATTCCTCCGTTGTTTCAAATATCACAGGATATTCCGTGACAGTCATGGCCCACACATCAATAATCTCCACTTTAAACCGTTTATTCTTTTGCAATTTGTTATAATCCGCATTTTTTACCGGCAGATTAAAAGTCCAGAAACCTTTCACATCTTTTCCCATATTGACCAGATAATAATCTGGTCCAGCAGTAGAAGTAACCAAGTCACGACTGACATCTGCCATCTCCAACGGATGGGGAGCAGCTTCAATAATCGTTCTTAAAAATTTCACACGTTTCCAGCTTTCACCTTTTAAAGATCCCCCTTGCGCCCAAAAGATAGGTTCGTTCCCCTGCTGATAACATTCACCGTGAGTGACATAAATTCCACCCAACAAACCATTCAAAATAAAGCAAGTCATCTGCTGCGGACTTAACCTTCCCCAACGATAAGGTAGATTCCCTTCATACCCAACCTCATCACATATAACCGGTTTGCGATAAATTTTTCTTAAAGTAGCAGAAGCGGTAGAACTCAGTACCGGTGCCTCATCCTGTATGCTGACATGGGTAAATTCAGGCATCCAATAATCAAAATAAGTAGCCGTCGCTCCATGAATAGAACATAAATGGCGATAAGGATCATTCTCAACCACAGTTTTCGTCAACAGCTTCCAATCGTCCACAGTTTTCGCTTTTACATAATCCCACTCGTTTGCCATAGACCACCATACATTTCTAAAAGAAGCCAAACGAGCAGTAATATATTTAATATAACGTACATTCACCTCATTCGACATAGCATCAAAGCCCCATCTTCCCTTATCATAAGGATGGAAAAGGATCAAATCCGCCTCAATCCCCAAACGGTTCAGTTGGTCTATCCGTTTCTCCAAATGCTGAAAAAAAGCCGGGTCAAATCTGTCAAAGTCCCATTCTTTCCTTTCATTTCCTTCCTTATCTTTTATCGTCTTCCTTATTTCAAAAGGATAAAGCGCAGGCTCGTCTTTCACTAAAGAATAGTTTTTAGGAAACACACACATCCTTACCTTATTAAAACCGGCTTCACCAAACGATTTCAAAGTAGCCTCCTGAGTCGTTTCCTTCATATGTGTCCATGCATAGGCCGTCGTACCCATCGGATAATAACGGGTACCGTCCGCATATTTAAAATTATGTTCTCCGTCCACCAATACCATGCCATGATTATCTTTTCCGGCAGGTATCACTGTGAATGTACCTTTCCGACCATTCATAGCCCCTATACTGGAAGATGTAACATACCTCCATTCCCCGGCGACAGCAGGCATAAACCGTATCCTATAAGTATTCTCACCATCATAAAACCCTTCCACCGTTTTCTTTTCCTTTCCACAAACGAAAGTAGCGGAAAGACGTATATCAAAAGGATTCCCTTTGGTCACCTGTTTAAAACTCAACTCAAACCGGTCCCAACATTCCACTTTGTCTTGTGCATTTACTTTTACCACAAAACTTAACAGCGTCCAAACAGCTATTACATAAAATTTTGTACTCATCCTATCATGTTTTAAAAATTATACTCATAAAAGTTTTCCGGAACATTTTCATACTGTGTCAATGAGCACAAAGATAGATTTTACCCTTGAGAGCCAAAGGTAAAATCTTACATCAATAAGGTATTTTCTTGCTATTTACCTTCATAAACAGCACAAAACGGAACTTAGTTATTATTTTTATACTCAGTCAAAGTCTGATTAAATGCTTTTTTAAACGCCTTGCCAAAGTAACCGGGATCAGAGAAGCCGACGGCAAAAGCAACCTCAGAGAAAGACATACCACTTTGTATAAAACTTTTCGCTTTATTCAACCTATAATTCTTTATATATTCTATCGGAGAAATCCCCATGATACCATTCACTTTCCGATTGAATACAGAGCGGCTCATATTCATGAACTCTGCCAGATCATTCACCCGCAGCCCCGGATTACTGTAATTCTCTTCCATAAATCCTACCAGCTTCTGCATAAACAACTCGTCCAAAGGAACAATTTGCGACACAGGATAAGCGACGGCTTCTAAAGGTTCTTTCTTCGGTTGAGCACCATACTTTGACAAAAAAGCCGACTGAAGCACTTTTCTTTGCCTGATCAAGTTCTCAATTCTCGATTTTAAATAATCGCTGCTGAAAGGTTTAGGTATATAATCATCAATCCCTAATTGTAAACATTGAATACGATCCTCAACAGACGATTTTGCAGAAAGGATAATAAGAGGGATATCACAGGTATTGACATTCTCCTTGATGTGCCTTATCAATTCAATACCATCCATACGCGGCATCATAATATCCGTAATAATAAAATCCGGAATTTCCTCTTCTATCTTTTCCAATGCCATCACCCCGTCGGCAACTCCAACAACACGGTAAGTGCCCGACAATATTTCACATATAAATTGACGCAACTCCGCATTATCCTCCACTACCATCACTTTTACTAAAGTTTCTTTTGTTGCCGGAGGCATGTCCGGCAAAAATGTTTTATCATTTTGTTCCGGTTCCGCCAAGACCGTTTCCTGTTCTTCCGAAGTGTCGTTCAATATATATTCAACATTTTTATCCTGAGCATATATTTCTTTTCCTTTATGCAAAACCAGTTTGAATACACTTCCTTTCTTTACTTCACTTTCGACCTGAATTTCCCCATGCAGCATTTTAACCAACTCATTCACCAGCGAAAGCCCTATACCCGATGAAGGCTGCATGTCATTTTCCTTGGACACTGTAGTGAAACGTTCAAATATGGATGGCACTTTATCTTTAGAGATGCCAATACCTTCATCTTTTACGGCAATCGAAACAAACTGTCCGCTTTCCATCACAATCAAGGTAATCGACTTATTATCCGGTGTATACTTAAAGGCATTGGAAAGCAAGTTAAAGATAATTTTCTCGAACTTATCACTATCTATCCACAAAAAAACAGAAGGCAACGTTGTCTGAAGAGAAAAATTTATATTTTTTTCTGTTGCCAACAACCGGAAATTATCCATTATATTATGAAGCATGATAATGATATCCCGGTATTCAATAGTCAAGCCCAATTTTTTTATTCTGTATCTTTCTGAAATCCAATACTTGATTAATGAGCAATAACATACGATTGATATTTTTCTGAACCAATTGAAGATGATGCCGGGTCCGGGAAGTCAAAGGCTCCTGGGACAACACTTCGGATACCGGACCGGATATAAGGGTTAAAGGAGTACGTAGTTCATGTGAGATATCAATAAAAGAACGTACTTTTATTTCCGCCAATCTTTGTTCCATAATTTACCTTATGCTTCAAATAGTAAATATAGAAAAAAACATATCCGATAGCTAAAGATATCACCAAGACAACAACTAGATAAAAAGCCTTAGCCCAACCGGTTTCCCAAAAGGTGGGTAATACCTGTAAAGTAACCGTTTTCACAGTGTTCATCCAAATACCATCCCCATTGGTCGCCTTTATCTGAAATTGATATTTTCCTGCCGGAAGACTTACAAAACTAACCGAGTTCTTCTTACCTATATAATACCATTGATTATCATCCAACTTATAAGCATACTCGATATCCAAGGAATTAGTATAATCCAACGCAGCAAATGAGATGGTAAAATTCCTCCGCCGGGTAGGGATCTCTAAATAATCCGCATCACTCAATACATGAGACAAATTATCCTCCGAATATTTTATACCTGTCACTACAATAGGAGCTTCATAAGTCTGCTTAACGATACTATCCGGAGAAAAGACAAGCATACCGCCTTCTGTACCCATTAAGATATCCCCTTGCCTGTCTGTAACCGGAAGACATTCACTATATTAAAAGAGCGATTGCAAAAAAGTTTCTCCAAAAGACTCAAAAGTCTGATCGTGCACATCAAACAGAGTGATATCCGTTTCCGAGCCGATCCATATATTATGATTTTTATCTTCAATCAAGGCTCTAGCCAACGGAGATGTCTCTTTGCCGAACGAACCGGAACCGAAGTTCATCAGATAATAAATTTGACGAAACCAACTTACAAAGGCCACCTCCATAACAATAACAATAGATAGTTTCATCCGTCGCTCGTAAAACAGACATCACATCAGCACTACACAATCCGTCAGCCACCTGCGGACGAGGAAGGTTAAGATAAAAACGAATATTTTCGTAATCCGAAAAATCAGAAGAAAAAGTGATCAAACCTTCTATAGTACCCACCAGCATAGTATGACCGGGTCCCTCCACCATACAACGAATACTGTTGGTACGATTAATAGGAAAACCGGACAATTTATTCTCCGCATGAATAAAACGTATCGCCCCATCTTCCTTTTCCTCAACCAAATTCAATCCGCCACCGTAAGTACCAATCCAAATACGTCCGTTATGATCCTCATCAATGCATGATATTTTATTGTCACTGATGGAATAAGGATCCGACGGATTATTCATATAATGATATACCTCATAATGATAAGGACGATTCCGAGGAACAAGTCTGAACAATCCGTTTTCCTTACTGCCAAGCCATATTGTCTGCGCCTGATCCTTCAGCATGACATAGATTCCACCTTCTGCAAAAACTGTTTCCGTTTGAGCCAGTTCCCCATCAGGCGACAAATAACCCAACAAGTTTTTCTGTGAATCCATAATACGTATAATCCCTTTCTTTGTTGCAATCCATAAATGTTCGTCGCTATCAAACAGAAATGATTTTGTATCAAAATAATTGTCCAACTCCCTATAAGTATAGGGACTGGGCGGAAAGAACATTTTTATAAATGAGCGCTGGGATTTGATCCACAAATTATTTTGTTTGTCAACATAAGTTGTTTTAATAATAGGAGAATAAGGTATATGATTCCTTCCCGGTGTAAAATAGACTTTTAGCTCCCGGCTCTTTTCGTCATAATAACTGAATATACCTTTATAAGGAATAGTCCAAACCACTCCGTTAGGATCTTCATAAATAAAGAGTTCATTTTCCGGAGAAGAAGCCATGTATCCGGAAGGAGTATTCAAATATTGTTTCACTCCGGTTTCCGGATCAAGCCGGATAATTCCCGGCAATCCGGTAAATATCCATAGAAATCCTTTAGAATCCTGGTAGACTTTTCTCACAGCCGCATCATCATGCCCTGGAAGAGAGAAATCATATTTCTCCATCGCCAGTTCAGGGAAACGGCATAGGTACAAACCTTTATCAGACAAAACAGCCAGCTGATTATCTTTCAACACTTTAATTCCGTTTATATGCTGAATCTTCTCTTGAAAAGGAACGATGTTGAATTGCATGGTATTTACATCATAATAGGCTAGCCTGCCATTCTGTGATGCAAGAAAAATCAAGATTATCCATTGTTTCGAACATAGAAAAGGGGATATGAACTAATGGTCCGCTTGCCAAATATGCTAACTCCCTTGTCACTAAATACCCATTCCTCTCCCTGTTTATCTTCAAAGACCTACTGACTTTCCCCAGTTCCACATCATCAATAGCTGTAATATACTGAATCCCTGAAGAAACAGTACACTCTTTATCTGAAATTCTGAAACATCCTCCATTATTTAAAGTAACCCAAGTAATCCCTTTGGATAAAGGATACAAATTTTTCCTATTTGCAACGGAGTATTAAAATTGTTGTTCATACTGTTTCAGAACATTGATCAGCTTATTTTCACGAATATCATATAAATACAGGCTATGACGATCGTATGCAATCATCCATAAATTGCCGTCGGCCGTATTCTCCAGCCGCTGCATGTGCTGGTTCAAAAGAGAATCAAACTGAAAAGTTTCGAAATCGCGTCCATCAAACCGGCTTACCCCATTCCAAGTACTAACCCATATAAAACCATTATGACTTTGAAGAATCTGCGCCGGATTACTTTGAATCAATCCGTCTCTCACTGTATATTGGCGTGCAACACAAATAGGCTGTGCTTTGACAAAACCCCAATGAAGAAGTAAAAACAAAGTACACCATATATATTTTAACTTTATTGTGTTTCTCATTTTACATCGATTTATCAAACAAGTACAAAGATAACCAAATGTAGATTTCCTCCTAAGATAAATTGCCAATTAGACATAAAATACAAGGTTAAAATAGAAAAAAACGGCAACTTTGGTATAAGAACCAATAGCTGCCATTTTTCCTAACTACCTTTTCACCCTATTTCCTACAAGCCTATTTATATCCCTCATTTTGTAAAAATTCGTCTTTATTCGTTATGGCATCCAGTAAAGTTTGCGGGAACGGACGCAACATATGATAAGCTTCCACGTTTTTACCGGCATCAGGATTTCCGGATTTTATCCGGCGGATAAATATTTCACTTCCCATTCGTTTCAAATCAAACCAACGTAATTGTTCTCCGACCAATTCCCGGGCACGTTCATCCAATATGAAATCAATATCCTCAATGTCACTTTGAGCAACTTTCATAGCCTCCTCTTTGCCAGCCTTAGCTCTTTGGGCACGAAGAATATTCATATAAGCCAACGCATCTGCTTTGCCGGCTTTTGCTCCTGCTTCCGCCACAATTAAATACATTTCTGCCACACGGATTATAAAAGCATCCCGTGTTCCACGATCCTCGTTCACCGTAGCACGAGTAGGGTCTTCAAATTTAGAGATAGGCATACATTGTTTCTGACTTTTTACAGAACCATCTTCATGATAAATATCTGTCCGATCAAGTATCTGATAACGTCCTTTGGCCCACTGACGCTTTACCTGAGGAACAACATCTTTTGTTATCCATATAGCAGTATCCCCTTGTACCATATAAGGGTAGTTATCTCCGGTTTTTCCTCCATTAGCCTTCCATAACGAACGGAAAGTCACTTCAAAACGTTGGTCTATATTCTCGTCATAACAATCCAGCAAATAACGCGTCGGCATATAGTGATTAAAAGGACGACCATATTCTATGCTTCTAACCATACCGGGCTGGTCATCATATTTCATACAGAAAATCAAATGAGTATGGTTACCGCCTGAACGAATTATATCATTATCCATCTCCTGATTATACAACTGATTGGTAGAAGAATAATCAATATACCAAATCACTTCTTTATTGCCATTTCCATCAGAATTTTCCATATCAAATACTGAGGCAAAATCCTTTGATAACTCGAAAGGACCATTATCAATCACTTCTTTTGCCAAAGTATAGGCTTGTTCATACAATGCTTTATCATTCAATTCACTTGCTCTAGTCAATAGCAAACGAGCCTTCAAGGCTTTGGCAGCCCACATGGTAACACGCCCTCCATCAGCTTGCGCAACAGATAACCGGCTATCCATACAGAAATCCAAATCTTCAAAAATATGAGTATAAATCTCTGCCACCGAGGTTTTCCTAGGTGCCATAACAATAGACTCCGATGGCTGATCCGTATAATAAGTATCCCCAAATGTTTCCACCAGAATCCAATAATAATACGCCCGTAGGAAACGCACCTCTGCTTCTCGTTTGCTGGTAAGTGTCTTATCACTGAACGGAACATTCTTTACATGATAGATGGCTGTATTACAAAAGTTGATCGCTTTGTAAAAACGGTCATAATACTCTTTACTGATAGGATTGGTCCCATCAAAATCATTCTGATAAGAAACAATGGCGGGATAATCACAACCACCGCCCGGAGCCAATATATCCGTTCCCGTTTCACTGAATGCCATAGCAGCAGACTTTCCACCCCAAAAACGCAAGGGAGTATAACAAGAGTTAATCAAAGACTCAAAACCTTTCTCAGTATCATAATAACCACCTTCGGTAGTAACCGCACTACGATTGTGTTCTTCCAAAAAATCAGAGCAGCCCGAGCAAACCATAAGAGTAGCTGCCAATGCATATAATAATGTAATTCGTTTCATAATTTTCATTCTTTACCAGTTAAAATTCTACATTCAGACCAAATACAAGTTGTTTTGTCATAGGAAAAGAAATACTTCCTCCCTGTTCGGGATCATAATTATCAATCTTGCTGAAAGTAAAGAAATTCTTTGCTGTAGCATATACACGGAGTTTGGATAGATTGAGATGTTTCAAAAGTTCCGGTTTGAAAGTATATCCCAACGTAATATCGCGTATTTTAAAGAAAGAACCATCTTCATACTTCAACGTTGAATAGTAAGTAACCTGTGTATAACTCTTACTTTTATTAGGACGCGGAAAAGCATTGGTAGGGTTCTCGGGAGTCCAGTAATCTACATTTCCACCATTTTCCAACGCATTGATACGATACGTAGTATTATAATCATACGCAATCCACTGACCCAAACGAGCATACAAGAATACAGACAAATCAAACCCCTTATAATTAAAAGTATTATTGAAACCAAAAGTTACATCTGGACGCTGACTGTAAATGATACGATCATCTGTCGTTATGACACCATTACCATCCACATCCTGTACCTTTATATCACCCGGTTCCTGTCCATTGGCAGCAGCGGCAGCCTCTTCACCCAATTGCCAGATGCCTTCTTTCTTATAATCATAAAACACTTTGAAAGGTTCTCCTACAAACCAAGCATTCGCCTCATCCCTTAAATTGTCCCGAAGCAAGTTCTTTTATTTTTTCCCTATTGTGTGACAATGAGAAATCTGAGAACCAGGAGAAGTTCTTGTTTTGAATATTAACCGTACTCAGTGTCAAATCAACACCAGTACTTTCAGTCTTACCGATATTTTCCATAACCGAAGCATAACCGTTAATAGATGAATTACACGATTCATTAAAAATATCCCGGGTTTCTGCCTTGTAAATATCAATACTACCTGAAAATACGATTATTAAAAAAATCCGAAATCCAGACCAAAGGTTATACTGCGTGGTAGTTTTCCCAAAGTCAGTTCCTTGTTTGACATCGTTTTTAGGAATAGAATCCATAAGCTCCCTCATTATTGAACGAATAAGTGGAGTTACCCAGCAAACCAACGGTTTGATAAGGATCAATAGCACATTGGCCAGATTGTCCCCAACTCAATCGGAGTTTAAATTTGAAATAGCATCCACATTTTCAGGAAATTCTCTTCATTGATACGCCAGGCCAGTGCTACAGACGGAAAGTATCCCATTTCTTACCTAGTGCAAAACAGAAGAACCATCGGCACGCAAAGAAGCAGTCAGCATATAGCGATCCATCAATTTATAATTAACACGCCCAAAGAAGGAAGCCAGATTTTGATCGACCAGTGAACTCTTTATAGTGATTTCTTTTTCATTGGAATACAAATTATGGAACCAGTTATCAGCATATACTTGTCCCTTTCCACCTGCATAGGTATATTCTTTAGAGTTGAGAATCGTACAGGTTCCAACCATTGCCTGCAAATTATGGATATCAGAGAAGTCCTTTGAATAAGTCAGCACATTCTCCCATGTCAGATTACGTGTGCATGGTGCTGCTCCTTATAGGTTGTGAATCCTTGCCACTTCCCTGCAACGAGTTCTTATCACAGAAAAAGCCTCTACGCACATTCACTGAGTTCAATCCCAGCGTCGTACGGAATAAAATATCCTTGGTGATATTCCAGTTCAGGTACAAGCTGCCGAAGAAACGCTCCTGAATGGTATTATCCACACGCATACCCTCCTGATCGTCAATCAACGGATTCATCTGAGTATTATAACCGGGAGACGGATACATCACTAAATTCCCCTCCTCATCATAAGGTTTCGAGATAGGAACAATTTTATTAGCCATATTCAGCGGACTATAACGATTATTCTTATCTACATAGGCATAGATAATGTTTGTCCCTACCTGCACATTGTCAAACAATTGATGGTCCAGTGCTACACGGGCATTATACCGTTTATAATTATCATCCTTAAAGAGTCCCTCTTCGCTTCTGTAACCCAAAGATATATTATGTTTGGTTTTCGTATTGCCCCCAGATACAGACACCTCATAATTTTGGTTAAATCCGTTGTGCATCAACATGTCACGATAGTTCGTATCATATCCTTTTTCCAGATAAGTCAGTTCTTCAGGAGCAAATACAGCAGCATCCTCTGCGTATTTTCCTGTTGTTCTGTCCCGATAGGCCTCTCTTTTGTATTGGGCATATTCTTCAGCATCCATGATATCAGGATAATCAGTTATCATGGTAGAAGAAACAAAAGCATTAAAGGATACTTTTGACTTTCCTTCTTTTCCCTTTTTAGTCGTAATCATAATAATACCATTCGCACCCCGTGTTCCATAAATAGCTGTAGAAGAGGCATCTTTTAACACTTCAATAGATTCTATATCAGTGGGATTTATATCTAGCGAGGTACCATAATCAATACCATCCACAAGAATCAACGGAGCATTACTAGCCGTCAATGAACGCTCTCCACGGATCGTAAAATTAGGTGTGCTTCCTGCTTGCCCCGAAGAGTTTGTAAGATCAAGTCCGGCTACTTTTCCTTGTAATGACTCCAAGGCATTGGTAGTAGGAATAGCTGTGATATCCTTACTTTTAATAGAAGCAATAGAACCGGTCATATCCCTCGCACTGTCCCACAATCAGCAAACTGGCGGCAGATATGATAAATGATCGTTACCAACTGAGTAAAAGCAATTCACAAGCGATGGTTAAAGATGAAGAACGCTTACACGAATTGGTACCGCACCAACTTATCGACTTCA
>ENA-OQDL01001522-OQDL01001522.1-human-gut-metagenome-genome-assembly--contig:-NODE-1522-length-11307-cov-6.067263_pt1 | contig 11307 bp, 10 predicted proteins | sample MGYA00242782_ERZ504609 | MGnify/ENA primary metagenome ERZ504609 (study PRJEB26092, sample SAMD00036320) | human gut metagenome | host: Homo sapiens | study: EMG produced TPA metagenomics assembly of... | reverse complement strand
GGCGCGGGCCTCGACGTCATTGAGGATGAGACCGGTATTTTACTATTACAACCGCATGGGGCAGGCCATCCCGAACCGCGAACTGAACCTGCTGCGCAGCTATCCCAATGTCATTGTCAGTCCGCACACGGCGTTTTTACACTGATGTCAATGTCGCCAGCATGGTGCAGAGCCCGTTTGAGGCTATGCTTCACACGAAAGCTTCACAGCTCATACTTGATGCTGCTGAGATTATCATGGCTGAGGCAGAGGTATAGACCACAGCATAAAAGTGGAATAACTACAACATACAACTAAAGGTGGCAAATTGCCAACAACTTGTTGACGATTTGCCGTCTCTTATTTTCTTACCACTTTATAACACTGTGATACGATATTTTGCGATACTTTACGAGGTTTCTTCCGGACAGGTCTTTGTATTCTCTTTTTTCAGCAAAGCCGCCACTAACTGGGCAATGGTTGTACCCTTGTAGCCCACATATAAACCAATAATCATAAAAAGTCTCATACTACATCTTTACTTCAATCACTTTTATACATATCATGAATCCTTAAATATTTCATGCTGCATCCCCAGAATAACTGATGCAAAACAATTCTACTCGTGTACGCCAGTACATACGTATGTATATCATTGTTAGTCTGTTGTTAATTCCTCGTTAGTCCGCTGTTAGTCTATCGTTAGCCTGTCGTTAAGTTATGGTCAGTTCAAAGATCAGTTTTTACACTCAAAGCGGAACATTATTCTCTAAAACTATTTTTCAACAAGACAACTACTAATCAGTTCTTCCAACATATCGTTGCTGGCATTTGCCGATCTGACACTTGCAGCTATCATCTCTTCTTTTGAAACATCGGTAAAATCAATTTCAAATCTACCATTGTTCAAGCATAACTGCTCAATGTATATTCTCTGAGTCCTTCCATTACCTTCTCTAAACGGATGGATCATATTAATCTCACCCAGGTAATAGGCTAGTCTCTCGCTCATTTCTTCCTTATCGGTTATGTCAGCTAAGAAATTTTCCTTTTTCAGCTTACAATACAAATCATCAAACTGGCTTTCGATAAACTGCACCAAACAGAAAACGGTTCCTTTGGAAATATCAACCGTTCTCGTCTTGCCCGCCCAAGAATATACATCACTGAATAAATGCTTATGTATAGAACAAAGATGCTTAAAAGAGAAATCTCCCGTAACGCCTTGACCTACAAGTTCTGCCTGACGCACCGCTGAATAATCTCATTTCAGCCTCATGCAATGTATCTAAATCTCTTATATCCAGTTTATTCTTTAATACATTTGTTCCCGGATAACAGTACTTGGCATCCTGTTCATCCTCATAGAAATAATCATACTCTTGATCCTTCAACCTGCTTCTTGGATACTCTGTATTTCTTATTTAATTCTGAAATTGCATCTGTAGCAGAAACTTTCTTGGTTAAGACATTTCTTACTCTTTGACGACATTCTGCATCAAATGGCATGCTTTCCATTTTGAAGCTGGATTCAATACTGCTTACTCTTCTATCAACTGTCATACACGTATCCTTTCCCCCTTTTCCCTTTCGCAGAAAGGTAATTTGTTCTTCTATAGTATACCACAAAACGCTACATCTATACTACAAATTTCCGTATTACGAAAAGCGAACACATAACCTTCTCCGGTGTCATTGTCATTCCAATTTACCCCCATTACATTTCAGGTGCTTGCCACTCAGACTTACCATTTTCTTACCACTTTATACCACTGTGATACGATATTTTGCGATACTTTACAAGGTTTGCAAACTAATCACTAAATACCTTCCAGTCCTTGTAAATCAAGCATTTCCGCCACTTTCTGTCATCTACTTCTCATCAACGACCTGGAAGATGAAAAACTTAAGATAATACGACTCTGGTACATTAGCTGAGTTGGCCCACAGTATCGGATGATCCGGTCCCTGTGTGCGGAACTCCACCTGGCGCAGCCTCTTGTGAGTGGCCTTTGCCGCTTCCTTGACCGTTTTTGCAAGCAGCTCCTGCGTCATGAAATGAGAGCATGAGCAGGTAGCCAGAAATCCACCATCCTTAACAAGCTTAAGTCCCTTCATGTTAATCTCGCGGTAGCCCTTTATCGCATTTTTGGTGGCCTCACGCGACTTTGTAAATGCCGGAGGATCCAGAATGACTACATCATATTTTTCACCATCTGCAGCGAGCCGTGGCAGCTCATCCAGCACATTTGCAACGCGAAACTTCACTGTGTCTGAGAGATTATTTCTCTTCGCATTTTCTGTAGCCTGCTTAACCGCATACTCTGATATATCAAGTCCTGTGACCTCACTTGCCCCCGCAATTCCTGCATTGAGAGCAAATGTACCCATGTGCGTGAAGCAGTCGAGCACTCTTTTCCCCTTGCAGATACGCTGCATAGCAAGCCTGTTATACTTCTGGTCTAAGAAGAAGCCTGTTTTCTGTCCATTTTCCACATCGACCATATAGTGAACTGCGTTTTCTACTATCTCCACATTTGTGTCAAACTCGGCTCCTATAAAGCCTTTTACCTTAGGAAGACCTTCTTTTTTGCGCTCATTTGCATCACTGCGCTCGTATACTCCACGAATATTTATTCCGTCCGCCGCCAGCACTTCCTTTAACAGTTCAACGATTTTCACCTTAAACTGCTCCATTCCAAGTGCCAGACACTCCACCACAAGCACATCAGCGTACTTGTCCACTGTGATACCCGGCAGGAAATCAGCCTCGCCAAATATCACACGACAGCAGTTTAAATCAGGCACATTATCATTGCCTCCTGCCATCACCTGCTTGCGATAATCCCAGGCATTTTGCACTCTCATCCTGAGGAAATTGTCATCAATCAGCTGGTCTGCTTTTCTTGTCATCATTCTGATACGGATTTTTGAATTCTGGTTTATGAAGCCGCGCCCCATCGGATATCCGTCAAAATCGTGTACCACAACAATATCTCCGTTCGTAAAGGTGCCTGTGATTGTGTCTATTTCATTGTCAAAAATCCATGCGCCACCTGCCTTTATAGTACGTCCTTCGCCTTTTTTCAGTGTTACAATTGTATGATTTTCCATGTTTGTTCCTCTTCTAATTTACTTCATTATTCCTTGCTAAAATCTGATTATATAGTTTATCTGAAATTCTATAGCCTTTAGAAATAAGTTTATCTGTCGACATTCCATTTTAATTATATGAAATCCCGGCAATATTTACAATACACAAATATTTCTGCAAAACATGCCGATATATAAAAGTCTCTACCAGCATTTACCAACTTGTAAAATCTTCTCTAAAGTGATAAGATAGAAGTTATAGAGTTTGTTATTTTTTTAACGTAGCATTTTGCTACTATCATTTTAGGTATCTAAGGAGGATTTTATGAGCTTTTTAGAAGAGTACAAGCAGAAACTTGTCTCAGCAAATGAGGCAGTAAAGATTGTCAAATCAGGCGACTGGGTTGACTACGGCTGGTGCACAGGCACACCTGATGCACTCGACAAGGCACTTGCCAGAAGAACAGATGAACTTAAGGATGTCAATGTACGTGGTGGTATTTTGCTTAAGCCACTTGCCATTTTCGAGCGTGAGGATGCCGGCGAGCATTTCACATGGAACTCATGGCATATGGGCGGTTATGAGAGAAAGCTTATCAAGAGAGGCTGTTCTTTCTACTCACCAATCCGTTACTCAGAGCTTCCTCGTTATTATAGAGATTCAACAACACCTGACGATGTCGCTATGTTCCAGGTTGCACCGATGGATTCACACGGATACTTCAACTTTGGTCCTAACGCATCTCACCTCGGTGCTGTATGCGAGACTTCAAAGAAAATCATCGTTGAGGTCAATGAAAACATGCCTCGCTGTCACGGCGGTTCAGAAGCCAATGTACATATTTCACAGGTTTCTTACATTGTTGAGGGTGACAACCCTGCAATCGGAGAGCTTGGTGCCGGTGGTCCTGCAACAGATGTAGACAAGAAGGTTGCAGAGCTTATCGTTGACCAGATTCCAAACGGTGCCTGTCTCCAGCTCGGTATCGGCGGAATGCCAAACGCAGTAGGCTCACTCATCGCTGAGTCAGACCTCAAGGATCTCGGTGTCCACACAGAGATGTACGTTGACGCATTCGTTGACATCGCAAAGGCCGGAAAAATCACAGGAGCAAAGAAAAACATCGACCGTTATCGTCAGGCTTACGGCTTCGGTGCCGGAACCAAGAAGATGTACGATTACCTCGATGAGAATCCTGAGCTCATGAGTGCCCCGGTAAGCTACACAAATGATATCAAAAATATTGCCGCACTTGACAATTTCATCTCAATCAATAACTGTGTAGACCTTGACCTCTTTGGACAGATCAGCTCAGAGAGCTCAGGCACAAAGCACATCAGCGGTGCCGGCGGACAGCTTGATTTCGTTCTCGGTGCATATATGTCAAACGGTGGAAAGAGCTTTATCTGCTGCTCTTCAACCTTCACCGACAAGCAGGGCGTAGTTCACTCGCGTATCCGTCCTACTCTTGTAGAGGGTTCTGTCGTTACTGACACAAGAGCCAACACTCACTATATCGTTACAGAGTATGGTATGGTAAATGTAAAGGGTCTTTCTACATGGCAGAAGGCAGAGGCAATCATCTCAGTTGCTCATCCTGATTTCCGTGATGAGCTCATCAAATGAGGCTGAGAAGATGCACATTTGGAGAAGATCTAACAAATAATTAACTTTGGATATGATTTTTACAATAAAAGCGGTTTCAGGATGCAATGTCCTGAAACCGCTTTTGTGCTCTTAATCCGTCCCACAAACTATATTTTCAAAAAGTTAAAGCACCTCTTTTAACACTTCCTCAATCTCGCTCTTTGCTGCCTTGACAGAGCCCTGCACCATAACCGGCTTACCGCCGCCTCTGGCACCCAGCTTATTTCTCAGTGCTGCGGCAACTGTATTACAGTCTGCATTCTTGCTTCCGATAATAAAGCTATAGCCTGCCTCATCATTTCCTGTAAAAAATGCACTAAAACCACTATATTTCTCCACAAGGCCATTTACGCAATTTCTTGCTGTATTCGTATCAATGCCGTCCTCAAACAATACTGCATTGTCCGTATCAGCAGGAAGCTCTGATACCTTATAATCCAAAAGCGCTGACTTTGCAGTGCCAAGCTCTGACTTAAGTGACTGGTTTACTGCCTTAAGCTTTGTGACGTTATCCACAATAGCCTCCTGATTTGTGGTAAATATCCCCATGAGCTCTGAGATAATGTCGCACTTTTGTCTGAAAGCCTCCAGTGCCCTGAAACCACAAAGGATGCTGATTCTAACGCCTCCTTTATAATTCTGATAATTCATAACCTTAAGCATGCCAATCTCGCCGGTGCGCTTCACATGCGGCGCACAGCATGCACACACATCATACCCCGGCACTGTCACTATTCTGACCTGTCCTTCAATCTCGATTTTGCTTCTGTACTCCAGCTGCGCAAGCTCATCCCTTGACGGATATGTCACCTCTATCGGAATATTTTTTGAAATGGCTACATTTACCTCATGCTCCACCTCTGCTATATCCTCCGGTGAAATCACTCCACTGAAATCCATTGTCACTACAGAATCACTCAGATGAAAGCCCACATTCTCAAAACCAAACCTGCGGTGGACAATTCCCGAAAAAATGTGCTCTCCACTGTGTTGCTGCATATTGTAAAAACGATGCTGCCAGTCTATTTTGCCATGTACGTGGACGCCTGCTGCAAGCTCCACTTTCTTCGGCTCAAATTCATTGCCGGTGATTTGCTTACCAGCTTCCTTTTCTGCCTCACAGCAATCACCTGCGGAAATATCCACCGTATGAGTAATGACTCCATTCTTAATCTGCACATCAACGACCCTGTAGCCTCCAAGTATTCCCATGTCCGGGCTCTGTCCGCCCTCCTCCGGGAAAAATAAAGTCTGATTTAATATTATATCAAACTGCTTATCATCTGCCTTGTTCGGCTCGCAGGATATAATATCTGCCTCAAACTCTATGGCATATGCATCCCTGTCGTATAGTTTAATTGTTTCTGTCATACTCATACTGCTTATTCCTCTCGCTCTATATTCTTATGCATCATAGCTATGTCCTATTATAGCGCATTAATAATTCATATGAAACCCCTAAATCTGGTTTCCCACAATCCTGTAGTATGCTCTAGAAGTAATCTTGAAAACAATATAGTATATGACCATAAACACAAAAAGCGTAGCAACCATACAGATCACAATAAGCTTAACATCCGTCAGATTAAACATGACAAGCAGTCTGCGAAGCAGAGGAAATGCTGCTACAAGATGACACGCTGCAAGGATAATCGGCAGGAAAAATACCATACGCACCTGTGAAGTAATGGATTTCTTCACCTCGTCATTGCTCATGCCGACCTTCTCCATAATCTCATAGCGTGCTTTGTCATCATAGCCCTCTGAAATCTGCTTATAGAAAATAATCATCACAGTAACCATAAGAAACATCGTTCCAAGGAATATTCCGATAAAGAACAGGCCACCATACAATACATAAATCTGTTCTCTGTTTGCATCACGGCTTTCCTCATAGAAGCCTGACACATCTGATTTTACATTATTTTCCTCAAAATGCTTATCCAGAGCCTTTGCCACAGCAAGCTTATCCTCACTGCTGCCGTACAGATTATAATCAATTTCATTGTTGAGCATAGTCGGCACACTATCCTCTCCCAGCGAGCTGTTCAGGTTAAATATCTCTGCAAGTGTTGCCTTGCTGTCTACCACTACATAGTACACACCACTATACATAGAGGACATATAGCTGTCTTTACTTACAGCAGTTTTTTCTGCCGCATCTACTTTAAATTCTTTGCCCAACAGATTAATTATATCGCCATTAAACTTTTCTGTTCCATAAACAGCCACCGAACCGGTATCAAGCTGTGGGATTTTTTTATTCAGCCTCTCTTTAAAGCCGGTCTCCATCTCATCAATTTCATCTCCTGTGACAAAATACAACAGGGAAATATCGTTATCGTAACTTAACACCGGCTTAAACTCTGTCCCCTCTCTAAACACTGTCCAGCTAAAATAAGTGTAGCTTTTGCTGTCTTTAACATTACAAGCAGAGTCAGCTATTATTTTATCCGAATCTGCAGCAGCTTCTTTAAGTGCATCATCCAGATTCACATCAGCCGGCACTTCCTTATACCAGCTATATACACTGATATCCGAAGGATATCTCTGCTTAAGTTCTCCCTCCATGCCCGCATACATGCTCACGGTTGTGGAAACAACAACCAGCACCATTGTGGAAAGCACGCATATACTCGCTAGTCCGCCCGCATTCTGCTTCATTCTGTAAATCATTCCTGAAACCGCCGCAAAATGCTTTTTATTATAGTAAAACTTCTTGTTTTTCCTGAGTGCCTTAAGTATTACAATGCTTCCTGAAATAAATAAAAGATACGTTCCGATGATGACAAGCAACACTGCGACAAAGAACAGTGAAAGCACCTGAAGAGGGCTCTTTGTGGTAATCGCAATATAATATCCCCCGGCAAGACAGCCTAGTCCGATTATAGCGATAAGCCATTTGCTCTTCGGCTCTTTCTCACCGACATTGCCCCCGCGAAGCAGCTCTATCGGATTAGCAAGCTTCACCTGCATCAGGTTATAGATGAGAGTAAGAAAATACAGCACTTCAAAAACAAGTATTGTATTTACGACAGCGCTAGTAGATACAGCGAAATTAATCTGCGCTTTAATATTTATAATTCTATAAAGAAACATAATCAACAGCTTAGAAAATAAAATACCGGCTATAATTCCAGATACTATTGCTGCGAGTGCTACGGTAAGTGTCTCAATTATCAAAACTCTCGCGATATGACGTTTTTCCATGCCAAGAATATTGTATATTCCTACCTCTTTCTTGCGCCTTTTGATGATAAAGCTGTTTGTATAAAACAGAAATATATATGAAAAAATCGCTATTATTCCGCATCCAAGCCCCATTATATCCACCAATATCTCCGCACCCGGCACCTTGCCAAGTCCCTTTGAGTTGTTTAAAAACATCATCACATAAAACATGGCTATCATGACCATTCCCGATATAATGTAAGGCATATAGAGAGTCTTATTATTTTTTATATTTGTAAATGCCAGCCTGCTATATATTTTATTCATGCTTCTCACCACCTGTCGTAATCAGCATAAGTGCATCCTGAATCTTCACATAGAGCTCGTCATTTGTAAGATTGCCACGGTAAATCTGATGAAACACCTGACCGTCCTTTATGAAAAGCACCCTGTTGGCATGACTTGCAGCCTTTGTGCTGTGTGTCACCATGAGAATGGTCTGTCCGTCCTCGTTTATCCTGTTGAACAGCCTAAGCAGACTGTCTGTTGCCTTTGAATCCAGTGCTCCTGTTGGCTCATCAGCCAAAATTAATTCGGGATTTGTTATTATCGCACGTGCCACTGCTGCCCTTTGCTTCTGTCCTCCTGACACCTCGTATGGATATTTATTAAGCAGCTTTTCAATTCCAAGCAGCGAAGCTATAGGTGCAAGCCTTTTTTCCATATCCCTATAATCCACACCTGACAGCACAAGCGGTAAAAAGATATTGTCCTTCAGTGAAAAATTGTCAAGCAGATTAAAATCCTGAAATACGAAGCCCAGATGCTCACGTCTGAAGGCAGATATCTCCTTTTCCTTCAATGAAACAAGGTTCTTTCCATTTAAGAGTACCTCTCCCGCTGTCGGCTTATCAAGTGCCGCGAGAATATTTAAAAGTGTCGTCTTTCCTGAGCCGGACTCTCCCATGATTGCCACATACTCACCTTCCTCTACAGAGAAATTGATGTTTTTCAATGCCTGTACCTGATTGCCGCCAAATCTGGTGGTATATATTTTTTTGAGGTTACTTACTTCTAAGATTGCCATTTCAATGCTCCTTTACGATGATTTCAAAGTGTTATTCAAACTTCTATTTTTGTTACATTTATTTTAAATATGACGTCATAATCGGCTTCACAACTTACATTGTTGCTGCTTCATGTAATTATAATAACAAAATGCCGGAATGTATGCTATCGAATCAGCTTACATTTCGACCTCGTATCTTACATTTTTGTAAGAAATTAATTTATAGTTGACAAATAACCTCACATGTATTAATGTATTAATTGAATAATACAGTAGTACAAAAGCAGGTGAAATGATGGAATGGAATTTTAACACCGAAACACCCATATACCTACAGATCATAGACCGGTTCAAGATGGATATTGCAAACGGCAGCCTAAAGCCAGGTAACAAAGTGCCATCCGTAAGAGAGCTGGCATTGTCAGCCGGTGTAAATCCAAACACCATGCAAAAGGCTCTATCTGAGCTTGAGCGTGACGGGTATCTGGAGTCGAGACGTACCTCAGGCAGATTTGTCGCAGACATTGGAAATCAGGCTGACTCACTAAAAAATGATCTGGCACATAAGCTGTGCAGTGAGTTTTGTGAAGGGATGTCAAAGGTTGGTTTTACACCTGAACAGTCCCTTACGGTGTATGAAAATTATCTTAAAAGTTTAAAAAAGGAGTGATGTAAATGGCAGAACGTATTGAAATCAAAAGTCTAAGCAAAAACTATAAGAGCCATAAAGTTATCAAAAATATGAATGTAACTTTTCCGGGCGGAAAGATTATCGGCATCCTTGGTCCTAACGGCAGTGGTAAAAGTACACTGATAAAGATGCTTGCAGGAGTATTGCAGCCAAACACGGGGCAGATACTGATAGACGGTGAGCCTGTCGGAGTAAAGAGCAAGGCTATGGTATCATATCTTCCTGAGCGGACATATCTTAATCCGTCAAAAAAGGTGAGTGATATCATTGCATTTTTCAAAGATTTCTATGCTGATTTCTCACCTGAGCGTGCAAATACCATGCTTGAGAAATTCGGAGTTGATCCACAGGCAAAGATCAAAAGCCTCTCAAAAGGTATGCGTGAAAAAGTACAGATCGTGCTTGTAATGAGCAGGGATGCAAAGCTTTATCTGCTCGATGAACCTATGGGCGGTGTCGATCCTGCCGCAAGAGACTATATTTTACGCACAATAATCGAAAACTATAATGAAGATTCAACAATTCTTATCACAACTCATCTAATAAGCGATATAGAAAAAGTGCTCGATGATGTGGTATTTATCAGAGATGGTGGTATTTTCCTAAACGATTCCGTAGACAATATCCGCACTAATTACAAGAAAAGTGTTGATGAGCTTTTCAGGGAGGTGTTCGCATGCTGTTAAAATTAATTAAATATGATTTCAGGGAGCAATTCAGGGAGCATATCGGACTTTATGCACTGGTGTTTGTGTCAGCCCTGACAGAAATAATTTTGGATAGCTTTGAATTTGATCTTGTATCAGTATTTTTCTGGGCACTGCATAGCCTGTCAGTAATCGCCATGTTTATCTGCAGCTTAGTGATCATAGTTATTTACTTCAGACGCAATCTGTTAAAAGACGAAGGCTACCTCATGAATACGCTGCCTGTCGAGCCATGGAAGCTGTATGTGTCAAAATTTCTGACAGCTTTTGTACTTTTTATACTCGATCTGATAGTTGCTGTTTTAACATTTTCTATAATGAACCATGGCTTTGAATGGATTAAAGATATTATAGGAAGTATGTCTGATGAGTTTGCCAATGCCGGATTTACAATGAGTCCTGTTGTAATGTTTGGCAGTATTGCAGTAATATCCCTGCTCTACACGATCTCTATGCTGTTTTTCAGCCTTACTACTGGCTACAGGGCAAATGGAAGCAAAGATGCTAACTCTGTGCTTACTTTCATCATCCTGTATGTAATCGGTCAGGTCGCAAATATTATAGTGATGATTTTTACATTTTTTATTCCGCTGTCATCAAAGGGATCTATCACTTACATTTTAAATGTATTAAACCATCAGGAGGTTGCAGGTCTTATGAACAGAGCAGTCATCGGTGCACTTGCCGTATCGCTGCTTCTCACTGTGGTGTATGTCGCAGGCTCGATATACAATATGACAAAAAAGCTTAATCTGGAGTAGCAAAAAGAGGGGCAAATTACCTTTTGCCCCTCATATCATTATATCCTAATCTCTCGTATCTGCATAATCCAGATCAAACCCAATCCACACCTTAGTTCCTTTTCCAAGCTCTGACTCCATGCGGATTGTATGCCCCAGCTTATCTGCCATCTGCCTGCACAGATAAAGCCCTATTCCCGTAGCCTTCT
>ENA-OQDL01001521-OQDL01001521.1-human-gut-metagenome-genome-assembly--contig:-NODE-1521-length-11334-cov-2.462122_pt1 | contig 11334 bp, 10 predicted proteins | sample MGYA00242782_ERZ504609 | MGnify/ENA primary metagenome ERZ504609 (study PRJEB26092, sample SAMD00036320) | human gut metagenome | host: Homo sapiens | study: EMG produced TPA metagenomics assembly of... | reverse complement strand
TAACACATTCAAAAAGCACTTTCTATCTTCCTTTTTTGTATGGCGATAATAAAGATGTTATCTTCTAATGTCTGTTTCTCATAGGTGGGGGTTCATTATTGTTGGGCAAAATAGCTTTTTTTCCCATTATAATCTAAGTATATAAAATATTTTTAGCTTTTTGTTTAGGAGTTCTTTTCACCCGTTTGTCTTTAGATTAAAGCTAGCAATAAAAATTATGGTAAAAAGAGAGGGAATGGAGGACCTGCTTCTCAGGTATTATGAAGGAGAGACAACGGAAGATGAAACTGCTCTGGTAGAGGAGTGGCTGGAAGCATCGGAAGAGAACCGCAGGACAGCCCGCCAGGTTCAGACACTCGGCCTGGCGGCGGACATGGCGCAGATTTCATCCAGGCTGGATGTAAAGAAGGCCTTGGAGGATGTACATCGTAAGATGAACAGAAAAGGTCAATAGGTATCAGGTATTATTTAGAGGGATGCAACGGGCGGCCGCCATTTATTCATCCCTTTGATGGTATCGTGGTCTATCCTTTATTGGGACAAGGATAAAGAAGAGATACATATGATGGAAGTCAGGACAAATCCGGGAATGACTACTTCTGTCGAATTGCCGGATGGAACGGAAGTCGTTCTGAACTCGTCGTCGTCGTTGCGTTATCCTTCCCGGTTTGCCGATGATAAAAGGGAAGTGAAGTTGGTGGGTGAAGCATTCTTTTCTGTCGCAAAAGATGAAAAGAAGTTCATTGTCGGCACGCTGAACAATTCCAAGATAGTGGTACATGGAACGGAGTTCAACGTAGAGGCTTACAAAGGGAGCAGGACGGTACAGACCACTTTGGTTTCGGGTAAAGTCAGTTTCTCCTATGTGAATAACGGCAGGAGAAATAATGTAATGATGATACCGGGGCAAAAGGTTATTTATGATATAGTGCGGGAAAAGGTCGTTGTGAAAGAAGTCAATGTAGACGTGGAAACATGTTGGAAGGACGGACGTTTGATTTTTCAGGAACACTCCGTTTGAAGATATATTGAAGAGTTTGAGCAAAAGATATAATGTGGAATTCATTCTGAAAAAGGCTTCATTGAAGCAGAATTCCTTTACGGCTACATTTACCAAACAACGTTTGGAGCGAATATTGGAGCACTTCCGAATATCCTCGAATATTCATTTCAAGTTTGTTGAAGATGGTGATGTGGATGCCGAGAGACAGGTAATAGAAGTTTATTAACCCTTTAAAAAGTAGTATGATGAAACACAAGTCCGTTTAGAAAAACATGCAGGAAAATGTTGGCGCATTTTCCTGCATGAAACAACAGTAACTTTTAAATATCTGTTTGGCGACAGATAAAGTAACTTTATTTTTTCATCTAGAAATCAATACAAAAATTATTGAAAAAACACTATTGTATCCAATCATTTAGGGCAAAAAGTGTCCTGATGAGATGCATGAAAAAAAATTCCTCTTGCTATGAGATGCACATTATTTATGTTGTTTTGTTTGGTTGGTATGACTTTTGCCAATGAAGGTATGCTCAAAAGACAATGGTAAACATTGCTCTTGAGAACAAGACTGTTGATGAAGTACTGACGGAGCTGGAACAAGGTACCGAATTTGTTTTCTTCTACAACAACAAGCAGATTGACGTTAAGCGCCGTATATCGGTCCGGGCAAATAACAAAACCATATTCAAGGTTCTGAATGATGTATTCAAAGGAACCAATATAGGCTATAAGATATTGGACCGTAATATAATCCTTTATGATAAAGCTGTAGGAGCTGATGGGGTACAGATGGCTTTGCAGGCTGCGACGGTGAAAGGTTCTGTGGTCGATGCAACCGGTGAACCGGTGATTGGTGCCAGTATCTTGGTGCAGGGAACTACCAACGGTGTCATAACAGACATTGACGGTAATTTCATTCTGACCAATGTGGGCTCTGATGCTACTCTTATAATAAGCTATGTAGGTTATAAGACACAAAACATAAAGGTTGCAGGCCGAAATTCGTTCAAGATAGTTTTGGTAGAAGATGCTGAGATATTGGATGAAGTGGTTGTTGTAGGATATGGTGTACAGAAGAAAGAATCACTGACCGGTGCCATTGCAGCCATTGGTGCTGATGAAATAGCTACGACCAAGACCGAGAATCTGATTAGCAATATTCAAGGTAAGATGCCGGGACTATTGATTCGCCAGAAAACCGGAGAGCCGGGAACTTTCGACAATATGGTGAGCATTCGCGGTTATGGTGACCCGTTGGTGGTAATTGATGGTATCACACGTGAAGGTACTGAAGAACTTGCACAGCTGAATTCTGAGGATATAGAAAGTATCTCTATTTTGAAAGATGCTTCTGCCGCTATTTATGGTATGAATGCGGCTAATGGCGTAATCATTGTTACTACCAAAAAAGGTGTAGCCGAAAAGACCAGAGTATCTTACTCAGCATTGTTCGGTATGAAGAATGCCACGGGTATGGAAGAAACGGTAGATGCTTATACTTATCGCATGTTGGCCAATGAAAGGGCACGTAATGACCAGGCTGCCCCTGAATACACTGACGATATTCTGGAACTGTATAGAACCGGGGCTAAGGGTTATACAGACAATAACTGGATTGACATGTTTATGAATAAACTGGCGTTCCAGCAATCGCATACTGTTTCTGTGAGAGGCGGAACGGATAAGGTGAAGTATTATGTGAGCTTCGGCTATAATGGCGATAATGGTTTGCTGAAGAGTGGTATCCAATACTATCATAGATATAATCTGAGAAGTAACCTGACTGCAGAGCTTACGAAAGGGCTGAAACTGAATGTGAATCTGTCCGGACGTTGGGATGAAACCCAAAGGCCGAGAGAGGATTTTATGTGGACTTTTAAGACTTTGATGGTTAATGACCGTGGTATCGGTACTCATACGATTAATAATCCCAATCATTTGTCTGCAATCGGTCCTGAAAACAAGAATCCTTTTGCGTTGGTTGATCCGGATATAGACGGTTATCGCAAGAACAGAGGCCTGACGTATTCTGCCGATGTGGAATTGAATTGGCAAGTTCCTTTTGTAAAAGGGTTGGCATTGAGTCTTTTGGGGTCATTTGACGGTAACAATCGTAACAACTCTTCTTTAAATCGTTCTTATCCGTTGTATGATTATTATACAGATGCGCCTGCCGGTACGGGAGGTAGTACTGATGCTTATTCCAATACGATGAGAATATATCAGAAGATTTATGGTAGGTTGCAGGCTAATTATATGCGTTCTTTCAATCAGCACAATTTGAATGTGACAGCTTGTGGCAGAGTTGAGCAGTACACGACGCGATGAATTATCCGGTTCCCGGCAATATTCAGAGTTGTTTACTAATGATATTTGAATCAGGCAAGTCCGGGTACAGCTACCAATTCAGGGTATCGTAGTTTTGGCGTTGCAGCCTATCTGATGCGTGCGAACTATGATTATGCCGGTAAATACTTGTTGGAGGTAGTAGGACGTTATGATGGTTCTTATCGTTATGCTCCTTCTAAGCGTTGGACGTTCTTCCCGTCGGTAAGTGCCGGATGGCGACTTTCGGAAGAAAGTTTCATCAAGGACAATTTGCCGTTCATTACTAATTTGAAAATCAGGGGTTCTTTTTGGGCAAAGTGGATATGATGCCGGTGATCCTTTCCAATATGTATCTGCTTATAATTCAGCTTCTAATGGTTATGTTTTTGATGGTGCCAGCCAGATTATGGGTATGGTAGCTCCTGGTGTAGTGACTGACCGGCTTTCTTGGGTTACATCTTCTATTTCCAATGTAGGTCTGGACTTTGACTTATGGAACGGTAAGTTGAGTGGTACTATCGAGTGGTTCAATCGTAAGAATGAAGGCATTTTGGCTGACCGTGCACAATCTGCTCCTGATACATTTGGTGCAAGTTTCCCGAAGGAAAATCTGAATTCTAACCGGAACCGGGGTTTTGAGATTGAATTGGGACACAGAGGACAAATCGGTAAGGACTTCTCATATTCAGTAAGTGCTAATTTTACGTATGCACGTGAAAGAAGTCTGCATGTGGAACATGCCGAATATACCAGTTCTATGGATAGATGGCTGAATGGAAAGGAAAACCGCAACAGTAATGTGATGTGGTTGTATAAATACGATGGCCAATATACTTCTTTGGAACAGTATGAAACGGCTCCTTTGATTGGTGGAAACTTGGGTAACTCTAAGATGCTTCCGGGTAGTTACAGATTGCTTGACTTGAATGGTGATGGCAGGATTAACAGCAGTGACCGTGTTCCGGAGTTTTGGGCAACCGGTGCAAATCCTCCTATCCAGTATGGGTTGACTTTGGCGGCTTCTTATAAGAATTTTGATCTCAATATGCTGTTTCAAGGAGCTTCCGGTTACTCCATCGGATATGCCAATGATGATGTTTGGGGATATGGTGGCAAGACAAATAAATCTTATTTAATTGCGAAATATGTAGATCGTTGGCATCCTGCAAATATAACAGATGATCCGTATAATCCTGCCACACAATGGGTAGTCCGGTTATTATCCGGCATTACGCCACAATTTCTCCAATACTTCGGATAATGGTAGTAGATGGAATTATGGTATTTCCGTTTGGCTTCCGCAAGCTACTTAATCTCCGTTTGAAGAGTATGGAGATTGGTTACAATCTGCCAAAATCATTTATGAAAAGAATCGGGTTGAACAGTGCCCGTATCTTTGTCAATGGTTCAAATCTGTTTACGTTCTGTAACAAGGCTTTGAAGGATGCTGATCCCGAACGTGAGGAAAGGGATTGGGGAGCCAACCTGGCATATCCGTTGATGAGAACTTATAACTTTGGGTTAAACATAAACTTTTAATTCTGAAATACCATGAAAAAAAATATTTTATCGATATTCTCGTTATGTGCATTGATGGGATTGTCCGGTTGTAATGCCTTCTTGGAACTTGAACCGCTGGATAAAGTGTCTCCCGATCAGTTATTGGAGACAGAAGGTGGTGTAAAGGCACTATTGGCAAACATATATACCATGATTCCTATGGAAGATTTTAATTATCGTCCGAATGCTGGTTTTAATCAACGCGGTTATGATGGTGTGAATGAAACTACTAATTTAGCATTTCTTACCGACGAAGCTACCCGTAGTGACGGAGGAGTGGATATAGGTTATGAAGGATTCAATTATTGGCCCTATGGAGATATTCGTCAAGTGAATATTTTTATGCAAAATGTAGAAAAAGCCAAAGAAGCAGGAACAATTTCTGTTGCAGATGCGGATCGTATGACTGGTGAAGCCCATTTTGCACGTGCTTATATGTATTATGGGCTTGTAAAAAGATATGGCGGCGTTCCTCTGATTGACAAAGTGCAGGACGATGATTATGCCGATGGTGGACCGGGTGCTGTGGCAGTTCCCCGCAGTACAGAGTTGGATACTTGGAAATTTGTATTGAATGAGTGTACCCTTGCTGCTGCTACCTTGCCCGATGCGACTTCTGGTTCGGATTTGTATCGCGTAACCAAGTGGGCAGCTTATGCGTTGAAGTCAAGAGTTGCACTTCATGCAGCTTCTGTAGCCAAGTATTGGAATCTGGCACCTTTGGCTGGTGAAGCTGTCACTCAGAAACTGGTGGGTGGAATGACTTCTGCCGATGCCGATGCATTCTATAAAGAATGTATTGAAGCATCTAAGTCCCTTATAGAGAATTCCGGTAAATCTCTTTATAAACCTGCTCCGGCTACTGTTAAGGAGGCTGCATCAAACTTCCAGGCCTTGTTCCTGAATGACCAGAATGAAGAGGTCATTTTCAGTAAAGCGTATCTTAATGGAACAACCAATACTAATCAGGGACATAGCTATGCTCAGTTTAATATCCTTCCTCAAGTCAATCCGGGCGCTCTGAAATATGGACGTTTCAATCCGATGTTGGAAATCGTTGATTTGTTTGAAGATTATACGGATGACGGCACGGGAAAAAGTGCAAAGATTGTAACTCGTACGGATGGGAATGAAGATGCTTATATCGCTAATTTCCATAATATGAATAATGCTTCTGTAGTGAACACCTTGATGTCGGTACCTTTTGTTAAATACAACGATTTGTATGAACCGTTTGCCAACAAGGATGCACGTCTGTTGGCAAGTGTGGTTGTGCCGGGTTCATCTTATGCCGGCACTGAGATTATTATCCAGGGCGGATTTATCAAGGACAATAATAGCTATGTGGCTTATTCAAACGAGTCTACTCAGAAAAATGGAACAACATATTATGCTTTAGGAGCCGAAGGTGAAACCATGTTCTCCGGATTTAATAATGTGAACAGTGGTGAGGATGCCAATTGGACTGCTACAGGTTTTGGAGTCCGTAAGTATATGCCCGAGGGCGAGAGCATGTCTCCCGACCGTCTTTCGTCCACTACCTCTTATATTGATATGCGTTTGGCAGAAGTCTACCTGAATTATGCTGAGGCTGTTGTGGAAAATGGTAGTGGATTGGGCGATAAGGAATTGGCTGAGAACTATTTGAATGCTTTGCGACGTAGAGCCGGACACACCGACCGGATATCTTTGACATTGGAGAATGTCCTGAAGGAACGTCGTGTGGAGATGGCGTTTGAAGGAAAGCGTTTTTGGGATATGAATCGTCGTAGGGAATTCCATACTGAGTTCAGCAATAATAGAATTCGTAAAGCTTTGGTGCCGATGCTTGACTTGCGTGGTGCAGAGCCTAAATATGTCTTTGCAAGGGTGAACTACTTTGGTGACGAAACAAGAGGAGGGCGTACTTTCCAGAACATCAACTACTATAGGGGCATACCTAATATTGCCACGAATGGTTTAGTTCAGAATCCAGGTCATTAATTTGAATAATATTAAGTAGAAAGTTATGAAAAAGATATTGTTATTTGTATCATGCTTCTTATTCGCATTGACATCTTGTGAAATTGATAATTATGAGGGACCGGATGCTTCCATACATGGTTCTATCCTTGACGAACAGACAGGTGAACTTGTAGGTTCTGATATGGAAAACGGTAATGCAATTAAAGTGAGGAGCATGGATTTACTAATGCTACGGATCAAACCTGGTATATCACAAATACCGGAGAATATCGTAACAATATGGTTTTGCTGCCACTTATGATGTTCGTTTGAAAATGGAATTTTATCCATTGAAGTGAAGGAATTTGTTGTTAAGTCAGGGATAATGTGTATGATTTCAAGGTTATTCCTTATATTCGCGTCAAAAGTCCAAAAGTAGAAAAGAATGGCAATGTAATTACTGCTACATTCTCGTTGGAAGCTGGTAAACAAGAAGTGAAATTGAAAGAGATTCAGTTGTTTGCTTTTCAGATATGTAGGGTAGGTAACAATGTGAAATTGACGTTGAATGGAGGGACTGATAAGCAAGTGTTTAGTCCGAGTACTGCTATAAATAGCGCTGATATTTATACATTGTCCATCGATCTGGGACAAAATGCTGATGTCTTGAAATACAGCAAGAATTATTATTTCCGTATTGGCGCTCTGGCTGATGTTTCGGGTGTGGGCACTGTACGGCATAATTATGCGCCGGTAGTAGTTATAAAATTGTAATTTATAGCAGAGGGAGACGTTCTGCTTGACGGCAGAACGTCTTTTTTTATCCATACATTAAAAATAAGACCATGAAGAAATTGAACACGATTATTTTAATTTTGCTGGGGATGATATGTACTCAGTTGTATGCTGTACAATTGAATTCGATATATCCTCTAAAACCCAATGACTCCGAAGCTTTTTATTTCACTCCCGAGAACTATCCTATAAAGGCGGATGGAAAGATGGATGTATCGGATGCTTTGCAGGCAGCGATTAATCAAGTGAAGAAAGAAAAGAATTTCGGAATCCTTTTTATCCCTGAAGGTAAATATAAAATCAGCAAGACCATTTATATTCCTACGGCTATTCGTTTGATTGGCTATGGAAAGAATCGCCCGGAATTTATTCTGGCTAAGAATTCTCCGGGTTTTCAAGAGGAAGTAGCTGATGATAAAGGAAAAGCTAAATACATGTTCTGGTTTACGGGAGCCGTTGTCAAGGAAGGTGAGAAACCCCGTGATGCCGGTGCCAGTACGTTCTACAGTGCCATGTCGAATATCAACTTGCGCATAGAAGATGGTAATCCGCATGCAGTGGCGCTACGCACACACTTTGCCCAACACAGTTTTATCAGTTATGTGGCCGTATACATAGGTGAAAAGGCAAGGCTTGGGTCTGATTCGATGTGGGCAATGAGTTGGAAACGTTGCCTTTTTACGGGGGAGATTATGGCATTTATACGACAAAAGCCTCTCCCGGATGGCCGGTAATGATGGTCGACTCTTATTTTGAGGGACAACGTGTAGCTGCTCTTCGTTGTCAGGAGTCCGGTTTGGCAATGGTGAATCTGTATGCCAAGAATGTTCCGGCTGTATTTGATATTGACCCTAATTATTGCGACAAGTTATTTTTGGAAAACAGCTATTTTGAAAATGTAAGTGGTCCGGCAGTGGTGATTACCAACGAGAACAACAGCAACAATCAGATAACCTTTCGCAATGTATATTGTAAGAATGTACCGACCTTGGCGAAATATACCCGTAGCAATACGGCCACCCATGTTGCTCATAAAATCTATAAGGTAAAGTCATACGACCACGGCTTGCAGATGGATAACATGGTGGATATGCCGGAATATGAAACGTTGGTTGATATTGAACCGATACAGAAGATGCCGGTTGCCCAACTGATGGACATCCCTGCACTGCCTGCAATGGCAACATGGGTGAATCTGCGCGAATTCGGTGCAAAGGGAGATGGGGAAACGGATGATACGAAGGCCATCCAGGAGGCTATTGACAAGTACGATAATATCTATGTGCCCCAGGGCTGGTATCGCATTACCGAAACTTTGAAGATGAAGCCCGATACCAAGTTGATAGGCCTGCATCCTTTTGGCACTCAGTTCCGGCTGGACGAAAGTACTGCTGCATTCAGTGGTTTTGGCGGTCCGAAAGCGATGGTAGAATCTTCGGAAGGCGGTGCAAATATGCTGGTGGGCATTGGTATCAATACCGGCGGTTATAACTATCGTGCTGTAGGTGTGAAGTGGATGGCAAATGCAGATTCTTATATGAATGACGTGAAGTTTGTAGGCGGGCATGGCGGTTTATGGAAACCTAAACCGGGTGTTGAGGAACCACGTGGCCGGTGGAACAGACCGGCTCGTATCAGTTCTCCGATAATCCGGTAGCGGCTTCGGGCATGGATCTTGCTTGGGACAACCAGTATTGGAGTCTGTGGGTGACCAACAACGGTGGTGGCACCTTTAAAGATATCTGGACAGCAAGCACATATGCCACCAATGGTTTCTATGCCAACAATACTTCTACTCCGGGGCGTATCTATGCCATGTCCATCGAGCATCATGTAAGAAATGAAGTACGTTTCAGCAAGGTGTCCAACTGGAAGGTGTATTGCATGCAAACCGAGGAAGAGAGCCGCGAAAGTACCGATTGCCAACCGATAGAGATGGACGACTGCAAAGATGTGACCTTTGCAAACTTGTATATGTTCCGCGTTATCCGTGTCAATGAACCGTATCACAGTTCTGTACGTATCCGCAATTGCGAGAACATCGCATTTCTGAACCTGCATAACTATTCTCAGATTAAATATACGAATAACATTGCAGTGTTCGATGTCAACAAAGACATTGACATCCGCCCGTGGGAACTTTCTCGCTTGATTGTAACCGGAAAAGAACCTCATCAGCAATCGTTAGGCAATGAAATAGGTAAGGTGAACCAATTGGCTTCCGATTTGGAATTTGCCGAAGGCATTGCGCGCGACAGTAAAGGTAACATTTACTTCTGCGACCATCGGATGCGTCGTATCTTTAAGTGGTCGGTAGAGACAAATAGCTTGTCGCTGCTGGCAGATTTCCCGTGGAAACCCTCCAACCTGGCTTTTGATTCAGAAGATAATCTATTGGTATTGTTCAGATATGATGCGCAGCCGGGATATCTGATTAATGGTAAGCCGGAGGAAATGCCGGTAATGCCTGATACAAAAGGTACTTCTTTCAGCGGATATGGTAATTCCGCATATACAATGAGAGTCTACTCCATTGACCCGGAAAATCCGGAAGAGACCATCAAACTGTTGCCGCGTGTTCCGATGGGTCAAGTGAAGAACGTGTATAAGGCTCTTTATCCTTCTAACCGTTGGAGAGACTTCCACGATTTCAATGCGGTGTCGGTCTATGTTCCTGAAATGTGCTTCCTGGCACCGGATGGAAAAACTATCATTCCTCATTATTTCGACTTGTCACGTAGTTCTTCCCTGCTGGAAGCCTATCCGGGAAAGCCTTTCTATACATCTGATGAATATGACCGCAGAATGGTGAAGATGGATGTGGCCAATGACGGCACGCTCTCCAACTTGAGCTATTTTGTGGAGCAGGGCGAATTTGGTTCTGCTGTAGATAAGGAAGGGAACTTGTATGTGGCTGACGGAGAAATATATGTATTTGATAAGGATGGCAAGAAGAAAGGGATGATTCGTGTTCCCGAACGTCCGTCCACATTACAGTTTGGCGGTAAGGATGGCAATACATTGTTTGTCACAGGCCGTTCCAAGTTCTTTGGTGTACGTATTAAATAAGGAAAATCCATATTAAAACAATCTGTGTAATGAGAAATTATCAAATAATGAGATACCTGCTGATAGTCTGTTGGATTATCGGTAATATGCCGTCCGGGTGGGCGGCAGAGGGTGGTTCCACCTATACGCAAAGACCGGACGATCCGGAAGCATTCTACTTTACCCCGGAGAATTACGGCTTCAAGGCTGATGGAAAGTCCGACGTGACCGATGCACTTCAAGAGGCAATCAATCAGGTGAAGCGCGAAAAGAACTTTGGGATACTGTTTCTGCCGGAAGGAAATTATCGTATTAGCAAGACGATTCAAATTCCCTCATCCATTCGGCTGATTGGTTATGGGAAGAAACGGCCGGTGATTTATTTGGGAGCCGATACACCCGGTTTCCAGACTACTCAAAATTATATGATATGGTTTACGGGAGGGCTGGCACAAGAGGCAGAAGCCTTCGGATGCCGGTGCAGGTACTTTCTATAGTGCGGTGTCCAATGTGGATTTCCGTATAGACAAAGGTAATCCTCAAGCCGTCGCCATTCGTGCGCATTTTGCCCAGCATGGATTTATCAATCATTGCGACATTCGGATTGGTTGCGGGGTAAAGCCGGCATGTATGATGTTGGCAATGAACTGGAAGAC
>ENA-OQDL01001520-OQDL01001520.1-human-gut-metagenome-genome-assembly--contig:-NODE-1520-length-11343-cov-3.731990_pt1 | contig 11343 bp, 13 predicted proteins | sample MGYA00242782_ERZ504609 | MGnify/ENA primary metagenome ERZ504609 (study PRJEB26092, sample SAMD00036320) | human gut metagenome | host: Homo sapiens | study: EMG produced TPA metagenomics assembly of... | reverse complement strand
GCGGTCAAGACGCTAGCCTCTCACGCTGGAAATCAGGGGGTTCGATTCCCCTCGGAGTCACTTAGATCTGCAGATTCTTCTGCAGAATTTTTTTTATCAAAGTGATTCAAAACAAAGTCTGTAAAAGTCCATTATTAATTTCATAGATATAATACTATAAGCAATCTTTTATATAAAGAAAAACAATTCAATAAGCAGATAATAAATGATACTATGGAAGAAGTCGGAAAGGAATAGGAATTATGAAAGATCTTTTGATAGTATCTCATTGCATTTTGAATCATGCGGCAAAGGTGGAACAGGATGAAGCGGAACTGGCCAGGAGAATATAAGATCCGGGAAGAGTTGCTTGCAGCTTGTTTTCAAAAAAAGATGTACAGTTATTTCAAATGCCCTGTCCAGAGTTTATCATGTATGGGTCTCAGAGATGGGGGCATGTAAAGAATCAGTTTCAACATCCATTTTATATTGAACAATGCCGGCAGATTCTTGAACCGGTTTTATTTCAGTTGCAAGAATATGCGCAGCATGTGGAAAAATTCCGCATTTTGGGGATTGTTTCGGTAGAAGGCAGTCCGAACTGTGGATATCATCTTACCTGTGAAGGAAAATGGAAGGGTGAGATTGGCACGGATGAAAAAAGAATACAGGACATTCAGAATTCTTTGAAAATGACAGAAAAACCGGGTGTATATATGGAAGTACTGGAAGAAGAACTTTGTAAAAAAAATATGAAGATTCCTATTATGACGATGCAGGAAGCAGTACAGCTATTGAAAAACTAATGGTTGGAGAGAAGAGAGGAGAACAAAATGAAAAACAGAAAAGTCTATGTAACAACTTTTTGTGGTGTTGCAGTAGCAATGAACATTGTACTGGGAATTATCACATCGGCACTGGGTATCCCGTTATATCTGGATACACTCGGAACCGTGCTTTCTGCGGCGATTCTCGGTCCGCTGCCGGGTATCATCGTAGGAGCATTGAGCAATATTATTACAGGATTGATCTATAGTGTGTCGGATATCCCATTCTGTCTGGTAAATATGGCGGTCGGTCTGATCGTAGGTCTTGTGGCAAAAAAATGGAAATTCGGAATCGTTCCTGCAGTAATTACAGGTATTGCACTTAGCTTTATCTGCCCGGCGATTGGAACACCAATCGGAATCTATGTATATGGCGGACTGAATGGATCAGTTTCGGATATGCTGGTGATGTCACTGGTGCAGGGTGGAAAAACAATTTTTCAGGCTTCCTTCCTCAGAAATGTTGCGTCAAACTTAATCGATAAGATTGGAACATGCATTATCGGATGTCTGCTCATTAAAGCAATGCCGATGAGATTTCTGGATAATTTTAAGAAAGAGGCATAAATCTCATATGATAAAGATTGAAAATCTGGTACATAAATATACAATATGGAAAGATGAAAATACAAAAAGTGAGAAGACAGTGTTGGACGGAATATCATTAGATATTCCGTCTGGTCAGTTTGTGGCAATTTTAGGGCCGAATGGTTCCGGTAAGTCTACATTAGCCCGGCATTTGAATGTATTACTGCTTCCGGATGAAGGGACAGTATGGATTGACGGAAAGAATACACAGGCAAAAGAAAGGCTTTATGAAATCAGAAGCCGGGTTGGTATGGTGTTTCAGAACCCGGACAATCAGATTGTTGGCACCAGTGTAGAAGAAGATGTTGCATTTGGTCCGGAGAATAAAAATGTAGAGCCGGAAAAAATAAGAAGAATTGTAGAAGATGTTTTGCGGAAAGTAAGGTTGTGGGAGAAGAGAAAAACTCCGCCTTCCAAATTATCGGGCGGGCAGAAACAGAGACTGGCAACGGCGGATGCGCTGGCAGGACTCCCGGAATGTCTGGTGTTGGATGAACCGACAGCTATGCTGGATCCCTCTTCAAGAAAAGAGGTAATAAATATTGTAAAAGAATTGAATCAAAAAGAGGGAATGACGATTATCCTGATCACACATCATACGGATGAAGTCGTAGATGCGGATCGTATTATATTGATGAAGGATGGAAAAATAATCGGAGATGATATTCCAAAGAAAATATTTGCAGACCGCAGCCTGTTAAAAAGAGCGAAAATGGATATTCCGCCGGTTGTAGAATTGGGTATGTGGCTGAAAAAGCAGAAGATCGGATTGGATGAACCGGTTTTACACGAACAGGAAATGATCAGAAAAATTACAGAATTATATAGAAGTAAATGCGGAGGCTGGAAAGATGCTGCAAGGTAAACATATCACATTTTCTTATCCGGAGCCGGCAAAAGGGAAGACAGATGTCCTGGCAGATGTTTCGTTTGAAATCAGAGAGCACGATTTTATAGGACTGATCGGTGCATCAGGATCAGGAAAGACAACATTGATCAAGCATCTGAACGGTCTGCTGAAGGCAGAATCGGGAGAGATCCTTTTTAAAGGGGAAAATATATATAGTAAAAAATATCCGGTTTCAGAATTGAGAAAAAAAGTCGGACTTGTATTTCAATATCCTGAACAACAGTTGTTTGGCAGGACGATTTTGAAAGATGTGATGTATGGTCCGCTGAATCTGGGAATGAGTGAAGAAGAGGCCGGAAAGTCAGCAAAGGAAAGCCTGGAACTGGTCGGGATTTCGGAAGAGTATTATCAGATGAGTCCGATGGAGCTTTCAGGAGGACAGAAAAGATGTGTTGCTATTGCAGGTGTATTAGCGATGCAGCCGGAAATACTGGTGTTAGACGAACCGGCAGCTGGTCTTGATCCTGAGACGAAACATGAAATATTTGAGCTGTTATGCAGGATAAGAGAGAAACGAAATAACGCAATTGTACTGGTATCACATCATATGGAAGATGTAGCGCAATTTGCTAACCGTGTATGGGTGATGTATAAAGGAAAGATTGCGATGGATGGTACTCCGGAAGAAGTGTATTCCAGAGTGGAAGAACTGGAAAAAATGAACATTGGAATTCCGCAGATCACACATTTGACATATTTACTGATAAAAGAGGGTATACCTTTGCCGCGACCGGCAATCAGTGTGGAAGAAGCAGAAAAGATGCTGGCAGAGATTTTGAAAGAGGAGAAACCATTATGATTCGGGATATTACGATTGGAAGATATTATGATTCGGAATCTGTGATTCACCGGATGGATCCGAGGACAAAATTGATGGGAGTTCTGGTATACATTATTTCGCTGTTCCTTGTGAAAAATGTCTGCTGGTATATCGGATGTCTGATAGTAATGCTTGTCCTTTATAAGGCTGCGGGAGTTCCATTTGGGTATTTGTTGAAAGGACTGAGGGGAATTTTGCTTTTGCTCTGCTTTACCTTCCTGTTCCGCATGTTGTACACGCCGGGAGATCCGGTCGTACAGGTCTGGATATTTACGATAACAAAGCAGGGAATATTAAAAGCAGTGCAGATGACAGCAAGGATTGCCCTGATGATCTCTGGGGCATCTCTTCTTTCTTATACTTCAACTCCGAAAGAACTTGCGGATGGTTTGGAAAAAGCATTTTCCGGATTGGAAAAAACAGGGATTCCTGTGCATGAAATGGCGGTCATTGTGATGATAGCGTTCAGATTCATTCCCATCATGTTAGAAGAATTAAATGTTTTGATGGATGCACAGGCGGCCAGAGGTGCAAAATTTGAAGATGGAAATATATTGGAAAAATGTAAAGGTGTCATGACGTTATTGCTTCCGTTGTTTCTGCTGACGGTACGAAGGTCATCGGATCTGGCAATGGCAATGGAAGCCCGGGGGTATACAGGAAGCGGAAAAACTTCAAGAATGTTATCCATTGGTATATAAAAAAGAAGACAGGGCGGGATACCTTGCGATTTTGATGTATATTACCGTTTTCATAATTGCAAGGATAAGTTCCTTGATTTTTTTAGAAGTTATGATATATAATGCAAGTGAAACAAATTTGTCATAGTGAAAGTAGTAATACTTATGACATCAAGAATTGGAGGAATAACATATGTTAGTATCAGCAAAAGAAATGCTCGATAAGGCAGTAGCAGGTCACTACGCAGTAGGACAGTTTAACATCAACAACTTAGAGTGGACAAAATCTATTCTTCTTACAGCAGAAGAGTTAAAGTCACCAGTTATCTTAGGTGTATCTGAGGGTGCCGGAAAATACATGACCGGATTCAAGACTGTAGCAGCTATGGTTAAAGCTATGATGGAAGAACTTAACATCACAGTTCCGGTTGCATTACACCTTGACCACGGAACATACGAAGGATGTAAAAAATGTATCGATGCAGGATTCTCTTCAATCATGTTCGATGGATCTAAATATCCAATTGAAGAGAACGTAGAGAAGACAAGAGAACTTATCGCTATCTGCAGAGAAAAATGGAATGTCTATCGAAGCCGAAGTAGGATCTATCGTGGAGAAGAAGACGGAGTTATCGGTAGAGGTGAATGTGCTGATCCTAACGAGTGTAAGATGATTGCTGATCTCGGTGTTGACATGCTTGCAGCTGGTATCGGTAATATTCATGGAAAATACCCGGCTAACTGGGAAGGATTAAGCTTTGAGACTCTGGATGCTGTTCAGCAGCTGACAGGAAAAATGCCATTAGTTCTTCACGGTGGTACAGGAATTCCGGACGATATGATTAAGAAAGCAATCAGTCTCGGAGTTGCTAAGATTAATGTTAATACAGAGTGCCAGCTGTCATTCGCTGATGCTACACGTAAATATATTGAAGCAGGAAAAGATCTGGAAGGAAAGGATACGATCCTCGTAAACTCCTGAAACCAGGTGCTGAAGCTATCCAGGCAACAGTTAAAGAGAAGATGGAATTATTTGGTTCAGTAGGAAAAGCTGAATAATTAAAAATTTTCACTTGCCTTTTTTGACTGGTTGAGTTATACTAACTGGCATAGGAAGAACAAAGGCGTTCCAACGAAAGTTGGAGTGCCATTTTTTTCATACTATGGTATGCACAGAAAGTGTATAAGAAGATTATATGCATACCATAGTGTGAAACTTATACTATAAATAACAATGAGAAAGGAAACGAAGAGACATGAGTGAAGCAATTAATGTAGCCAAGATATTTGGCGAAGACGTGTTCAATGATACTGTAATGCAGGAACGTCTTCCGAAAAAAGTCTATAAGGATCTGAAGAAAACAATTGAAGAAGGTAAGGAATTAGACCTTGCTACAGCAGATGTAATTGCACATGAGATGAAAGAATGGGCAATTGAGAAAGGGGCTACACACTATTCTCATTGGTTCCAGCCTCTGACAGGTGTAACCGCTGAAAAACATGATTCATTTATTTCAGCACCTCTTCCGAATGGAAAAGTACTGATGAGTTTTTCGGGAAAAGAACTGATCAAAGGAGAACCGGATGCATCATCATTCCCATCAGGCGGACTTCGTGCAACGTTTGAAGCAAGAGGATATACAGCATGGGATTGTACATCACCGGCATTTGTAAGACATGATGCAGCAGGAGCAACACTTTGCATCCCTACAGCATTCTGTTCATACAAAGGAGAGGCACTTGACCAGAAGACCCCACTTCTTCGTTCTATGCAGGCAATCAGTGAGCAGTCACTGAGACTGTTAAGATTGTTTGGAAATACAACATCTAAGAAAGTAACACCTTCCGTAGGACCGGAGCAGGAATATTTCCTTGTAGATGCTGAAAAATTCTTACAGAGAAAAGACCTGATCTATACAGGACGTACACTGTTCGGAGCAATGCCTCCAAAAGGTCAGGAATTAGACGATCATTATTTCGGAACCATCCGTCAGAGAATCGCAGGATTCATGAAAGATGTCAATGAAGAACTCTGGAAAGTCGGTGTTACATCTAAGACACAGCATAATGAAGTTGCACCTGCACAGCATGAACTTGCACCAATCTATGCAGAGTGTAATGTAGCGCTGGATCACAACCATATTATCATGCAGACATTGAAGAGAATTGCATGCCAGCATGGTATGAAGTGTTTACTCCATGAGAAACCGTTCGCAGGAGTTAATGGTTCCGGTAAACATGATAACTGGTCTCTTACAACAGACGACGGAAAGAACCTGTTAGAGCCAGGCAAAACACCACATGAAAATATTCAGTTCTTACTGGTACTTACCTGTATCCTGAAAGCAGTTGACAGACACGCAGATCTTCTTCGTGAATCTGCAGCAGATCCTGGTAATGATCACAGACTCGGAGCTAACGAGGCACCACCGGCAATCATCTCTGTATTCCTCGGAGAACAGTTAGAGGATGTACTGGAACAGCTGATCAGCACAGGCGAAGCTACACATAGTCTGAAAGGCGGAAAGCTTCAGACAGGAGTTGATACACTTCCGGATCTTGCAAAAGATGCAACAGACCGTAACAGAACATCACCATTTGCATTCACAGGCAACAAATTTGAATTCCGTATGGTAGGTTCCCGTGATTCTATTTCAGGACCAAACGTAGTACTGAATACAATCGTTGCAGAGGCATTCTCTGAGGCTTGTGATGTTCTGGAAAAAGCAGACAACTTTGATGAAGCAGTACATGATCTGATCAAGCAGTATGCAACAGAGCATCAGAGAGTTGTATTTAACGGCAACGGATATTCAGATGCATGGGTAGAGGAAGCAGAAAAACGAGGACTTCCGAATATCAGATCCATGGTAGAAGCGATTCCTGCCCTGACTACAGAGAAAGCTGTAAGTATGTTTGAAAAATTCAAAGTATTTACAAAGGCAGAACTGGAATCACGTGCAGAGATCAAATTCGAAAGCTATGCCAAAGCAATCAATATCGAAGCACGTACGATGATCGATATGGCAAGCAAACAGATTATTCCTGCAATTATTAAATATACCAAAGATCTTGCAGACACAGTGGTTGCAGTGAAGGAAGCAGGTGCAGATGCATCTGTTCAGGCTGAACTTCTGACAGAAGTTTCCGGACTGTTAGCAGAGACTAAAAAAGCGCTGGAAGCATTGAAAGTTGTCGCAGATCAGGCAGCAGCTATGGAAGAGGGAGAAGATCAGGCAAGATTCTATCACTTCGATGTTGTACCTGCAATGGAAGCACTCCGTACTCCGGTTGACACACTGGAGATGATCGTTGACAAAGAAGCATGGCCAATGCCTTCTTATGGAGATCTTATCTTTGAAGTATAATCAGAGATGGAAGATTATCTGTTAGACGAAGAAAATATTTTAGAAATACATTAGAAAAATTTAAGAACCCTGGACTTGGAATGGACACATGATTGTGATATTCTAAGTTCAGGGTTTTTGAATACCAAAGTATGTTAAAATCCTGCAAGGAGGGCAATCATGACGAAAAGAGAATTTTTAGATAAATTAAAAAAAGCACTTGTCAATGACCTTTCGGGAAGTGTAATACAGGAGAATGTGAATTATTACAACGATTATATTACGGAAGAAGTGCGAAAAGGACGCAGAGAGTCTGATGTGATCGAAGAACTGGGGGATCCATGGGCAATTGCGAAGAATATTATTACTTCGGAAGAAATGAAAGGAAACACACAGGAATCATATGACAGCTATGAGCCGGGAAGACGAAGAGAGAATTCTTATGAACAGGACTATGGCAGCGAATCCGGATACAGGGGCGCGCATGTCTTTGGACTTGATACCTGGTGGAAGAAACTGGTTCTGATCCTTGGAATTATAGGAATTGTTGTATTGGTTGTGGCGGTGGTCGGAGGAATTATCAGTCTGCTTGCACCGATATTCGTACCGCTTCTGATTGTGTGTCTGATTATTAAGCTGATTAATGGCAGGAGAAGGTGAATAGATAATAAGTAAAAGACCGATGGGGGAGCCATCGGTCTTTTGAGGGGAGTATAAATAATTAATAAGGGGTTGTAGAAAGTGTCCTTTCTACACCACCAGTATAATATAGTAAAAAATAAAAATCAAGAAAAATATTAAAAAAATCTTAATATGTGCCGGGATGCATAATTGGAAAATGTCAGGACATACTAATCACGTAACAAAAAGTGATTAGGAGGAATTCAAAATGGCTAAAAATTACAATTCATCAGAAAACTGTCATAACGAGGCGGACAAGCACACATCGAACAGAAATGCATCCAGAAACACATCGAACAAGAACGCATATGGAAAGAATGCATCGGACAGAAATGTAACGGACAAGAATGCAAACAACAAAAATGCATATGACAAAGATGCGAAAGACAAGAATTCTTACAATTATGGAAATGAGAACAGCAACTACTAGTAACAAAGAGTTTCCGGGCAGGACGTACGAAAGTGCGTCCTGCTTTTTTTGCCACCATGTATGTGTAACGAACTTCCAAAAGCAGGAGACCGGGTGGAGAACCAGGAGGTTCTATATGTGAAATGGGTTGACAAAGAGAGGCGGTTATCAGTAAGATAAGTAAGTAGAAAATAATAGATGGAATGCAGTTGTACTGCATGAATAGAGCAGATAATGGAGAATTGAATGAAAAAAATGGAATTGATCGCTCCCTGTCATTTTGGGCTGGAAGCGGTATTAAAACGAGAGATACTGGATCTGGGATATGATATCTCGGAAGTAGAAGACGGAAGGGTCGGTTTCTGGGGAGACGCAGAGGCAATCTGCCGTGCGAATATATTTCTCAGAACAGCGGAGAGAGTTCTTCTGAAAGTAGGCAGTTTTAAAGCAACAAGCTATGAAGAATTATTTGAGAATACCAGAGCGTTGGACTGGGAAAATTATATCCCGGAAAATGGAAAATTCTGGGTTGCAAAAGCGGCATCTGTAAAGAGTAAATTATTTAGTCCGTCGGATATCCAGTCAGTGATGAAAAAGGCAATGGTAAGAAGAATGCAGCAAAAGTACCAGGTAGAATGGTTTTCGGAAGACGGAGCAGCATATCCGGTCCGTGTCTTCCTGAAAAAGGATGTTGTGACGGTTGGAATCGATACATCCGGTGTATCTCTGCATAAAAGAGGATATCGTGAAGTATCGGGAAAAGCACCGATCACAGAGACACTGGCAGCAGCACTGATCATGCTGACTCCATGGCACAAGGACAGAATTCTGGTGGATCCGTTCTGCGGAAGTGGTACATTTCCGATAGAAGCAGCAATGATCGCAGCGAATATCGCACCGGGGATGAATCGTTCCTTTACGGCAGAAGAATGGACGAACTTGATCCCGAAGAAGCTCTGGTATGAGACGGTAAATGAAGCGAATGAACTGATTAACGATGATATCGAAGTTGATATCCAGGGATACGATGTAGACGGATCTGTGATCAAGATCGCGAGACGTAATGCGAGAGAGGCGGGGGTCGATCATCTGATCCATTTCCAGGAAAGAGATGTGAAAGATTTAAGTCATCCAAAGAAATATGGATTCATCATTACGAATCCGCCGTATGGAGAAAGGCTGGAAGATAAGAAGGATCTGCCGGCATTATATAAGGCATTCGGAGAGAGCTTTAAGAATCTGGATTCCTGGTCTGCGTATATGATTACATCTTATGAAGATGCAGAACGCTATTTCGGACGGAAAGCCGATCGTAACCGTAAGATTTATAACGGAATGTTAAAGACATATTTTTACCAGTTCTTAGGACCAAAGCCGCCAAAGGCCGGACGTCCGTCGGACAGATAGGAGAAGAAATAAGATGGATAAAATTATATTTGCAACGGGCAATGAACATAAGATGATAGAGATTCGTGCGATCTTAAGTGATCTGGGAGTGGAGATTCTTTCTCAGAAAGAAGCAGGAATCAAAGCAGACGTGATAGAGGATGGAATGACATTTGAAGAAAATGCGATGATCAAAGCAACAGAGATTGCAAAGATCGCACATGAGATGCCGGAGTATGCACATGCAGTCGTTCTGGCAGATGATTCCGGCCTGGAGATTGATTATCTGAATAAAGAACCGGGAATCTATTCTGCGAGATATATGGGAGAAGATACTTCGTATGATATTAAGAATCAGGCCCTTTTGGACGGTCTGGACGGTGTGCCGGATGAAAAGCGTACAGCAAGATTCGTCTGTGCGATTGCAGCAGCTATGCCGGATGGTTCCTGTGAAGTAGTCAGAGGAACGATGGAAGGAATCATTGGACATAAGATCGCTGGAGAGAATGGATTCGGCTATGATCCAATCTTCTTTCTTCCGGAATACGGATGTACCAGTGCGGAACTTTCGCCGGAAAAGAAGAACGAACTGAGCCACAGAGGGGAAGGATTGAAGAAAATCCGTAAAATCCTGGAACAGAGATAGAATTCAAAAGAAACAGACAAAAGAAGCAGACAGAAGAATAGTTAGGATAAGAGAATATGAAGATACTGATCATAAGTGATACGCATGGGGCACACAGAAATTTTGACCGTGTGATAGAAAAAGAACAGCCGCTGGATATGTTGATACATCTCGGCGACGTAGAAGGCGATGAGGATTATATTCCGGCAGTTGCGGACTGCCCGGTACATATGGTGCGTGGAAATAATGACTTTTTTTCCGGTCTTCCGGGAGAGGAAGAGTTCATGATCGGGGGCTATCATATATTTATTACACACGGACATGGATATTATGTATCTATGGGAGAAGAACGACTGAAACAGGAGGCAAGAGGGCGTGGTGCCGACATTGCAATGTATGGGCATACACACCGGCCGTTCTATGAAAAAGAAAAAGATCTGATCACGTTGAACCCGGGAAGCCTCTGTTATCCAAGACAACAGGGGAGAAAGCCGAGTTATATGCTCATGCAGATTGACGACAACGGAAAAATGGAGATTACACAGGAATATCTGAATCCGTAAAGGGAGAGTCCGGAAAATCCTTGTATTTCAAGGGTTTCCGGACTACTTGAAGAAAAAATAAAAAAATGAAAAAGTTGTTGACATTTAGTTGGCACTCATATATAATATGTCTTGTGTCACGGAGCGGTAACAAAAAGTGATACAAAACAACACCATCGGGGTGTGGCTCAGCTTGGCTAGAGCGCCTGGTTTGGGACCAGGAGGTCGCAGGTTCGAATCCTGTCACCCCGATACGTCATGCGGGTGTAGTTCAATGGTAGAACACCAGCCTTCCAAGCTGGATACGTGGGTTCGATTCCCATCACCCGCTTTCCTGAAACAATTTGTTTTGGGTGTGGTCAGAGATATGAGTCTGTAGCTCAGCTGGATAGAGCAACGGCCTTCTAAGCCGTAGGTCGAGGGTTCGAATCCCCCCAGGCTCGTTTGAACCACAAAATTTAATACGGTGATACTTAGTTGGACAAAAGACAGTTCGATAAGTAATATGGTGGGTATGGTGCAGTTGGTTAGCGCGCCAGATTGTGGTTC
>ENA-OQDL01001518-OQDL01001518.1-human-gut-metagenome-genome-assembly--contig:-NODE-1518-length-11361-cov-4.962970_pt1 | contig 11361 bp, 8 predicted proteins | sample MGYA00242782_ERZ504609 | MGnify/ENA primary metagenome ERZ504609 (study PRJEB26092, sample SAMD00036320) | human gut metagenome | host: Homo sapiens | study: EMG produced TPA metagenomics assembly of... | reverse complement strand
TAAAAGAGTTATTCACATATATCAAACGAACCAAGCTAGTAACGGAAGTTACTAACGGACTGGTCAAGCTAATAAGAGCATAAGGTGAATGCCTTGGCATCAAGAACCGATGAAGGACGTAAAAAGCAAGAAGAACTATTAAAACGTGTCTGGGGCGAAGAATATCTGGGAGAGAGCAGAACTGTAGACGTGCATATCGGCCAGCTCCGCAAGAAACTGGAGTTGTACGATGAAATAAAAACAATCCCAAAACTTGGCTATCGACTGGAGGACTAACCGCTATGAAGTTGTGGAAACGGACAGTAGCACTTATGCTGATAACACTTTTGTGCTCTCTGATACCGGTCGGTGTCCTGAGCCTGTATGTCACAGGAAAAAGAAGCCTGAATAATGCTGCTGAAACCTATGGACGACAGCTTGCAAATGGAAAAAATCTCCTGGAACAATTCTGGGACAACAGCAAATATGAGCAGATGTCAGAAACAGGAAAAAAATCTTATCTGGAATTCCAGTTTCTGAGATGCTGCGGTGAGAAAATGCTCCTCATTAATTCCGAAAGTAAAGAAGCCGTAGTAAACCGCACAGATTATGAGATTGTCAGCATGGATAATCTCGGTTTAAACAACAAAACGGATTCCTATGAGTACAAAATCCAGAAACTGAATCACAAATACTTACTTTTACAGCATGCGCTGCTTACAAATCCAGAGGGTTACGAAATACTTTCAGTTCGTGATGTTACTTCTATGTTTACTGAACTGAGACAGACGGCAGTCTGGTTCCTGGGAATCTATCTGGCAGTATTTTGCATTGCTGGTCTGTTTATCTATCTAATGATGAAGCGGACCGTACAGCAAATGGAAAAACTGCAGGAAGTAGCCGGAAAACAGGAAATGCTTATGGGAGCACTTGCCCACGAAATGAAAACACCTCTTACTTCTATTATTGGATATTCAGACACTCTGCGGCATGTAAAACTAAACGATGAACAAAAAGACTGCGCTCTGGAACATATCAGCCGCGAGGGAAAAAGACTTGAAAAACTTTCCGGCAAAATGCTTCAGATGCTGGGACTCCATCAGAATGACTCGATAAAAATGGAGTCACACGCTATAGGAGAACTGCTGAAACAGGTAGCTCAACTGGAAGCAGAACAGGCAGCGCAGAAACAGATACAATTACAGACAGAATACGAAGATTTTTCTTTGAAAATGGATGAAGAATTAATGGAAAGCCTGATCGTAAATCTGACAGACAACGCTCTGCATGCTACAGAACCAGGAGGTTATATTATTCTGAAAGCATATAAAGAATCAGGCAAAAAAATTCTGGAAGTCGCAGATAACGGTCGGGGAATCCCACAGGAAGAAATGGGAAAAATCACAGAAGCTTTTTACATGGTAGACAAATCCAGAAGCCGCCAGGAGGGCGGAGCAGGGCTTGGACTGGCACTATGTGTTAAGATTGCAGAAGTCCATGGAGCCAGACTGGACATCGTAAGTCAGATTGGCGCGGGAACAAAAGTAAGAGTGATATTTGATAAAAAAGATAAAGAATTAACCTGATCAAGCAGATGGAATTTACAACTTGTTTACATCTTGATGAATACATTGGAAAGACAGTATGGTACTCTTTTCTCATAAGAAGAGGGTACCTTTTTTTGAAAAAATTAAGAAAGGATGAGAAAGAAATGAAGAAAGTAAAAATATTTCTGGGAGCTTTTTTGTGTATGAATTTTTTGACAATGTCAGGATGTGACAAGGTTGTATATTCTGCTGTTGTAGAAGAAAAGGATAAGACTGATTCAAAAACAGAGGAACATAAAGAGAAAGAAACAGTTCAGAAGACAGTTGCCGAACAGGTACAGGCTCCGGAAAAATACCAGACAATAATACAGTCTGACTTAAGAACAGCAGAACGGACAGATCAGAAGAATCCTATGAAATTTACTTTGACAGCCAATGCTCCGGTCGAAGTGCCGGATGTGGATGCTATATGCCTGAAAAATGTAAAAAAAGTCGCAATTTCAGAAGAAGAGCCACAGAAAGTACTGGATACTTTTGTCAAAGGGCAATTGCTGAAACAAAATGATGATGGATTGGTAGAAACATATGAGGTGAATGGACTGACGTATCAATATACCGGTACATTTCAAAATTTAGAAGTACTTAGCCTTTGGGAAAAATATTCTGCGTTTGATGACGTGAAAGAAGAAAACCTGTCTCAGGACGAGAAAGAACAAAGAGCAGAACGATTCCAGAATTATATAAAAGCAGGAAACCAGAATATGACTGAAGAAGATGCAGAAAATTATGTAAAGGATATTGTTTCCGGAGAATGGTGCCTGTTTGACAGTGCATCAAAAGAACTCACAGAAGAAAACAGCACTTTGGAAAAGGACACTTTTTTCTTTGAAAGAATGGTCAATGGCGTACCTGTTAATTATATACGGAATTCTTATTTGCCATATGATGAATTATCTCGTCCCTGGATAGATGAAGACGATAATTTTCATGAATCGCAGTGCAAGGGATGGGATAATGAATCGCTGACAATGGTTTTCTGCAGCGGAACACTTCAGAGTTTTGACCACAGTGATCCGATTGAGGTATCAGATGCTTCGGACGAAGCAGTGTTTCTTCTGCCATTTGATGAAATCAAAGACATTTTTGAAAAAACAATCACCATGCAGATTATGACAGAGCAGGAAAACCGTCTGCTGGCAGTAGATGGCACAAGTTTCTTCGCACGTTATCCCTCTATTGATGCACAGACAGTTGAAATGACGATAACAAAAGTTCAGCTTGGATATATGCGTGTGCGAGAGGGCAACAGCAACACAGAGGGAAGCTTGATCCCGGTATGGGATTTCTATGGAACCTGGAATTCCCAAGAACCGGTGGCTTACACAGATAGCGGTGATGAAATGGTTATAGACAGCGTTACTATGGATCGCATCGGTGTACCGCTTCTCACAATCGATGCACGAGATGGCAGTGTCGTACAAAGAGTACAGAGCGGATCATCTACTACGTTTTCTGGTGGTATTGGAGAATGTGAATAAATCGTAATAAAAAAAAGTACAGTGTTTATCCGGTTAAAATAGAAATGAAACCGGAAATATGGTATGATTGGGACAACAATTAAAACCAGAGCGTGTTTGAAAATAATTTCTACAATCTGCATGCTCCAGACATTAGGGAGGATACAACAATGGATGCAAACATGAAAAAAAGAAACGAACTTTTGGCAAAAACAGTGATCAAGGGACTGGAATCCCGCAATATGTCCGGGTATTATGCACAAGATAAAGAAGCAGCATTAAAGCAGGCCCTGGAACTGATCCCAAACGGAAGCACAATCGCCATGGGCGGATGCATGAGTGCACATGAGATCGGTCTGGTCAAAGCTTTGCAGGATGGAGATTATAATTATATTGACCGCGCAAAGCTTGAACCTCGTGAGGGACTTATGGCAGCCTATGATGCAGATTTCTTTTTATCCAGTGCCAATGCAGTCACAGATGATGGTGTCCTTGTCAATATTGATGGCAATTCCAACCGTGTATCCTGCATTGCCCAGGGTCCGAAAAAAGTAATCTTTATTGTAGGTATAAACAAAGTCTGTCCGGATCTTGACAGCGCAATGAAGCGTGCCAGAAATGTGGCAGCTACAGCTAATGCACAGAGATTTGATATCAAAACTCCATGTAAGGAAACCGGAAAATGCTTTGACTGCAAATCCCCGGATACCATCTGCTGTCAGTTCCTGATCACCAGATATTCCAGACATAAAGACAGAATCCATGTGATTCTGGTAAATGACACACTTGGGATGTAACTAAATCAAGTAAGTCCCTGGCTTCGATTGAACACAAATAATAAAAAAGAACAGTCTCATTGACGCATAATAAGTCAAAGGGGCTGTTCTTTTTTGGAAAACAATAGGTCTGAAAAAGTCAATATCTGTATCATGTAAATCAATACCGGAATGGTTTCTGACACAGAATTCTAATATAATATCTATGCGGCAGCAGACCTCTCTGGACAGATGAACCTGGTCTGCCAGTTCCTGCAGAGAGATGATGGATTCAAAATGCGTATTAAGATAGTTCAGCATCTGTTTCATTGAGCTTTTGGATTACAGTCCGGGTACATGAGTTTCCGGAAGCAAGAAGGATGCAGGGAACAGAAGAATTCTGGAGAAAAGGACGAAAACATCTGCGTTCCACATTACTTCCGTATTCGCCGTATGTCAACTACCCATCACCTAAAGGTAATGGGCTTGTAACTGCCCAGTCGTAGTAACGGCTTACGCCTCCGACCTTTTATCCCCAATAGGCATTGCTGCCTAAAGTGGCGTTACATCATTGGGTGGTTGACAGCACCCTTTGTAGCAGAGTTTACTCTGCTACAACTGTATTAGGTACTTGGCTATCAGCAAGATAGTTTATTCCCATACGATACAGATTCATAGCTCCAATACGGTCATCATTAGACGTATAACCGCAGTTTTTGCAAGTAAACAAATGTATTTTCTTATTACGATTAGACTTTTCAGTATGTCCACAAGCAGGACAGCATTGACTGGTATAACGAGGGTCCACCTTTATTACAGAAGATTGATTCTGCTTCGCTTTGTAAATCAGCTTCTGCTCAAGGTCATAAAAAGACCATGATACAGAAACATAGCGGTTTTTTGTTTTGACACGTTCTGTAACATTGCGAATACCAGTCAAATCTTCTAATACAAAGAGAGTATGCTTTGGATTACCGGTGGCGAGTGCCTTCGATACCTGATGGTTAATATCCTGCATCCAACGGTTTTCTCGCTGACCGATAGCTTTTAGTCTTCGCCTTGAGGATGGCGTATGTCGCATTTGAAGTTCTTTACGAAGCCTGGAATAATTAGCCCGTTTCTGTTTAATAGCTTTACCACTAACAAATCCAGACTTATGTTTACTGTCATAAGTTGCAACAACAAAGTTAATACCTCTGTCAATACCTACAACATTACAAATATCAGAAATATTACTTTCTTCAACCTCATAGGTAACTGGTATATGCAGATAGTATTTACCATGTTTATTTACAAGTTTGGCAGTACCAAACTTGTAAATAGAATGGTTAAAATACTTAGACATACCCTCAGCAAAATAAGGAAGTTTCACACGACCATTAAGCGTATTGACGGAAAAGCAGTTTTGAGTTAAAGAATAATCTCTGTTCCAAACTAGGTCGTACTGAGGTTTTTTAAAAGATGGTTTTATCCATTCATTCTGATTTTCAAGAATGGTCTTATATCTTGCGATAACCGTTTTAAAAACAGACTGCGCCATTTGTGATTTGAGACTGAACTTTTCTCTTAGAGTAGAGTACAAAATTTTATTGAGTGAGAACTGCTTTAGGTCATGTGTGCGGAATACATAATCTGAAACATAATTACAGGCATCACAATAAACAGACATTGTTTTATTAAGCAAAACTTTATCTGTATCAGTTGCAACTATCTGAACTTTTGCAGTTATAGTTATCTGTTCCATAAAATTTATTCCTCTCATTGATACTTCACTAGCAATAGTGTATACTAATATTTAGTGAACGTCAATAACTATCAGAGGTGATTTATGGATAATAGATATTATCGTCATAACAGACGAAAATACAGTCTGAAAGTACATATAGTTCTTGTAACCAAATACCGCAAACAACTACTACAAGGCTCTATTGCTGATGATGTGAAACAAAAGATTCTCGATATAGCTAATACTCGTGGCTACGAAATAATTGCTATGGAAACAGACAAAGACCATATACATTTTTTGTTAAGTTATGATGCAACGGATAGAGTATGCGACATTGTTAAAATTGTAAAGCAGGAAACAACATACTACTTATGGCAAAAGTATAATTCGGTCTTATCAAAACAGTATTGGAAGAAAAAAATATTTTGGTCAGATGGTTATTTTGCTTGCAGCATTGGAGAAGTGTCATCAGCAACTATACAAAAATATATTGAGAGTCAAGGATAATAGATAACAATTTACAAGGCTCCTCCCACCGCCTAAAGAAGGCCACTGAAAAAGTCCTTTTTGCGTATAAATTAACACAAAATAAAGTACATCAATCAACTTTGAGACACTGTATATAGTATGAAAAAACAGTTTTTCAGTGGCGTCCCTAAAGGCAGTGGGTTTCCGCCCATGACAAACGAAAGGATTTATTTATGAATAAAATCTATCTGGATCAGGCCAGTACGTCTTTTCCAAAGGCACCATCTGTTGCACAGGCAGTTTATGATTACCTGGCAGGCTCTGCTGTGAATGTGAACCGGGGAGGATACCGGGCAGCTTATTCTGTGGAAGAACAGATTTTTGAGACAAGAGAACAGCTTCTGAAGCTCTTTCACTTTACTTCCGGAAAGGGTAAGAATGTTATTTTTACAGAAAATATCACTGCCAGTCTGAATGTTCTTCTGAAAGGACTTCTGAAACCCGGCGATCATGTACTTGTAACTGCCATGGAGCATAATGCAGTGATGCGTCCCCTTGTACAGCTGGAGAAACATGGAATTTCTTTTGACAGGATCCCATGCGCTTCTGACGGCAGTCTTCTGCTTGATAAAGCGACCGCACTCCTTCGTCCTGAGACTAAGCTTGTGGTCTGTCTTCATGCTTCTAATGTATGCGGAACTGTCATGCCAGCACAGGAAATCGGAGATTTCTGCAAAGAACATGGGCTTCTTTTTATTCTGGACACTGCACAGACGGCAGGAACCATTAACATTGAAATGGAGAAATGTCACATAGACGCACTGGCATTTACAGGTCACAAGGGACTCAGAGGGCCACAGGGAACAGGTGGCTTTCTGATCCGCAATAAACTGGCAGCGCAGATTGAGCCTCTTATCAGCGGTGGAACAGGAAGCGCCTCTCATTCTGAAGAAGTACCGGCATTTCTTCCTGATCGTTTCGAGCCCGGAACTCCCAATATACCTGGGATTCTGGGACTTCATGCCGCACTCTGTGATCTGGAGAAACAGTCCATGGAAGAAATCCGCCAACATGAATTAATGCTGACACAATACTTTATAGATGGTATCCTGAATCTGGATCCTGAAGAAAAATTTCTGCGTATTATCGGTAAAAAAAATATTGAAAACCGTTGTGCAGTTGTATCCGTCCAGACCTTACATATGGACATGGCTCAGGCCGCCTTTGAGCTGGACAGTACTTATGGAATTATGACAAGAGTCGGCCTTCACTGTGCACCAAACGCACATAAAACTCTTGGAACATACCCGGAGGGTACTCTCCGTTTTTCTTTCGGACCTGAGAATACAAAGCAGGAACTGGATATTGCTTTAGATGCATTATCCGCATTACTATAACAATCCTAGTGTACCAACAAGTTGATTTCTTGAACAATCTTACGTCTAAATTTCTTATTTCCGCGTTGTCGTCAGTCGCCGTAGCCACCGCTAGCCTCTCTCCTCCGCCTTGAAATAAGAAAATTTATCCTGCAAGATTGTTTCAAGAATCAACTTGTCGGTACACTCGTACATCGTTTTCGTACATAAAAGGAGATTTTCACAATGGAATTTAAACAGTTAGAAGCATTCGTCGCTGTCGTGGACTACGGCAGCTTCTCAGAGGCGGCCCGCCGCCTCTATCTGACACAGCCTACGATCAGTGCGCATATACGTTCCCTGGAAGATGAACTGCATATGAAACTGATCATCCGTACTACAAAGAAAACAACAATCACAGCCAAAGGCTACCAGCTTTATGACAGTGCAGTCCGTATGCTGGAAATCAGAAATAACCTGCTTGAAAATTTTACAGGTGCCCACAAACATATGATAGATCTGGCTGCATCTACCATTCCTTCTTCTTATCTTTTGCCGGAACTGCTTGCTGCTTTCGGCAAAACGCACCCGGATGTTTATTTTCACTCCATACAGTCAGACAGTTCAGAATCCATCAGCCGGGTACTGGACGGAACTGTAGATCTGGCTCTGGTAGGCCAGAATACACGTGATGAGAGCTGCGTGTTTATTCCTTTCTGCCATGATGAACTGGTCATTGCAACTCCTGTAACAGATCACTATCTTGCACTCAAGGACAGGGAAACACCCACTATTTTTCATGATTTCCTGAAAGATTCTATTATCCTCAGGGAAAAGGGCTCCGGCACAAAAAAAGAAATGGACCTTTTTCTGGAGCGCACAGGCGTCACAACAGGCAATCTGAATGTGATCGCCCGCATGAATGACCTGGAAAGCATCAAAAAGTCCATTGTTAATGGTCTGGGAATCTCTATTCTTTCATCACGCTCTGTCAATGACCTGCAGAGGACAAAGCAGATTCTTGTCTTTCCGCTGGAGGAAGCTGCCCATAAGCGCAGTTTCTATATAGTCTACAGCAAAAACAGGATTCTGAAACCCCATGTGAAGCAGTTTGTACAGTTTGTGCGAGACTATTATATGTAACTGTTATCTGCCGGCATCCAGCAGTTTCACAAACTCTTCCTCCGGCATCGGTTTGTAAAAATAATAACCCTGAATATAATCACAGCCGTTGTCTCTTAAGAACTCGACCTGCTCTTTAGTTTCAGCACCTTCCGCTATAATCTTTATCTCCATAGTATGTGCCATTTCAATGATGAAGCGGATAATACTGCGTGTTTTGGTATTGGTTTCTATCTGCCGCACAAAACTCATATCAATTTTCATAATATCAAAGTTGTAATTCTGGAGCATTCCAAAGGAAGAATATCCGCTTCCAAAATCATCCAGGAGCAGCAGAATCCCTGCTTCTCTTAATGCCTCCAGAGTTGCATTTCTGTCTGCCTCAATGGCAGCATAGGAAGTTTCTGTAATCTCCATTCTGCACAGACCGGACGGCATGGAAGCATCTGCACATTTCTTCTCCAGCCAGTTCATGATCGTCTCATCATAGAAATCCATCCATGACAGATTAGTTGATACCGGAACTGTGATCTTATCGGACTGATAACGTTTCTTCTGAAATTCATTAACCGAATCCAGCACATACAGATCCAGTTCGGAAATATGTCCGCTTTCCTCCAGTGCAGGAATAAATACACCCGGCGAAATAAATCCCTTTTTCGGGTGGAACCACCGGATCAGAGATTCTGCTGATGCAATCTTTCCGGTCATTGCATCCACAACAGGCTGAAAATATACTTTGAACTGTCCCTGCTCAATCCCTTCCTCCAGTTCACCTGCTAATGTTGCTTTATCTATATATGTATTCTTCATGGAAGAATCATAAATCTTATATGACTGGACAAACTCATCTGTAATATATCTCTGGGCAATCTTTGCCCTGTCAATCATTCCATTCACAGACATTTTTTTCTTTTCAAGCATAAAAATCCCACATTTGACAGACAAATGAAGTGTTTTTCCTCCCCGGGTAAGTTTCTTCTGACACATTCCGGTAAGCATATCCAGATCGAGATTCTTACGTTTTACCAGACAGATAAAATGATCTGCGTCCTCACGTGCCGATACCAGAGGCTTCAGCTCTGATTTCCGGACATCTTCGTACACTTTGCGCAGCATCATATCTCCGATTTCTGTTCCAAAAAGTTCATTGACTGCCTTGAAATTCTTAATATCGAAAAATACAACCGCATATCCGGTTCTGTCTTCACTTTCTTTCAGGATCCGTTCCACATGACGGATAAAACCCTGTCTGTTATATCCGCCCGTCAGAATATCCTGTTCAAATTTCTCCGTAATATCCTCAACTGTAGCTACAATAATGTCAAAAAATTTATTGAGGTAAAAAAATGTATAGTTCTTTAAACATTTCTCCCCTTTTTTATTAAACTGATGAACAGAGAAAGAATATCTATCTTTCTCCTGCAGTTCTTTCCGAATGGTATCAAGACGCACACATTTTTCATATACGGATTTCTCATCATCCGGAACAAATTTTTTCATAACTTCAGTAACATAACCGGAATAACTGATCTCTTCTGCCAGAACCATCTCCATGGCATAGATACCCGGATGATCCAGTCTCACACAGTCTCTCTGCCCGTCAATAATCTCTATTCTGTCAAAATTCTTTCTGTACAGCATATGCGGAATCTGCTCTGAAAAATAGTTCTCTGTAATATCAGAAAAATAGATCAGTGCTTCCAGCCTGTCATAAGAAACGTTCCGGACCATCTCAACTGTGGTTCTGATCATCCTCAGACTGATTCCTTTTGCGGCATACACAGGACATTCCCATTGGATCATATCTTTTCCCTGTGTCAGACACTCCCTCAGATTATCTACACAAAATACCTTTCTGTACTGAGTTCTCACTTCTCTCTGCGGAATAGACTGACTGATCCGCTCAATATAAGAATCCAGTGGTTCATTTACATCTTTCAGCTCCAGTGAAGCAATCCTGCTGTTTGCCATAATACAGCTTCCATCCGAAATATTTACTGTAACTGAGGCAAACGCATCTTTTGCATGACGTATGATCTTATCCAGCTGTTTCAGATATTCATCATTGATATCCCGGATATACATCATGGCAATCTGGTCATCCGGTTTATATTCTGAACTTCTGATGACTTCCATACATACCCAGCGGTACTCCTGTTTTATCAGAGTTCTGTAGTTCAGGTAAATGCGTTCTCTGCCTTTCGCAAGTTCTCTTCTCAGATTATCTATACTGCAGAATTTCAAATATTCTTCCTGATCCTCTTCATAAATATACTTATAATCAGCCATCATTTTAAGGCTTTCAGAAAGACTTGGAAGCATGGAAACAGTACTGTCTTTTCCTCTTATAACTGTATAAGTATCTGTCGAGAGATTAATCTTGAGTATCCGGTGAAAAATAGATGATAACATTTTCATCGCATCCTGCAGGTCTCCCGTCATCTTATCATGCAGCGCAATCGTACTCTCAACACGATGAAAGACCGTCATTGCATCAAAGGGACGTGTGAAGTAATCACTTGCTCCCAGCCCATAAACCCGACGGATGCTATCTTCGGAAGTCTCTGATGAAATACAGATAACAGGCAGCATATCCAGCCATTGCTTTTCCTTCATAACAGCAAGTACCTGATAACCATCCATTACCGGCATGATCAGGTCAAGGAGCACCAGCTTAAAATCCTTATGGCATCTTTCAAGGATTTCAACTGCCTGCTTTCCATTTTCAGCTTCACAGATATCATATTTATCTTCCAGCATACAGGAAAGGATTTCTCTGTTTAATTGTGAATCATCAACGATTAATATCTTTGGCTTACTCATATAATGTATGCCCTTTCTTCTGTTATTATGGCTGTGTGAAAATTTAACCGGACAGATGTCAAAAAA
>ENA-OQDL01001517-OQDL01001517.1-human-gut-metagenome-genome-assembly--contig:-NODE-1517-length-11365-cov-4.964317_pt1 | contig 11365 bp, 9 predicted proteins | sample MGYA00242782_ERZ504609 | MGnify/ENA primary metagenome ERZ504609 (study PRJEB26092, sample SAMD00036320) | human gut metagenome | host: Homo sapiens | study: EMG produced TPA metagenomics assembly of... | reverse complement strand
AGCGCCACGATGCTGAGCAGGAACGAGAAGATGTTCTTGACCAAAAACAGCGAGGCCGAGCGCTGGATGTTGTTGATGACACGCCGCCCCTCGGCCACCACGCTGGGCAGGGCCGCAAAGTCGGAGTCGAGCAGCACCAGCTGCGCGACCTGACTGGCCGCCTGTGCGCCCGATGCCATGGCAATGCCGCAGTCGGCATCTTTTAACGCCAAAACGTCATTTACGCCATCTCCGGTCATGGCTACGGTGTGGCCGCGCTTTTTGCAGCGCGTGGACAAGCTGGCGCTTCTGCTCAGGCGTCACACGGCCAAACACCGTGCATTTTTTCGGCGGCCTCGGCCAGCGCCTGCCACTGCGCAGGGTGGCGGCGTCCACCCAATGCTCGGCCCCCGCAATGCCCGCGTCTGCAGCCACATGGCTGACAGCCTGCGGGTCATCGCCCGAGATGACCTTGACATCGACCCCCTGTCTGGCGAAAAAAACGGAAGGTCTTGGGGGCATTCTCCCGGATGCGGTTCTGCAGCGGCAGCAGCGCCAGAAATTCCAGCTGCGCTGCATCCAGAGCCGCGGGTGGGTCAGGCAGGGCTGCGTTGTATTTTGCCAGCAGCAGCACACGGCGGCCCTGTGCCAGCAGCGGGGAAAGTGCGCCGGTCAGCTCCCCGGCGCGGGGCCCCGCCAAAATATCCGGTGCGCCCACCACATAACAGCCCTGCGCGCCGAAATCCTTAGCGCTGTACTTGTACGCCGTGTTAAAGGGCACCGTGCGCACCGCAAACCAGTCGGCGCCCCCCTGCCCAAAGCGATCGGTCAGGGCGCGGCCGGTGTCGTTGTCGGGCTGGCTCCCCCGCGCTAGAAGGCGTGCAGGATCTCGTCCAGCGGCGCATTTTCTGCCATGCGGCAGCGGGTCGTCTGCCTGCATGGCGCTCTCGGTGATTGTGCCGGTCTTGTCCACGCAGAGGGTGTCCACCCGGGCCAGCGTTTCAATGCAGTTCATGTCGCGTGTCAGCACCTTGCGGCGAGCCAGCCGCATCATGCTCACGGCCAGCGCCACGCTCGTCAGCAGGTAAAGTCCCTCGGGGATCATGCCGATGAGCGCCGCCACCGTGGCATTGACAGTCTCCTTCATCGTCAGCTCCAGCACCCAGTGCTGCTTCCAGATCAGCACCGCGCCGATCGGGATAAGCGCTATGCCGATAAATTTGATCAGCCTGTCAAGGCTGCGCATCATCTCACCCCGGGCGACACGGTGGCCGTTGGCCTGAGCCTCGGCTGTCAGCTTGCTGGCGTAGCTGTCCGCGCCGACATGGGTCAGCCGCGCTGTGCAGCGCCCCGCCATGAGAAAGCTGCCTGAACGCAGCTCACTGCCCGCCTCCTTCGGCACAGCCCGGGCCTCGCCGGTGATGAGGGATTCGTTGGCCTGCGCGCTGCCGTCCAGCACAACGGCGTCTGCCACGATCTGGTCCCCCGCGCCGAACTCCACCACATCGTCCCGGACCAGATCATCGGAGAGCACCTCGCACCATTGGCCATCGCGCAGGCAGCGCACCTTACGGGCCGATACAAGGGTCAGCTCATCAATGGTCTTTTTGGCGCGCAGCTGCTGCACGATGCCGATGAGGGTATTCCAGAACACGATGCCGAGAAAGCCCATGTTCAGCCACGAGCGCACGAGCGCCAGCATGACGGCCAGTACCAGAAAAACAAGGTTGAAATAGGTACAGATATTGTCCCGCACGATCTCACCGGTGGTCTTGGTCTGGGAGCGGGGCGGCTGATTCGTCTGGCCCGCTGCGCGGCGCGTTTCGACCTCGGCAGCGGTCAGCCCGTGATACGATGGCATGTAGGAGGCTCCTTTCGGGTGGAATTGGGTGGGTTGTAGGGGCCGCACATGTGCGGTCCGCGGCTTTCCCGTGATTGCGCGTTTGCCGTTCGGCTGCGGGCCGGGCATGCCCGGCCCCTACAGCATAAACGATCCACATCGCTTTATTATGGCAAGTATACCCATCAAGTATGAACAAAACAAGTGCCCGGCTGCATTTTGGTGCAGTCGGGCAGTTTTGTTCATATTGGTCAGCAGGGCAGCGCCGGCTTAGTCCTCCAGCGGTGCAAAGGCTGCCGTGGGGTCGGCCTCCACAGCCTCGAGATTTTCGGTCAGCTGTGCAAGCACCTTATAGAATATGGCCAGCTCGCCGGGGTCTATCCCCTCATCGGCGCGGCGCGACACATCGGCCACCACGGCCCTTACCCGCGCGGCACGGTCGCGGCCCGCATCGGTCAGCCGGTAGATAGCGTTATACTTGCCGGGTGCGCCGCACTTCTGGACCAGACCGCTGCGGACCAGATCGGCCAGCACGCGGGAGATCATTGCCGGGTCAAGGTCGCACCGCTCGGTCAGTTCCGAGAAGCGATACCCATCGGGGGCAGCATCAAGCTGGCAAAGCACCAGCGTGTGCCCGGCCTTCAGCTCAATGCGGTTCATGCCGTCCGTCTTGATGCGCTGGATGACCTTCTGCAGGCGGGACAGCGAGACGGACAGGCGGATAAAACGATCATTCATATCAGACATCCTGCAGCTCGCCGCGGGAGCTTGCCTTCAGATAGGCATAGATGAAGCCGTCCAGATCACCGTCCATAACAGCCTGCACATTGCCGCTCTCGTAGTTGGTGCGGTGATCCTTGACCAGCGTGTAGGGCATAAAGACATAGCTGCGGATCTGGTGACCCCAGGCGATCTCATTCTGGACGGCCCCTTGATGTCATCGATCTTATCCTTGTGCTGCTGCAAAGCGATCTGGTACAGCTTGGCCTTCATCATTTCCATGGCGTACTCGCGGTTCTGTAGCTGGCTGCGCTGGGTCTGGCAGCTCGTCACGATGCCGGTGGGCTTGTGGATCAGACGGACGGCGGAGGACGTCTTGTTGATGTGCTGGCCGCCTGCGCCGGAGGAGCGGTAGACCTGCATCTCGATGTCGGCGGGGTTGATTTCAATGTTGATGTTGTTGTCCAGCTCGGGCATGACCTCAAGGCTGGAGAAGCTGGTCTGGCGGCGGGCGTTGGCGTCAAACGGGCTGATGCGCACCAGACGGTGGACGCCGTGCTCGCTCTTGAGCATGCCGTAGGCGTTGGGGCCCTTGACCATCATCGACGCGGACTTGATGCCGGCCTCGTCGCCGTCCAGCACGTCGAGCACCTCGACGCTGTAGCCGTGGGCCTCGGCCCAGCGGGTGTACATGCGGTAGAGCATCTCGGCCCAGTCCTGGGCCTCGGTGCCGCCGGTACCGGCGTGGAAGGTCAGGATGGCGTTGTTGTGGTCGTACTCGCCGTTGAGCATCGTCATGAGCTGCAGCTCGTCGATGGACTTCTCGACGCCGTTGACGGCCTCCTCACCCTCGGCGGCCAGGGACGGGTCGTTCTCCTCCTCGATCATGAGCAGCAGCGTCTCGGCCTCCTCATACTGGGTGGACAGCTTGCCGAAGCGCTCGAGCTTGTTCTTGACCTCGCCCATCTCGCTGATGACCTTCTGGCTGCGGGCCGGGTCATCGTAGAAGCCGGGCATCGTCATCTGGTGCTCCAGCTCGGCCAGGCGCTTTTCGCTGGCCTCGATGGACAATGCGTCGCGCAGGTCATCCACGGCGGTCTTCATGCCGCCGAGCTTTGCTTTCAGTTCGTCAATCGTAATCATATATCGTTTCCCTCGTCACACATAAGTTGGCATAAAATTACATAGTACCATTATAAGCGAATTGGCGGGCGTTGTAAAGAGGGGAAATCATATATAATGAAGGTTCGTAGGGAGGGGTCTTGACCCCTCCGAGCCGTTATCGGCAGCGGCGAGGTTTCCGGGCTGTATATATGCCGCCCCTACGGACCTTCCGCAGGCTTGTAGGGGACGCATATATGCGTCCCGGGGCAGTCTGCGACAGCCGTCAGGTTCCGCGGAGGGGTCAAGACCCCTCCCTACAACTCCGCTGTAAAAGCCCGTTTTTCCGTTTATCTTGTAAAGTTTTTATGTTTTCTTTGCATTTATCCATTTGATGCGGTATAATGGCCTTATGTTACGGAAAGGATACCACACATGACACGTTACACAGGAAACCATTGCCCTGTCTGTGAACAGGCATTTACCGACGAGGATGACATCGTCGTCTGCCCCGACTGCGGCACGCCCTACCACAGGGCCTGCTGGCAGAAGGTCGGGGCCTGTATGCACAAGTCGGAGCACGCCGCCGGGTTTGAATGGCAGCCCGAGTTCGGTCCCGAGGCCGAAAAAGCCGCGCACGAGGCCACCTGCCCGAACTGCGGCACCCACAACCAGCCGGGCGCGGCGCAGTGCAGCCACTGCGGCTGTCCCCTGCCGAAGGACGACGGCCCCCGACCCGACCCGAAGGACGAGGACGCGCAGGTGCCGATCTACACCCGCGACCCGTCCACCGTGCATAAGCCCGACAACAGCCGCACGGCCCCCGGCCCCCGCATCGACACCTACACCGCCGACGACAACGGCGGCATCTGCCGCCGCGAGATAGGCCCCGAGGATACCATCGACGGCATCAAGGCCAAGGACTGGGCCGCCTACGTGGGCCGCAGCCCGATGTATTACCTGATGCAGTTCTTCCGCATGAGCATGACGAAGCGGAAGGTCGCAGTCTGCCTGTCGGCATTCCTGTTCGGGCCTGCCTATCTGCTTTACCGCAAGATGTGGAAGGAGGGTCTGCTGACAGCCCTGCTGTCCATCGTTTTGAGCGTGCCGTCGCTCATCGCCATTGTGGCGACCTTCAACCCGTCGCTGTTCGGCAGTATGCCGCTGTATTGGGTGCCCGTGGCCGCCGACGTCTGTGCCATTGCGGACTGGATCGTCAGGATTTTGCTGGGGCTTTTCTCGGTCTGGCTGTACCGCAACACCTCAAAGAAAAATATTGATAAAATCTACAGCGAATACCCCGAGGGCGACGCCCGCACCGATGCCCTGCTGCAAAAGGGCGGCACCAGCATCTGGGCGGCGCTGCTCTACTTTGGCATCGTGCTGCTGCTCTCCTCGCTGGTCATCAATCTGGCCGGGCCGGGCTTTGTTCAGTACGCCATGGCCATGGCCGGATATTAATTTGCTACCACACCCCAACGCAGGGTGTTTAATTTAGGAGGAAAACTATGAAAACTGCACTGGTGATTATGGCCGCCGGTATCGGCTCCCGCTTCGGCGGCGGCATCAAACAGCTGGCTGCCGTCGGTCCCAACGGCGAGATCATCATGGACTATTCCATTCATGACGCCATCGAGGCCGGTTTTGACAAGATCGTCTTTATCATCCGCCACGACATTGAGGAGGCGTTTAAAGAGGCCATCGGTGACCGCATTGAGAAGATCTGCGCCGGGCTGGGCATTGAGATCGACTATGCGTTCCAGGCACTCGAGAACGTGCCGGAGGGCTTCTCCGTGCCCGAGGGCCGCTCCAAGCCCTGGGGCACCGGCCAGGCCGTGCTGGCCTGCAAGGGCATTATTAAGGAGCCGTTCGCCGTCATCAACGCCGACGACTACTACGGCAAGGAGGCGTTCGTCCGGCTGCACGACTTCCTGCAGGGCTACACGCCCGACAAGCCGGGCGACCTTGCCATGGCGGGCTTTGTGCTGAAAAACACCCTGAGCGACAACGGCGCGGTCACCCGCGGCATCTGCCAGATGAACGACGCCCACTACCTGACCGGCGTGCTGGAGACCGGCGGCATTGAAAAGACCGCCGACGGCGCAGCCGCAGGCGGCAAAAGCATCGACATCGACAGCCTTGTTTCGATGAACATGTGGGCGCTGACCCCCGAGTTCGTGGATCTGCTGGAATCCGGCTTTGTGGAGTTCTTCGAGAAGGCCGCCCCCGCCAACCCGCTGAAGGCCGAGTACCTGCTGCCCATCTACATTGATGAACTGCTGCACGCCGACAAGGTCAGCGTCAAGGTGCTGCCCACCCACGACAAGTGGTTCGGCGTCACCTACGCTGAGGACAAGCAGACTGTCATTGACAGCTTTGCCCGGCTCGTCGCCGACGGTGTGTACAAGAAGGATCTGTTCAGCGATCTGAAGAAGTAAAACAGCCAAAAACGCCCCGCTGCGGCAGGTCCTGACGGACAGCACAGCGGGGCTTCGCTTTTGGTTGAAAATTGCAAAAGACTGACACACAACGCTATGGAAAGCGGAGGCAAAACGCGGTATGGTTACTGTAACAGAAGCAGAATCACACCGCATACACCGTTACAGGAGGGCAATCATGGCAAAGAATGAATTTGACATCACATCCCTGACCCCGGAGCAGCGCGACGCACGCCTGGCACTGGACGTGGAGCGTCTGCTGCGCTTTGGCCGCAAGCACAAGCTCATCAAAGATCTGGACATTCTGGTGGCGCGCAACACCCTGCTGGATCTGCTGGCCCTGGCCGCCCCCAGCGAGGCCAAGCCCCCGAAGGAGGACCCCGAGACCCCCGCTGCCCTGCTGGACGAGATGGTCGAGCTGGCCGCGCAGAAGGAGCTGTTCGACGGCGCGGTCAACCAGTACCGCATCAACTTTGAGACCCGCCTGATGGGCGCCCTGATGCCCCGCGAGAGCGAGGTCTGCAAGAAGTTCCGCAAGCTCTACGTCAAGCAGGGCGCCAAGGCCGCTACCGACTGGTTCTATCAGCTCTGCGTCGACACGAACTACATCCGCACCGCGCAGATCGCCAAGAACATTCAGTGGAACACCGCCACCCCCTACGGCGAGCTGGAGATCACCATCAACCTGACGAAGCCCGAGAAGGACCCCAAGACGATTGCCCTCGAGCGCCTGCAGCCCAAATCCGGCTACCCCGCCTGCATGCTCTGCAAGGAGAACATCGGCTACGCGGGCCGCATCAACTTCCCGGCGCGCCAGACCCACCGCATTGTGCCCATCACGCTGGCGGGTGAGCAGTTCTATCTGCAGTACAGCCCCTACGCCTACTTCCATGAGCACTGCATCATGCTGCACGAGCAGCACAAGCCGATGGAGATGAACAAGCAGACGCTGGCGGAAATTTTCGACTTCGTCGGACAGTTCCCCCACTACACCTGCGGCTCCAACGCCGACCTGCCCATCGTCGGCGGCAGCATCCTGAGCCACAGCCACTTCCAGGGCGGGCGGTATGTTTTCCCGATGCAGAAGGCTGACATCGCCGTGCCGATGACCGACATCCGCTACCCCGGCGTCAAGGCGGGCATCCTGAACTGGCCTGTCTCCGCCGTGCGTCTGGTGGGCCGCAGCAGCCAGCAGATGCAGAATGTTGCCAACAACATCCTGTCCGCCTGGCGCAGCTACACCGACGAGAGCGTCGGCATTCTGGCCGAGACCGACGGCACGCCCCACAACACTGTGACGCCGATCCTGCACTACGACGAGACCGAGGGCTACATCCTTGACCTGGCCCTGCGCAACAACCGCACGAGCGAGGAGTACCCCGACGGTATCTTCCATCCGCATAAGGAATACCACAACATTAAAAAAGGAAAATATCGGCCTGATCGAGGTCATGGGTCTGGCTATCCTGCCCGCCCGCCTGAAGGATCAGGGCGCGCAGATCGCGGAAATTCTGGCCGGGCAGCGCCCGAACACCAGCCGCGAGGCGGGCGACGCGCTGGCCGTCCATGCCGACTGGATCGACGAGCTGATTGCAAAGTACGGCACCCACATGAAGCCGCAGGACGCCAACAAGGCCGTCAAGGCCGAGATCGGTACCGTGTTCAGCCATGTTTTGGAGAACGCCGGTGTCTATAAGCAGGACGCCGCCGGTCAGGCCGCCTTTGTCAGGTTCATGCAGAGCGTGGGCTTTAAGAAGGCGTAAAATCGCATAAGAAACAGGGACACCGACCCGCAAGGGCTGGTGTCCCTGTTTTTGCTGCCTTGTAGGGGCCGGGCATGCCCGGCCCGCGGCCTTCCGGGAGACAGCCGTTTGCCGTACACATCCCGCGGAGGGGTCAAGACCGCTCCCTGCAAAGCACCTGTTATCGTCATCCTGTAGGGAGGGGTCTTGACCCCTCCGTGCGGCTTTCCCGCAAGCGCCTGTTTGCCTTACGCGCGCGGGCCGGGCATGCCCGGCCCCTACCGCGCTTCGTTCTCCGGATACCCGCACTCCCACAGCACGCCCCAATCCAGCTCCTCATCTATCCCGGCTTCATACCGTGCCAGATTTACATCAATGACCCGCTGCTTCACATTCACGCAGCAGAGCAATGCAAAGCTGACTGCTGCCGCAAAAATGGCGAGCTTCGCCGCCGGGATCGGCCTGAACACCCGCACCAGCGCCAGCACCGCACAGACAGCCAGCACAAACAGGCACCATGCCGCCGTGAACCGCCGGGGCGTCAGGGCGCAGAGCGTCACATAGACAGCCAGCTTGCCCGCTGCCAGCGCAGCAAAAGCCACGCCGAACCCGCAGAACACGGCGGCCAACGCTTTGGGCAGCGGCGCACGGCCAAAGAACTGTATGCCCGCCAGCACCGCAAAATTGAGCAGCAGGATTTTCAGCAGCTCCCAAAAGCCGTTCACCGCAAAAGCGGCGGTGTCCGGTGCGTCCAGCCCCAGCGGCGCAGCGGCAAGCCACTCCCCTGCCTGCACGGCAAAGAACAACGCATAGACGCCGCACAGCGCCATTACAGCCGCCACCGCCGTGGTGCGCGGCACAATGCGGCAGTTTTCCAGCACAGCGGCACACTGCTGCGCCGTGGTGGGCGGGGCTTTGCGGCGCAGGGAGCCGCCCACCAGCCCGTACAGCCACGCCCCCACCGGGAGTGAGAGCAGGATATACATCAGCTGGTCAATGAATCTCACATTGTTCAGCAACCTGCCCCACCAGTCGGACACCTGCTGCCCCAGCGCGGCAAAGTTCGCATCGACTGCTGCCAGCAGCCCCCATGCCACACCGCACAGCGCCAGCGTCACCGCTGCGGTAACGATGAGGTGCAGAACTTTTCGTGTCCCCGTGCGGTCCTGCAGATGGGTGCGCAGCGCAGCAAAGACGGTACGCGCCCGCAGGAAGAAATTCCCGAACGGCAGGAGGACGAATCCGGCCAGCGCATCCAGCGGGGCCAGGCTGCCGCTCTGCCCCTGCGCCAGCATCCCGCACCGTGCCAGCACATACCAGACGGCGAACAGATGCCATGCCGGCCACTGCCAGACTCCCAGCGGCCCCGGCTGGTAGCCGTACAGCGGGTACGCCACGGCCAGCGCCATCCAGCATACGGCCCAGAGCGGCGTTTCCTTAGCGGCGGTGCGGTGCGCGGCGCGGGCGGCACAGTCCACATACACAATGAACAGCGCCGCAAAAACCGGCATTCCCCAACCCGGATATGACTGCGGAAACATCACTCCGCGCAGATAAAAATACGCCAGCGGGTACATCAAAAGTGCATACAACATAGCGGAATCACCTTCCTGTAGGGGCCGGACATGTCCGGCCCGGTCGTGTAAAATTACGCGGGCGTTTGCGGGTAAGCCGCGGGCCGGGCATGCCCGGCCCCTACCGATTCTCGTCCGGCACAAACTCCAGAATATCCCCCGGCTGGCAGTCCAGCGCCCTGCAAAGCGCCTCCAATGTAGAAAACCGCACCGCTTTGGCTTTGTTGTTCTTCAGGATGGACAGATTCGCCGGGGTGATGCCGATCTCCTCGGCCAGCTCGCCCGCCGCCTTGTGGCGGCGGGCCATCATGACATCCAGATTGACCACAATAGGCATCGTGACGCCCCCCTTACACGGTGTAGTCCAGTTCGTCCTTCATGCGGACGGCCTGCGCAAAGGCGTTTTTCAGCACCCGGACGATCAGCGCCATGAACCCTGCCGCCACCGCCAAGAACAGGAACGGCAGATAGATTCCCGCTGCCAACAGGCAGAATCCCGCTGCGCCAGCACAACACCAGCTGATGCACCGCAGAGCCGCAACATTGGTGGAAACAAAGACCTCGCCCGCTTCAATGCGGCGCAAAAACTGATACAGGCTGCACAGCATGACCAGCGCCAGCGCGGCGCAGGCATACCCCATCCCCAGCAGCAGGGGGCCGCTGCGCGGCGGCAGCCCATGTGCCGTAACCATCCAATGCGTGATCTTCGGGCCGCATACCGTCATAACCGCGCTGCCCGCAATCGCCAGCGCCACAACGGCGCGGGTCAAAAGTATGCTTCTCTGATCGTTCCAAAGCTGCTTCATCTGTATCCGCCTCCCGGTTTATTGCCTGCAGTATAGCACATTGCATATCGTTTTGCAAGTATTTTTTGATCGTTTTTCAATAATTTTGTAAAACCACTTCGTTTCGTTTGCGTATCTCGAAAAAATGGTGTATCATAGAGACAACTACAAACTTTTGTGCGAGGTGCCCTTCATGAAAGTATCTGTCCTGCTTGCTGCGCTTGGGCTGGCCGGCTGCCTGACCGCCTGCGCCCCCAAAAACGCCCGACACCCTCCGGCAGCCCGCCACGGCGGAAAGTGCCGCCCCCACCGCCGCGCCTGCGGCCACCGCGCAGCCTGCGGCAGCCGAGCCCGCCGCCGCAGTGGGCACCGTGCTGCCCGCAGGCGCAGACGCCGGGCGCAGCTATCTGGACGAAACACTTTTCATCGGGGATTCCAACACCGCGCGCTACCTGCTGTATGCCGATGATACGGGCACCGCCTTTTACAAGCCTTTCCAACAACATCGGTGTTGTCAGCATAGGGCGCGGGCGCGATCACCACGCTGAAATGCGAAAAGTTCAAAGGCTCCTCGACCATGTACACCGTGCCGGAATCGGTTGCCATGCTCAAGCCGAAGCGGATCATCATCTGCTACGGCACAAACAACCTCTCCGGTGCCTCCACCGATGCGACCCGGTTCATCGCCACCTATCTGCAGGGGCTGCAGGCCATCCGGCAGGCGTGGTCCTACTGCGACATCATCGTAAGCGCCATCCCGCCGCTGGACAAGCAGCGCGAAAACACGAACCTGACGATGACGCAGGTCGATGCCTACAATGCCGCTCTGGTACAGATGTGCGAGGAAAATGGCTTTAAATTTCTGAACAGCGCCGAGGTCCTGCGGGACGATACCACCGGCTGGGCCAAAACCGACTACACCCTGTCAGACGGCGTACACCTCTCCAAAAAGGCCGTTGAAGCGTATTTTACTTATGTACGCACCCACGCATACCAGACTGAGGACCGCCGCCCGCAGCCGCTGGGGAGCATCCCGCAGCCGGACGGCGTGCCCGCAAACCTTATCACAAAGGACCCCATCGCCGTGCGCGGTGCGAAGGTCCCGCTGGAATTTGTCGCTGAACACGGCGGCACGCTGTCCGGCACCACCAGCCAGCTTGTCAAAAAGGGTGCGACCGCCGGGGCC
>ENA-OQDL01001514-OQDL01001514.1-human-gut-metagenome-genome-assembly--contig:-NODE-1514-length-11379-cov-3.237202_pt1 | contig 11379 bp, 9 predicted proteins | sample MGYA00242782_ERZ504609 | MGnify/ENA primary metagenome ERZ504609 (study PRJEB26092, sample SAMD00036320) | human gut metagenome | host: Homo sapiens | study: EMG produced TPA metagenomics assembly of... | reverse complement strand
TGTTAAAGCGCATTATGGAAGTTCATTGCCTATATTAACAGAGGATAAGGCGTATATGATGTTGTGGCCTGTTAATGTGGAAGTTTTGAATGGAGATCCGGAAATCAAGCAGACTCCGGGGTATGAATAATAGTGAGATAATATGATGATAATGAAAAGATTGCTCATTTTAGTATCTGTATGCAGCTTATGTATGGTTGGTAATTCTCAGAATTACCAACCTGAGAAGCATGCAGTTGTGAAATCAGATCGTGGGGATGGACGGTTACTAAGTACTTATGCCATTGTTCATGAGATGTTGAAAGATACACATCCCCAATATGCTTACCGTTCCGGTATGTCCGCACAGGAATTTACGCAATGGCAGGATGGAGTGCGTGCTGCGATGGTGGAGATCATGAAGTTTCCCGAGATAAAGAGACAACCGTCTCCTGTCTGTGTGAAAACGGAAAAAAAGAGGGATATATTTTAGAGAAATGGGAGTTCTATCCTTTTCCAAAGTCAGTTTCCACTTTTCTGGTTTTGAAACCGGAACATTTGAAGGGTGCAGTACCCGGAGTTTTGTGCATTCCGGGGTCCGGAAGGACCAAAGAAGGATTGGTTGGTGAGCCCGGCATCTGTGATAAGTTAACTGAGGATTATAATAATCCCAAAGTAAGTATGGCTTTGAATATGGTTAAAGAAGGTTATGTGGCGGTAGCGGTGGATAATGCCGCTGCTGGAGAAGCCTCCGATTTGGAATGTTATGATAAAGGATGGAATTATGACTATGATGTTGTTTCCCGTTTTTTGCTTGAACTGGGATGGAGTTGGCTAGGGTATACTTCTTATCTGGATATGCAGGTGCTGAATTGGATGAAAGCCCAGTCTTATATCCGAAAGGACAGGATTGTGATTAGCGGATTCTCATTAGGTACAGAACCGATGATGGTCTTGGGGGTGTTGGATAAGGATATTTATGCTTTTGTGTACAATGATTTTCTATGCCAGACTCAGGAACGTGCCGTTGTAATGACTAAACCTGACAAGGAAAACAGACGTCCTTTTCCAAATTCTATCCGTCATCTGATACCTGGTTATTGGAGGTATTTTAATTTTCCAGATGTTGTTGCGTCATTAGCTCCTCGTCCTATCATTTTTACAGAGGGAGGGTTGGACCGTGATTTCCGTTTGGTACAATCTGCTTATGCTGCTAGTGGAAAACCGGAAAATGCGGAGTTTCATCATTATCCGAAGTTTGCTGATAAGGCAGTTAGAAAGATGTGGAGCACCTTGATGAAGGACTGGATTCAAAGACCTATTTCGAAGCGGTCAATGTAGATCCCCCTTCTCATTATTTTTAAAAACGAACTGGTTATTCCTTGGTTACGCAAAGTTTTAAAGTAGGTTCAGGTATTTTGATAGGCTGTGATTTTTTTATATAATATGAGCTCCTTGTTTTTTCATCTAGGTGAAAGCAAGGAGCTCTTTTTTATTTGATTGTGAAGAATTCTTGCAAAATTTAATCTTGTTTTTAATGCAGATTGTAGTGTTTCCCAATTTTTATTGAAATCGGGCATGGAATGAAAAAGTAAATTCGCTCCTTCATTCAGTAACACATTGTCGTGCAATGGTCCTGTATTCACGGCGATGGTAAAAATACCGGCTGCAACTCCCGCCTGTACACCTAGTGGTGCATTTTCTATTACTAACGCTTCATTGGGTTTAAAGCCGCCTTTCTTTAGGGCCATCAGATATGGTTCCGGATTTGGTTTCCCATATTTCACATCAAAGGCGGTAACCATTAAGTTGGCTTGGAATATGCCCGGAAAATTATGATTCAATCGGTCCAATAACGAAGTTTGTCCCGAACCGGTTACTACCATCGGAGTCAGTCCTTCACTCTTTATTTTAGTCAATACTTCCAGTGCGCCGGGCATCCGTTCTGCTTTGGGGCATTTGTTGAATTCTTCAGTTTTGGCTTGGTAGATAGCTTTTATTTCTTCTTCAGTAGCATCATGCCCACGTTCCCGACGACTTACTATATTGATCGTAGATGCACCGGTACGCCCTTCGTGCATATAAGCTTCTTCTCGGCTGAGGCCGAAACCGAAGCGTTTCATTATTTTATGCCATGACTCAGCATGGTTGGGCATGGAGTCGAACAGCACGCCGTCCATATCGAATAATACGGCTTTCAAGTCGATGGATTCGTATCCATGAGTATGAAGATAGTTATTTATCGCTTCTTTAAACATAGAATAAATGTATAGTTATTACTTCCAAAGGTGTGACCGTTGGATTGGAATAAAGTGAAGAATCTGCAAGCATTTGATGGATGCTTTCAGATTCTTCACTGTTATTCGGAATGACATTGATAAATGGCATTCTGAATAGGTTCTTGATATTATAATCTAGCTTGGATAGCTTTAGACTCTTCTTCGTATCCCGGTTTATTCAACAAAGCAAACATATTTTTCTTGTATGCTTCCACGCCTGGTTGGTTGAACGGATTTACTTCCAGCAAATAACCGCTGATACCACAAGCTTTTTCAAAGAAATAGATGATTTCTCCCAGGTAGTATTCATTCAGTTCGGGTACAATCAGTCGCATATTGGGTACACCACCGTCAACGTGTGCCAGCTGAGTACCTAGTTCTGCCATCTTGTTCACTTCGTCTACACGCTTTCCTGCCAAGAAATTCAAGCCATCCAAATTTTCGCTGTCCGAAGGAACTTGAAGCGTATGTTCCGGGTTTTCGATAGAGATAACTGTTTCGAAGATAGTACGTTCACCTTCCTGAATCCACTGTCCCATAGAATGGAGATCGGTAGAGAAGTCGACGGCAGACGGATAAATACCTTTACCATCCTTACCTTCGGATTCACCGTACAATTGTTTCCACCATTCGTTCATATAGTGCAGTTTGGGATTGAAGTTTACCAAAATCTCAATCTTCTTTCCGTCTTTATACAATTCATTGCGGGTGGCAGCATAAACAGCGGCAGGATTTTCGGCAAACGGAGTAGCCGGACCACATATTGTTTCCATCGTGCGTGCGCCTTCCACTAGTTTCTCAATGTCAAATCCTGCCACTGCGATAGGCAGCAAACCTACTGGAGTAAGGACAGAGAAACGACCGCCTACATTATCGGGGATAATGAAAGTCTGATATCCTTCCTTGTCGGCTGTAACACGTGCGGCACCCTTTTTGGCATCTGTAACGGCAACAATCACTTTCTTCGCCATTTCCTTGCCAAGCTGGTCTTCACACTGTTTTTTCAGTAAACGGAAAGCTAAGGCGGTTTCTGTAGTAGTACCAGACTTGGAAATATTAATTACACCGAACTTTTTGTCCTTCAAGTATTCAGTCAACTCGAACAAGTAATCTTCGCTGATATTGTGGCCTGCAAAAACGATGACGGGTCCGTCTTGTTTTGCTTTCAACCATTGAAAACTATTGGATAAAGCTTCTATTACGGCACGTGCTCCCAGATAGCTTCCACCGATACCTGCTACGACTACTACTTCACAGTTGTCGCGCAGAACCTGGGCAGTAGCTTTCAAGTCAGCCAAATGTTCGGCTGTTATAGACGATGGCAAATGCAACCAACCCAAGAAGTCATTACCTTTACCTGTACCGTTTTCCAATGTTTCCATGCAGGCTTTCACCTGAGGTTCGTAAGCAGCGATTGTTTCCTTAGAAACAAAACCGGCTACTTTGTCGATGTTTAAACTAATATTCTTCATTGTATCTGATATTTTATCTGAATGAATCAGTTAATAATTTAATCTCAATCATGGGCGAGATGCGCTCATATAAAATATTATAAACGGCATCTACGATAGGCATGTTCACGTGCAAGTGCTTGTTTAGCTCCTTGATACATTTCGTTCCGTAGTATCCTTCGGCAATCATTTCCATTTCTATCTGTGCGCTTTTTACGGAATAACCTTTACCAATCATGGTTCCGAATACGCGGTTCCGGCTGAAATTGGAGTAGGAGGTAACCAACAAGTCACCCAGATAAGCGGAATCATCAATAGAACGCTCTACGGGATGTACGGTATTCAGGAAGCGGTTCATCTCTTGAATGGCATTTGAAATCAATACAGCCTGAAAATTGTCGCCATATTTCAGACCGCTGCAAATTCCAGCGGCGATAGCATAAATATTCTTCAATACCGAAGCGTATTCTATACCTGCCACATCCGGGCTTACAGAAGTTTTTATGTAATGTCCGGCCAGCTGCCGAGCGAATATCTTCGCCTTGTCAATGTCTTTACATCCGATAGTCAGATAGGAAAGACGCTCCAAGGCTACTTCTTCTGCGTGGCACGGACCTGCAATGACGGCTATATTCTCTTCGGGAACACCGTATACCTGATGAAAATAATCGGAAACAATCAGGTTCTCGTCAGGGACGATACCCTTGATAGCAGTGACAATGAACTTGTCCTTTATTTTGGTTTTCAGCTTTTTCAGGTGGCTTTTCAGATAGGGAGAGGGGGTAACGAATATCAGGGTATCCGATTCCTTTACTATCTTGTTGATATCTGAAGAGAAGTTGATGTTCTTTATTTCAAAGCGCACACTTGTCAGATAAGCCGGATTATGTCCCAAACGTTTGAATTCTTCAATTCGGTCGTCGCGGCGCATATACCAGTTGATTGATTCAGCCTGAGCCAAGACTATTTTTGCAATAGCCGTGGCCCAGCTGCCACCACCCATTATCGCTATTTTACCGGGCAATTTCATGCTTATTATTTATGATGGATAATTGACAATTGGAATAATTCTCAATCTTTAAATTCTCAATTCTCAATTTTCGCAATCCATCCGGCAACTTCGTCCACCGTAGGATTGGTTAATTCCAATTTATATTTTTTGTTGATTCCGCAAATGTCCATATGCAGCTTCTGCGGATTCACTTCTTTCATATCGCTCACCAGGTTATAGCCTGCTTTCTGAATGACAGGAACCCAGTCTTCTGAAATTCCCAGTTCCATAAATTTGGCAGGAGTGTCTTTCGGAGTAATCTTTTCGGGACGCATCTGGGGGAAGAACAATACTTCCTGAATGGTAGACTGTCCGGTCATCAGCATCGTCAGACGGTCCATACCGATTCCCATACCCGAAGTGGGGGGCATACCGTATTCCAGCGCACGGACGAAGTCTTTGTCAATAATCATAGCTTCATCATCTCCTTTTTCGCTCAGTCTCATTTGTTCTTCGAAACGTTCCAACTGGTCAATCGGGTCGTTCAATTCGGAGTATGCATTACACAGTTCCTTGCCGTTCACCATCAGCTCGAAACGCTCGGTCAAATCCGGATTGCTGCGGTGTATCTTTGTCAGCGGAGACATTTCTTTCGGATAGTCGGTGATGAAAGTCGGCTGGATGTAAGTACCTTCGCAGAATTCTCCGAAGATTTCATCGATCAGTTTGCCTTTGCCCATTGTGTCGTCAATCTCCATATTGAGTTTCTGGCAAACTTCTCGTATCTGTTCTTCGTTCATGCCTGTCAGATCATAGCCGGTGTGTTCCTTGATAGAGTCCAGCATGGTGACACGTTTGTACGGGGCTTTGAAGTCAATGATGTTGTCGCCTACTTTTACTTGAGTGGTGCCGTTTACATCCAGACAGATTTTTTCAATCATTTTTTCTGTAAATTCCATCATCCAGTTATAGTCCTTGTAGGCAACATATATTTCCATGCAGGTAAATTCAGGATTGTGCGTGCGGTCCATTCCTTCGTTACGGAAGTTCTTACCTATTTCATACACTCCTTCGAAACCACCTACAATTAGTCTTTTCAGGTACAACTCACTGGCAATACGCATGTACAGCGGCATATCCAGTGCGTTGTGGTGAGTTATGAATGGACGTGCGGCTGCTCCGCCGGCAATGGATTGCAGAATCGGGGTTTCCACTTCCATATAACCTTTTGAGTTGAAATATTCGCGCATAGAGCTATATACTTTACTGCGCTTGATGAAGATATCTTTTATCTCTTCATTCACAGCAAGGTCAACATAACGTTGGCGATAACGCAGTTCAGGGTCTTCAAACTTGTCGTAAGCGACTCCGTCTTTGTATTTTACAATAGGAAGCGGTTTGATAGACTTGGACAGTACGGTCAGTCTTTTAGCGTGGATACTGATTTCACCCATTTGGGTTCTGAATACGAATCCTTCTATACCGATAAAGTCACCAAGGTCCAGCAGACGTTTGAACACAGTGTTGTACATTTCTTTGTTTTCATCCGGGCAGATGTCATCACGGGTGATATACACCTGGATACGGCCTTTTGAATCCTGTAATTCGATAAATGAAGCTTTACCCATCACACGGCGGCTCATCATACGTCCGGCTACCGATACTTTGCGAGGTTCCTCATCATCCTTGAACTCAGCTTTTATATCTGTAGAAAATGCATTGGTTACATACTCAGCTGCGGGGTATGGCTCGATGCCCATAGCGCGCAATTCATTCAGACTGTTTCGTCTGATAATCTCCTGTTCACTTAGTTCTAATACGTTCATCCTGTTAAAACATTAACTCAATTTGTTGGCAAAAATACGAAAGATTTTGCAAAGTACCTCATTAAGACGTGTTTTTATTTCGATAAAGCCTGTTCTTGAGCCAGTTCGCACACCATAGATATCATGAACAGCACTCCGATTGCACCGCAGGCAATAATCAGGGCGAGATTAATCATACGGGCACGGAAAAGGGTGGAAGTATGCAGATGGGAAGCTGTGTATTCTTTAAAGAACAGATAAAGGCCCGGTACAGCCGAACTTGCCAGCAGAAAATCTTCAGGAATATGGAAAAAGTAAGTTTTGGTGAAACCGATCAGTGCCCAGTGGCAGAGAAACATGACGAGAAAGATATTGACTCGTTTGGAAAATGCCAGCAGCAGTCCGATGGTGAAAACCGCTACCGAACAAGGCATTACAGGTGAGGTCATCATGGGAAAGCTCATCCCCCTTATAATGGAGAAGAGTGGATAGGCCAATGGCAACATACAAAGCAGGACGGCTAGTGCGGTATGTTTGTGAGTCCGGTCAAAAGGGGTGTAGTTTACTTTCAGGTCATAAATCCAGAAGATGGCCATGATTCCCCAAAATCCTGCCAAAGCACTGTTATAACTTCTTGGTTCACAATAAATCATGTAATACACGGAAGCTATCCATACATTCAAGAATATAAGATATAACTTCATCGCTACTTTTATTTTTTTTGTGGGGCTTTTGAATAGAGAACAGGTTAAAATAATGCCGATAAGGGTGATAATAACTTGATAAATCCAGGTACCCGCATTGTAATGAGTAATTGTATCCCAAAAATATTCATCTTCTTGATAAGTTGGTAGTTATTTTGGGTGCCAAAATTACGAAAAAATGATGGAATAGCCTATCTTTGTAGCGAATATATAAAAATAAGAGAAGAACGATGAAGAAGTTTATGAGTCTGATGTTGCTGGTTTGCGCATGTTTGCTGAGTCAGCCGGTGAAGGCACAACAGGTTACTCCTGATAATGCCGGTTATATAGTAAAGGTAGGGGATATGGCTCCCGATTTTGAAATGGAACTGACAGACGGACAGAAAGTGAAACTCTCTGATTTGCGTGGCAAGGTGGTGATGCTTCAGTTCACTGCCAGTTGGTGTGGAGTTTGCCGAAAAGAGATGCCTTTTATTGAAAAAGATATCTGGTTGAAACATAAGGATAATAAAGCGTTTGCTCTCTTTGGAGTGGATCGGGACGAACCTTTGGAAACCGTAGTGGCTTTTGCCAAACGTACCGGCGTGACCTATCCGTTGGCTCTTGATCCGGGAGCTGATATTTTTGCCAGATATGCAGACCGTAAAGCGGGCATCACCCGTAATGTATTGATTGACAAAACGGGCAAGATTGTAATGCTGACCCGTTTGTACAATGAAGAAGAATTCTCTTCTTTGTGCAAGAAGATAGATGAAATGTTGGGAGAAAAATAACAGATAATGAGAGGATCGGTACTATTTGTCACGTTTTTATTTTTTGTTCTATCACCGCTTCTGGCGAAGAAAAAGCCTCGTACCGGCAAAGAGGCATTATTTGGAAAGGAATATGCTACCTATCAGATTACATCCAATGAACTAAGCGGAGCTTGTTTTTATTTGGTGAGTGGTCACGGAGGTCCCGATCCTGGGGCCATCGGTATCTATCAGGGGCGTCAGTTGCATGAGGATGAGTATGCATACGATATTATTCTGCGGTTGGCACGTGAGTTGTTGTCACGAGGTGCGAAGGTGCATATTATCATTCAAGATAAGAAAGATGGTATTCGTGACGGTCATGTCCTGGCAAACAGTAAACGTGAAACTTGCATGGGAGATCCTATTCCCTTGAATCAGGTGGCTCGTTTGAAGCAACGTTGTGACTGGGTGAATAAACTGTATCGGAAAGATAAGAGCAGTTACAAACGAGCTGTATTTATTCATGTGGACAGTCGCAGTAAGGGACAGCAGACAGATGTGTTTTTTTATAACGCTCCTAAAAGTACGAAGGGTAGGCGGTTGGCCAATAACTTGCACCGTACCTTTGATAGGAAATATGACAAGCATCAGCCAAACCGTGGCTTTCGCGGAACGGTGAGTGAACGTAATTTGTATGTATTGCGTAATACGACTCCCGTAGCGGTGTTTTTGGAATTGGGAAATATTCGGAACAAGCGTGACCAACAACGGCTGGTTCTGAAGAATAACCGTCAGGCATTGGCAAATTGGATTGCGGAGGGAATAGTGAAAGACTATAAGCAAGGTAAATAAAATAGGGGCAACGGATGTGCTTTTGTTTTGCCAGCTTTGTGATGGTTGGGTGAGTTGTAATCGGCAGAATGTGACTGGTATTTGAGCTTGTGAAACGTCGAAATCAAGCCTTGCATATTAGAGTAGTGAAATAAAGAAAGGGAGTGACATTTTTTATCACTCCCTTTTCTTTTACTTGATTTCGATTTCCTCTTTCATGTCTATCTCCTCACCGTGAACATCGGTGAACCGATATTGCAGGAAGGCCAGACTTTGGTCTGGGATAATCTTTATTCCGAATCCGTATTTCATTTGCCATTTGCGCTTCAGGGAAACCAGACCCTGATTCACATATGCTGCGATGTACGGATGGATGTACAGCGTAAATCTCTTTATCTTCAATTTGTTGACCAGGTAGTCAATCTTACTCTCCAAAGTATCCGTAAAAAGGATGGATGGCTTTATGCTACCTTTCCCGAAGCAGGTGGGACAGGTTTCATTCGTGTTGACATCCATGGCAGGACGCACGCGTTGGCGGGTAATTTGCATCAATCCAAATTTACTGAGGGGCAGAATGTTATGTTTTGCTCTGTCTTTCTGCATGTTTTGGCACATACGTTCGTACAGTTTCTGCCGGTTCTCTGCTAGATTCATATCAATGAAGTCAACCACGATAATACCACCCATATCACGCAATCTTAACTGGCGTGCCAGTTCGTCGGCGGCACCCAGGTTTACATCCAGTGCGTTAGCCTCCTGCCCGTTGGCAGATTTGGAGCGGTTTCCACTATTGACATCCACTACATGAAGTGCTTCTGTGTGTTCAATAATCAGGTAAGCTCCACTTTTATACGAAATGGTTTTCCCGAAAGAGGATTTGATTTGTTTGGTAATACCGAAATTGTCGAATATGGGAAGCTGACCCTTGTACAGTTTTACGATTTCGGCTCGTTCAGGGGCGATAAGTGATACATAATCCTTAATCTCATGGAACACTGTTTCATCGTTCACATAGATGTTCTCATAAGACGGATTGAAAAGATCGCGCAACATGGCCACTGTGCGGCTGGTCTCTTCGTATACCAATGCCGGCAGTTTGGGAGCCTTCTGTACTTTAGTGATTGTTTCTTCCCAATGTTTCAGCAAGACTTTAAGCTCTGCATCAAGCTCGGCCACCCTTTTGCCTTCCGCTACGGTGCGTACAATCACTCCGAAGTTTTTCGGTTTGATGCTTTGCAATAACTGTTTCAGACGGGCGCGTTCTTCGCTCGATTTAATTTTTTGGTGATACCGAAACCTATCGTTGAAAGGGATTAATACCAAATAACGTCCGGCGAATGACAATTCGCAGGTTAGTCTGGGGCCCTTGGTCGAGATAGGTTCCTTTACAATCTGCACAATAACTTCCTGACCTTGTTGGAGGGTGGTTGAAACCGTCCCTTCCTTTTCAATATCAGGCAGCATAGTAGCTTTTGTGATGGGAAAAAGTTTTTTACGGTCGCTTAAAACTTGCTTCAGATACTTCTGATAAGAATGAAATTGAGGACCTAGGTCTAGATAATGAAGAAAAGCATCTTTTTCAAAGCCGACATCCACGAAACAGGCATTAAGGCCGGGCATTAGTTTCTTTACCCGTCCCAAATACATATTTCCCACATTGAAGGAAGCACTTCTCCCTTCTTTCTGAAATTCCACCAACGCTTTATCTTCAAGGAGTGCGATGGAAATCTCTTTGGGTTGTACGTCTACTACTAGTTCGCTTGTCACTTTTGTATTTTTAAATTGTTCACTTTTCTCATTAAACAAAGAACAAACCTGAAAGACTTTTGTTGCTTTGCAAGGTTTGTTCTTTATTTGTCGTCACAGACAGACTACAAATTATTTTTGCTTTTATGTCTGTTCTTTCTTATGTCTTTTTTTCACGCTTGTGAGTAGACATTTTGTGTTCTTTTTTTCTTCTTTCCGCTTGGCATAGCTTCAAATTTTATGGGTTAATACTCTTGTTTATTATTTCTTTACTGATAATGTAAATGTCTTAGCTGGTTTAAATGCCGGAATATTGTGCTCCGGAATAATGATTGTAGTGTTCTTTGAAATGTTGCGAGCAGTCTTCTGAGCTCTTTTCTTCACTACAAAACTTCCAAAACCACGCAGGTACACATTTTCTTCTTTAGATAATGAATCCTTTACTGTATCCATGAAAGCCTCAAGTGTGGTTAACACTGTCACCTTGTCAATACCGGTACTTTTTTCGTAATTTCGTTTACGATATCTGCTTTAGTCATTTCGCTAAATAATTATTGTTATACTTATATCTTAATTTTTTGGATTGCAAATATATAGCTTTTCTCCCTCTTTAAGAAATATATTCAGAATAAATTTCCTAAAAAAAGCATCTTCTTCCATTTTCTTGGTTTACTTTTGCGGAAATATTGCATAGAATGCACTTTTATATAATACTGATATGGAGAATTTTAGCAGAAAATTGATAGATTGGTATAGGGAAAACGGGCGTGATTTGCCGTGGAGAAGGACAAAAAATCCTTATTTGATATGGATCTCGGAGATTATTCTACAACAAACTCGTGTGGTTCAGGGATATGAT
>ENA-OQDL01001513-OQDL01001513.1-human-gut-metagenome-genome-assembly--contig:-NODE-1513-length-11388-cov-4.552526_pt1 | contig 11388 bp, 12 predicted proteins | sample MGYA00242782_ERZ504609 | MGnify/ENA primary metagenome ERZ504609 (study PRJEB26092, sample SAMD00036320) | human gut metagenome | host: Homo sapiens | study: EMG produced TPA metagenomics assembly of... | reverse complement strand
GATTTGGAAAAACTTGGAAACATTTCCTTGAAGTATTGAAAGTAGACTACAATTGTTCTTTAGCCGATGTTTGCCGCGATCAGCATACCACTTTTGGAAGTATGAGTTCCTGGATGTCCAGACGGGGCTATAGCGTTAAACAAGCCAAGGCAGATGTGGTCCGTGATTATTATGGCGGCGTTGAACCCTCCCAACCGACAACTTCCTCTCCTTCATTCACTCAAATAGCACCCGCCATGTTGTCGGAAGAAGAGTTTAGTCTTGCCGGGATCACAATCACCTTTAACAGTGGAACCACCATTTCGGTCAAACGGGCCACACCCGGTGGTGTTATTAAAATGTTGCGCGATTACGAAAGAAAGGAGGGAGATCCATGTATTCTCTAACATCAGCCAATCGATACTATCTGTACCAGGGCTTTGTTCGTATGAACCTTGGCATTGACGGTTTATTCAAAATTATACGATCGGAAATGAAGGACTTGTCTCCCGTTTCCGGAGATATCTTTTTATTCTTTGGTAAAAACCGACAAAGTGTAAAAATACTGCGTTGGGATGGCGATGGCTTTCTTCTGTACTACAAGCGCCTCGAAGGTGGAAGTTTTGAGTTACCGACATTTAACCCCAATACAGGTAATTACGAGATTTCTTATCAGGTTTTGTCTTTTATCTTAAATGGAGTGTCATTAAAGTCTGTACGGTTGAGAAAACGTTTTAGGATCTAATTCAACATTTTGATTATTAGTTATTTGCGCTAAGGATATCATCCGGTTTATTTGGCCAATTCGTTGATTTTTTATATCTTTATGCCATGAAAAAGGATGAGATCATAGAGTTATTGAAGGAACAAATCAAGGGATTACGAGATGACAACAACAGACTCTTGGACCAAATAGATGCTTTGATAAAGGAGGTTTCTTCCCTTAAAGAGGCACTCCTTCAAAAAGGCGAATCTCTTAGCAAGCAACAGCGCCTTACTAAGGGACTCGCCAAACTTGTATCCAACACATCCGAACAGCAACAGGCTCCCCAATCTGCCATATCCGAAGAAGAGCGGCAGAAGATAGAAGCGGAAAAAGCAGATAAGCGTAAAGCAAGAAAGAACAATGGGGCCAAACGTGACATGCATTATGAGATGGAGGAAGAAGAACATGTCGTTTATCCCGATGATCCCGATTTTGACATCAATAAGGCCCGGTTGTTTACCACTGTTCCCAGAATATGCGTCCGCTATGAATGTGTACCCATGCGCTTCATCAAGCATGTCTACAAGATACACACCTATACGCAAGAAGGTCGCCTGTTTGAGGGAAAAACACCGGCTTCGGCCTTCTTGAATTCCAGCTATGACGGTTCATTTATTGCCGGATTGATGGAATTACGTTATATACAATCGCTACCTGTTGAAAGAATCATCAACTACTTCGAGAGTCATGGCTTTACGCTGAAGAAACCTACGGCTCATAAGTTGATAGAGAAAGCCTCAAACCTCTTCGAAAATCTTTATAAGTGCATCCGGCAGACAGCTTTGAGTGATCCTTATAAGGCAGCCGATGAAACCTATTACAAAATACTCGTCCCGGAAAAGAACAGCAAGGGAAAAGGAGTCAGGAAGGGATACCTTTGGGTGGTTGTCGGCATAAACACCAGGATGATATACTTGCTCTATGATGACGGCTCCCGGTCTGAAAGAGTTATTCTTAACGAATTAGGCAGTTGCAAAGGTATCATACAAAGCGATGGTTACTCACCTTACCGGAAGCTCGAAAGCGATGCTTATCCCAATATCACACGCATCCCGTGCTTGCAACATATAAAACGGAAATTTATAGATTGCGGTGAGAAGGACCCGGATGCAAAAAGGATCGTGGAGCTGATAAACGCACTTTATCAAAACGAGCATAAGCATAAAGTTGGGGTTGAGGGATGGACGGTAGAACAGAATCTTATGCATCGAAAAAAATATGCGCCGGACATACTCGGAGAAATAAAAGATGTGCTTGATGAAATAGAAGAACGGGGGGATTTATTACCTAAGAGCGAACTGCAGGAAGCCATTACCTATCTTCGCAATGAGTGGAATGCAGTGGTGGACATCTTTAATTATGGTGACACTTATCTGGACAACAATATGGTTGAACGGATGAACCGGTACATATCCTTATCAAGAAAAAACTCATTGTTCTTCGGCAGCCATAAGGGGGCCGAACGAGGCGCCATACTCTATACGATAGCACTCACTTGTAGGATGCATAAAGTGAATTTATTTGAGTATCTCACGGATGTGATAAACAGAACAGCCGAATGGCAACCGAACACACCAATTGAAAAATACAGGGAACTGCTTCCTGACAGATGGGAAAAGGCTAATGACTAAAAAGGGATCATTAGCCTTTTTATTTTAATACACTATATAGAATCGCGGAGACGCTTACTTAGAGAATTACATAAGTTCGATATTAATAAATGCAACCGCCGTTACTGTAATGGTGATTTCGTTAATGAAAAACAACACAATATACAATGGGTGGAAGTCTTATCAAAAGAAGCCCTACAAGATTAAAACATAAAACTAAATCCTTTATTGTGAGAAGCTTTATATTTTTGAATTTCCAAAGACAGTGATTTTTTCAATTGCACCGCCATGAAATCCAAAAAAGGCTGGTTGGTTTCATCATCTTGCGCTTGTTGTAAAGAAAGGATATAATCTGCCCTATCCTCCTTAAAAATCTTAGCGGGGAAAAGATGATAGCAGAATTGAATATAGTTCATCAATAAGCGAGCTGCTCTCCCGTTGCCATCCACCCAAGGATGAATAGTCACTAAATTGAGGTGAGCATTAAAACTTAATTCGTATTGTTCACGGAACGTTTCCACATTCTTTTGCCGTTCCTGCAACAAGAAACAAAGTTCTTCTACTTTAACAGGTACTTTTTGATAATCCATATAAGAACGCCCACCTACACCAGGCGTAACGCCACACAAACGGAACTCACCTCTGGAAGAATCGAAAGAGCCGCCTATTGTATTATGCCTTCCCCTGTTGTCCGCATCAAAGTAGCGTTTAACTTCTGCAAAAAAGCAGGAGTTATAACAGTATTGCGTTGCGCTTCCTTTTTTAGCAAGCTCGTATGCTTTCTTCAAGTCCTCATTCATCAGATGATATACCAACGGCTTTTCCTTTAGCTGTTACACCTTCATCGAAAAGAAGCTGTGCATCCATTTCGGTTAGTGTAGAACCCTCAATGGCTGTAGAATGGGTAATAAGAGAATAGAGGTAGTACTTCTCATAGTCCACCGACTGACTGATACCGAGTTGCTGAAACTCCTTATACAGTTCCTCTATTTCCAGCCAAATACCTTTTTCCATAATTAGGTTACCTTAATTGTATTTTTCCCAAAATTACTTCTGATACAACACTTTACCAAGCGAAACGACTACTTTCTTACTATTTTTTTGCAAACGCAGGGAAAATTAGGCAATAAAAAAACGCTAAGTCAATTTGTTGCAATCACTTAGCGTTTTCCGAGTACCCAGACATCTCTGTCATCTCCTTAAAAAATCTCTAACCAAACATCTACCTATTTCAACTCAAATGGTACAGTACCTTTAATATCTCTGGATGAACTACCGATGATTGCCTCAAACTTACCCGGTTCGGCCACCCATTCGTGTTTAGCATCATCGAAGAAGCTCAATGCTTTCTTATCAATCGTCAGCGTTACCGCTTTCTCTTCTCCCGGAGCCAGTTTCACTTTTTGGAAACCTTTCAACTCTTTTACCGGACGAGGGAGAGAGGATTTCTTATCACTGATATAAAGCTGAACAACTTCCTGACCTTCACGAGTGCCTGTATTCTTCACATTGACTGTGAAAGAAATGGTATCATCTGCAGTCATAGTTTTCTTGTCGGCCGAGGGTTTTCCATAAGCGAAAGTAGTGTAGCTCAATCCATGTCCGAACGGGAACAGCGGTTTGATTTTTTCTTTATCCGCCCAACGGTAACCTACAAAAATATCTTCCCGATAGATTTCATTAATCGTATCTCCTCTATGTTTAGACTGTGCCAGTTCTTCCTTATTGCCCGGATATTCGCCCAATTTATGAGCCCCTACATCTTCCAGTTTTGCCGGGAAGGTGAAAGGAAGTTTTCCCGAAGGATTGGCGTCTCCTACCAATACGGAAGCAAGAGCTGTTCCGGCTTCCGAACCCAGGAACCAGCCTTGTACAATGGCCGGCACTTCATTTACCCAAGGCATAGCCACAGCATTGCCGGAGATATTGACCACGATCAGGTTTTTATTCACCTTTGCGAGTTCACTAATCACTCTATCCTGTGCGTATGGCAAACCTAAAGAAGCACGGTCCGAATCTTCACAATCCTGATGATTGCTCTTGTTCAAGCCACCGAAGAAGACTACATAGTCGGCATCTTTAGCCACTTGCAAAGCTTCTGCAAGCAATTCATCTTCCGAACGGTTATCTTTCAAGTCCTGACCGGTTTTCACACCGTTATACTCTCCTGTCGGGTCGCCTACATACCCACGGGCATATACCACTTCTGCTTTTGAGCCCACACGACTTTTCAGTCCATCCAACGGAGAAATCTCATATTTCACTTTCAAAGAAGAACTACCACCGCCCACAGTCATCATCTTAATGGCATTTTCACCGATAACGGCTATTTTTTTAGCTTTATTCAAATCGATAGGCAGTACGTTACCGTTGTTCTGCAACAGTACAATCCCTTCTTCTCCAATCTGACGTCCGGCTTGCCCGTGTTCGGGAGAACCTAAAGAGCCAAATGGTTTGTGCGGGTCCATTGAAGTACGGAAAATCAGACGAAGAACATTACTAACCTTTTCATCCAATTCTTTTGTTCCTACTTTACCTTCCTTGATTAATTTCAGGTAAGGGAAAGCAAGGAAATAATTATCATAGGCATTCCTCGTTCCGGCAGACAGTCCGTTCGTCCATGAACCAAACTCGAGGTCCATGCCATTGTGGATCGCCTGTTCGGTATGGTGCACACCTCCCCAGTCGGACACTACGACGCCGTCAAAGCCCCATTCATCGCGAAGTATATCTTTAAGCAGGCGTTTGTTGTGACAAGCATGCTCTCCCTGATAGAGATTATAGGAGCCCATAATCGACCATGTTCCACCTTCCTGGACAGCCGCTTTAAAAGCAGGCAGATATATCTCATAAAGAGCACGATCACTTAATTGTACATTGGTGGTATGACGGTTGAATTCCTGATTGTTCAATGCATAATGCTTCACGCAAGCAGCCACTCCATTCTCTTGCACACCTTTGATGTAAGGAACCACCATTGTGGCAGAGAGGTACGGATCTTCTCCCATATATTCGAAGTTACGTCCGTTCAAGGGTGTACGGTAGATATTCACACCGGGGCCCAACAGAATATCTTTTTGCGATAACGAGCCTCTTCACCGATACTTTTTCCGTAAAGATGAGACATTTCGGGATTCCATGTAGCAGCAAGGCACGTCAGTGCCGGATAGGCAATACAGGAATCGTTTGTCCATCCTGCCTGATCCCATTCATCCCACAACACTTCCGGACGGATACCGTGAGGACCGTCGGTAGCCCATACTTCGGGAATTCCGAGGCGGGAACGCCTGCCGAACTAAATTTAGACTGTGCATGAATCATCTTCACCTTTTCTTCAAGGGTCATCCGGTTCAATGCATCTTTCACTCTCTCTTCGATAGGCTTACCAGTGTCCAGATACACGGGCTTCTGCGCAAAGGCAGGCAACGCAGTTATCACAGACAAGCCAAGTAACATTGCTTTGAATTTCATGTTCATTTATGATATAAGAAATAAGTTCATACTTTATTTATATAGACTCCCAAACAGGGGATATTTCCTAGTTGCGGACGAGTTTATTAATGTTTTTTACATTATTCCGACCAAAGATGAATCCTGAAAGGGTACAATTCATCATACCCTTTCAGGATAGTTTCAATAAAAATCCGGCATTAATCTTCAGATCAATTTATTTTCTCAACCTTCAGATCAGCATTTGCATTGCCATTCGTTACATCAATGGTAAATCGATAGACAGCTCCTTCTTCAAATGCTTTATTATCCTGCATTTCCAAATTTCCAGAATCTGCAAGTTTAAGCTGTTCCACTAAAATTAGAGTTTGCATAATTGCCGAATTCTCCTCCCCAATCATTTTGATGGAAGAACTTAAAACTAATCACTTCCGGGTCACCACTAGTCTTCAACGTTTCCCCAGCTTTCAAGGTTAGCTGATACTTTTTAGGAGCAACTTGCGCCAGACAGAGCGCTTTACCTGGCTCCCAACCTACTTCGGAAGACGTAACAGAAGGCTTACCGATTCCTTTCCCGATAGCCCAGATTGCACCCGTTCCGTCATCTTGCAATTTGGCCGGTTTACCATCTTTCAAAGCCATTACAGAAAAATACTTCAAAATCAGCATTAGCTGTCACCCGATAATCTCCGTTAATCGGCAGGAACTTCAATGCACATCACTTGTTTCTCAAAGAAATCAGGATCGATCCACCATTCATTCAAATTATCAATGCCCGTGACAGTTATCATTTGTCCTTGTGTAAACGCCTGATCCGACTTATATATATCAGTATCCGTCACCTCCATCTTATCATTACCAAAGAAAATATCCGGTGCAGGTAAATCTACCTTCCCTACTTTCTCCACTGTCAACACAGCCTTGGTATTGCCTTTCGTCACATCAACTGTAAACCTGTAAATACCTCCTCTTTCGAACTTCTGACCTTCTTCCAGTCCCAAGTTTCCATCCGATGAGATTTTAACCAATTCACTCGTTGTAGAAATAGCATCACCCTTAAACTCGCCGTTGTCCCATTTATTGATATGGAAGAACTTAAAGTTAATATCATCCACTTTCATGGTAACGCCAGCTATAAATGTCAGTTGATACTTCTTCGCAGTAAGCTGTGGCATACACAGACCGTTTTCCGGAGTCCACCCTACTTCAGAAAGTGCCACCGACGGTTTACCGATTCCTGTTCCAATAGCCCAAATAGCACCTGTTCCATCATCCTGCAACTTGGCAGCCTCACCATTCTTCAAAGCAATGACAGAGAAATACTTCATTTTACCATTGGCTGTTATTTGGTAACTTCCGTCAATCGGCAGGAATTTCAATGTTCCATCTTCCTGCTTTTCAAAATAATCCTGATCTATCCACCAATTATCATAATCAGGCACCCCTTCAAACGCTAGAATGTCATTTTTCTTCAAAGTCAACTTGATTGCATAGAGATCATTCTCTACCAATTCCATATCTTCACCGTTCACCTTTAACTTGGCAAATGGTTCTGCCTCGTAAGTCAACGTATTAAACTTGATAGCATAATTTCCCGGTTCCGTATTAGAAAATGAGATAGCATTAGTAGAACCGGCTTCAATCGTTCCATTCTCCCAGCCGAAGGTCAATTCGTTCCCATTCTCTCCCACTTTCGGAGTCTTGATATACGCTTTCATCTTTTGCGAGAAGTCTCCTGTCACACTATACTTGTACATGGATTGACGTTCCATCCGGTACTCTTTTCCTTCCTCATCCACTAATGTCAGGTAGGGGAAGTCCGGTCGTGCCAGAGCGAGTTCTTTCGTCATTTCTGTGGTAGTAAAATGAATGTTCTGAAGAATATATTTCAAAGTTGCCTTTCCATTAGGAATATTAGCATAATAAGGAACAAAGATTTACCAGTATAGTCATTTCCGCTTGTCTTTGTACGGATGACCGTTTCAGACACTTGTTCTTCTCCATAAAAAAGCTGTGCTTTCAACGTAGAAAGAGGCACATCCACATCCGAAGCTTTAATCGTAAACGGAAGACTGTCACCAAAAAGAGCATCTGCATTCTCTGCTTTGATTTCCATACTCGGATTACCGGGCAAGAATTCGTCATCATTACAGGAGTTCATGGATAACATTCCTGCCAAAGCCAATATAATATAACTGTTTTTTTTCATTGTCTTGATCGTTTTAAGGTTCTTATTCCGACTTTGCCCAACGATAGGAAGTCACAGATTTGCCCGGAACATCATAAGCAAAATGACGCTTACCATCACTTAAGGTTATCTTTTTAGTCTTTTCATTATTATTCATCAGTACAAAAGCGTATGTTCCATCCGGATTCTCGAAAGCAGAATACATGATATTGCTATCAGCATAACCGGATGCACCGATACGTACCGCTCCCGGTTTCACCACACTTGAGAGATGGGCGATGATATAATAATGTGAGTTGCGGATAATTGTCTTATAGTCGCTATTACTGATATCCACCGCTCCGTAGCAAGTCTGGCAACCGCCTTCACGGTTAGGAGCACGGTCATTATCAAGCATCAGGTTCCACACTATAACTCCCCTACACCAGTTGTTGATCGTCCCCAATGCTACTTCTTTCATATCTTCCAGCAATCGTTTCGACAAATCACGTCCGCTATTCCATGTTCCGATAGAAGTCTCCGTGAAAAGAAGTTCCTTTTCAGGATAGGCTTTATGTATATTTAAAAGCTCTTCGCGATTCCCGCCATAGTTGTGATAAGCTGCTCCAGCCAGGTATTGGGAAGCTGCTGCGTCCTCATACATCTTACCGGGGTAGTTCTTTTCTGTTGCAATATCACTATAATCATAGTTATGATCGTATGCATAAATTTTCGTAGCTAGTCCGGCTGCCTTGAATTTAGGTCCGAGTGCTGTTTTCACAAAGTCCCTCTGTTCTTCCCAACTCATATAAAGCGAAGCGGAATTACCACGGTTCAACGGTTCGTTCTGGGGAGTTACAGCATAAATATCAATGCCTTCGGCGTTGAAGGCTTGTACCCATTTCACAAAATAAGTGGCATAGTCCTGATAATAGGCTGGATTCAGCTGACCGTTTGTCCATGAATCCAGCGGAGTAAGATCTGTGAGACTCTTTACTTTCATCCATTTTGGACAAGTCCAGGGAGCGGCAATGACTTTAATAGAAGGATTGATGCTCAAAATTCTCTTTCAGAATCGGAAGGATATAGTCTTTCTCTTCACTTTGCAAAGCAAAATGCTCAATACCTTTCGTATCACAGCAGGTATATTCGCTCAATGAAAAGTCCGAACAGCCGATAGAGATACGGATATAGCTAAATCCGAAGCCTTTGTCGTCAGAGAATGTTTCCGTAAGGAAGGCGTGACGATCTTCCGGTTTCATTTGCAGAAGATTAAAACAAGTGGCGCCTGTGATAGCAGCTCCGAAGCCGTCCATTGTCTGATATTGTTCAGTCGGATTCAATGTGATTGAAGTAGGTGCCAAATTATCTTTCGAGCTGAAATTAACGGCATCACGGGTCAAATCGCGAGTCAGGCTGCTAGTGGTTGCATAAATAGTCACATCTCCGGTCGGAACAGGTGTAACCGGTTTCTCCGCATCGTCACTGTTGCTGCATGCAGCTAATATGGTGAAGCATCCTAAAAAGGTCAATGCTATATTTCTCATGTCTATCATAATCTTAAGTTTTCTATGTTTTTAGTTGAATTAATAACCCGGATTCTGGTGAATCTTATCATTCGCGTCGATTACCGACTGCGGAATTGGCAAACGATAGGAGTTCTTATCAAAAGTGTAAATCTGCGCTTTGCGACCTGAATCCTTAGCATACACTGCATTCATCACCTCTTCTACCTTGTCCAGACGGACCAGATCAAACCATCGTTGTCCCTCAAAAGCCAGTTCTAACCGACGTTCTTTAAGCAAGGCATTCAGCAGGACGTTTTTGTTTGAACGGACAGAGGTGGGAAGTGCTCCCAATTTGGCACGGTCGCGCACTTCATCTATTATATCGGCGGCTCCTTCCAAATCCGGCGTATCCTGCATAATCAGCGCTTCTGCTTTCAGCAACAGGACATCGGCATAACGGTACTTGATGATACTGCTGTTGGCAGAACGGCATTTATACATGAACGGATAATTATCAGACGGATAATAGTTGCTCCAATTACAATCGTAATAGACTATTGATTCTTTGAAACGGACTTCATCCCCTTCCTGTTTGAAAGCACTAATCAGGTCACGTGACGGAGTCACCCATTTCGCCCACGTGAAATTGTTATTCCAGTTCACGAGATCACGCCCGAACATCCATGTACACCAGTTACCTGCTCCGGATGTAAATTGTGCTTCAAGAATCGATTCTTTTGTATTACGCATCTTTGCATCTGTTCCCGCAGCATTCATTCCAAACAAATCACTGAAATCATCTACCAGATCAAAACCGTCTGCTTTCACCTCATCACAATATTGGATAACTTTCGTATAATCACGCAAAGGTTTCTCGGCATATATTTTAGCCAATAAGGTACGAGCTACAGATTTGGAAAACAACGTCTTATTCCCCGGCGTATTGTCCGGAGCATACAATACTGCATCCAACAAATCCTTTTCAATCTGCTGATAAGCTTCAAGTTCCGTATTTTGTTTGGGGAAATATTGTGGATATACCTCATCAATGTTTTCAGAAGTAATATCATCAGCCACCGTTGTAATCACCGGAAAATCGCCCCAAAGACGTACCATGTCAAACATTACCATGGCACGGAATATCTTCGCTTCTGCTTTGTATTGCGCCCGTTCGGCAGTAGTCAACGAATTATCTGTCACCAGGTCAATGTTACAAATGAGTTTATTGGCACGGGCCACATCCTCCAAGTAACGGTTCCAGTCACGTTCCAACACAGAATTGGAACCTTCAATAGAGTTATTCTCAAACGGAACAACTTCCGCTCCGGTAGTACCGGCATAAGCATTATCCGAATGGGAGTCTGAAATCAAAAGTAAATCCACATACCAATGTTCCTGACGGTCACGCATTTGATTATAAAGCGTTGTCAGATGACTTTCAACTGCAGCTTTATCCTTGAATACGATTTTTGTACCATCACTTGTCACTCCTTCCGTCACATCCGAATAGGTGTCTAATGGCTCATAATTCAGCGAGCAGGAAGAAAGTCCCAATAGCAAGCCGGAGGTTAATCCGTAAAATATAGTTCTTAGTTTCATAATCTTTCCTTTCATTAGAATTCAACATTAATACCAAACTCCTGCTCCCAAAGAGGGTAAGAGAATCCTGCTGGAACGGATCCCGCTTTTCTGGAAGCACTTGAATTTTACATGGAAATCTACTCTGAGAAACCTTTTCCCGATATAAAAAATCGTTTCTTTATGACGATTTTCGGTATTTCCGGGAAGTATGGCGCTAATGCTGGTAGGTTTTGGACTCAGGGATTCCATTATGGATATTGCCAGACGGCAGTATCAGGAGCTTCAGCATTATACAGGAACGATCATTGATGATGAGGATGCAACGGA
>ENA-OQDL01001506-OQDL01001506.1-human-gut-metagenome-genome-assembly--contig:-NODE-1506-length-11402-cov-3.363991_pt1 | contig 11402 bp, 14 predicted proteins | sample MGYA00242782_ERZ504609 | MGnify/ENA primary metagenome ERZ504609 (study PRJEB26092, sample SAMD00036320) | human gut metagenome | host: Homo sapiens | study: EMG produced TPA metagenomics assembly of... | reverse complement strand
CGGTCTCGTTGACCTTCTTCACGCCGTTGGCCCGGCCGTCGCTGGAGAAAGCCAGCACCTTGCGGGTATTGCGGTCGAACACGCCCTTGAACTCCTTGCCGCAGCCGATGGGCCAGTTCATGGGGTATTATCTTTCATCTCAGAACCGCATCCTTCTGCTGCTGAGATCGTTGTATCAGAGATCATGGAAAGGTTATCTCCAAAATAAGAACCTCCGATCACTGCTGCTCCAACGATCGCAACATTTAAGTGTGCTCCCTGTGCCACATTGATCGCGATTGGTGCCATTGCTGCAATGGTTCCCATGGATGTTCCTATCGATGTAGAAATAAAACAGCACATTAAAAATACACCTGGAATCAAAAATGTTACTGGAATCACATGAAGACATAGATTAACAACAGAATCTTTTCCTCCCATTGCCGCTGCTGCTCCCTGAAATCCCCTGCCATCAGATAGATCAAAACGATCATCATAACTCCAGAATTTCCCATGTTTGTCGTCATAATGTTTAATTTATCTTTTACATCCATACTTCTATTTAAAAGAAGTGCTACCGCACATCCTGCCAAAAGTGCGACATGACGTGGAAATTTTCCAAATGGGTCGTCTGCTCCCATCAAGGTAAATGTAATTCCACATCCTACATAACATACTAGAAATACGATCAGTGGAAGAAAGGCCACAGATCCTAGATTTTTCTTTTGTTTCTCCATTTCTTTTCCTCTCAATCTTAATATATATCCAGATAAATCTGTCTTATTTCTCTGCCAGATGCTTATCCAGTGCATTTTTTAACTGTGTCAGTGCCTGCTCAACCGTCACTCGTGGACACGCAACGTTGAAACGCTCAAACTGTGCTGTCTCTGGTCCAAAGATGATTCCAGAAATCCAGCCACAATTTTGCTTCTTCTAACATTAAATGTTCTAATTCTTCATTGCTGAATCCATATCCTGAGAAATCAACCCATACTAAATAAGTCCCTTCTGGTTCTATCCATCTTTGCTTTTGGAAAGTTCTCTTTTACATATCGGCTCATATACTTTACGTTTTCATATATATATTCTACCAATTCATCTACCCAGTCAGCACCTTTTGTGTAACATACTTTCACAGCAAGCTGTCCCATTAAGCTTCCCTGACTGTAAGCTGCCTGTGTATTAGCCCATTGATATTTTTTTCTTAATTCTTCGTTTGGAATAATGATATTTGCTGGCTGTAATCCTGCAACATTAAATGTCTTTCCTGGCGAGCTGTAAAGTGCAATGATCTCATGAAATTTTTTATCCAGATTCATACAGCTTGTAAACTCATGTCCTGGAAAAATAAAATCACAATGCATCTCATCAACCATCCAGATTACGTTGTATTTTAAACAGATTTCTGCGACTTTTTCCATTTCTTCTCTTGTCCAGACTCTTCCTACTGGATTGTGTGGGTTGCAGAAGATCAGTGCTTTTACATTTTCTTCTTTGATCATTTGTTCCATTTTTTCAAAATCAATAGAATAACAATTGTTTTCATAACGAAGCTGACAGTTTACCAGTTTTCTTCCATCATTTTTGATAATCTTCACTAAATGGATAGTACACTGGCTGCATAACCATCATGGCATCTCCTTCTTCGGTAAATGCCTTAACACTTGTTCCAAGTGCATAAACGATTCCTGCTCCAAGTGTTACCCATTCTGGTTTGATCGTATATCCGTATCTTGTTGAAAACCAGTGGTTCATTGCATCAAAATATTCATCTAAGGGATCCGTATATCCAAAAATCCCATGATCAATTCTTTTATGAAATTCATCAAGAATCTCATCTGGCAGACGAAAATCCATATCTGCTACCCAAAGAGGAAGCAGGTCATCTCTTCCTTTTCTCTTCATTCCAAAATCGTATTTCAAACAATCTGTTCCATGTCTGTCGATTACTTCGTCAAAATTTATATTTTCCCATTTTCTACTCCTGTGTTGTTTTTTTCTGTCCTTTTTATACTGGAACATATAATATTTTCAATTTTTTACCACCACAGATCATGCCAAGTGTTGCACTCTGTGCATTCGATAGATCATATTCTTTCCTTGTGATCTCTTTCATCGATGGTGCTTCTTCCATAACAGTTTTTTCTAAGTTTCCTCCACCGATACTTCCAATGATTCTATCTTTTGTGACAAGCATCATACTTCCAACACCTCGTGGAGATGAACCAGATTTCTTTGTGATAATGCATAGCACTCCTGATTCTTTTGTCTCAAAAAGTTCTTTACTCATCGTACTTTCTGTTTCGTGATTTTTGATTGCGATCATCTCTGCTGCGATACTGATTGCAATCTCTTCTGGCGTTCTTGCACCGATCTTTAATCCGATTGGTGCATGGATCGTGCTGATCTGTTCTTCACTGTATCCTTCTTCTTTCATTATCTCGAAGGTTTTTGCAACTTTTCCTTTGCTTCCGATCATTCCAAGATAGAGATATGGCCTTCGTAATACCGTTTCTGCACATAATCTGTCATTTGCATGTCCACGTGTGACAACCACATAAAATGCGTTATCTTGTTCTGGCAAAATATCTTCTATGTCATGAAAATCTCTGCAGTAAACTTCATCTGCTTGTGATAGTTTCTCTGGATCTGCAAATTCCTCTCTGTCATCGATCATGATCGTGTAGAAATCTAAAAATTTCGCAATCTGGAGTAACTGGATCGCTACATGTCCAGCCCCGAAGATAACTAATTTGGGCTGAATCTTAAACCAATCTTCCTTGATCTGTGCGACATCTTTTTCTTCCTGTAAAAATCGAGCGATCACTCTTTGATACAGTGTATCTGCCTGTCCTGGATATACTTTGATTTTTGTATCTTTATATTGCTCTCTCAATGGTCCTAGATATCCTTTCTTCAGTAATTTTTGTAAATGCAGCGGTGTAAGGATCGTATCTTCTTTGATTTCTAAATCCTGATCCGCTAAGGAAAGTCTGTGAACAACCTTGCTGGCTGGTTTCCCAAGTGCTGACATTCCGATCACAATATGAATCTCATCGATATTTTCAGGGATCACTGGTTCATAATCCGCTGGAATCTTTGCCGGCATTCCCCTGGAACCATCGGCTTCTATCAGCGTGATATCTGCTTCTTTTACTGCAGTTTCATAGAAATCTTCTGGTAATGGTCCGATTTTTTGTACTAACGCATTTTCTGGCGTCGCAGGCATTCCCGCCATACAATATCCGGTTTCATTTAATTGCTTTCGAATATCTTCTATATTTTCAGAGATCACGGTATCGGATTCCTTTTTCATATGAGTTGTCGTTGTGACAAAGACTTTCTTTCCAAGACTTCTATAATACTGTGCTAACTTATGAACTCTCGTTGTTTTTCCACCGGAACCTGCAACTGCAATGATCATATCTTTTTCCTCTTTATTCTTCTGCAAGAATCTTAACTGCATTTATTATCTGGTTGATTTCTTTCATTGTTGTCTCATGTCCAAAACTGAATCTTACCATTCCCTGCTCTATCGTACCGAAATGCTCATGTACCAATGGTGCACAATGAGCACCTGATCTTGTCTGTATCTGAAAACGTTCCATTAATTCATCACTGACACTTCCGGAATCATATTCTTCCAGGTTGATCGAACAAATGGCGGTTTGTTTTGTCAGATCTAATTGCTTTTCATGGTAAATTTTAATTCCTTGGATCTTCTGAATTTTTTTATAAAATATTTCAATAAGATTCATTTCCTGTTCACGTATCTTATCAATTCCATATGTATTGATAAAATCAATTGCTGCCCCAAGTCCTACGATTCCGATCCCATTTAATGTTCCTGCTTCCAATGCCTGTGGCAGCACTCCTGGCTGTGTTTTCGAAAATGATAAGATTCCTGTTCCACCTGTTTTTAACGGATGGATTTCTACACCTTTTCTAATACAGATCCCCCCGATACCCTGCGGTCCCATCAAGCCTTTATGTCCGGTAAAACATAATATATCGATATTATCTTCCTTCATGGAGATTGGGATCACTCCAGCACTTTGAGCGGTATCAACGACAAATAAAATTCCTTTTTCTCTACAAAGTTTTCCAACGCTTTGGATATCAAACATTTCACCTGTCACATTGGATGCATGCGTCATCACGATCATCTTGGTATCTTTTGTGATCGCCTGTTTGATATCCTCCACATCTGGTGAAGTGATCGTTAAGCAAACTCCTTGTCGTTCCATCTCATATAATGGACGAAGAACGCTGTTGTGCTCCATAAACGTTGTGATCACATGATCGCCATGATTTAAGCTTCCTTTGATCACTGTGTTTAAGCTTTCTGTAATTCCACTGGTAAATACAACTTGTTCTGCTCCATAGCCGTCAAAAAACTGATCTACTTTCGTACGAACTTCGTAAATCTTTCTTGCAGCATCCAGGGAACTTTCATTGACACCTCTTCCGCTGTTACCAAGTGCCAATGCGTTCATAACTGCATCCTTGACACACTCTGGTTTCGTGATATGCGTTGCTGCATAATCTGCATAAATTGTTTCTACCTTTTGTTTCTCATGGATACATATAGGAACATTCGGTTCTTTCTGCTGATCAGAAAGATTATTTTTCAAATATAATAATGCTTCCAAAACACCACCTGCAATGCATCTGGCTTTATCTGAAATTGTAAAGCAGTTATCGTATTCTTCAGCTCTCGGATCGATATCTGCGATCTTAAATCCTTTTGTCACCGGATATCCATCACGAATTAAACCTCTCAGTAATCCATCCATACTTGCAGGTACATCAACAATCATACCTTCTGGTGTTTCTATCTTTGCTAATAACTGGCCTTTGCTTACCATATCTGTGATATGACAGATATTTCTTAAGATCCCTTTAGCTGGGGAATGGATCACTCGTTCTTTTCCAAAGCCTTTGATCACTCCTGGAATTCCTGTGTTCGGGATCGCACTGCCTTCTTTGATGATCCTTCCAAGCCTGTGTCCACGCATCGTCTCGATCACAACATCGACATCTTCCCCGGCTGTAAATCCAGGTCCTAAAGCAATCGTGATCGGTGCCATATCTCTTGTTGTACCAAGATTTTTCTTCGCAAGAATGGCATCAACAACTGCGATCGGATGCAACTGTTTGATCATCTCTCCTTTTGGATCGATCATTAATGCCGGATTCCCTGCTTTCATGATCTGTTCTGCTTCTTTGATATCATGTGCAAGATGGCAGGTCATATCCTCAACCTGCCACTTTTCTTCATAAACTGCTTCTGAAAATGCAACATTTCTACGAATTGCAGATGGATGTGCAATTTCTAAGATCAACACATGAAAACCACTTTTTACCAATTTATAAATTGTACCTGTGGCGATATCTCCACCGCCTCTTACAATGATTAAATCTTCCATAGATATTCCTCAAGGTTTGATCACTTTTCCTGCTTTTTCCATCATTTCTACGATATCATACATATTTGTGATGGAACCAACCGCTAATTTATCTGTAATATCATAGAAATTTAAGCATGTTCCGCAAGTATATATTTCAACTCCTTCTGCTTCTAATGTTTTTAAATCTTCTAAAGAATCAGAATCTTCGCATGTAAGATATGCTCCTGAATTATAAAATAATACCTTTGATGGAAGTTTATCCTGTTTTGTTACTGCAAATAAAAACGCTTTGATCAATGTCTGACCAAGAGCTTTCTCTCCTTGTCCCATCTCGTTGGATGATACAGCGATGATAAAATCATCCTTTGCAGATGGTGCACAGACAATCTCTTCTTCCTCATCTGCCGGTGTATAATTCTCTGCCATGATCTCAATCTTAAATTCATTGTCTGAGATCTTCTCGCTTTTAACTTCGCAGTTTTTACCTTCTGCAAATCTTGTAACATTCTGGACAGCTGGTTCATTATCTACCAGAACGATTAATTTTGTCTCTCCACCCATTGATTCTAATGCTTTCTTTGTGTGTACAACCGGAATCGGACAAGCATTCCCTCTTTCATCAATCTGTTTCATACTTAACCTCCCATTTAAATTTCTACCTGAAATACCCCTTGTGGGATGATTTCATTTTCTGACATAAATTGTACCACAGATTCTTCATTTTCTAAAGGGGTCATCCATGCCATTCCACATCCTGCTGTGATCTCTTTTGGTACTGGGATCAATCTTCCTGCGATCTGATGTTTTTGCAGGCACTTTCCATACCGATCGCCTGTGTTGTTGTCTCAAATGTGATCACTGTTTTTAATTCTTTTTTTCTCATGATATTTTATGATTCTCCTGAATTTCCAAAGTTTTTTATAAAAGAACGTTTTACTGCTTCAGCAACTTCTTTCTGAAAGTTTTCATAACGATTCAGAATATCTTCACCTTCTGGTGTAAGGTGTGAACCTCCCCCTTGCTTTCCGCCGGATTTTCGTTCTACTAATTTGACTCCAAGGTCTGCTTCCGCACGATTTAAGATCTTCCATGCTTTGCTTGCAGCCATTCCCATGGATTTATATGCAGCAGATAAAGAACCTTTCTCTCTTGTTAATGATAATAACTGTGCAACTCCTTTTCCAAAATCTGGTTCTTCCATAAAAACTCTGACCCTGAAATCAAAACGTTTTGGTAAATATGATTTCATGTCTACCACCCTTTTCCGAATCCACAGTTTGGATAAGTACAAACTTTACATCCAAGACATAATCCGCCTTCTCCAAGGTGTGCAAGTTCTTCTGCACTTACTTTATCATCTGCCATGATCCTTGGCAGAATAAGATCAAAAACAGTTCTCTTTGAATACATAACACATCCTGGAAGTCCCATAATCGGAATTATCTGATCTCCTTTTTTATAATATGCAAGTAAAAACATTGCTCCTGGCAAAACCGGTGCTCCATAAGATATGATATCGGCTCCTGTATTCTTGATCGCAAGTGGTGTCTTGTCATCTGGATCAACACTCATTCCTCCTGTGCATAATACCATTTCTGCCCCATTTTCGATAGCTTCTAAGATTGTTTTTGTTAAAAGTTCATTGTCATCTGGCAACTGTTTTGTACTGGTCACTTCTGCACCGTATTCTTTGATCTTTTCTGCCACAACTGGAGTAAATGTATCCTCAATTCTATGATAATACACTTCATTTCCCGTAGCTAAGATCACGGCTTTTTTCTTCTTATAAGGCAGAAGAGACAGGATTGGTGTATCCCCAACCCTGTCTTTGACTTCCTGCATCTTATCTTTTTCAATGACCAGTGGAATGATTCTCGTACCTGCTAGTTTGTCCCCTGCTTTGACTGGAGTATTTCCAGATCTTGTCGCGATCATCATCTGTCCGAAAGAATTGACGGTAAATAGTTTTTCTTTGTCGATCTTTAAGAGTCCGTCATATTCGGCAGATAATTCAATCTTACCTTCCTTAACTTCTGACTCTTTCATTCCTTCATTCTTGCACAGATCACAAAGGATCCTTGCTGCATCATTTTCATGAAGCATATCATCTCCGGCTTCCCAGACGTATAAATGATCTTTTCCAAGGGATAACAACACTGGGATATCTTCTTCTTTGACTACATGACCTTTCCTGAATCTTGCGTCTTTTGTAACACCTTTGATGATCTGTGTGATATCATGACATAGCACAGTTCCTACAGCATCTTTTGTATCCACTAATTTCATTGTTTTTCACCTTCTACTTCTTATTTATTAATTGTAAATCCATAAGATCTGAAGACTTTTAATGCTTTTTCACTCTGTAAGAATTTTACGAATTTATCAGCTGCATCTTTATTTTTACTTTTCTTTAATGCTGCAACTGGATAAATAACTGGCGTTTTTAAAGCATCTGCTGGTGCTTCTGCAAGAACTTTTACATCCTTGTTACTTGCTGCATCTGTTGCATATACAACACCGCAAGAAGCACTTCCTTTTGCTACCCAATTTAAAACTTCTGTTACATTTGTTCCAAAACTTGCTTTTTTCTTCACATCATTCCAGTTCTTTAAGTTTGTAAAGATTTCTTGTGCATACTGTCCGGCTGGAACGCTCTTAGGATCTCCTAATGCTATTGTATCAGCTTTTGTAATATCTTTAAAGGATGAAACTTTTGCATCACCTTTTTTAGGAGCGATCAGTACAACTTTGTTTTCTAATAATTCTACAACATCCCTCTTGCTGATGTATTTTTCTTTGACAAGACTATTCATCTGTTCGGTCGCTGCTGACATAAATACATCCGCTGCCATTCCATTTTCAATCTGGCTCTGTAATTTTCCTGAACTATCATAACTTCCTTCTACTTTAATTCCTTTATTTTCTTTTTCAAACATTGGAATTAATTTCTCTGTATAGCATTTTTCAAGACTAGCTGCAGCTGCAAGTGTGATGGTTGTTGTTTCTTCTTTCTTTGCTGCCTCTGTTGTGGATTTTAGAACTGTCCTTACTGCTTCCACATGCTGTTACCCCAAGAACCATAGCTCCTGCTAATAATACTGCTAAAAATTTCTTTTTCATTTGTAACTTCCTCGCTTTCTTAAAAATGTTATGTAAGATTTCATCGTTACCTTGTTTTATAATGTGGCTTTTTCCATATGACCTCTTTGGATATGGTATTTTTTGTCACATAGATTTTCTACTTCTTTGCTACTGTGACTGACCAAGATCGCTGGTTTATCCAACATTGCAAGCATATTGGATAATTCATCTTGCATCTGTTCTCTTAAGTATTCATCCAACGCTGAAAATGGCTCATCCATCAAGATGACTTCCGGTTCACACACAAAGCATCCTTTGCTAACGCTGTTCGCTGTTTTTGCCCTCCTGAAATCTGTCTTGGATATCTTTTTGCTAATTCTTCGATATGAAATCGTTTCATCATATCATTTGTCTTTTGTTCGATTTCATCCTTCGGAAATCCTTTTGCTCTTAATCCTATTTTGATATTCTCTTCAATCGTCATATTAGGAAACAGTGCATATCCCTGAAATAAATATCCAATCTTTCGTTTTTGTGGTGGCAGATCGATCTTTTTCTCGGAATCATAAAGTATTTTCCCATCTAGTACAATTCTCCCACTATCTGCAGTTTCCACGCCTGCGATACATTTTAAAGTAATGCTTTTTCCACTTCCAGAAGGTCCCATAAGCCCTGTACAACCTGTTTCTACATTAAGTTCTGACTCTAATGTAAATTCTTTTAGTTTCTTTTTGATCTTTACTTCAAGACTCATACATCTCTCCTTACGCTTCCTGTTTCTTCTTTTCCATGATCAGGTAAATATTCATGGCTGCTACGATTGCAAAACAAATGATCACGATCACAAGTACATACTGATATGCTGCATCCATATTTCCCGCTGCAACTTCAGAGTATACTGCAAGTGGCAGAGTTCTTGTTCTTCCCGGAATATTTCCAGCGATCATTGCTGTTGCTCCGAATTCACCAAGTCCTCTGACAAATGCAAGCACTCCACCAGAAATGATCCCTGGCAGTGCATTTGGGATCATAACTCGAAAGAAAATGCTCCACTCACTCATTCCAAGTGTTCTTGCCGCAAAGATCAGATCTTCATCAATCTGTTCCAGGGCACCTCTTGCAGAACGGTACATCAATGGAAATGACATCACAACTGCCGCAAGGATCGTTGCGCCCCATGAAAATGCAATCTTGATCCCAAGATAATTTTCAAATAATTTTCCTACTGGTCCATATGATCCGAAAAATACAAGCAAGAAAAACCCTGCAACAGTTGGTGGTAATACTAATGGCATCGTAAAGATCCCATCCCAGAAGATTCTTGTTGCGTCTGATTTACGATATAAGATCCATCTTGCTGCTAATAATCCTAAAATAAAGGTAAATAAAATCGCGATCGTTGCCGTTTTCATCGATATGATGATCGGTGATATATCCATACATTGTCTCCTCTCTTAGTTTCTTCCGCAATCTTCTGTGTTTTCCCTTAAAGTATCTAATCCATGTGGCAGCTGATCAATGATAAAAGAAAGACTCTCTTCCACTGCCTTTTTGCTTCCAGGAAGATTAATGATCAATGTTTTCTTTCTTATTACACTGACACCTCTTGATAACATGGCTCGTTTTGTGATCGTCATAGAACCTGCTCTGATCGCTTCTGAGATTCCCGGTACATTGCGGTCTGCAACAGCTAAAGTTGCTTCTGGTGTACGATCTCTTGGAGAAAGCCCTGTCCCACCGGTTGTAATAATTAAATCAACCTGCCGGCTGTCGCTTAAACGGATCAGATGTTTTTTGATCTGAGCTTCTTCATCCGGAAGAAGGATTTCTTCTACGATCTTAAATCCATGTTCTTTTAAGATTTCTGCTGCTCTTGGACCGCTTGTATCCACTCGTTCTCCTCTGGAGCCTTTATCACTCAATGTCATGACTGCTGCCATGTATGGCATATCTTTCTCTGGGTAAATGACCTCAATCCTATCTCCGACTTTGATTGTTCCGCTTTCTAATACTTTTGCAAAGATACCTTCTCTTGGCATGATACAGTCCCCAACACGTTTATATATCTCACAATGACTATGGCATTCTTTCCCAATCTGAGTAATCTCAAACTTTGCATCATTACAGATCAGTTTTGTTCCAACTGGAAGTTTCTTAAAATCAATGCCGTAAGCAAGAATATTTTCCCCAAAATCACCCTCGATCACGGAAGCACCTTTTTCATTGAATTCATCCACAATATCCGCGCTCAAAAAACTAACCTGACGATGCCATTTTCCTGCATGGGCATCTCCTTCTAATCCAAAGTCTTTGATCACATTGACTTCGTTGATATTTTTCTTCACGGTTCCTCGTTTTTCACTGATACAGACTGCTTTTATGATTCCTTCCATACAAAATCACCACTCTTTCCACCTGTTTTCTCTACTAAATGTATCTCTGACATAACCATATGTTTGTCAATTGCCTTGCACATATCATAAATCGTTAATAAAGCAATCTGTACTCCTGTCAGTGCCTCCATCTCAACGCCTGTTTTCCCTATTGTTTTGACAAGACAGACTGCTTTGATCTCTTTGGTTTCTTCTAGCATTTCAAAATCAACTTTACACTTTGTAAGCATCAGAAGATGGCACATCGGGATCAGTTCAAATGTCTTCTTTGCCGCCATGATCCCTGCGATCCTTGCAGTTCCTAAGACATCTCCTTTTGCCATACTTCCTTCTTTGACTTTTTCAAAGATCTCATCATTAACTTTGATCTTTCCTTGTGCGATCGCTGTTCTTGTGTTTCTTTTTTCTTCGTCACATCGACCATGACCGCATTCCCATGCTGGTCAAAATGTGAAAATTCTCCCATTTATCTTATCCTCCAATTGTATACATCTTGCTGTTTGACGGCATTTCTTCAAAATGATGTGCCTGTGGTTTT
>ENA-OQDL01001505-OQDL01001505.1-human-gut-metagenome-genome-assembly--contig:-NODE-1505-length-11403-cov-2.252572_pt1 | contig 11403 bp, 9 predicted proteins | sample MGYA00242782_ERZ504609 | MGnify/ENA primary metagenome ERZ504609 (study PRJEB26092, sample SAMD00036320) | human gut metagenome | host: Homo sapiens | study: EMG produced TPA metagenomics assembly of... | reverse complement strand
TGCAGATATTAGTGAATTTGTCACAACTACTTGCGAAGCAATTCGAGTCGTATGCGAACAACAAGCAGATTCGCTTTTCAGTCATACCACTGAAACAAACGCTTTATATGTATCTTGACCGGGATAAAGTACACAGGATTCTCTACAACTTACTCAATAATGCTTCAAATTTACACCCCCTGAAGGAAGAATCGATGTGTTTTTCAAAATGGAGAACAGAGGAGGAATACAGTACGTCTGCATCATCGTGCAGAACACCGGACAGGAAATAGCAGCAGATGAACTTCCCCATATATTCGACCGCTATTATCAGATCGGGGCAAACACTCACAGACAAGCAACAGCAGGAAGCGGCATCGGACTGCATATTGTGAAAGAATATGTCGCCATGCATCAAGGCTTTATAGAAGTGGAAAGTAATAAGGAAGAAGGAACAGAATTCTGTGTCTATCTTCCGACCAATCTGGTTGATAAACGTTTGTTACCGAGAGAGGAGAATATACCGGATGAATCCGGAGCAACTGAAACGAACTCATCAGATGCCCGAAAGACTATTTTGATTGCAGAAGACAATGAAGAATTCCGTCAATTCATGTATCAGCAGTTATCACAAGAATATCAGGTATGGGAAGCCTCCAACGGAGAAGAAGCGGAAGCCATCGCCAATGAGAAAGAAGTGGATATCATTGTGAGTGATGTCATGATACCGGGAATGGACGGGTTTGAATTATGTCTCCGGCTGAAAGAGAATATGAAGACTTCACACATCTTCATTATCCTGCTTACTGCCCGCACAGGTGACGAAAACGAACTGGCAGGATATCAGTCGGGAGCAGACTGCTACCTGACAAAGCCTTTCAACATGGATATTTTAAAGAACCGGATCCAGCATCTGCTGGCATTGCAGCAAAAACGGAAACAGATATTCTTGTCAGGTATTGAGGTGAATGCAGAAGACCTCACTTCTTCCAAAGTAGACGAGCGATTCCTGCAAAAAGCAATCGAACTGGTCGAAAAGAATCTGGACAACAGTGATTATAGCGTGGAAGCTTTCAGCGACGACATGTGTATGAGTCGAATGAATCTCTACCGCAAACTGCAAATTATCACGGGGCAGAAACCCACAGAATTTATCCGAAGCATCCGTTTAAAGAAAGCTGCCGGATTACTGACTCATACGGAACTGACCGTTATTGAGATATCGGAAAAGGTGGGATTCGCTACACCGAGTTATTTCAGTAAATGTTTTAAGGACATGTTTGGGGTGTTGCCTACACAATATCACTCGCAGGATTAAAGAAAAAAGGACGTCCCCGGGGGAAAAAGGGAATGGGAAATACGGGAACGTCCTCAAAACATAACAATACAGAAATACGGACTTTCACAAGGGCACATTTCTGTCTCTCTTATGCAACATTCCCTTCTATAAAAATATGGAGGAAATATCTGGAGAGAATATTATTATGTGGGAAATTTAGTTTATAGTCTTAAAAGCAATCTGATTGCATCAAAGTGATGAACGATAGGCAGTCCGGATATATTCTCCTATTGCATTGTCATCATTGATTTCTATGTATTTTTTCAATAAATCCGCAAATCCGGATTTTATCTGTTCCGTTTGCTTGTTCTCGCAGGCTGTGGAATATTCATCAACAGCCATGAGAAAATCCTGCATCCGTTCATTCAGCATTGTTCCTCCCGTACAAACCATATCGGAAATATCGGCTTGGATACTACCATTCTCTATGACGACAGGGAGGCGGTATTCCAGTCCCGATTTGCTGGCACGAATAGAAAGCACTTTTACTACGGGCGACACAATAGTCACCGTATCGGCAAAAGCAAACTTTCCATGAATTATTTCTGCACTATCTATTGGCTGCCCGCTCGAAGCATCTTTCATATAAACCATTTTTCCTTCGAATTCGGGCAAAGGTGCACTGCCGTTAATTTCGTAACCTTTTATCTGATGCCCGGCGCAAGCCGCTATCAGGCATATTCCCGGAAGAAAAGATAAAAGTTTCACATATCTGTTCATTAAGCTCTTCATTCTTCTTTAAAAAAGAAAAGCCGTCCGCACTATCAGCTGAACGGCTTTCTCTTTTCATTCATACATTTGTATAATCATTCATCCTTAGAATCTGAATCCCAGTTTCACCACAGGCATTTCAAATATCTTGATGTTGTGGTGACTGGCGTTATATTTATCAAATCCTTTCGGGCAAATCTGTATCAGGTCATAACGGTAAGCCAGAGGGTGCATTTCGAAACCGAAAACAAAACCTTTGGCAATGCTATACTCGATACCTGCTACGGCAGCTACTTTGAAACCGTACATCTGGCCGGCTTTACTTCCAGAAACATAGACCTGTGACGGAAGTTCTTTCGAGTCGTCACTATCCTTATAGGTGTCTCCGGTGTATGGTTCGGTCGTTTCAATGCGTGCCATCTGGAAGCCGAGTGCGCCTCCAAGATACGGATGAATACGTTCGTTGCGAGTCTTGAAATAGTAGTTGGAACCGACAGATACATACCAGTTGTTGGTCATCTGCGCATTGATATAACTTTGCGCAGGGATAATCATGTCGGGTACACTGTTGTCTCCTTCTACATAGTCTTTCTTAGGAGTGAGGCTGACGTTCATGCTGAACTGGAAATTTACATCCCAATTGTCAGACACGAAATACTTACCTTCAATTCCGGCTATATTGACCAGACTATTATTATTCAGACTCCCGATGTTCAGATAGCGGTTCAGGTCGCCGGAGTTATCCGTCCCTCCATTTGGAAGTCCGACTACTCCTCCGTCATTGGAGAACTTGGGAAGCAGATAAGAAGTGTTTTCGTTAAAAAACTTTCCGCTACCAAGCAGGACTGAAACCTGCCACTGTCCTTTCTTCGGAGCAAACGACGCATCATCACTGCTGCTGTAACGCTGCGCCATTGAAGGCGCAGCTGTCATACAGGTCAGCAAAAGTAATGTGCATAGTTTTTTTATCATCTTGTTACTTTTACGTAGTTAGGGAATTATTTCAAGAAGATAGCAAGAAGTGCTTTCAACTGAGCGCTTGCAGTATCATAGTCTGCCTTGGCAGCATCATATTCAGCCTGTTTTACTTTGATATTTTCCTGAATATTTGCAAATGTATCCTTGATATAATCATTATCAGTATAAGTACCTTCGGCCAACTTTTCTAAATTTCTTTCAGCAGTAGCCAAAGCTGCTTTTTTATCAAGAAGGCCAGTAACAGCTTTTAAATATTCAGCATTAATAGCTTCTTTGATTTCCTCCAAAGTCATATCTTTATAATCATCACCTAACTCGTCAAGGCTAGCAATATAGTCAGAAATTGTAGACTCAATCTTATCTTTTATAGCGTCTTTATAGTCATAGTCCTCACTAACTTTCTTAATATTTGCCTCTACTTCCTTAAAGACTTTATCATAAGCTGCTTCAGCGTCAGTCAAAGCAGTCTGTGCTTTTGTTACATTTGCAGCCAATTCTGTTTTTTTCTTATCCAGCGTAGCTTGTTCTTTAGCTTTTTGAGCTGTAAACTCTGCTTTCAAAGCTTTATAGGTATCAGCCTGGTTTATCACAGCAGTCAGACGTGCAGCTTCTGCCGTTGCATAAATAGAGATACCAAGAGTTCCATAGTCACCATCTTGCAATTCTGTTGCCAGTCTATTGCCATTAACTTCCTTAAGAACCATATCAGCTGACACAGCAACTCTTCTAGGTTCATTATCACGATTAAATTTATCACCAAATACTTTTGTTGAAGCTTTTTTCCATGACTCATATGGAATATCACCAGCAGATGCTCCAAGTTCAAGAAGCTTATTTGCATCAGCTTGTTCTATCTTATTAGCTTTTGTCACAGCACCAGCTGTCCATTCAATTAAATTTAATTCTAGCCCTACAATTGACTTGAAGTTTGCCAAAGGATTAGCTATTATCCAAGCTGAAATTGCTTTTTTAGTATTGGTAGAAGCCTCTGTTGCTTCTGCTTTTGTACTTTTAAGTTCCTTATCCAAAGCATCCTGATAGTATTCAGCCAAAGCAGTAGCTAATTTACTGATATTAGCATCCTGTGTTCTAGCAGCATCACCCAATTTATTATAAGCAGCTATTGCAGCTTCGGCAGCTTTTTTTTAGAAGCATCTATATCAATAGCTTCAACTTCAATATATTTATCGCGAGCTTTCTCCCAAGTCTTATAATCAGCATCGTAAGTTTCATTAGCTTTTGTTGCTTCAGCCTCTGCTTTCACGACTTCAAGTTTAGACCATGCAAGATCTTCCAAATCAATTCCTTGAGTAGCTGCATCAATAAGTTTATTCCAGCCATCAATCTGTTCTTGCGCCTTAGTAACCAGTACAGTTTTTGCATAGCTGAATTCACCTGTTGATTTATTATAGCCATCTACTCCATCAGAAATACCATCAAAAGCATCATTCAGGCCTTTAAGAATGCTCTGATCTGCTTTTTTAGAGTAAGCAGAAGCTACATTAGTAGTAGCATTAACTTTATTGAGAGCCTCCTTAGCATCGTCTAATTTTTTCTTAGCAGCAGTTTTGTTCTTTTCCAAGTTAGGATTAGCAACTTTTAATTCTTCTTTTTTAAGTTCATACTGTCGTTTCTGGACATCTAATGTTGCCAATTCATCCTTCAGCTTTTTAACTTCAGCTTCCCAATCGGCTAATGTAGTATATTCATTATCCAGAATAGCCTTATATCCATCAGCTGTTTTTTGCGCTATATTCAAATTGGATTCAGCGATTTCCACAGCATTCTTCAATTTAGCCTCGATGTTTCCATCAGCCACCCAATTAGGATAGTCCGCCAACTGTTCCTGAAGTTTCTTCAAGCTACCTTCTGCATATCCGTTATTTGCATTATCCGGATTTTGTGTAATTACATAATATGTAATATACTTTTCATCAGTACCAGTAGTAGTTGTTGTCCCAGCTCCTTCGCCAACACTTGTCTGTGAACTTATTGATTTAGATACAAGCCTTTGTTCAGTCTTAACTTCTGTCGTTGAATATCCATACATAGCCTTATCCATAGCTATCTTAGCATAAGCAACTTTTGCCTCTACAACATTTAAACGAATTTGTTCTTCATCTGTCAGCAAAATCTTGGAAGCTTCAATCTGTTCCATAGCTTGTTTGTAAGCTTCCTGTTGCTTTAGCAGTGGCAGTTTCGGCAAGAAGCATTTTTTCCTTATACTGCTCAACAATCAATGCCTTTTCATTTTCCCACTTAGTTTTGTCAGCTTCCGCTTTTGCAATGGCAGCTTCCGCTTCCGCTTTTGCTTGTGCAGTAGCAGCTTCTTACCTTTTCAATCAGGAGTTGCTTCAACTGAATATCCAGTTCATGCAACTGCAAATCAATTTCTGCAGACTTATTCTGAAGTGCCAAACCTGCATTAACTAACTCTTGCTCTGCAACCTGTGCTTTTCTCAATTCAGCCTCTACAAGCTCAACTGCAGCTTGAGCTTTGATAAATTCAGACTTTGCTCCCCTAAGTTCTGCAATGCCTTCCGGTTCATCGGTATCAATACATCCCGTGAATGTCGCCGTCGTACCTGCCATGAGCAAGGTTGCGACTAAATACGTCCATTTTCTCATAAAAGTAAATTAAATGTTATACAATTAATAAATAAAAAATTTGTTTGTACTAATTCATGATTTATTTCGCTTCACTCCCCCTCTTCCCGTTACTTTGTAGGTAACGGGAAAACCCTTGTGCCTGCTCTTTTGGAGTAGTCTATACTAGAAAATAATACGATATATGACGAATCTTCTTACCCCTGCTTATGAGAAAAAGTAGAGGGGCGGGAAATCTATTGCAAAATTTAGACGTTAACAAAGTTCTAAGACAAAGAATCCACGTGTTCTTCTGTGTTTATTCCTATTTTGAGTAGTTTATTAGAAAAAATGTACGATTTTGTTTGGATGTTTTAAGAAATATGCTCATATTTGCAGCGTCTTTTCTTCCCGTTACCTACAAAGTAACAGCACTATCAATCAGCTACTTGCCACAAATATAGTTCCTCTTCAGCGAAGATAGAATCGTCACATTTGCTTCATCTATTTTCTTATTCTTAAAAGGTTTTAGATAAGTCTCTGTGACAATAATGGATGAATGTCCCATCGCCTCTGAAATAATGCCTGGATGTATCTCGCAATAATATGCCATTGTAGCCCAAGTATGCCGAGCCGTATATGAGCTTAAATCAGAAGTCAATGCAAGTACTTGTTTCAGCAACAGAAGCTGATAGTTAAAATTACGCAAAGCTATCTGATATTCCCTGTAGGTAGCTTCGGTACTCTCTCCGCCAGTCAGTATGGGAAAAAGATAAGGAGAAGCAGAATCGGTATTCATATACTTTTTTCATCAGTTTCATAGTTTCCGGCAGAAGCGTCACGGTCAGAAGCCTTCCGGTTTTTTCTACGACGATAAGTAAGTACATTCCCCACTATATCCTGCTTTTTAAGATACGCAAGATCTACGAACGGCATACCACGAAGCATGAACATTAAGAAAAAGTACGCGCGCGTACGTTGTAATTCTCCTCTTCCCTGATGAATTTGTTTGGGAAGCTCTTTCATCAACCGTTCCATATCCTCCTTTTCCAATGCACGCTTTCTGTCGGCACGCGTTCCAGTATAGACATACCGGAAATGATGCGGTATATAAGACGCCATCCGACGGTCAACCGCACGGTTGTATACCGCCCTCAACGTACGCATATAGGTTGAAACTGTGTTCCAGCTACAATCCTTTTCCCGCAAATACGTTTCAAAGCTTTTAAGAAACTCCTGATTCACTTTCTTGAATGGCAGATTCCTGCTCCCGTTAAATGCAATGATAGCATTCATGCTACTCCTGTAAACATGAGCAGTTCCATAGTTCCCACTTTTTCGAAGCCCTTCAGCTACTTCCTTCATAAATGAAATCAAATTCCCCATTTTTATTAATTTTAGTTATCACTCAAGCATGTCCCTGAAGAAAAGCACCCTCACCGCAATTCCCCCCAATGCTCTTTATTCCAATTCTCAACGTATCATCATACAAATATAATGAATTATGTTTTCTTTATATATACCCGATGTGTTCCTCTGCCATCAATCCCGATACCGGAATCGGGCGTATACGCCCATTGGCGTAATTCATTAGTAGCCGCTGTGCGCAGCAGACCTGTCAGTTTCCGGTACTCGTAGACCGTCAGAAAAGGATGTTCCTCCAAATATCTAACAGCCAATGCTAGTCGTTGCTCCGGTGTATACTTCTGTGAAGAACGTTGCGACTTCCACGGAGCTCTTTCCAGCAGACATCTTCCATTAATACGCCTCATCATCTTCCTGTCTACACGAAAGTTCACGTTTCCCACCACAATGCTTCGTGCGTTACGATGGGTTTCACCCTCTCCGGCCTTTTCGCGTTCTTTATCTTTGCATAACGCCAACGAAGGAGAGAATGTTCCGATGCCATCCAGCTTCACAGATTTGCCTTCTGCCATCTGATGCGCCATCTCAATACCTATCTGTGTAATTACGCCTTCCACATCTCCGACATTAAAACCACTGCTGGATGCTATCTGACGTATCAAATCCTCGGTAGATACCTGTTCCATCATTGCAAACCGCGGATAAAGAACCTGTTCGCCCGTTCCATGAATATCGGGCATTTCTTCCATTACATACATTGCCATACTACGAAAGTTTATTTAAAATATTGATTACTAATAGAAAACTTACTCGCTATAGGTAAAAAAGTTATTCTCCCCTAGAGGAAAAGTTATTTTTCCTCTAGGGCAAACTAAAACCGCAAGTTCTGGTTTTATAACTGAAACTTCTGATTACATAATCAAAAGTTCCGGTTTTATAATCAGAACTTGCGGTTATAGTTTTCTTACCAACAAAGATACGTTTTCCTGCCGGGACAAACAAGTTTAATCCCTATGAAAAGGAAGTTTGATACATTTGTTGCAGTATCTTGTTACATTTCTATTCCGCACATCACCGCTCTCTCTCCTATCTTTGCCCATTATTAAACAAAGAATAGGAAATGATGAATAACTACTTCAAATCTTCTGTAAAGCTACTCGCTCTTTTAGCGTTAATACCCTGTTTTATCACTGAAAATTTCGCATCGGAACGCAAAGTCAGTATGAATGAGAACTGGAAGTTTTACCGGGGTTGCATTGCCAATGCCGAACAAACATCTTTCAAAGACACTCAATGGAGAGAGCTCGACTTGCCTCATGACTGGAGCATGGATCCTGTGCCCATACAAAGAGAAGGTATAACAATCGGTCCTTTCTCGCGCATGAGTGTAGGCGGAGCAGATACCGGACAAACCGTAGGAGGTGAAGGATGGTATAGAAAAGAATTCACCATACAGCCGGAAGATGCCGATAAGATTATTTCCCTTTATTTTGAAGGAGCTTATAACCAGACAGAAGTCTGGATAAACGGACAGAAAGCCTGTTTTAATCCTTATGGATATATACCTTTCAAAATCGACATCCATCCATATTGTAACGCTCCCGGCGTTCCGAATATAATAGCCGTCAAAGTGGTGAATGAAGGTCTGAACAGCCGGTGGTATGCCGGTTCCGGCATTTACCGACACGTATGGCTAATGAAAACGGACAAAGTACATTTGGATGAATGGGATACTTTTATAGATGCTTCCAAAGTAGAAGGTAAAAAAGCGACGGTTGATCTTCACTCCATTCTACATAACTCTGGCAAAGAAAAAGTGACCGCCCATCTGAAGATTCAGATATTTTCTCCACAAGGGGAAGAGGTTTATTCCACTACTCAACCAGTCAATATATCCGGTGAAACCAATATCCCCATTTCCCTCACTTTTGATATAAAAAAGCCGGAATTATGGTCGGTAGATACTCCTAGTTTATATACTGCACATCTATCCGTGAAATCTAAGAAGCTATCTGATGAGATAGCCGTTCCTTTCGGAATACGAACCGTCGAATTCTCCGCTGAAAAAGGATTTCTATTAAATGGGAAACCGCTAAAATTGAAAGGTGGTTGCTTGCATCATGACAATGGTTTGTTGGGTGCCGTAGCTATCAATAGGGCAGAAGAGCGCAAGGTAGAGTTAATGAAAGCAAATGGTTTCAATGCGGTCAGATGTTCACACAATTTGCCGTCGGAGTATTTTCTACAGGCATGTGACCGACTGGGATTGCTAGTGATTGATGAAGTATTCGATCAATGGCAACAAGCAAAACGCCCGCAAGATTATCACCAATTCTTCGATGAATGGAGCGAACACGATATAGCTACCATGGTGCGCAGAGACAGAAACCATCCTTCTATTATCATGTGGAGTATTGGCAATGAAATAGCTGAACGCGCCGACGAACCCACCGGAGAGATCATAGCCCGGAAACTGATTGCAACCATTCACAAATATGACACAAGTCGCGCCACTACTGCCGCTGTTAATTCGTTTTGGGACAGAAGAGATTTAGTTGGAGAAGGATTCGGAAAGGGCTTTTCGGAACCTGGATGTCTCCGGTTACAATTATCAATGGAAGGAATATGAAAAAGATCACGCACGATTCCCGCAACGGATTATGTACGGCAGTGAATCGGTGCCTAAAGAAGCAGTACAAAACTGGAACCTGATCGACAAGAGTTCCTATCTGATTGGAGATTTTGTCTGGACTGCCCTCGACTATCTGGGTGAAGCCGGTCTTGCACATACTCTCGAACTTGCTCCGGGAGAACACAGTCCGCAGTTTATGGGGTGGCCGTGGTATAATGCATGGTGTGGTGACATTGACTTCTGCGGAGACAAGAAACCGCAATCTTATTATCGCGACATTCTTTGGAAAAAGACGTGATATTTCATTGGCTGTACAACCTCCCGTAGCCAAAGGGAAAAGAGAAGATATCAACTACTGGGGATGGAAAAACGAATTCCTTAGTTGGAACTGGAAAGGATACGAAGGCGAAACGATGGCAGTACATGTGTATAGTCGTTCCCCTAAAGTAAGACTTTATTTGAATGACAGGTTATTGGGAGAAAAAGAAGTCAATCCTGATACCTATACGGCTTCTTTCGAGGTTCCCTATGAACCGGGACAACTGAAGGCTATCAACTTGAAGGGAAAGAAAGAAACGACATCGACTGAACTTTGCACAACCGGAATCCCGGCAATGATACATTTGACAGCCGATCGTATGAAAATAAAGGCAGATAAAAATGACCTTTCGTATATAAAGGTTGAAATATTGGATAAAGATGGAAAGTTAATACCTGACTGTTCCATTCCTTTGGAAATTAAATCTACCGGAAAAGGGTCCGTCATTGCCGCAGGTAATGGAAGTGCGGATGATATGAGAAGCTTTCGTTCCTTAAAGCCGAAAACGTTCCGGGGAAAAAGCAATTGCTATCGTTCAGACCAAATACAGAAAAATGGGACGATCACTCTTACTGTTTCAGCAGAAGGATTGCCGGAAGCGGCTATTGTCATAGAGACTTATTAATAAATCAATCTTGATTAAGGATACACAGTTGAGTGTACTGCATGAGATTATTTAAACAGTAATATAAAAAATATAAGAACAGGAAAAACATGATTAAGAAAACCACCTTATTAAGTAGTTTTGCCATTGTGCTGTCAATGGGGACTATGAGTGCGCAATCCTATGAATGGGTTAGCAGTACGGAAAATAACACATGGCAACAGTCTAAAGTCAAGTTGCAGACAAATACCGGGCGCACTCCCCTACTCGAGGTCAACGGTTCGGAGAATGGAACTGTCTTCAAGGCCTGGGGGACGTGCTTTAATGAACTTGGATGGGATGCACTCAACATGCTTCCACGGAAGCAACAGGAAATTGTTCTTCAACAGTTGTTTGCTCCCGGAGGAGATCTGAAGTTTACAATGGGACGCTTCTCCATGAATGCCAACGACTACGCCCGCGACTGGTACAGTTGCGATGAGGTATCCGGTGACTTCCAATTGAAACATTTCAATATCAATCGGGATAAAACAACGTTGATTCCTTTTATCAAAGCTGCACAACAGTATAATCCGGATATGACTTTCTGGATGTCGCCATGGTCGCCTCCTTCCTGGATGAAAATCAATCACTACTATTCAGTTCGCAGTGACCGTAATCAAAATCAGATGTCGCCTCTGTCTGATGTAGCACTTTATGAGGATAGTAAAGAAAAGAACACACAGGTATTTCCACAACAGTTGGCTGTAAATGATTACTTTATCCAGGACCCACGTTATCTGCAAACCTATGCTAATTACTTTTGTAAATTCATCGACGCTTACAAGGAACAAGGTATCCCCATCTCCATGATTATGTTCCAAAATGAGTCATGGAGTTACACCAACTAT
>ENA-OQDL01001503-OQDL01001503.1-human-gut-metagenome-genome-assembly--contig:-NODE-1503-length-11412-cov-2.878866_pt1 | contig 11412 bp, 11 predicted proteins | sample MGYA00242782_ERZ504609 | MGnify/ENA primary metagenome ERZ504609 (study PRJEB26092, sample SAMD00036320) | human gut metagenome | host: Homo sapiens | study: EMG produced TPA metagenomics assembly of... | reverse complement strand
TTGAAAAAATCAAAAAAATAATTCATAAAGGAAAAGGGGAAGTATCATGAACTTTGAATTAGCTGATGAATACAAAGATATCCAGCAAAGTAATCCGCGATTTTACGGAAAGCAAGATTCAGCCGATTGCTGCTGAAACAGACCGTACCGGCGAATATCCGGCCGCTACGATTGAAGAACTCTTTAATTTAGGCATCATGGGCATCAATATTCCGGAAGAATTCGGCGGCGCCGGCATGGACGCACTGGCTTCCACTCTCTGCATCGAAGAAATCAGTAAAGCCTGTGCTTCCACGGGCGACATCGTTGCTACACACAACGGTCTCTGCTGTGAACCGATTTTCATACACGGCACGGAAGAACAGAAGAAAAAGTACCTGCCTATGCTGACGAGTGGCCATAAGGTCGGTGCTTTTGCTCTGACCGAAGCCGGAGCCGGTTCGGATGCTGCCGGCGGCAAGACGACGGCTCTCCTCGACGGCGACCACTATGTCCTCAACGGCTCCAAAATCTTCATCACTAACGGTTACGTCGCCGATGTCTTCGTCGTCTTTGCCATGACGGACAAAACGAAAGGCACGAAAGGTATCTCTGCTTTCATCGTCGAAAAAGACTTCCCCGGCTTCTCTGTAGGCAAACATGAAAAGAAGATGGGCCTCCACGGTAGCCCGACAGCTGAAATCGTTTTCCAGGACTGCATCGTCCCGAAAGAAAACCTCCTCGGTCAGGAAGGCAAAGGCTTCAAGATAGCCATGCAGACCCTCGACAACGGCCGTATCGGCATTGCTGCCCAGGCTCTCGGAATTTCTGAAGGCGCCCTGGCAGAAGTCAAGAAATACGTTGCTGTCCGCGAACAGTTCGGCCGTCCCATCGGTAAATTCCAGAACACCCAGTTCACACTGGCAGACATGCAGATGGGGGTCGAAATCGGCCAGCTCCTGACCTATCGCGCTGCCGTCAAGAAAGACAGCGATGCACGCTGCAGCCGCGAAGCCGCAGAAGCTAAACTTTACTGCTCCGAAAAAGCTATGTGGACAACGACCAAAGCTGTCCAGCTTTTTGGCGGCTACGGCTATACCCAGGATTATCCGGTCGAGCGCATGATGCGCGATGCCAAGATTACGGAAATCTATGAAGGCACATCGGAAATCATGCGCATCGTCATCAACGCCAATATGTAAATAAAGGAGGCCCTTGCGATGGCATTCAGCCTAAAAGCACCAGGAAAATACGTCCAGGGTGAAGGCGAACTTCACAATCTGGGCTTGAACGTCAAGAAACTCGGGAAACATTTCCTTATCGTCTGCTCTGGCAATAACGAAAAACGTATCGGCCCGGCAATTATCGATTCACTGCAGGAAGCAGACTGCCGATGCACTTTTTATCGCTTCAGCGGCGAATGTTCCTTTGATGAAATTGAAAAGGTAGTCCAGGCCTTTCAAGAGGCTCGCTGCGATGCCATCATCGGGGCAGGCGGCGGAAAGGCACTGGATACGGCGAAGGGGGCTGCTGAAACTTTAGGCGGCGTACCGTTGGCCATCGTGCCGACAGTCGCCTCCAATGATGCACCGTGCAGCGGCGTTGCCGTTGTTTACAATGAAAAAGGTGTTGTCGTCAAATCCATGATGATGCGGCGCAACCCCGATGTAGTCCTAGTCGATATAGGCGTCATCGCTAAAGCCCCGGCCCGCCTCTTCGCGGCCGGTATGGGCGATGCCTTGGCGACATATTTTGAAACACGGGCCTGCTGTAACAGCGGTGCGAAAAATATGGCTCACGGCTACTGTACACATACGGCGTACATGATGAGCAAACTCTGTTACGAACTCCTCCTCGAAAACGGAATTGCCGCACTGGAAAGCGTAGAAAAGAAAATCGTCACGCCAGCCTTGGAAAGTGCTGTCGAAGCTAATATTCTGCTCAGCGGCGTCGGCTTTGAAAGCGGCGGACTAGCAGTGGCCCATGCTGTCAACGACGGTCTAGCCTTGTTGCCGGAAACGCATGATAAGATGCATGGTGAAAAAGTAGCCTTCGGCCTGCTCACACAGCTTGTCCTAGAAGGCAAGCCGATGGGGGAATGGGATGCCGTCCTGGCTTTCCTGAAAAATGCCCATTTGCCTGTTACCTTCGCAGATCTCGGCCTCAACCAGCCTGCGGCTGAAGACTTGCTGAAGGTCGGCGAATTGGCAGCTTCGCCGAAGCAGTTCAGTAAGAACCTGCGTTCTGGCCTCACGGCCCAAGATATCATTAAAGCCATGCAGGAAGCCGATGCTGCAGGACAGAAGGTTTAGGAATTACACGGAAAAGTATAAGATAAACACGCATAACAGATAAAAATATAAAATAAATAGTATGAGACGAAAAGAACTGCTGCACACTACTGTGTAGCAGTTCTTTTTCAGTAAATGCCTAACAGTGCTGCAAGCGCCATAAGATGTACATGGGGAGCGCATATTATGATATAATAAAGACTATGCATAATGATTTATTAACCGATAAAGGAGGTTATATTATATGAGCACGCAGATTACCTATTTAAATCATAGTGGTTTTTCTGTTGAGACTGATTCCAAGGTCCTGGTCTTTGATTATTATAAAGATCCGTCGGGAACGGTCAAGGCTTACAGCCAAATCCGTCGGAAACCGGTCTGGTTTTTCGTTACGCACTGGCATGACGACCACTTTAACGGCCGCATTGCCGACTTCGACGGCGACCAGTACATCATCAATGAAGACGTGCCTTTGAAACGAGACGGCCTCAAGGCGGTTCACGCTATGAAGCTCTATGATACGCTGACTCTTGGCGATACGAAGATCACCCAATTCGGATCGACCGACGAAGGCGGATCGTTCCTCGTCGAAACAGACGGCTTGAAGATTTTCCATGCCGGGGACTTGAATTGGTGGCACTGGCTTGGTGATACCGATGAAAACAATGCCGAAGCCAACGCCAATTTCGAACGAGAAATGAAGCATTTAGCGGGGCGGACCTTCGACATCACCTTTTTCCCTGTTGACGCTCGCTTGGAAGGGGCCCGTGAATGGGGCGTCAAGGCATTTTTAAAGGACGTTTCCGTAACCAAGTGTCTCATTCCCATGCATTATTTCGGGACGCCGTGGACGCCGTCGGCCGACTTTAAAGCGGCCTATCCGGACGTACCCTTATGGATTCCCAAACACGATGGGGATGACCTCATCGTCGATAAATAGGAGGTATTATGGCGAGTAACACAAATGGCGGAAGACGGAGCCAGATTGCCAATTATATCCTGATCATAGCGGCTGTCATCCTGCTGCTGGCCTACCCGTTCCAGGACTTCTTTGCCGGCGGCTTGTTGACGCACTTGGCAGGAGCGGCCCTCATCGGGGGCCTGGCAGATTGGTATGCCGTTACGGCGCTGTTTCGGCGCCCGCTGGGCATTTCTTTTAAGACCGCCTTGATTCCCAACAGTAAAGAACGCATCGCCGAAATGGCGCGGCACATGATTGAATCGGAGATTTTGACCGTTTCCAATATGTATAATGTCCTAAAACGCCATCCTATTTTAGGGGCGACGCTGGACTATCTCCATACGGAAAGGGATTCCAATCGGCAGAGCGCATCTTCGGCCAAAGTTTTAAACACCTTTTTGTACACTTGTCGATATGAAGACCGTCGTCAAGGCCTTTGCCGGCATCGGCGGATCGGCCGTCGAAAAAATCGATTTGGCGCCGGTTATGAGCAAGGCGATTCAGGCCAGCCTTCGTGGCGAATCGGGCAAGGATTTTCTCGATTTTATGATTTTTGCCTTGGAACAAGTCGTGAAGAGTGATACGACAAAAGGCTATATCGGCGAAATCTATGAAGCCTCCCTGCGGCAGTATGCCAAGCACAATATCTTATTGGGCTGGGCCATTAAAGCGGCCATTAAAATGGAAGTCTTTCAGCCGAGCCACGTTGCCGGTTTGCTGCAGGAAAAATGCCTGGCTCTTTTGGAAGAAGCCAAAGAGGAAAACTCCCTTCAGCGCCAGCAGGCTCTCCACTACTTGTGGAAGCAGGCTGAACACATCGAGATCGATGAAGAATGGAGTCAGCGCATCGATGCCTATAAGGATAAGATGTACAACCATTTGATGCTGCGGCCGGATACACAGGAAGCGTGGCAGCGTTACGTCCAGAATCCGGACAATCAGAAGCGCTTCTGTACGGCAGCGGCAGAATTTGTCGTCCAAAAATTTGGAAGGTTGGCACCGAAATCCGGAGCAGGTCGAACAGATTAACCGCCAGGCCATTGGGCCTTTGGCTGCCCGGTGAATTGAAATCGACTCCAGGTATGGTTCGGCAAGACGGCCGAAGCAGAAATTCTTAAATATGACGGGACCTATCTGGCAGAACAATTGGAAAACAGTGTTTGGTACGACCTGCAGATGATTCGCGTCAACGGCTCTCTCGTCGGCGCCGTCTTAGGGGCCGTCATATACCTTGCTATGTATGCCATGAAAGGAGGGGCTATCTTATGACTTACCGACAGCGTGCCAATCTTATTTTAGGCTTGTCGTTCGTCGCCTTTATTGCCATCTTCTTTTGGTGGTATACGCACGACGTATCGGTTTGGGAAGAGCTGTTGTTCTTCGTTATCCAATCGGCCCTCATCGGCAGTATTGCTGACTGGTTTGCCGTTACAGCCCTCTTTGAAAAGCCCTTGGGATTTCCCTATCATACAGAACTCTTGTATCGCCACCGCGACCGCATCATTGACGGAATTGCCCGATTGATATCGGAAAAGCTGCTCCAGCCCGACATGTGGAAGGATAAGCTCTATCAGATTTCCTTTATGGATAAGGCCGTCGACTGGCTGCGCGGTCCTCAGGGACGGGAAAAACTTCGTACGGGGCTCTATGAAGTCGCTCAGCGGGCCCATCAGCATATTCAGCGCGGTGAAACCCAGACGGCTATAGCCGGCCACCTGCGCATGTATTTGAAGCGCCAGCCCTTAGTAAGCTTCTTGGAAGACCGTCTCGTTTCGCTGCTCGAAGATCCGACGAGCCCCATGTTCCAGGACCTGATCAATCTCATTCGCCGCGTCGTCAACAGCGAAGATTTTGACAAACTGTTGGAACGGCTCATCATCCAGTGGCGCGAAGAATCACAGCACTCCTCCATGTCCAGTATTACCTTGACTAAAGTTCTCGGTATCGTCGATACTCAGCGGATTGCCAAGGATATAAAACTGGGTATCGTCAACTGGCTCGACCAATGGGAACATGCGGAAGGGGAACAGCGGGAATGGCTGTGCCGAAAACTGGAAATCCTGCTCTATTCGATGAATGGCCAATTGTCCTTTGGTGTACAGAACTGGCAGAATGAATTCGTCGATGCCCTGCCTATCGAACAGTGGCTGACCGATATCGAACATTCGACGAAAGACTATTTCATGACCGGCGAACAGGGACGGGAAGAATTGAAAGATTTACTGGAAGAACAGTTCATCCACTATTTGGAATATTGCCGGTCCTATCCTGAAATCAAGGAATGGCTTGATGAACAAATCCGCCGGGCTTTCAATGTCATCTTGGAACATGAACACTCCCTCATTGCCGTCGCCGTCCGCGACGTCTTGTCCGGATTCGATAAAAATCGGTTCAACCAGTTCTTGGAAAGTAAGGTCGGCGAAGACCTGGCCTGGATTCGTATCAATGGTGCTATCGTCGGCGCCTCCATCGGCCTCTGCGTCTTTGGCGTTTTGAAAATCTATCAGTTTACCCTCGTGCCGTTCCTGCGGGGCCTCTTTTTGTGATTAGGTTCTCTGGAATCGCTCGTTTTGCGTTGTGCCCGTCCTTTTAACAGGACGGGCTGTCTTATGAGGATGAATACATGGAGTATAATCAGATAACCCCTGCAGTCATAACGGCCTTACAGGCCATTGTAGGTGAAAAATATGTTTGGACCGATGAAGATAAACGGATTCCCTACGGTCGCGATGAAGGCACCTTTGCGGTGCCTTTTCTGCCCGATGCCGTCGTGTTACCGGCAACGGCGGAGGAATTGGCTGCCGTTGTATCTTTAGCCAATGAGGCCGTCATTCCCGTCATTCCCAGAGGAACCGGGACGGGTCTTGAAGGCGGTGCCCTCGTCGACGGCCGCGGCGGCATTATGGTCAGTACGGAGCGGATGAACCGCATTTTAGAAATTAATGAAGAGGCGATGTATATGGTCGTCGAAGCCGGGGTCATTACTGAGACAATCCAGAAAGAGGCCGGTAAAAGGGGACTTCTCTATGCCGGAGACCCGTGCAGCGGAGACAGCTGCTGCATCGGCGGCAACGGGGCGACCAATGCCGGCGGTAACCGGGCTGTGAAGTATGGGACGACGAGAGACCAAATCTATGCCCTTGAAGTCGTTACGCCGACCGGAAAAATTGCCAATATCGGCAAACGCCTCCATAAGATGACAGCCGGCTACCCCTTGGAAAAAATCGTCGTTGGCTCTGAAGGGACGCTGGGCATTATTACGAAACTGACATTAAAGCTCGTGCCCTTGCCTAAAGCGACGGCACACGTCCTGGCCGTCTTTCCATCGGCTGAACAGGCTTTGGCATTGGTAACGGCCCTTCCCAAGGCCGGCATTACGCCGACGTGTTTGGAATTTATGGATTACGATGTCATCGAAGTCGTCGGGGCATGGCTCGATGAAAAACAGAACTGCCCTGACGGTGGTGCCTATATGATCATCCAGCTCGACAGTCAAAGTGAAGACGGCCTTGACGAGGACTGTATGAATCTCGATGAAATCTGCCGGTCTCTCGGGGCTGTCGAAATCTTCATGGCCGATGCCGAAAAAGTTTGGAAGGCCCGCAAAGCCTTTACCGAAGCATCGGCGGCTGACTGCCCCGTTGCCGCCATGGAAGATTTCGTCGTACCGCCGGATAAACTATTATCCTTCATGACCGAATTACAGGCAATCGGTGAGGCGACGGGAGTCTTATTCCGTGGTGTCAGCCATGCCGGTGACGGCAATATTCACTTAGACCTCCTGCGTCGGGGCTTTGCGGATGCGGCTGATGAAGGCTGCCGTGTCGCGGCTTTTGAAGATAAGGCCTGTGAAGCCGCTTACCGGTTAGGCGGTGCTGTTTCCGGCGAACACGGCATCGGTCAGGCTCGGAAAGCCTTATTTGCTAAATATACCGATCCTGTCGAACTGGAACTGATGAAGGCCTTGAAAAGGGCTTGGGACCCGAAGGGGATTTTAAATCCCGGAAAGATTTTTGATTGAGGTGTGATTATGGAAGCGATATGTAATGACTGTCCCCGCCGCTGCGGTGTTGTCCGCAGCCTCCTTTGGAATGAGAAGGGAATGCCCGGCTTTTGCCACTCGCCGCTCCAGCCCGTCGTGGCCAGAGCCGCGCTGCATCAATGGGAAGAACCGTGCATCAGCGGGACACGCGGGTCGGGAACGGTCTTTTTTACGAGCTGCAATCTGCGCTGCTGCTTCTGCCAAAATTCGATCATCTCTATGGGGCGCAAAGGCTTTCCCATTACGCCTGCCAGGCTTCGAGAAATCTATGGTGAGCTCATCTCTAAGGGGGCTCACAACATCAATCTGGTGACGCCGACACCTTATACGCAGGCTATTTTAGAAAGCTTGGCCGATCCCTTGCCGGTACCCGTCGTCTATAACTGCGGCGGTTATGAATCGATAGAGACCATCGATCGATTTAAAGGTAAGGTGCAGATTTATTTGCCGGACTTTAAATACCTCGATCCGACCTTAGCCGAACGCTACAGCGGTGCTGTGGACTACCCGCAGGTCGCAGCCGAAGCCATTCTGCGCATGTATGACCAGGTAGGCCCTTACGAACTCGATGACGACGGTATTCTGAAAAAAGGCGTCATCATCCGCCATCTCATCCTTCCCGGTTGTGTCGACAATACGAAAGCCGTCATCGATTGGGTACGGAACCATTTCGAGGACGGCCAGGTTTTATTCAGTTTGATGCGCCAATACGTGCCCTGCGGCCGGGCAGGAGACTATCCGGAAATCAACCGTCCTTTGACCGATGAAGAGTATGATGAGGCGGAACAGTATCTCTTTGACAGCGGCATTGAAGACGGATTTGTTCAGGAAAAAGAGAGCGCCAGCGATGACTTCATTCCCGATTTTGATGGAACCGGTGTTATCTAGCGGCCTTAGTATCGATAAAAATGCATATAAAAAAGACTGTCCCGGCAGCTGCCTGAGAGGATGTACATCTCAGGCGCTGTCACTGGGGGCAGTCTTTTTATATGGTCTTAGTGTTGATCGACGGTCAATTCTTTAAAGCGTTTGGCAATCGGATCTGTTTTGATTAATTCTTGGAGGTGTTTCAATTCTTCAGCTTCTACTGTTTCAGACGTATCGTAGCTGGGCGGTACGGTCTTTGCCAGTTCAAGGCATTTCCGTGCAGAGGCTACGCTGACGATGATGACCAAGATGGCCATGATAGCCGATACGCCGAAGAGGAGCCATTCCTGCTTAGGCAGGTAGATGTTGAACATATTGAGGTAATCGGCCCAGAAGATAACGACGGTCAGGAAAATCCAGGGAATAACCGTGACCCAGGCGAAGCGGGCCTTACCCATAGCACAGATGACGACGGTCGAGATGGCCAGGGTGATGATAGCCAAGAGCTGGTTCGATACACCGAAAATCGGCCAAATCGTGGACAGGTTGCCTTGGAGTACGATGTAACCCCATGCGCCGGAGATGAGTGCCGATGCGACGATGCCGCCGGGGAGCCAATGGGGATCGCCGAACTTCGGCCATACGCGGCCGATGAGTTCCTGGAGCATGTAGCGGCCGACACGAGTACCGGCATCGATGATGGTCATGATGAACAGGGCTTCAAACATGATGCAGAAGTGATACCAGTAGTTCATCAGGTGGTCAAGGCCGGGGATGTTGGAGAAAATGAAAGCCATGCCGACGGCCAGGGAAACGGCACCGCCGGGACGATGAGCTACGTCTTCACCGACCATGGCATTCAACTGAGGAAGGTCGACGACCTGGATGCCCAGAGCCTGGAAGTGTTCAGCCGTCGAGTTGATGGCGAAGTAGTCGTTCGGAATGAGGGAGCAGGCTGCGATAAGGGCCATCATGCCGACGAAGGATTCGGTCAGCATGGCGCCGTAGCCTACGGGGAGGATGGAGCGTTCGTTCATCAGCATCTTCGGTGTCGTACCGGTCGAGATCATGCAGTGGAAGCCGGAGATAGCACCGCAGGCGATGGTGATGAAGATGTACGGCAGAACCGGACCGGTGATGACCGGGCCGCCGCCGGCGACAAACTGCGTCATAGCCGGCATCTGAATGGTAGGTCCGACGATGATGATACCGAGGGCCAAAGCGCCGATGGTACCGATTTTCATGTACGTCGAGAGGTAGTCACGCGGAGCCAGGAGCAGCCATACGGGAAGTGCGGCAGCTACGAAGCCGTAGATGATGAGGGCGATGGAAATGCCCTTAGCATTGATCGTGAACAGGGGAGCCAGTGTCGGCGAAGCCGATACGGACGGCCCGAGGATGAACGGCGAGAAGTGTCAGTGCTACGCCGATGACCGTACCTTCTTTGATGTGGCCCGGACGCAGGAACTGCATGTAGACGCCGACGAAAATAGCGATAGGAATAGTCATGCCGATCGTGAAAGTACCCCAAGGGCTGTCGTGAAGGGCATTGACGATGACGACGGCCATGCCGGCCATAGCCAGGATGTTGAGGAACAAGACGGCGAAAGATGTTGCCAGGCCGACTTTGTCACCAATTTGAGCTTTGGCGATTTCGGCGATGGATTTGCCGTCATAGCGCATGGATGCAAAGAGGATGACCATGTCATGGACGGCACCGGCGAGGACACCGCCGATGAGGATCCACAGGGCGCCCGGTAAGTAACCGAACTGAGCTGCGATGACCGGGCCTACGAGGGGGCCGGCGCCGGCGATAGCCGCGAAGTGATGGCCGAAGACGACGTACTTATTGGTCGGCACGTAGTCATGACCGTCTTCGAAACGGAAAGCCGGTGTAACCTTATACTGGTTAACGGTCAGTACTTTTGCGGCAATAAAAGCACCATAGAAACGGTAAGCCAGCACAAATATTAATGCAGAAATGATAACTAAAAACAAACCATTCATAAAAAATTCCCTCCTTATCATATTTATTTCGTGAAGCGCCGGGCGCTTACAAAACAGGCGTTGGATGGGTTATGAAATATAAAGCTGATGCCATGCTTTTGATGGGGGTATGGATCTCATCGTTTTTGCCGCAGGTACTTTGATGAGGTATATTGTAATCGGATGCAACGCCACATCCTCAGTCCATCCAAGTAAAACGTTTTTGTTACAGTTCTATTGACTTTTTGTCGTTTATAAATATCTTATAACAATTTTACTATACACCTACTATAGTTTAAAGAAGTAAAAATAGCAAGTTACTTATGGTAAAGTTTACGATATATATATGAAAAAAACTCATGATGTACTGAATAAAATAACTTATTCATAGCTGTATCCTTAATATATAACGGAAATTGTTAAATAAAAAAGGCACTATCTATGAAGATAGTGCCTTTGATGCAGTTGATTAATGATGAGCGACAGACATTTCTTGGAAACGCTGAGCTGCTTTATCTGATTTTTACCAGTTCCTGGAGGTGTTTCAATTCTTCCGTTTCAACGATTTCCGAAGTGTCATAGTTGGCAGGAACGGTCTTTGCCAAGTAGATGCACTTGCGGATAGCGCCGACGGCAACGATGATAACCAACAGGGCCATGATGATGGAAACGGTGAACATCGTCCATTCACCCTTGGGCAGGTAAATTTCAAAAATGTTGAGATAGTCAGCCCAGAAGATCATGACCATCAGGAAAGCCCAGGGAACAGCCGTTACCCAGAGGTAACGCGCCTTGCCCATGGAGCAGAGGACAACCGACGAAATCGAAAGAGCGATGATTGCAAGGAGCTGGTTCGATACGCCGAAGATCGGCCAGATGGTGGACAAGTTGCCGTTGAGGACCAAATAACCCCAAGCCCCGCAGATCAAAGCCGAAGCGATGATGGCGCCGGGTTTCCAGTTCGGGTCGCCGAACTTAGGCCATACGCGGCCGACGAGTTCCTGAAGCATATAACGGCCGACACGAGTACCGGCATCGATGATGGTCATGATGAATAAGGCTTCGAACATGATGCAGAAATGGTACCAGTAGTTCATGAGGTGATCGAGGCCGGGCAGGTTGGAGAAAATATAAGCCATGCCGACAGCCAGGGAAACGGCACCGCCCGGACGATGGGCGACATCTTCACCGACCATGTTGCTCAGGTGCGGCAGGTCGACGACCTGGATGCCGAGGGCCTGGAAATGAGCGGCCGAAGAGTTGATGGCAAAGTAATCATTCGGAAC
>ENA-OQDL01001499-OQDL01001499.1-human-gut-metagenome-genome-assembly--contig:-NODE-1499-length-11453-cov-19.345135_pt1 | contig 11453 bp, 8 predicted proteins | sample MGYA00242782_ERZ504609 | MGnify/ENA primary metagenome ERZ504609 (study PRJEB26092, sample SAMD00036320) | human gut metagenome | host: Homo sapiens | study: EMG produced TPA metagenomics assembly of... | reverse complement strand
TGCCGGACTTGTCGGAACGGTGCACCACGGTGATGTCGAGGTCAGGCAGATCGACCTTCGGGTTCTGCTTCTTGATGGCGTCATCGTTCCACTTGGTGATCTTGCCGTCGAAGATCTTGGCGATGGTCTCGGCGTCCATGTTCAGGGTCTTGCCCTTGCCGGACACGCCCTGCAGGTTGAAGACGACGGCGATCGGGGAAATGTAGACCGGGATGTCGAAGGCGGTGCCGGAAGCGCACACGCTCTTGGACTGCTCGACCTCGTTATCGGCGAGAGCAGCGTCGGAGCCGGCCCATGCGGTTGCACCGGTCAGGAAGGTGGACACGCCAGCGCCGGAACCGGACGGGTTGTAAGCGACCTTGGCGTCCGGGTTGGTGCCCTGGAAGCCGGCGATCCAAGCTTCGACGGCGGCCTGCTGGGAAGAAGCGCCAGCGCCGGAGAAGTTGCCGGAAACGGTTTCGGTCTTGGTATCGGACTTGGCCGAAGAATCGGTGGAAGCGGTGGTGTTGTCACCGCAAGCCGCGACGGAAGCCAGCATCACAATGCCGGACACAGCGGCGATGGAGCGTACGAGAATGGAGTTACGCATTATTCTTTTCCCTCTGTCAACATTCAGATGGCGTGTGTTTCTGATTTTTCGATTTTCTGTTGTCGCCATCGTTCTTCATGACAATCTCCAGCCTATTGGGCGTTTCACTCGCCCCAAACCAAAAACGGTGAACGGAAGATGAACAGTCTACGACACCTTCGCCGTTCGACGTTCCTTCCGTTCACCGTTCTTTGCAAGCACGATGCGAATGCGCGCTATACCAAGCCTTTCATCATCATTCGCTTGGCGTATCGATCTTGTATCCGAGGCCGCGCACGGTGGTCAGATACTTGGGACGGCCCGGGTCCTCCTCGATTTTGGCGCGCACGCGCTTGACATGCACGTCCAGCGTCTTGGTGTCGCCGACATAGTCGGAGCCCCAGATGCGGTCGATCAGCTGGTGGCGGGTCATCACGCGGCCCTTGTTCTGCATGAGGTATTCCAGCAGTTCGAATTCCTTCAGCGGGAAGAACACGTTCTCGCCGCGGACCGTCACCTCATGCTGGCCGATTCTCATGGAAATGTCACCGCATACGAGCGGAATATCGTCGTCGGCGGCTTCTCCGGATTCGGCGACCATCTGGTTGCGGCGCAGCACCGCGCGGATGCGTGCCAGCAGCTCACGGAAGGAATACGGTTTGGTGATGTAGTCGTCCGCGCCGATTTCAAGGCCGACGACCTTGTCGATTTCCGCGCTTTTCGCGGTCAGCATGATGATCGGCACACGGCTTTGCTCGCGGATCCGACGGCACAGCGCGGTGCCGTCAAGACCGGGCAGCATCAGATCGAGCAGCACCAGATCGATACCACCCTTGGTGAACAGTTCCAATCCTTCTTCACCGGTGGCCGCGGCGGACACGTCGTACCCTTCACGGGTGAGCTGGTAGACCAGCGGCTCACGGTACGACTCTTCGTCCTCGACGATCAGAATTCGCGTCATCAGTGGTTCTCCTCATTCTCTGTTGTGGTGGAGTGGCCGGACTGTTTCTTTTCACGGGTGTTATCATTCGCCGAATCCGCCGGATGGTCGGGTTCCGCAGCGCCCGAAGCCTGCGGCATCGTGATGGTGAAGGTGGATCCCTCCCCCTCACGCGACCATACGGAGATGGCGCCGCCGCAATCCTCGACGCAATGCTTGGTGATGGCCAATCCCAGGCCGGTGCCGCCGGTTTCCCGGGAGCGCGCCGGATCGACGCGGTAGAATCGCTCGAAAATTCTGCTGAGCGACGCCGCGGGGATGCCGATGCCCTGGTCCACGACGCGAATCGCCACCTTGCCGGATTCGATGCCGATGCCGACGGCCACCGTGGTATGTTCCGGCGAATAGTTGATGGCGTTCTCCACCAGGTTCTTCACCGCAGTTTTGATGGTCTCATGGTCAGCGACCACGAACACGTCCAGGTTCCGTTCGGCTTCCTTGGCCAGTTCCTCGGCGTTCGCATGCACCAGCACCTGCCGGCCGTTCACGGACAGGACCAGGCTGATGTGCTTCGATTCGGCCTTGACCTGGTTTTCGGCGAGCGCCTCGCGTGCCACGGACAGCACGGACAGCCGTTCCGCGTTGAGCATCGCTGCCGCGCTTTGCGCTTTCTGCAGGTCGATCAGACGGTGGACCAGTTCCGTCAATCGTTCGGATTCCTTGGAGATTCGGCCGGAGAAGTATTTCACCGCGTCCGGATCGTCGGCCGCGTCGCCGATCGTTTCGGCGAGCAGAGAAATCGCGCCTGCCGGGGTTTTCAGTTCGTGCGAGACGTTGGTGACGAAATCGCGCCGCATGATTTCGAAACGGCGTTGCTCGCTCATGTCGGAAATGAAAATCGCAAATAGGTTGTCGGCGATCTGTCCGACGCGCACGTGCAGGTAGAGCGTGTCTTCGGGCAGCGGCTTGCCGGCTTCGACGCCTTTGCCGTTCGTGTTCACCACGCCCGTTCGCGTGCGGCCGTGCAGGGGGATGGTCAGTTCGCGTTCGCGCACCACGCTGTCTGTGGAGACCAGTTTCACGATGTCGCGGATTTCCGCGAGCGCCATCGCCTGGTCGTGGATGATGCCGAAGCGCCGCGCGGCCGGGGATGCGTATTGGACCGTGGCCAGCGAGTCTACGACCACCAAAGCTTCGGGCATGACGGCCACCAGCTGGCGTTCCGTGGACTGCACGGGAACGCGGGGGCCGAACAGGGACGTGTTCTTCGCAGCTCCGAACAGGCTCGGATCATTGGGGTCGACGCCGTCCTGCACATCCTGGAAGCCTCGTCTGCGGCCAAGCAGGAACGCCACGACGAACACGACCACGGCCACGACCACCAATGCCGCAACCACCAATGCCGCAACCACCGACGGCGTTGCCAGCATCTGCTCCAACGTCATGCGTTCACCTTCCGATAATCCTCAGTTCTTCCTTAAGACTAGCGGTTTCGGAGAGGCTTTCGCGTATGCGATTCTCTCACGCCACCGGAAGTTTTCCTGCCGTTCATCTTCCGAAACGCAGCATATCGGAATATGAGACGTCCCGTTTGCCGATATGACGATGCATGATGACGGGTCATGCGGCAAACGGGATGTGGAAACGGGATGTGGAAACGGCTTCTCGCAACGTTAGGCGTTTCGCAACGCCACATGAACGCTACATGCGTTTGGCGATGTTCACCGTCAGTTTCGCGGCGGTGTCCGCGTATTCGGAAATGTCGAACGTTTTGAAATCCTCGTAGTCGGTGTCCGCGTTGTCGCTCAGCGCGCGAATCACCAATGCGGGAACGTCGTTGCGGGCGGCGACATGCGCGACGGCGGCGCCTTCCATTTCCACCGCGTCCGCGCCGGTCTCACGGATCACCTGCTCGACCTTCTGCGGATCATCGACGAAATAGTTGCCGGTGGCGATGATGCCGACGATATGGTGAATGTTCAAGTCGTTCAGCGCCTGGTCGGCCAGTTCGAGCAGACGGTCGTCGCTATGGTATTCCTCGATGGGCCGGTCGGCGGTGCCGGGCTTGAACTGTCCCACCAATCGCATGTCGGTGTCGAGATAGCGCAGGGTGCCGCCGAGCACCACGTCGTTGATGTGCAGATTCGTGTTGAGATTGCCCGCGATGCCGGAGAAGATCACGGCGTCCGGCTGGTCAGCGTCGATCAGATGCTGCGTGGTGGCGGCGATGTTGACGGTGCCCATGCCGCCGACGGTCGCGGCGACGTTGACGGCGGTGCCCTTGTTGGTTTCGAGGGTGCCGCGCGTCACCTTGACGCCGGCTTCCTCGGTGACGGTGACGTTGCTCAGTGCCGTTGCGATATTGGCGACTTCCTCATCCATGGCGCCGATGATGGCGATTGCGGTCATTGCACTCTCCCTGTCTTACGTGCTGTCTTACGTGCTGTCTTGAGTGTTGTTTTACGCGATTGCGATTCGCGTTTCCCGAATTTTCTGCAATCGCGCGGATAGTGAATCGAATCGGTCACTTCCAGCGGCGCACGGCCACCGCATGGGCAAGCTCGCGTAGCAGCTGTTCCGTGGTGTTCCAGCTCAGACATTTGTCGGTGATGGACTTGCCGTAGACGAGCTGGTCGAGCGGCGCGGCCTTCTGGTTGCCGCCTTCGATGAAGCTTTCCATCATGATGCCGGTGATGCCCTGCTCGCCTTTGGCGATACGGCCCGCGATGTCACGCACCACCTGCGCCTGACGATGCTCGTCCTTGCCGGAGTTGCCATGCGAGCAGTCGACGATCAGCCCATGTGCCGCAGCGGAATCGGCCGGCATTTCGGCGCGGATGGTGTCCATGGCCTTGGCCACCGAAGCGGCATCGTAATTCGGGCCGTGCGAGGAACCACGCAACACCACATGACAGTCGGGATTGCCGAGCGTTTTGACCACGGCGGCGCGGCCGAGATGGTCGATGCCGAAGAACGTGTGCTGTTGTGCGGAAGCGAAGCAGGAATCGGCCGGAGCCTTGATGGAACCGTCCGTGGCGTTCTTGAAGCCGATCGGCATGGACAGGCCGGACGCCAACTGCCGGTGCACCTGGCTTTCCGTATTGCGCGCGCCGATCGCACCCCAGCTAATCGCGTCGGAAATATACTGCGGACTGGTCGGCTCCAAAAACTCCGTGGCCGCCGCCAAACCCTCGTCAAGCACGCCAAGCAGCGTGCGGCGGGCCAACAGCAAGCCCTTCCTGATATTGCAGCTGCCGTCGATATCCGGATCGTTGATCAGACCCTTCCAACCGACCGTGGTGCGCGGCTTCTCGAAATACACGCGCATGACGATCAGCAGCTCGCCATCCAACTCGCCTTTCAACGCGGACAGGCGACGCGCGTAATCGAGCGCGGCCTTCGGATCGTGAACGGAACACGGACCGACAACCACCAGCAGGCGATCGTCCTGACCGTACAGGCAGGCACGAATCTCATCACGCGAATAGGCGACGATCTCCTGCGCCTGCTCGCTCAACGGCAGGTCGCCCAGCACCTGCGCCGGCGTGGGCAACACTTCGAATTCCAGCACGCGGCGGTTCACGATGCGGCTGATGCCCACCTGGTCCTCCCAGCGCGGCACGTCGGTCTCCACCAGCGGATTCTTGCCCTCATCCATGGCCTGCCTAATGGCACGTAAATCCTCAGGCGTGTTCAGCTGCTGCTGCATGATCTCGCTCTCCTTGTCGCTTCCTTTCCCAAGGATAGCAACGATGGTGCAGAAACATCAGCCAAGCTTGCGACGCGCGTCGACCGCGTCGGCAAGCGTGTGCAGCAGCTGCTCGGTACGATCCCACGGCACGCATGCGTCGGTGATCGACTTGCCGTATTCCAGCTGGTCGAGCGGCGCGGGCTTCTGATTGCCCGCCTTGAGGAAGCTTTCCATCATGATGCCGAGAATGCCCTGTTCGCCGCCCGCGACGCGTGCGGCGATTTCTTCGACCACTTCGGCCTCGCGCACCTCGTTCTTGCCGCAGTTGCCGTGCGCGGCATCGATGATCAGACCATGCTCGCTTGGTCCGGAAGCCTTGGAAGCCTTGAGATCCGCCAACGCTTGGGCCACGGAAGCGGCATCGTAGTTCGGACCATGCGAGGAACCACGCAGCACCAGATGGCAGTCGGGATTGCCCTTGGTCTCCGCGGAAATCACACGACCATCCAGATTGATGGAGAGGAAATGATGCTCGAAAGCGGCCGCGAAACACGAATCGGCCGCCGGCTTGATGGAACCATCCGTAGCGTTCTTGAAACCGATCGGCATGGACATGCCGGACGCCAGCTCGCGGTGCACCTGGCTTTCCGTATTACGCGCGCCAATAGCGCCCCAGCTGATCAGATCGCAAATATACTGCGGGGTAATCGGATCAAGCCATTCCGTAGCGGCGGGCAAGCCGAGCCCCAGCACGTCGGTAAGCACCTTGCGAGCCATGAACATGCCCTTGCGAATATTGAACTGGCCGTCAAGATCAGGATCGTTGATCAGACCCTTCCAACCGATCGTGGTGCGCGGCTTCTCGAAATACACGCGCATGACGATGACCAGACGATCATCAAGCTCCTTCTTGACGGCGGCAAGCCTCTCCGCATACTCGTGCGCAGCCTTCGGATCATGAATCGAACACGGGCCGACGATGGCCAGCAGACGATCGTCACGGCCATGCAGCACGTCACGAATCTCCTGACGGGACTTCAACACCAGATCGCTCATCTCGTTCGTGAGCGGAAGTTCCTTAAGAAAATATCGGGGAGCGGGAATCGGGTCAAGCTGACGAATATTGACATCCACGGTCTCCGGAAACACGGCGCGCTCATCCAACAGCTGTGCATCCTTCGAACTATCCGGACCGCGAAGACCTGCCATCGCTTCTGTTCCTCCCCTGCATCATTATGCTTGCGTAGCGCGATAGCGCCACCGTCGTTACCTTAACGGATGGGGACGGAATATGGGGATGGGCGACTGCATGGTGGAATGGGTGGGGGTGACGCGGGACGAAGAAAGCGATATAGGAAAGACCCAACGCGGACGGAGAGTTCGGGTTGGGTCTTTTTTTGGGGGAAACGTGCGTCATGGAGCCTGCCAGGCTGAGGCGATGAGGCCTGCAGCCTCGAAAACGCCTGTCGGCGTTTTCCCTCGCGGCGGAAGCCCACCGGGCTTCCGCTATTCGCTCGGCGCGTATTGGCCAGCGCGCGCTCCGCGCGCTATTTGGCCAATGCGCCTTCGGCCCTGCAATTACGGACCACGCTCCGCGTGGACTCAATACTACCTTCGCCGTGCCTTCGGCCTGACGGCCTCAGCCGCGCCTACAAACAGTCCACAGGACTGTTTGCTTAACGGCGCGTCGGCTCAGGGAGCGCTGGCCTTAGGCCAGCGCTCCCATCGGATCCCATGCTGGGAGCATTTGGGCGGGGGATTCTAGGGCCTTGAGGTATTCGGCGGGAAGGAGGGCCTTGGGGACGGCGACCTCGTAGACGTATTCGGTGAACCAGTCGTCGCTCATGGTGAAGTAGCCCTTGTCGGCGATCTTGTCTCCCCACGAGTTCTCCACACGCCAACGGCGGGTGGTGTGGCCATCCTCATCCACATCCACACCGACGAACGCCATCGCGTGATTCATCGCGGAATCGCCGAAACGGACACGCTGTTCCTTGTCCAGATCGAAATCGACGCCATACACGCGGCCATACTCGAACAGGTCGGTGGCCCACGCGCCGTTCTCACGGTCCATCATCGGATGGCAGTCAGCGCCGAACCATACCGGAATGCCCTGTTCCTGAAGAATCTGACGCACGCAGTCCTTCATGAACTGGTTCGGCACGTTGAGGTACTCGGTCGGGTCTCCCCCGGCCACGTTGCCCAGATGCTCGATGCCGATCTTCTTGCCCTTGACGTGCTCCTGACGCGGATCGTCCACCAGGCAGACATAGCTTTCCAAATCGGCGGAACCCACATACTTCTTCCAGAACTCGACAGGCGTGATCTCGCCATCGCGGTGGAACTCGCCATCCTTGTCGGTCCACTCCCAATCGAAGCTCTTCGGCGGCTCGCCCAAGTGAATCGTCAGAATACGGTGACCGGCGGCGACCGCATCGGCGATGATCGCATCGATCGCGGACGGATCAGCGTACATATGCGCAACCGCGGTGTGCAGCATGCGGCGCAGCTGCACGTTCATCTCACCGGTGTTCTTGGAGGATTCGGTCTCCGGGAACAGATCCTTCGGCACCGCGCCATACTTCTTGTACACGTTCATGGCCATGGTCCACTGGCCGCCGTCGCCCATCACGTCGGACAGCAGATGCTGCATCAGACGCGAATCGGCAGGCTCGCCGGCCTCTACCAGAGCCGCCACGTCCTTCAGGAAGTAGTTGACGCGTTCCAGCTTGTCGTAGTACATGGCGTAGTTCTGGGAGAACTCGAACTCCTTGAGACCCATGTTCTGCTTGGCTACGAAACGGGCCACGTTCAGCGAGCTGAACAGCCAGCAACGGCCGGAACGGTCCTGATGGGTGACGGTGCCGTTGTCCACGACGGTGGAGAAACGACGCTGCATCAGACGGGCGCGATCGTAGTTGCGCGCCACCTTGTCGATGCCGGCCGCCGTGACGGCGTTCATGGCCATGCGATTGTGCTCGCTTGCTTCGAAATCGTCGACGAGCTTGTTCAGTTCATCACCGCTCAATGGCGTGATGTCGGTCATTATCCATTCCCTTTCTATGGTTTCAGTTGTTCTGCGAAGCGTCTGCGGATTCGGCGTCGCCTTCCGGCTCGGTCTCGGCTGCGGAATCGTTCTCGACGGCATCCTGCGTGTCGGCGTCTGCCGGTGCGGCGGTCTCATCGTCGTGCTGCGCGTCGTCATCAGATTGCGCGTCGGAAGGCTCGCCTTCATCGACGGCGTTGACCACGGACAGGTCGTTCATGCCGAAACCGGAGAACGCGTTGGAGAACATGGCACGCAGTTCGCTGACGCGCTGCGTGATCTGGGCCTCACGGCTCTGCAGGTCGGCGATGCGCTGCTGCACGCCGTCCAGTTCCTTCTTCGCGGCCTCGCGACGCTCGTTGATCTGCTCGTCGGCGTCTTCGGTGGCCTGCTTGAGGATGCTTGCCGCGTTCGCGTCCGCCTCGTCACGCTTGCTGGAAGCGTACGCCTCAGCCTCGTCACGGGTCTTCTGCGCGGAGGAAATCAACTCGCTGGCCTGCTTGTTGGCGGCCTCGCGACGCTCGTTCAGGTCGGTGAGCAGCTCATTGACCTTCTTCGTGGCCTCCTCCTGCTGGGCGGAGATGTCGGCGCGGATCTGCTCCACTTCGGCGTTGACCTGGCTGATGGTCTTGGTGCGGTGCACCTCCGCCTCGTCGGTGATCTCCTGGGCCTTCGCCTTGGCGGTGTCGGTGATTTCGGCGGCACGGCGCTGCGCGTCGGTCATCATCTTGGACACCTGCTCGCGCACGTCCGCCAGCTTCTTGTTGGCTTCGGCAAGCGCGGATTCGATCTGGTCGTTGGTCTCGCTCTTCAGGCGGGAGATCTCCTCATTGGCGTTCTTGCGCTGTTCGGCGATCTTGCTGGTCGCCTCGGTGCGCATGTCGGAAATCTCACGTTCCTGCGTGGCGCGTTCGGCGGCAAGACGCTTGCCGTGTTCCTCACGGGAGTTGGTCAGTTCCAGATCGACGGTCTGACGCTGCGCCACCACGGCCTTCTGGGCCTCGCTGCGCATCTGGTCGACCTCATGCTGGGCATTGGCCCTCATGGCTTCGGATTCGTCCTTGGCGTCACCGAGCACCTTGGCCGCCTTGGCGTTGGCGTCGTCCATGATGCGCTTGGCGTCGATTTTGGCGTTGTTCAGCAGTGTTTCAGCCTGCAGCTGCACCGTGGCGCGGGCCGCGGAAGCGTCCTTCTTGGCTCGTTCAAGCAGCTCGGCGCTGGTCTGTTCCGCGCTGGCGAGCATCTGCTGGGCGTTGGCGCCCAGTGACGCGAAGGACTTCGGAGCGGCCTTCTTGTTCTTTTCCTCCTGCAGCTGCGCCTGCAGCTCAAGGATGGTCTGGTCGTCGGCCTTGACCTGCTCACGCAGACGGTTCACCGTCTCCTGAGCCGAAGCGAACGCCTCGTCGACTCGATCCTTGTCGTACCCCCTCAACACGATTGGGAACTGCTCAACCATGCCCTTTTCCTTTCACGAATTCCCTACACTTTGCGCATCTGCCAGCGCGCACTCGTCCAGTACTCTATCTCAGTCAGCAGGCGGCACGCAGAACGAAATGCATTATTCTCACAGAGAGCACAGAAATCGTTCGAAAAAGTCTGTCGGGGGTATGGCGGTATGTCCGCGACCACGTGTCGAAACCGCATGACTCACATGTCGCAGAAAATCGTGCCGTAGAAAGCGGAGCCGTCCTCAGCCAAGCAGAATGTCGCTTGACGAGGGTTGCAGGAAGTATCGTACCGATTCACGCAGCACGTCATCGACCGCAGCGGTCTGCTGTTCGATCGACAGTCCACGTTCGTGCGGCCGACCGTTGACGATCGGCAGGCTGACGAACCCCGACAGAATGCGACGTTCCTGGCCCGCCGACCAGTTGAGCAGATGGTAGAACAGCGAATTGCATACGAACGTACCGGCGTCGGAACTCAACGCGGCGGGAATCTCGTGTTTGGCGAAATCGTGCAGTATCGACCGCAACGGCAGGCGCGTCCAGTACGCGGCCGGACCTTCCGGGTCGATCGGGCGGCGGGGCGGAATCACGTTGTCGGCATCCGGCTTGGCTGCATCCATGAGATTTGTGGCGCATCGTTCCAGCAGAATGCCACGGGAGGTGCGCTTGAGCCCTGTGGCGATGACGATGTCCGGCTTGGCCTGTTCGATGGCTTCCAGCAGTGTGGGCCAGGCTTTGGCGAAGCTCACCGGAAGCGTGACGTTGGTGACGGTGACGGCGATGTCCTGCAGCAGTTCTTCGGAGATCGCCTGCGATTGCGCCGGATCGGCCCATTGCTTGGCTACCGCCGCCGGCACGAGCACGGCCGGATTGACGTCGATGCCTTCGTAGGGCGTGAAACCGGAGATGACGATGTTGATCTGCTGCATGGTTTCCAGTGTACGTGGTGAATGTGTTGAACGTTAAGTCTGCCGACACGTCGACGGACTTAACGTTCGATGAAAATCAACGGCTGTGCATCTGGGAGAACGCTTCGGCGAACACGGCGTGCATGCGTGCCTTGGCTTCCTCCTTGGCGTGTTCGGGGTCGAGGCTACGGGCGATGCCTTCGGCGATCGGCATGTCGGATGGCGTGGTGATTTTGAGGTTCGTTTCGGAACCGTCCACGATGGCGACCGGCTCGTCGGGCAGGTAGTCCACCACCACGCGCGTGTCGTCGGTCGGGTGGAAGTCGGGGTCGGCGGCGGCCAGTTCGTAGGCTTTGACGATGGTGCCGAAACGGAACGCCTGCGGGGTCTGCGCGCGGAAGGTATTCGGACGTTCCGGCACGGATTTGACCACCTTGCGATCGCCCAGATCCTCTGTGAGCAGAATCGTGTCGGTGGAGGCGTAGGCCACGGTGGCGGCGTTGAACTGGTCCAAGCTGTCGATGCAGCCGTCGATGGACCGCTCCTCGACGAACGGACGCACGCCGTCATGGATGAGGATTTTCGCGCCGGAGGGAATGCCGGCCTGTTTGAGCAGGTCCAAGGCGGCGAGCGTGCTGTCCACGCGTTCGGCGCCGCCGGGAACGATGGCCCGCACTTTGGCGTAGCCGGCTTCGTCGATAAGCTCGTTCACCGTCTCTTCGACGCGTTCGTTGACCACCACGATGATGTCGCTGATGCGGTCGTTGTTTTCGAATGCCTCGATGCTCCAGCAGACGATTGGCTTGCCGCCCACCGACACCAGCTGCTTGGGGTTGTTCTCGTCGAATCGGG
>ENA-OQDL01001498-OQDL01001498.1-human-gut-metagenome-genome-assembly--contig:-NODE-1498-length-11454-cov-3.199876_pt1 | contig 11454 bp, 9 predicted proteins | sample MGYA00242782_ERZ504609 | MGnify/ENA primary metagenome ERZ504609 (study PRJEB26092, sample SAMD00036320) | human gut metagenome | host: Homo sapiens | study: EMG produced TPA metagenomics assembly of... | reverse complement strand
AGTTCCGCCGTTTTACATTATTTGGCGTTTATTAAAAGGGTGGGGCGGAAATCCTGGCGCTCTATCGGCTGTTGCTTTTTAATTATCGCTTATTCTATCCGAACATTCTGTTGCATCGCTTGTTGTCCTTCCACTAACTAATCCGCTTTTGAATTATGAAATTAATACCGGACAAGGAACCATTCCTCTTATTACGCTTATAGGTATCTGGTCTGTTTCTGCACTGACCTCATTGCCGGGCTTGGCTGTTTCGCCTATTTTGGGAGAACTTTCTACGATTTTTCCCCATGCCACGGAGTTGGATATACAGATGTTGACTTCTTTGCCTTCCTTGCTGATTATCCCTTTTGTACTATTGGCAGGTAAATTGGCGGAGAAACGCGATTTTATCCGTTTGCTGCGGGTGGGGCTTTGGCTGTTTGCAGCGAGCGGGGTACTTTATTTGTTTTCTTCCAGGATGTGGCAGCTAATGGCTGTCAGCGCTTTGCTCGGTATCGGGGCAGGATTGATTATTCCGCTTTCTACGGGATTGATTTCACGGTATTTTACGGGAGAGTATCGCGTCAGGCAGTTTGGCTATAGCTCTGCCATAACCAATATGACGCTGGTGGTGGCTACGGCTGTAACGGGTTATCTGGCAGAGGTGCACTGGCGTTTGCCTTTTGCCGTTTATCTGTTGCCGTTGATTTCTTTAGTTCTTTCGGCTTATTTAAAGAAGGATGCGGCTTCGGTAACAATCAAGCAGGCGGCGGCTATCATTCCTCCCATTCAATCTACGCCTGTAATCTCCGGTAAATATGGCATACACATACGCCATCTTGTTCAGTTAATGTTATTCTATGGGTTGGTTACTTACGTAGTTCTTGCGGTTACTTTTAACTTGCCTTTCTTGATGGAAGCGCATCACTTTTCAAGCGGTAATTCCGGGCTGATGATTTCTCTGTTTTTCCTTGCCATTATGGCTCCCGGATTTATGTTGGATAGTTTGGTGAAGCTTCTGGGGAATAAAACAAAACTTTACAGCCTTTTGGCTATTGCCATCGGATTACTGTTGATATGGATTTCGCCTACGGAATGGCTCATCGTGCCGGGATGTATTTTAGTAGGTTTGGGCTATGGCATCATCCAACCTCTGATTTACGATAAGACAGTTGATACTGCTATCCCTCAGAAGACAACGCTTGCCCTTGCCTTTGTAATGGTGATGAATTATCTTGCCATACTGCTTTCTCCCTTCATCACAGACTTTTTCCAATGGATATTCCATACCGGTTCGCAAGAATTTCCGTTTATCTTCAATCTGTGCATAACAATATTGATTATGTATTGGGCGTATGCAAAGAAAGAAGAATTCCTGTTTAGTGATTAGCGATTAGTGATAAGTGATTAGCGATGAGTGATAAGTTATGCTGAATCGTAATTCATCACTACCCCTAATCACTAATCGCTTATCACTAACCCCTAACTCCTAACCACTTATAGTTCTATCTCCTCATACCTCATTCCGAAGACATCTGCCACTGCCTTATACGTCACTTTTCCTTCTACCACATTCAGTCCCAATGCCAATGCCGGATCATCTTTACAAGCCTGTTTCCAACCTTTGCAAGCTAATGCCACGGTATAAGGCAGCGTTGCATTTGTTAATGCCATAGTGGAAGTAAACGGTACGGCACCGGGAATATTGGCCACCGCATAGTGCACAATGCCATCCACGACATACGTTGGTTCGCTGTGGGTAGTGGGATGGGACGTTTCAAAACAACCGCCCTGGTCGATGGCGACATCCACAAGTACGGTTCCGGGCTTCATCATTTTCAGCATCTCCCTCGTAATCAGATGCGGCGCTTTATCGCCGGGGATAAGTACCGAACCTATCACCAAATCCACAGTAGGCAGTTCCATTTTAATATTGTGAAGCGAGGAATAGAGTGTTTTTACATTCTTGGGCAATACCTCGCTGAGATAGCGCAGACGCGTCAGGTTGACATCCGTAATCATCACTTCCGCACCCATTCCCGCAGCCATTTGTGCGGCATTGGTACCGACTACGCCACCACCTAAAATAAGCACACGCGCAGGGCGGACACCCGGTACGCCACCCATTAGTTTGCCCTTTCCGCCTTGCGGCTTTTCTAAAAAGCGGGCTCCCACCTGGGTAGCCATACGTCCTGCCACTTCACTCATGGGAGTAAGCAGTGGCAAGGAATGGTCATCCTTCTCTACGGTTTCATAGGCGATACATACGGCACCGCTCTCAATCATGGCTTCGGTCAGTAATTTATCGGCTGCAAAGTGGAAATAGGTAAATACCACTTGTCCCTTTTTAATCAGTTTGTACTCAGGTGCAATAGGCTCCTTCACTTTGACAATCATGTCGGCTATGGCATAAACGTCTTCAATGGCAGGTAGGATTTGCGCACCTACGGCGATGTAATCATCGTCAGAGAACCCGCTGTTTGCGCCGGCCGTTGCCTGCACATACACCGTATGACCTTTCTTCACCAACTCGGCTACTCCGGCAGGGGTCATTCCTACACGGTTCTCGTTGTTTTTGATTTCTTTGGGTACTCCGATAATCATAATGTCATCTGTTAATGGTTAAACATGTTGCAAGATAGTGATTTATCTTTCTCATTGTCATTTTGCACAGCGTGTTTTACAACAGAAAATGCCTGCTTTTTTCTCGTGTGTGACGGCAGGATTATTCTTTTTTGGTTAGGCGGAGAGAACTATTCTTTTTATATTTGCATGCATTAAAAAATAGGATATGAACTGTAAGAATATAAAATACCCGATACTTTTCTCTTTTTTGTTTTTTGCAGGCAGCATACAAGATGGATATGCGCAAGAAGCGTCCGATGTGGAAACCGGACCGGACATACAGCAGGCATCTTTCACGCCCCCTTTCGATTTTCCGATTGTCTTTTCCGGTAACTTCGGCGAGATACGCTCCAATCACTTTCACGGTGGGTTGGACTTCAAGACCGGCGGAGCCATAGGCAAGCCTGTACATGCTTTGGCAGACGGGCATATCTCGCGCATCCGTGTGACGCACGGTTCGGGATATGTGCTCGATGTGGACTACGATAACGGTTATTCCACTATCAACCGACACCTCAGCGCATTTGTGGGCGATATAGCCCGAAGGGTGAAAGACTTGCAGTATGAACAGGAAAGCTGGGAAGTGGAGATTACCCCCGAACCGGGGGAATATCCGGTAAAGGCGGGGCAGGTGATAGCCCTTAGCGGCAACACGGGTTACTCTTTCGGCCCTCACCTGCATCTGGATATGATTGAGTCGGCAACAGGAGATTATGTCGACCCGCTGCCTTTTTTTTATGGAGAAGGTGAAGGACAATATCGCTCCCCGTGCCGAAGGCATCATTTTGTTTCCCCAACCGGGCAAAGGCGTGGTGAACGGAAAGCAGATACACCGGACTTTCCCTGTAAATCCTACCCGGCCTATTACTGCCTGGGGACTGATAGGTGCAGGAATCCGTGCCTATGATCATATGGATGGAGTGGGCAACCGCTACGGCGTGCATACCGTTATTCTCGAAGTGGACGGTGAAGAGGTGTTCCGCAGTGTGGTAGACCGCTTTGCTTACGAAGAAAACCGCTATATCAATTCATGGACGCACGGACAGTACATGAAGTCGTTCATCGAACCCGGCAACCGTCTGCGCATGCTGCATGCTTCCAACGGCAATCGGGGACTGGTGGAAATCAACGAAGAGCGTCCTTACCGATTTGTATATACGCTAAGCGATGCGTTAGGCAACACCTCGAAAGTCCGTTTCACCGTACAAGGGAAGAACACCGAAATTCACCCTGTGGAACATCGCGAGAAGTATGCTTTCAAGTGGGACAGGACCAACTATCTGCAGGAACCCGGCCTGGAATTGGTTGTACCGCGTGGAATGTTGTACGATGACGTTTGGCTGGACTATTCCGTACGTGCCGATAGCGGGGATGTGGCTTTTACTTATCAGTTGCACAATAAGCGTGTCCCTCTGCACGGAGCGTGCGAGATGCGCATCGGCTTGCGGCGCGACCGTCTGGAAGATAAATCGAAGTATTACGTAGCCGGTGTTACGGCGCGGGGCGGAAAATACAGTATAGGCGGCACTTACGAGGACGGTTTCATGAAAGTCCGTATCCGCGACCTGGGCACTTATACGGTAGCGGTAGATACCGTGCCGCCGGAGATAATTCCGCTCAACCCCGGACAGTGGGGGCGTACGGGGCGCATCACCCTCAAGGCCAAGGATAAAGAAACCGGAATAAACAGTTACCGCGGAACGATAGACGGGAAATACGCTCTGTTCGGCAAGCCCAATTCCATCAGCGGCAATCTGGTCTGCGAACTCGACCCGAAGCATGTAAAGAAAGGTGGCAGGCACACTGTGGAAATGACCGTAACCGACGGTCGTGGCAACCGGACTACCGAAGAGTTTCATTTTGTATGGTAACTTTTCACCTGTGACATTGCATTATCAAACAAACCATATATAACAGAAGTATGAAAAAAATTAACTCTCTCCGTCGCATTAGCGGTGGCAACTGTGGTAAACGCATTTGCCTGTACCAACCTCATTGTGGGTAAGAACGCCTCTGCAGACGGTTCTACAATTGTTTCCTATTCTGCCGACTCCTATGGATTGTTCGGCGAGTTATACCATTATCCCGCAGGCATGCACAAGAAGGGTACATGGATTGATGTGCACGAGTGGGACACCGGCAAGTACCTCGGCCGGATAGAACAGGCGCGCCAGACCTACAACGTCATCGGTAATATGAATGAATTCCAGCTTACTATCGGCGAGACAACCTTCGGCGGCCGTCCCGAACTGGTGGATACTACCGGTATCATCGATTACGGAAGTCTGATTTATCTCGGTCTGCAACGTTCCCGTACCGCCCGCGAAGCCATCAAGGTAATGACGGAACTCGTACAGGAATACGGTTATTACAGCAGCGGCGAGTCTTTCACGATTGCCGACCCCAACGAAATCTGGATTATGGAGATGATAGGCAAGGGCCCCGGTGTGCGTGGCGCTGTGTGGGTGGCTGTCCGTGTGCCCGATGATTGCATCTCCGCGCATGCCAACCAAAGCCGTATCCACCAGTTCGATATGAACGACAAGAACAACTGCATGTACTCTCCCGATGTCATTTCCTTTGCCCGCGAGAAAGGTTATTTCGACGGAGTAAACAAGGACTTCAGCTTCGCTAAGGCCTATGCGCCGCTCGATTTTGGCGCTCGCCGTTATTGTGAAGCCCGCGTATGGAGCTATTTCAATATGTTTACCGCCCGAGGCAACGAGTTCTTACCTTATATATTAGGCGATACCGATACACCGATGCCGCTTTTCGTGAAGCCCGACCGTAAAATCTCCGTACAGGACGTAAAGAATGCCATGCGCGACCATTACGAAGGTACTCCTCTCGACATCAGCAAGGATTTCGGCGCCGGACCGTATCACACCCCTTACCGCCTTTCGCCCCTTTCCTTCAAGGTAGGCGACAAGGAATATTTCAACGAACGCCCCATTTCCACCCAGCAGAGCGGTTTCGTGTTCGTGGCGCAGATGCGCTCCACCTTGCCCGATGCCATAGGCGGCGTACTGTGGTTTGGTACGGACGATGCCAACATGACCGTGTTCACTCCCGTATACTGCTGTACGGATAAGGTTCCCGTATGCTATTCGCGTGCAGACGGTGCGGACTACATCACATTCTCCTGGAACTCTTCTTTCTGGATTTTCAACTGGGTTGCCAACATGGTATATCCCCGTTACGACCTTATGATCGGCGATGTGCGTGCCACGCAGGCCGAACTCGAAAACACTTTCAACGATGCGCAGGAAGGTATCGAGTCTGCCGCCGCCAAACTTTTGGAGAAAGACCCTGCTAAAGCGAAAGCATTCCTGACAAACTATACCAATATGACGGCGCAGAGTACTTTCGACACCTGGAAACGTTTGGGCGAATTCATCATCGTGAAATACAACGACGGAGTTGTCCGCAAGATGAAAGACGGAAAGTTTGAGCGCAATGCCATAGGCCAGCCTGCCGGTGTGGAACGTCCGGGTTATCCGAAGGAATTTCTGGAAGAATATGTAAAACAAACGGGCGACCGCTATAAAATGCCCGATTGATTAGGATATTCAAACTTATTCTTTTACATTTGTGACAGAACAGAAAATGAAGTATTAACCTTTAATATAAAAAAAGTCTTATGGAAAATCAAGAGTTGATTAAACAGGTGACTGAGAAAGCCGAAAAATGGCTTACCCCGGCATACGATGCCGAAACTCAGGCTGAAGTGAAACGAATGTTGGAAAATCCAGATAAAACCGAACTGATAGAGTGCTTTTATAAAGACCTGGAATTCGGAACGGGCGGTCTGCGCGGCATCATGGGTGCAGGCAGCAACCGCATGAATATCTATACGGTAGGTGCGGCTACCCAGGGATTGGCAAACTATCTGAACAAATGCTTCAAGGACAAAGGGCAAATCTCCGTTGTGGTGGGTCACGACTGCCGTAACAACAGCCGCAAGTTCGCCGAAATCTCTGCCGATATTTTCTCGGCAAACGGTATCAAGGTTTATCTCTTCGAGGATTTGCGTCCTACTCCGGAAGTTTCCTTCGCTATCCGCCACCTCGGTTGCCAAAGCGGTATCAACCTGACTGCAAGCCACAACCCGAAAGAATACAACGGCTACAAGGCTTATTGGGATGACGGTGCACAGGTACTTGCTCCGCACGACACAGCCATTATCGATGAAGTAAACAAGGTAACCGTTGAGGATATCAAGTTCAAAGGCAACAAAGATTTGATTCAGATTATCGGTGAAGATGTAGACAAGGTATATCTGGACAAGGTTCATACCCTTTCTATCGACCCGGAAGTAATCAAGCGTCAGAAAGACCTCAGCATCGTTTATACTCCGCTTCACGGCGCGGGCAGAACGCTCATTCCCGCTTCTCTGAAAGAATGGGGCTTTGAGAATGTACACTGCGTGCCCGAACAGATGGTGAAGAGCGGTGACTTCCCGACAGTGGTTTCTCCGAATCCCGAAAACGCGGAAGCGCTTTCCATGGCAATTGAACTTGCCAAGAAGATAGACGCCGACATCGTGATGGCAAGCGACCCGGATGCCGACCGCGTAGGTATGGCTTGCAAGGACGACAAGGGCGAATGGGTGCTGATTAACGGTAACCAGACCTGCCTGCTCTTCCTGTACTATATTATCAAGAACCGTATCGCAACCGGCAAGATGCAGCCTACGGACTTTATCGTAAAGACCATTGTGACTACCGAACTTATCAAGGCCGTTGCCGATAAGAACAAGATTGAGATGCTCGACTGCTATACCGGTTTCAAATGGATTGCACGTGAAATCCGTCTGCGCGAAGGCAAGCAACAATACATCGGCGGCGGTGAAGAAAGCTACGGCTTCCTTGCCGAAGACTTCGTTCGCGATAAAGATGCCGTTTCCGCTTGTTCATTGTTGGCGGAAATCTGTGCATGGGCCAAAGACCAGGGCAAGACGCTGTATGACATCCTGATGGACATCTACGTAGAGTACGGTTTCTCCAAAGAAACTACCGTCAACGTAGTGAAGCCGGGTAAGAGCGGCGCCGATGAAATCAAGGCTATGATGGATAAATTTCCGCGCCAACCCGCCGAAAGAAATCGGTGGCTTTGCCGTTTCTTTGACTAAGGACTACAAAACGCTGAAGGCTACCGATGCCAAAGGCAATGTAACCGCTTTGGATATGCCCGAAACATCCAACGTGCTTCAGTACTTTACGGAAGACGGTACGAAGATTTCCGTTCGTCCCTCGGGTACGGAACCTAAGATTAAGTTCTATATCGAGGTGAAAGGCGAAATGGGATGTCCTAAGTGCTATGCCAGCGCAAATGCCGAGGCTGAAAAGAAAGTGGAGGCAGTGCGCAAATCACTCGGTATCTAAGACTGTTTGATTTTCATATATGGAAAGGTGCAAGTGGCAGGAAGCTGCTTGCACCTTTTGTTTTTGCAGTGCGGGCAGATGATAAGCCGGAATGTATTAAGTTTCTTTTATATTCTTTATACCGGTTGGCAAATCAATTCCCGTTAAATGCTGTTCTTATATGCAACAGCAGCCTACAGTTAACAGATAGTACTACAGATTGCGGTTGCACGCCGATTGGTTGATGTGAATGAGAGTCGTTTCATTCGTAGTTGTTCGTTTGCGAGTGCGTGTTTTCCGCAATCTGTTTTTTTGTCTTTTCCTTTAATTATTAATCCGTCCTTTCAATTATTCTCCAGCCACCAGTCAATCAGTTTTCTTGCAATGCTTAGTTTCCGGGGTATTTCCGGCAGGTTGTCTTTGGAATAGAATGCGCCGGAACTGAGTTCATCGGCTTGCAGTTTGATTTCCCCGCTTTCATAGTCGGCTATGAATCCTACCATTAATCCGCTGGGATAAGGCCAGGGCTGGCTGCCGAAATAAGTGATGTTTTTCACCCTTAGCCCCGTTTCTTCCATAACTTCCCGCTCTACGCATTGTTCCAACGTTTCGCCCGTTTCGAGGAAGCCGGCTACCAGCCCGTGGAACGTTCCGCGGAAGTTGCGCGCATGTACCAGCAATATTTCTTTGCCTTTCCGTATCAGCACGATGATAGCCGTAGAAACGGGAGGATACATCTCATTGCCACACTCCGGGCATTTCTTCATGATAGGAGTCTGCTGTTCCATAGGAGTGCCGCATACGGGACAGAAACGGCTGTGGCTGTCCCAATAGAGTATCTGGAATGCTTTTCCCGCTGCCTGGTAATCTGCCAATGGCAGGTAGTCGTAAGAAGCGCGCAAGCCTGTCATTACCCATTCTTCGGTTTCGGGTACGGGCTGTCCGAGTGCGCAAGCCTTTACTTTCTTCCCGCCGGTCAGAGTTACCTCGTGTATTTTGCATCCCGCTGCGGGTGTTACAGGAGGGGTTACTCCATAAGGTATACCGTATTTGTTCTCTCCGTTTGTTGTGTACTCTTTCTTCAGCAGCAGTTGGTCTTTGAAAAAGACGAACCACTGCATGGATTGTTCCATTTCCGTAGTTTCCATTCTTCTGTTAATGCTGAATATTATTTATATAAACTGTGGAGCGGCTTATGCCCCGGCGCCGCAGGATACCTTGCCGGATGAATTTGTTCAGTTCATCGATGGCTGCATGCCTTGTCAGCCCGGTCAGGTGAATATATTCGTTTTTGGTGATGCAAACATTTTCCTGCAGGAACAGCATCAGCCTTTCTTTCCTTGTTTCTTCTGTAGTTTCCGTTTTCTTCGATTTCTTAGTCGGAGAATGTGTCCTTTCCAGTTTCATTCTCTGTCTGATTTTCTTGCGGAATGTGTTGCTGATACGCAAATGCACGTTTTGAAAACGGACAGATTCGGACCTGATTTTCTTTTTCTCATCATCGGTATCCTGAGTGCATTTCAATGAAGTGCTGAAAAATCCCAACTCTCCGAGTTCTACAATGTTGCCGTTGGCAAGCAGGTCGCACAGTTCGTCGATGCAAGCGTCCAGCGCCGCCCCTATAATGTTTTTGGGCAGATGCTGAAACATAGCAACGTGTTCTACAAACTCTTTTTGGGTATAAGTTTCTTTAGGACATATACGGGCATGGAGAGATTTTTTTTCCTCGCTTCCGTTAGGAGAGGGAGTTTCGTAAAGGTCATAGTATGCACTCATGAATAAATTGTTTTGCCACTGCAATGAATAATTTCCATCCCTGCAATGAGTTGTTTTTTTCTTACTAAGAAGTAATCGTCCGATAGTAGTTTCTCTTTCGTCCGACATCTGTCGGACGAAAGAAAAACAGATGTCGGACGGAAAGTCCTTACTATGCAAAGATATAGTTTTTAATGATAGGATAACAGTTATTGGGAGAGTATTATTTTATTCTTAACACTCTGATTCCTGTAAACTTCTTATTCCTTTTCAGCATCTGTGCCAATAGCTCTTGCGAGACGACTACCATTTTCTGCGTAGAGGAGGCATGGAGCAGTTTCAATACTCCCTTTTCATAGTAGGCAAGTCCCAGATGGACAACATCCAGCCCGGGAATGTTGGTGGTAATGGCTATGATATCGCCATCCTTTATCCACCCGAGTCCTTCATCGGGCAGTTTGTTTTTGGGGATATAATGGAACAGTTGTCCGGAGAGCGACTTTTCTATTTCTTCAATCTTGCTGATGTTTTCGGGAGAAGACTCCAGGTGTTTGTATGCTTTGGAATGCGCAGACATGAAGTTGAGGGACAGCCTTACCGTATCGGGGCTGTTGGCAGCGGTTATGTCTTCCATGAAACCATGTCTGACGCCGTTGTTCACCCAATCGGCAATGTAGTGCAGGCGGGAAGTGTAACCGTCGATTTTGCCGTCGCGATAGCGGATGCTTTGCAGGGTGCGTGCGTAGTCGGCATTGTCTATCGTGCCATTCTTGACGGGAGAAAGTGCCAGAGCAAGCACATACTCCACAAAAGTGGTGCAATCCACTTCGTCGAAGTTGACTACGAGTTTTTCTTCTTCATTCACTTCCAGCGTATGTGCCACGTAGGGAGTCTTGAGGAAATTCAAACCGTATTTCAGCATGGCATTGTCCGTTTCCTGTGCGGAAACGGACGATGCTATTGCCAAAGTACAGAAAACGCAAGGCAAGGTACGGAATATACAGTAGAACCTGTTAAATAAAATCTGGGATATGCCGGATAACGTTTTCATAGCTGGACAGCTTTAATATCTATATATCAAACTCTTGAAATCCGTTCCCTTGTCGAACGGTACAATCGCGAAACCGTAACTGATGGCATTCTGCCTGCCGGGACGTATCAGATAAGGTTCGTGAGCCAAAGCTCCCCAACTGTCGTCACCCCCTACGCCCATCATGCGGTAGTCTATGAAGAGGTCTACGGACGGTTCCGGCTGCGGGTCGGTGAGATGGCGGTGATTGGTCTTTTCGGTGCGGGGAGAGCCGTTCTCGATAGACTCACCGCTATCCAGGCTTTCCAGCGGATAGTTGGATACGTTCATTTCGAAAGTGCGGTCGGCAACAAACAGCAGACCTTCTTTTGCTTTGCTGGTGAGGGTGCACCAATAGATGTCCGTGCGGTGGTTGTTTTCTTGCGGACGGACATAAGGCTCGTACATATCTTGGATACCCGATGTGTATTCGCCGATGAACTGTGAGGTGCGGCGGTCGCGGTAATTCTCTTCCGGACCCCGGCCGTAGTAGGTCAGCGAGGTGATGCGGGCGGGTAGCTGCATACGCAGTCCCACACGCGGTATCATCGGTGTTTGGGCATTTTCTGCAACGAAATGGTTGTCTACCTTGATAACGCCGTTGCCGTATACCTTATACGTTATATCCCAGCGGGCATCGGTCTGCGGGAAGCGGTAGGTCAC
>ENA-OQDL01001497-OQDL01001497.1-human-gut-metagenome-genome-assembly--contig:-NODE-1497-length-11458-cov-2.131939_pt1 | contig 11458 bp, 12 predicted proteins | sample MGYA00242782_ERZ504609 | MGnify/ENA primary metagenome ERZ504609 (study PRJEB26092, sample SAMD00036320) | human gut metagenome | host: Homo sapiens | study: EMG produced TPA metagenomics assembly of... | reverse complement strand
GTTTATGAGGAGAGCCATGAACTGTTCCCGGAACGTGTGATGATCGGAACGGAGACACATTCATTTACCACTTACGATTACTGGAAAAAAGTAGAGGAACTGCCGTATGTGATCGGTGACTGCATCTGGGCAGCTGTGGATTATATGGGTGAAGTCGGTGTCGGTAAGGTATACTGGGAAAATGCACATGAGGACTTTAATTTTATGGCACCATACCCGTGGAGAACATCCTGGCAGTCGGATATTGATCTGACCGGAGAACAGCGACCGCAGTCGGTGTATCGTGAGATCATGTGGGGAAATACGAAGAAGTCCGGTATTTACACCACGCATCCGAAACACTTCGGAGAGAACTTCCGGGGAACAGACTGGCATTGGTATGATGTCAATGACTGCTGGTGTTTTGCGGATGAATGGCTTGGAAGACCGGTGAAAGTGGATGTATACGGAGCAGGAGATGAGGCGGAATTCGTTCTGAACGGAAAGAGCCTGGGAAGAAAACCGATCGAGAAACTGATGGCTTCCATGGACATTCCTTATGAACCGGGAATTTTGGAAGGAGTTGTCTATAAAGACGGAGCTAAGATCAGCAGAAGTACACTGGTAACACCGAAAGAGGCAGCGGTACTGGAACTGGTTTCGGAAGAGGAGAGTTTTGTGGCAGACGGCAAAGACCTGAGTTATGTTCGTGTGACGCTGAAAGATGCAGACGGAAACCGTCTGACGCAGGATGAACGGGAGATTCAGGTAGAGACAGACGGTGTAGGAACCTTCCTGGCAGTGGGAAGCGGCAATCCATGCACGGAAGACCAGATCACAGATACCAAGTGTCATCTGTATCGCGGAACCGCAATTGTGATCCTGAAGAGCAAAGAGGCAGGAGAGACGAAGATTACGGTGAAAGCGGACGGCGTTGCGGCTGGAAGCTGTGTGGTAGAGGCAAAATAAGAAGCAAGGTTTGCTTGATACAGGCATAAAATAGTAGTTTTTGGTTACGGAAAAATGCGACTAATCTAAAATCAGATATTAGGTTAGTCGTATTTTTGTTCTGATAAAAGTTACATAAAAACGGGATTTGTATAAGTACATAACGAGGGTTGAGGGACAACGTTTTGGTATGGACAGATCTGTGAATTCTATTATAATAGATTTTATAGAACAGCAGTCGGGAGGAATAGCGTGGAGAGATTAATTTTAAGTGAGCAGGGTTACCGGGAGCAGATGGAAAATGTTGTGGAACCGTATCTGGATATCCGCAAGTCCGTGCTGTGGCCGGAACGGGAAGAGGGGAAGAAAATCTACTGTGAGCGGTATCTGGCGGATAGTCCGAAGGGTGTGGTGATGATTTCCCATGGATTTACGGAAACTGCGGAAAAATATAAAGAAGTGATCTATTATTTTGTAAAAAAACAGTATCATGTGTATCTGCCGGAATATTGTGGGCATGGAAGAAGTTATCGGTTGATACCGGAGAGTTCGCTGGTGCATGTGGACGATTATCAGCGGTATGTAGATGATTTTCTGTATGTGGCAAAGATGGCAACAAAAGAAAATCCGGGACTTCCGGTATTTTTATATGGACATTCCATGGGTGGAGGTCTGGCGGCAGCGGAGGCAGCGCAGGAGCCGGAACTTTTCAGGAAAGTGGTGCTTTCCTCCCCGATGATTCGTCCGGATACCGGAAATATCCTGTGGCCGGTGGCAAAACAGATCGCTTTCGGTGCGTGCCAGCAGGGAAAAGGAGCGGAATATGTAGTCGGACAGCATCCGTATGAGGGACGGGAAAATTTTGAAACCAGTTCTTCTACCTGCAAGGTGCGGTTTGAATATTATCAGGATAAAAAAGAGAAGGAACCGTTGTTTCAGACAAACGGGGCGTCATACAGCTGGCTGTATCAGGCGGGACGGCTGAACCGGTACTTGCAGCGGAAGGCGTGGAAGAAGATTCAGGCTCCGGTGCTGATCTTCCAGTCGGCGGAGGACCATCTGGTGTCAAAACCGGAACAGGTGCGGTTTGTAGTAAAACTTGCCAGACGGGGACTGACCTCGGGAACCATGATCATCGTGCCGGGAACGAAACATGAGATCTACGGATCCGGAAGCCGGATCCTGCGGGGGTACTGGAAACGGATTTTTGCGTTTCTGGAAGAATCTCAGGTGAGGAAGAACGGTTCGGGAAAATAAAGATACAGGGTAACTATTCAGTAGGTAGTATTCCGCGAGGTGTTTTGGCATGAATATACTGAACAGTTACGATACAGGAAAGTATTGGTAATACGAGGGGAAAAAGATGGCAGTCATAGGAATTGATCTTGGAACAACCAATTCGCTTGGTTGTGTCTATCGAAACGGAAAAGCGGAACTGATACCGAATGCATACGGCTCTTATCTGACACCGAGTGTGGTCAGTATGATGGAAGATGGACGTCTGGTGGTGGGACAACCGGCGAAAGACCGGCTGATCACTCATCCGGAGCGGACAGTTTCTTCTTTTAAGAAAGATATGGGAAACCGGGCGCAGCTGGAAACTGGGAGTAAAAAAGCTTTTTACCGGAGGAACTGAGCAGTCTGGTTATCCGGTCGATCGTGGAAGATGCACAGAATGATCTGGGCGAAGAGATTGAGGAAGCGGTGATCTCGGTTCCGGCGTATTTTCATGATGAACAGCGGGTGGCGGTAAAACGTGCCGGAGCACTTGCAGGGATCCATGTGGAACGGATCGTCAATGAGCCAAGTGCAGCGGCACTGGCATCTTATTTTACAGCAAATGAAGAACAGAATATGCTGGTGTTTGATTTTGGTGGAGGAACGCTGGATGTGTCACTGGTGGATTGCTTTGATACAATGGTAGAAATTGTGTCTGTGGCGGGAAATAACCGACTGGGCGGGGATGATTTTGACCGATTGATTGCGGAGCATTTTCTACGGGAACATGGAGTTGCAAGGCAGCAGCTGCGTGCGCAGGAATACGCGGTGCTCCTCAAACAGGCGGAACGATGCAAAAAGCTGCTTTCCGAGCAGGAAGAGGTCGTGATGCATGCGATGGTGGGGGATCAGGTTTATGAGAGTACCTATACGATGGACCGGTTGTTTGAGGAGAGTAAAGCTTTGTTAAAAGAGATCCGTCAGGTCATCGGAAGAGCATTGAAAGACGGGAAAATGACGATTCATGATGTGGATCTGGTGGTCATGGCAGGAGGATCCAGCAAAATGCCGCTGATTCAGAAGTATATCCGCCATCTGTTTCATAAAGCACCTATGGTGCAGGGAAACTGTGACGAGCTGATCGCGCTGGGACTTGGGCTTGTGTGTGGTGTGAAAGAGAGAAAAGAAGAGATAAAAGATTATATTCTGACGGATATCTGCCCGTTTTCTCTCGGCGTTGCCACGATAAATGAAGCAGACCCGGACCGGGCATATATGGCAAATATCATCAATCGAAATACGGTACTGCCGTGTTCAAGAGTGCGAAGATTCTATACGGCATCGGATCAGCAGGATTATGTGGTTGTGGAGGTACACCAGGGAGAAAATACTTACGCACAGGATAATCTGCTTCTCGGGAAGATCGAGATATCGATTCCGCCAAAACCAAAGGGAAAAGAGGCGGTAGATGTCCGATTTACCTATGATATCAACGGAATTCTGGTGGTGGATACCCGGGTGGTATCTACCGGTGTTGTAAAAACACATATTATTTCCCAGAAAATCCCGGAAGAGGAGCTGGAGCAGCGCGTCCGGGAACTGGAGAAACTGAAGGTGCATCCGCGGGATCTGTCGGAAAATCAGCAGATGCTGGAACGACTGGAAGCATTGTACCAGGAAGTGTATCCGGAGCAAAAAGACCAGGTGCAGCAGATGATCCGTACATTTGAGGGATTTCTGGACGGACAGAATCCGAGACAGATCCAGGGATACCGAAGGTATCTGGAGAAAGCGGTCAGCGTGCTGGAATATTATGATCCGTTTGAGGAAGAATTCGATGCGTCGGAGGATGACTGGGATCTGTGGGACGAAGAGGAAGCACAGGATCCGGATGGTGAAGAAACGAGTGAGGAGGAGTTCTGGAAAAAGGAAGGGGATGATCATTCGTGGACCAGCTGACAGCATACCGGATCTTACAGCTGATGTCGGGAAGTACGAGAAAAGAAATACGGCAGGCGTATGCACGACTGGCGAAAGAATATCACCCGGAAGAATACCCGAAAGAATTTAACCAGATTCAGGAGGCTTATCAGCTTCTGACCGGCCGGGGGGAAAAACTGGTCGTCAGATGCGGTGGATGACTGGTTTTCAGACGGAGAAAAAGACGGAATCTGAATGGGAATCAGAAGAAACGTGTGAATCTGATACACGGTGGAAAGAGGAAGAAGAACAGGAAGAAAGCGAAGAGTCGGAAGAAGCGTTTGACGAGGATTTTGAAGAGAGTGATGCAACAGAAGAATCCTGGAAAAGGACAGAAAAAGACGCAGAAGATCTACAGGAAAATGAGAAGTCGGAGGGTCAGCAGAAAAAAGAAACTCTTGAACAGGAGAGAAAAAATACAGAGGCATATCAGGATATCAGTCACTGGGAATTCCGGTTTGATGCGTTTGAAGAAGCGGAGCGCCGGGAACAGTGGAAACGGGAAGCAGAAACACAGCGAAGAAAAATGGACTGGCAGAGAGAACAGGAAAAATTGCAGGAGCAGACCCGCCGGGCAATCCGGGATTCGCTGTATGAACTGGAACTGATCCTTGAAGATAAAAGGCGAAGAAATCGGACGGAACTGTATGAACCGTTCTTCTTCCGTAGAGAAAACAAGGCAGTGATGCTGCAGGAAGCATATGTCAGCGGACTGATTGATCTTCTGGAAAAATATCCGGTGAAGAGGAAAGTGTACCTGACGCTGCAAAAGATTTATTCCGGATCCGCTGCAGAGTCAGCAAAGGTGCTGATTCGTTATCTGGAACAGAAGAATAAAAAAGAGATTCCAAATGTATGGGGTGCGGCGGCATTTGCTGCGATTGGAATCAGTCAGTTACAGGGAATCTGTGGAGAAGAGTGGAAGTCCTCTTTTTCGACCATGCTTATGCTGATCGTTGTGATTCTGGGACTGGGAATATTATACGCAGGTCTTCGAACACATTACAGCGTGGGAATTTCTCAGATCTGGATTGCCGGGATCCTGTTCTGGCTGTCGTTTCTGGGATTGATTACGACAATATCCGACAATTTGTTTTGGGATGCAGACACCGGAATTTTTCTTGCGGTAATGGTTTGGTTCGAATCTATCATCTGGATGGTGATTCTTGGAATCAGGGCGATTGTGCTGAAGATAAAGAACCGGCGATAACAGGTTATAAAAAACAGAAAGGAAAATAAAAGTATGAGATTAGAGATGCATGCACATGACTGTGAAGTCAGCCCGATGTGCGGTGATTAAAGCAAAGGAACTGGTAGACGGATATAAAGAGGCCGGATATGACGGAATCGTGATCACCAATCATTTTGACAAGGGGATCATGCACCTGTGGGGTGAGACGACAGAGGAGCATTATCAGACTTATCTTCGCGGGTATGAGCTGGCAAAAGAAGAGGGAGAACGTGTAGGTCTGAGAGTGATCCTCGGTATGGAGATCCGTCTGGAATGCGGACCGGAGGATTATCTGGTATACGGCGTGACAAAGGATTTTATCCGGGAGCATATGGACATCTGTGGCTGCAGTCTGCAGGAATTATATGAGATCTGTGAGGAAAACGGATGTGTCCTGATACAGGCTCACCCTTTCCGGGAATACTGTCAGATACAGAATCCGAAGTATCTGCATGGTGTGGAGAGAAACTTTAATTCCGGACATGACAACCATAATGAAAAACTGGACGCATGGCTGAAGAAACCGGGAAGAGAGCACCTGATCATAACCCGGGGAAGCGACTGCCATGAGATTCCTCAGGTGGGACTGGTAGATTTTGTGATAGATGAGGATGTGAAAAACAGCACGGAACTGGCACAGGTGTTAAAGAAGCTTGTATGAAAACCATAGCGGAGCAAGATAAAAATTCTGTTAATGTAAATAGTATACATATATAAAGGAGAAGAACACGATGGAGATTATAAATGGCGAAAGACTGGTATTGGGGACTTGTTATTATCCGGAACACTGGGACGAAAGCCTCTGGCGAGATGATCTGAGAAGAATGCTGGAAAATGGTATCGAAGTGATACGAATCGCAGAATTCGCATGGAGTAAGATCGAACGGTATGAAGGTGTATTCAACTATGATTTCTTTGACAGATTTCTGGATGTAGCTGCTGATATGGGTATGAAAGTGATCTTTTGTACCCCGACGGCTACACCGCCGGCCTGGCTGACTGAGAAATATCCGGAAGTTCTGAATGCAAACATGGACGGTGTTCTGTACCGCCATGGCGGAAGAAGACATTACAACTACAACTCTCCGAAATATCAGGAACTGACCAGAATTATTGTGGAAAAATCTGCATCTCATTATGCAAAACATCCGGCAATCATCGGATGGCAGATTGATAATGAGCTTAACTGTGAGAAAAATGAGTTCTATTCTGAGAGTGATACCATCGCTTTCCGCAAATTTCTGATGGAAAAATACGGAAGTATTGATGCACTGAACGAAGCATGGGGAACGAACTTCTGGAATCAGACATACAACAGCTTTGAGGAAGTGTATGTGCCGAGAACCACTCTGAGCAACAACACCAACCCTCATGAAGTATTGGATTATACCAGATTCGTATCTGACAGCGCATGCAGATTCGCAAAAATGCAGAGCGATATCATCCGCAAATACATCAAACCGGGTGATTTTATCACCACCAACGGTCTGTTCGGCAACCTGGACAACCAGAGAATGACAAACGAGAGTCTGGATTTCATCACATATGATTCTTATCCGAACTTTGCTTATTGTCTGGATGCGTACAACAAGGATAACTTCCTGAAAGACCGTATGTGGAGCCGTAACCTGTCTGAGGTTCGTGCGGTATCCAAAAACTTCGGTATCATGGAACAGCAGTCCGGAGCCAACGGATGGAATACCGGTATGGCAGCTCCGACTCCGAAGCCGGGACAGATGACCCTGTGGACCATGCAGAGTGTGGCACATGGTGCAGACTATGTCAGCTATTTCCGCTGGAGAACCTGTACTTACGGTACTGAGATTTACTGGCATGGTATCCTGGATTATTCGGGAAGAGACAACCGGAGACTGGCAGAAGTCAAATCGGTTCATGAGAAATTCCAGAAACTGTCTGAGATTGCAGGCTCCAAGTATGAAGCAAAAGTTGGTTTCCTGAAAGACTATGACAACGCATGGGACAGCCAGCTGGATGTATGGCATGAAAAAGTAGAGTGGAAGAGCCAGCTTGGCATCTTCGAAGCTGCACAGAGAACCCATACACCGATGGATTATATCTATCTGCGCGACGATGTAACCGCAGAAGACCTGAAACCATATAGCGTACTGTTCTACCCGCATCCGGTACTGATCTCAGAGGAGAGAAAAGCCGTACTGGAAGAGTATGTAAAGAATGGCGGCTGCCTGGTTCTGGGCTGCAGAAGCGGATACAAAGATATGTACGGCCGTTGTGTCATGGACAAACTGCCGGGCAAATTTGCCGAGATGAGTGGTGTGGATATTCCGGAATACACACTGGTATCCCCGGACAACAAAGATATCGTGATCGACTGGGATGGCACGAAGCTGGAAGCTGCTGTATTTAACGATCAGCTGGCAGCAGTGGGTGAACATGCAGAAGTTCTTGGAAGATACGAGAACTGCTATTATGCAGGAGAACCTGGACTGATTAAGAATACTTACGGAGAAGGAACCGTATATTACTTTGGCGCAGCATTCTCAGAGAAAACAGCAGAAGTATTCCTGGAGAAACTGGGTGTGAAAGATCCACACAAAGCAAAACTGGAGATCCCGGAAACCTGCGAACTGGCTGTAAGAAAGAAAGACGATACCGAGTATTGCTTCGTTCTGAACTACAAAGACGCAGAAGCCGAGATCCAGGTCAAAGAAGAGATGACGGATCTGTATACAGGGGAGAAAGTGAGCGGTACAGTTGTGCTGAAACCGTTTGAGGTCAGAGTGCTGAAATAAGGGTGTGAAAAGAGGCGGTGGAAAGAAATCCATCGCCTCTTGAAAAATAAGATAGACAAAAAATTCAGCAGGTGTTAAGATAACTGCAAAGCATACGATTTCCATTCATTGAGGAATTCAATTATCATTTCTAAAAACATATCTTGATTCCATATTCGGAGAAGTCTCAATGCTTTTATATATTTCCAGAAGATAACCAATACACCGATTACAATACCAGAAGAAGAGGAGGAAATTTGATATGTGTCAGGCAGTAGATGAAATGATTGAAGATGGAAGAGCAGAGGGCAGAATGGAAGGCTTCATTAAGGCATATGTAGGTCTTATAAAGGATGGCCTGCTCTCCGTGAAAGAAGCCGCTTTGCGAATGCACATGACGGAAGAAAAATTCGTAGAAGAGATGGAAAAGTGAATGAAAGTCCTGAAAGATATTCCGGTTTTGACGGAAACGTTGTACACTGGGTTATAAGAGAAACTGTACAAATGCAGTAGTTATTGGGAGGTAGAAAGCTATGGAGTTTCAGGCAAAATGGATCCGGACATCGGAAGAGACCGGTGGGTGTGTCCGGTTTTTCGAAAGGGATGGAAGACAGAAAGAAGGTAGAATCGTGCGACGTTATATCTGACGGCGCTGGGCGTGTATGAGGCGCATCTGAATGGAAAACGAGTTGGAAATTATGTGCTGGCGCCGGGGTGGACGGCTTATGATAAAAGATTGCAGTATCAGGAATATGATATTACAGATCTGATGAGAGAGGAAAATGAACTGACCGTAACACTTGGGAAAGGGTGGTTTCGCTCCCCAATGCCCGGATGGCAGGACACACCTGACAAGCTGCAAAGAATGGGGCGTCCGGGAGGTATTCTCGGAGGAGTGCATATTGTATACATGGATGGAAGTGAAGAAGTAATCGTAACGGATCAGAGCTGGATATGGGGAGAAAGTGGGATTCGTTTCAGTGAGATTTATGACGGGGAGACCTGTGATGCCACTTTTGTGACGAAAGAGTGGAATACAGTAAAAGAATTCGCATGGTCAAAAGAGATTCTGATTCCGCAGGAAGGGGAAGAGATCCGGGAGCAGGAAGTGGTGACAGCAAAATCTGTTTTCCGCACACCGGCAGGAGAAATGGTTGTTGATTTCGGGCAGGAAATCACCGGATATGTGGAGTTTACCGTGGACGCTCATGCAGGTGACAGGATCCATATCCTTCATGGAGAAGTTCTGGATGCAGAAGGAAATTTCTACAATGCAAATTACAGAAGTGCAAAAGCGGAGATAACTTATATCTGCAGCGAGGGAACACAGACCTGGCATCCGGCGCTGACGTTCTTTGGTTTCCGATACCTTTTACTGGACGAATTTCCGGGAGAAGCAACGCCGGAACAGTTCCGGGGAATCGCGGTGTATTCCGATATCCGAAAGACAGGAGAAATCCAGACTTCGGATCCGGCTCTGAATCAGCTGATCTCCAATATTTTCTGGGGACAGAGAGATAACTTCCTGGATGTGCCGACAGACTGCCCGCAGCGTGACGAACGGCTTGGATGGACCGGGGATGCGCAGGTATTTACCAAGACTGCAAGCTATAATTTTGATGTGGAGCGATTCTTTACGAAATGGCTGCATGATCTGGCAGCGGATCAGATGGAGAATGGCGCAGTCGGTCATGTGGTTCCGGATTATCTGGTTGGCGGAAATGCCAGTGCCGCCTGGGCGGATGCGGCAACGATCTGTCCGTGGCAGATTTATCAGACATATGGCAATCCACAGATCCTGAAAGATCAGTTTACCAGCATGAAAAAGTGGGTGGATTATGTGACGAATCACACAACAACCCCATGTCTGTGGACTGGTGGAGAACACTTCGGCGACTGGCTCGGTCTGGATGCACCGCAGGGAAGCTATAAGGGATCGAGCAGAGAAGCTTTTATCGCTTCAACATTTTATGCACATTCGACAGAACTTGTGGTAAAGGCAGGGCATGTGATCGGGGAAGATGTGACGGCATACGAGGTGCTTCATGAAAACATCGTGGAGACCTTCCGAAACACTTATCCGGAGTACCGGACACAGACGGAACATATTCTGGCGGTGCAGTTCGGACTGGCAGAGGACTGTCAGAAAACAGCAGATGCACTGGCACAAATGATCCAAGATGACGGTTGCCAGATGCGGACCGGATTCGTCGGAACGCCGTATATTCTGCATGTACTGAGCAATTACGGATATACGGATCTTGCCTATACACTGTTATGCAGAAAAGAATATCCGTCCTGGCTGTATGCCGTGGGAAAAGGTGCGACAACGATCTGGGAACATTGGGATGGCATCATGGAAAACGGAGAGTTCTGGAGTACTGATATGAATTCCTTTAACCACTACGCATACGGCTCTGTGGCAGACTGGATCTATGAACAGGCGGCAGGTATCCGGGTAGTGGAGGAACATCCGGGATTTGAAAAAGCGTGGATCCAACCAAAACCGGGAGATCAGCTGGAGTGGCTGGGAGCATCGATTGAGACCAGACACGGAAAGATCAGTTCCCGGTGGACGCACACAGACGGTGTGATTCGGTACGAGATTGTAACACCGGTTCCGGCACAGATTGTGATCGGAGAAAAAGAATATGCTGTGGAGCCAGGAAAGTATATTTTCTGGGAATAACAAACATAGGCAGAAAAACATATAAAACAGGAAGCGAAAATTTTTTCGCTTCCTGAAGTAAAAATCATTTATTTTTTAGAGAGAGCCAGTATAATAGCTGTTAAATGAGCAAGGGTCTCTTTATCTATTTTAGTCAATGCTTCCAATAATTGCCGTGTAGTATCCGGCGATTCATTGTCATAATCAAAAAAATTCTTTTGGAGTAATTCCCAAATATTCACAGATGTAGAAAAAACTGTCATAGAAGGTAAATTATGTCCGTTTTCAATATTGTTGATGTAACCCTGCATTTTGTCCAAGTGAAAGACTCATATCTCTGGCAGAGGCTCCTTTTTCCTGTCGAAGAGCACTAAGTCGTTTGGCAAAGTCTTCTTCTTGCATATCAGTGTATCACCTCCATACATAACCCAAATATAAATATAGCATTTAATATGACAGATATCCGATTGAAGAAGTAAATATCCGAATATTAGAAGCAAGTAGCTATATTTTACACCATACAAAAACTTAAATGTCAGATTTGACACGACATTAATAGTATTATCATTTATTAGACAGGATATTCGGAATGGGTTAATAAATATAAAAAAATTAAAATAAAATTTATATGTCGGATGAAAATCATAGGAAAATCCATTAAAAATAATAGTGTTTAATCATGAT
>ENA-OQDL01001496-OQDL01001496.1-human-gut-metagenome-genome-assembly--contig:-NODE-1496-length-11459-cov-20.368779_pt1 | contig 11459 bp, 9 predicted proteins | sample MGYA00242782_ERZ504609 | MGnify/ENA primary metagenome ERZ504609 (study PRJEB26092, sample SAMD00036320) | human gut metagenome | host: Homo sapiens | study: EMG produced TPA metagenomics assembly of... | reverse complement strand
ATGGTATGTTGCAAACGGACGGTCGGGAAGGACGGGAGGGGCGGGTGAGGCTTCGGAGGTCTAGTGCTTCTAAGGCTGCAGGGATTCTGCTAAAACCGCTGAAAAAAATCCCAGAACTCGCTAACGCTCAAACAGCTGGGATTTTTCCAGCAACGCAGCCTCCCCGCGGCCTAAGAAGTACTACGACTCCTGCAGAGTCACCCACCCCTCCCGTCCTTCCCGCCCTGACTTTCGAACATGGAAAGTTAGTTAGAAAAGTTTCTGTGTGACTGTATTGGCCCTGCAAACATTGCAATGTTTGTACTTTACAATGTTTGCAGGGGATTGAGATAAACTTTATTCGAAAGAACGAAGAAGAAGAAAAATTGAATAACGAAGAGTGTTGAGACGGTCATCATCTGTTGAGCTTTTCTTGATATTTTTACCGGGGCTGGGATTTGTCTCTGGGAATGTCAGCGTGAGGTGTCCTGTGGAGAGCAGGGGCTTCGGAGTGAGCCTTTGGTCATACTTGGCGTCTGAGGTGACCTGTGGAAAGGTATTCTGCGGATACAGGCCGCAGAATAAGGCCCATCTGTCTGAGCCAGGTACGCATCAGCGTACATGGCGAGTTATGGGCCGGCCTTTTCACAGGTTGCCTCAGACGCTTAGTATGACCAGGCGAAACGACAGCCTCTGCTCCCCACAGGACACCTCACGCGTCCGCATCATCCACATCCCATAAATAAGTATCCATAACCCTAAAAACTTCCCAAAACCACACCCCAAAAACAAAAAGCAGACCGGCAACCTCGATTAAAACGGTCACCAGTCTGCAAAACAACACGGAAATTCTTAAATTACTATATTCCGCTCTGCAGCATATTCATGAACACACTTCCATCACCTTCACGCTCTATATGTGTTCAATCCCTGCATCTATTTACGATTATAATTGATCAGACAACCCTTAAGGATGATCTCTCTCTCATCATCTGTCAGCTCACCCAGAGTTACATCGAACTCCTTCAGAGCGTCACCTTCAACAGTATATCCCTTGATCACGTCTGCTTTTTCCTCAACCGCCTTGCGGATTCCCGGGAAGAACAGATAATCACCGTTCTTGAACGGAAGATCTCCGGACGGGATCAGGAATGGAAGCATACCCCAGTTGATCAGATTGGAACGATACCTCTTGGTTGCATACTCATTGGCAATGTTTGCCCAGCCGCCAAGTACCTTCTGGCAGGATGCAGCCTGCTCTCTGGCAGAGCCATCGCCCGGTTTCACTGCAAAGATAGTACTTCCTACGCCAAGGTTGGTCTTATCTACATCCGGATAAGTCTTGTTGATGGTTTTAATAACCGGTTTCAGTTCCGGAACAGCCTCTGCCGGGCAGTTACCTGCCTGGATTGCCTTCTGTGCTGCCTGGATCTCTTTTGCACGGCCAACATAAGCCGGATCCTTTCTGGACAGTGTGAATTCTGCAAGTCCAAGCGGATTGGAACGGTAGGAGGATGTCTCACCAGACGGGATCAGCTCGTCAGTGGTAGTAACCGGATCGTGGATCTCGGAAACAACCTTCAGGATCAGGTTGTCTGCAAGTGCAGCCATCTCCGGCCAGTCTTTGATATTCGGTCCAAACTGGATCTCTACGCTTGGATCTGCCACGCCCTTGCTGTCAAATACACGGTTCTCGTAGATAGACTTATCGAAGTAGTATTTATGCTCGGAATAGCTTCCGTCAAACTCCTCTGCTGAGGTAAGGAATCCCTTGTTTGCTGCTGTAGCTGCAATGGAACGTGCATCCATAAGTGCAACCGAAGAGATCTGACCGTTCTGGATCTTGGAGCCTTCACGGTTCGGGAAGTTTCTGGTTGTATGACGGATACTGAATGCATTGTTTGCAGGTGTATCTCCGGCGCCGAAGCACGGTCCGCAGAATGCAGTTTTCACAACTGCGCCTGTTCCGATCAGTTCTGCAAGAACACCATTCTTAGCCAGTTCCATGTAGATTGGAGTACTTGCCGGATATACACTTAAGGTGAAGGCATCATGGCCGATATTTTTGCCCTTGAGGATATCTGCTGCAGCGCAGATATTCTCGAATCCACCGCCTGCACAGCCGGCGATGATTCCCTGCTCAACATAAAGCTTGCCATCAACTACCTTGTCTCTCAATGTGAACGGAATCTTTCCGTCAAGACTTACCTGTGCTCTCTTCTCCACATCTGCAAGGATATCGTCAAGGTTTGCCTTCAGCTCATCGATGGTGTAGGTGTTACTTGGGTGGAACGGCATTGCGATCATTGGTTTGATCTCACTGAGGTCGATCTCTACACAGCCGTCATAGTATGCAACGTTGCCCGGTTTCAGTTCTTTATAATCCTCCGGTCTTCCGTGGATCGCATAGAATTCCTCGATCTTCGCATCTGTCTGCCAGATGGAGGAAAGACATGTGGTTTCTGTTGTCATAACATCAACACCGATACGGAAATCTGCGCTTAAGCTGGCAACGCCTGGTCCAACGAACTCCATAACCTTATTCTTCACATAGCCGTTGGCAAAAACCTCGCCGATGATGGCAAGCGCAACATCCTGCGGTCCTACACCCGGACGTGGAGCACCTTTCAGATAAATAGCAACTACTCCTGGCATATTAATATCGTATGTCTGGCAGAGAAGCTGTTTTACAAGCTCCGGTCCGCCCTCTCCCATAGCCATGGTTCCAAGTGCTCCGTATCTTGTATGACTGTCGGAACCGAGGATCATCTTTCCGCCGCCTGCAAGCATTTCTCTTGCAAACTGATGGATAACTGCCTGATGAGGCGGTACATAAACTCCGCCGTACTTTTTGGCACAGGTGAGACCAAACATGTGGTCATCTTCATTGATGGTTCCGCCTACTGCACAGAGGGAGTTATGGCAGTTGGTCAGTACATATGGTACCGGGAACTTCTCAAGTCCTGAAGCTCTTGCAGTCTGGATGATTCCCACAAATGTGATATCATGGGAAGTCAGTTTATCGAATTTGATCTGAAGTTTCTCCATGTTATCGGATTTATTATGAGCCTTGAGAATAGAATATGCGATGGTATTCTTAGCAGCCTCTTCTTTCGCTACAGGCAGATCAGCCTGGTTCTCGGGAATGATTTCCTGTCCGTTCTGAAGATAAACGCCGGTATCGTAAAGTTTCATTTCGGTTCCTCCAATCTGTAATGATTCTTTTTTTTTCATAATTTCGTTTATTATAGAGGATTTTTACACATTAGTCAATAAAAGTGAGCACACCTGGTGCATTGTTTTGTGTACAAGCGTTATTGTCCTGTGCTTTACTTTCCCTGCAAAATCCGCTATACTGAAGACCATATCGGACGGATATTCATATTCTGCCGGTTGTGGCAGTTTCAATACGGAGGTACTGTTTATGTTTCGTTTATGGGGAAAAATATGGAAAGACAATCGCATGCTTCAGGACACCGTTGTCTGTGATGACAGCGATGATACCAGAACCCACAAGATCTTTCACGGACTTGAGGAAATCTGTTATCAGATGGATCTGGGAAATCCTATCTGGCTGGATGCCACAGTGCGGGATTTCAAAAAGCATGATAAGGCCCGCTTTTATCAGGATAATTTCATTGAACATATTGAGTTCGACTACCTGGAGATCCAGGTGATCGAGGAAGACTGAGTAACATATAAAAGGACGCAGGAAAGCCACGAATGCTTATCCTGCGTTCTCTTTTTACTGTCACACAAAAAAACTCTCCGGCGGATACAGAGAATCGTATCTGCCGGAGAGTTTTTTTGCATCCGGTTCCCTTATTCCGGAATATCTTTGTGTACATTTCTGTATTTTCTCAAATATACCGGGATATGTTTTTACTCTGCATTCATAAACTCCCGTATGATCTCCCGCATGATCTCTTCCTCCTCCGGAGAAAGCATCTTGCTGAAGTGACTTCCGGTAGCAGCCGTCTGACGGATACTTCTGGTGATCTTATCTACGATTTCTTCCTGCAGAACAGGATCCGGCTTTTCTGCGACCGGTACTTCCTCCACCCAGGTACGGACCTGTTCCACATAATCTGCAAGAGAAGCCATCACAAGCTCTTCCTTATAAGAAAAGTCCAATGCCTGACGAAGAAGAAGCAGTACTACCGGCACTGCCGCCCCTATATAAAGATAAAGCATAGACAATCCTTCCCTGTATCCCAGTCTGCTGTTGAGAAAAACAGACAGTCCAAGAAGAAATGTACAAAACAGTGACGGATACCACACAAATCGGTTCATCCGATGCCAGAGCCTGTCCCTTGATTTCCACAGGTTCAGCCATTTTTCTTTGAGATTCTGTAATCGCTGCGTATTTCGGATCATTCTTCGGTAGGTAAGGTTTGTTGCCAGCATCCCCAGACCGCCGATACATCCCATGGATGTCATGACGTAAAGCGGGATGTTCAGCTTCATGATCATCTCCAGCATAAGCCCTCCCTTTTTCACTGCCGCACAGTGCCTGAGCGTGCTTTTATTCTTTAGCCGCACTGCTCATCGCCTTAGGAATATTATACTTCTATATAACTTAACTGGAAAGAATTTTCGTTCGTCAAATGCTGCCCCTGTTTTCGGTCTTTTTACATTTCCTGCAGTGCTTTGACTACATTTTCAAATTTCATGAAGTGAGAAGCCTTTACGAGGATGGTATCTCCAGGTTTCACATATGTGTTCAGGTTCTTAAGAAGGCTTTCCAGATCTTTTTCCCGGATGACTGTCAGGTCCGGATTGGTCTGAGATGCCTTTTCCGCGATATGGGCTGCAAGTGGTCCTACGCAGATGCATGCATCGATCCTGCACTGACCTGCATGAACGCCTACACCTTCATGAAGTGCAGCTTCATCCGTTCCAAGCTCACCCATATCGCCAAGGATGGCAACCTTTCTTCCAAGTCCGTCCTGAAGAACATCCAGGGAAGCCTTCATGGACATGGGATTTGCGTTGTAGCAGTCATCTACGATCATGAATTTATCGGTCTCGATCATATTGAATCTTCCGCTGACCGGTTCCAGGCTTTCGATGCCATTTTTGATCTGCTCTGCATTCAGTCCGTAAAGTCTGCCCACAGCTGCTGCTGCCAATGTATTGGATACCATATGACGTCCCGGCATTGGAATATCTACATGAAATGTCTGGAGCTCTCCGTTCTCTGCCATTTTTCCTTTCAGACAGATGTCACAGCTCATTCCCTTCAGGCCACGGCTTTCCACATTTTCACAGGTAACAGAAGCATTTTCTCCGTTTCCGAAAAATACTGGCTGCATGCCGTTGTATTCCTTTACTGTGGAGAGCTTATCATCATCACCGTTAAGTACGATATTTCTCTTCACATACTGAAAAATCTCTGTTTTTGCCTTCAGGACGCCGTCTCTGTCCCCAAGGTTTTCCAGATGGCAGGTTCCGATGTTTGTGATCACGCAGGTGTCCGGTTTTGCGATCTTTGCAAGACGGGTCATCTCACCGAAATCACTGATTCCCATTTCCAGAACTGCGATCTCATCTTCATCACGAAGGCGGAATACTGTTAGTGGAAGTCCCAGCTCATTGTTGAAATTTCCCTGGGTTTTCAGTGTACGGTATTTTTCCTTCAGCACAGAGGCGATCACCTCTTTTGTGCTGGTCTTTCCAACGCTTCCTGTGATTCCCACAACCGGAATATCAAGCTGCTCCAGATAAAACTCCGCAATGTCTTTTACTGCCTGAAGGGAGGAGCCTACCTGGATATACGGATGATCCGCCCCTTCAAGAGTTCTCTCGGATAAGGTCGCGAGTGCACCTGCTTCCATTACCTGCGGGATAAAACGGTGAGCATCCACACGCTCTCCTACTACCGGTACAAAAAGACCTCCTTTTTCCACCTTACGGCTGTCCGTTGTGATCGCAGTCACTTCCTCCTGAAGTTTTTCCTGCGGGCCGTGGTAAATACCATTGCAGACTTTTGTGATATTTTCCAATGTAAGATTTTTCATGAATAAAATCCTTTCTTTTGCCAGAAACTCCTCCTGTCAACAGGAGGAGTTACGGTCAGATATTTTATTTGCTGTATTTCTTAAAAGAAATGCGGATCAGTTCTTCACAGAGGTCCGGATAGTCGATTCCCAGGACCTTTGCTTCCTGAGGGATCAGACTGGTGGGTGTCATTCCCGGAAGTGTGTTTGCCTCCAGGCAGTACATATCACCGTTTTCTTTCATCATGAAGTCAAAACGTGCATAGCCCTCAATGCAGAGAGCCTTTGCGCCAGCTTCCGCATAATGCTGCATCTTCTCAGTCAGTTCCGGTGAGATCTCAGCCGGACAGGTTTCTACTGTGGAGCCTGCCTGATATTTGTTCTTGTAATCATAAAAGCCCTGCTTCGGTGCGATCTCGATGATCGGATAAGCCTTTCCGTCTACAACTGCAACGGAAAACTCACGGCCCCTGATATACTCTTCAACAACTACCTCATCTTCATAAGAATAAGCACCATCAATGGCATCCTCATATTCTTTCTGGTTGTTTACAATATAAACACCTACGCTGGAACCACCGCAGCATGTTTTTACAACAACAGGAAATTCCATACCAAGATCATGGATGTTTCTTGTACAGTTTTCTTTCAGCATGGAAACGCCCTTCGGTGTCGGTACCTGATCCATGAGAAAGATCTTCTTGGTGAGACCCTTATCCATAGCAAGGGCACTGCTTAAATATCCGGTTCCTGTGTAACGGATTCCCAGAAGATCGAAGGTTGCCTGAACCTTTCCATCCTCTCCGTTGGAACCGTGAAGACCCATAAATACAATGTCTGCTGCCTGACACAATTCCAGTACATTCGGTCCGAAAAAGCTTCTTCTTGTGCGTTTGATCTCTTCGATATCATCATCGAAGCTTCTCATATACTCTGCCGCAGAATCTACCTCATAATCTTTATCTCCAAAGGGCTCATCCCAGTCCACCGGCTCCAGTCCGCAGAAAATATCTACAAGAATGGCATTATGGCCTTTTTTACGAAGTGCCTTGCAGACACCGGTTCCTGTTACGATGGAGATCTCTCTTTCTGTACTGGTTCCGCCTGCCAATACAACGATATTCATACTTTCATCTCCCTTGATGATCTTGTGTTTTCTTTTTTCGTATTCTTTTAATATTTCTTTTAATCTCTTATTCATAAACTACGATTGGTACTCCTACACTAATATTATTATAAATGATTGCCGCCTTATCCTTCGGGGTGTTTACACAGCCATGAGAACCATTTGTGATATAGATCTGCCCGCCATACTGTGAACGCCAGCTTGCGTCATGGATTCCGACTCCTCCGGAAAACGGCATCCAGTATGTAACCGGTGATGCATATCCAGGTCCCTTCAAAACTGCCGGTGAACGCATGGCATCCAGTGCAAAGCATCCGGTTGGTGTGGAATGGCCCTTTCGGACACAGCCGGTAACTACCGGTGTATCTACCAGAAGCTGTCCGTCTTTATAGAATACCATTCTCTGGTTGGTCAGGTCAATCTCTACATATGTATTTCCGATATCATTGGTATCTCTGCAAAGTCCACTGTAAGCATACGCCGGCTGTCTCACTTCTGTAGTTCCTGCAAGAATGGCATTATAAAGCCATTCAGTCTCTGTGGTCTGATCGATAGCCCATCCGTAATCACCGCCCTTGATAGTCTTCTGGCGACCATCGTAGGTGGTAAATGTTCTCGTGCAGCCAAAGGTATCATATTTATATCCCAGGCTGTTCACATAAGCTGCAACCTGATCTTTGTTTACTATATAATCTCCGTTTGCGTCCCTGACCAGCCAGTCTTTGATGGTATTTCGGTCAAGCTGTTCCGACCGGTCCGAAAAATCATAGGTGATCACGCAGCTGGTAAGCTTGTTCATCTGGTCACAATCTTTTTTCAGAGCTTCATCGTCTTTATATATCGATGGTTTTTTGTAGCAGTTTTTCTTTTCCAGACTGACTGTTTTGTCTCCTGCGGAAACAGCTGCACGGATCACCTTCTGAACCTTTTTTGTATCCAGGGTCGTTCCTTCTTTTTCCGGCTGGATCTCGTAGGTTTCGCCATTATCCTTAATGCATGCGTCTGCAGGCTTTTCCATATTGTCCTTCTGCATGCATTTCAGATTCTTCACAGCCTCTGTCAGCTTGTTCTGATCTTCATAAGCAGTATCCGTTGCCAGTGTATATTTTTTCTTCTGATTAAAAGCAAGGAACCATTTGTACCGGTCCTGTTTCTTGATCAGCTTTTTGGCTCCGCCATCCGGCTTGTAGACCAGGCCGGCTTCTTTTGCAGTAATGCTCTCTTTTCCGTTGTTTCTTGTATCAACAGTAAGAACATATGCCTGCACTTCCTTTGCAAGAAGCTTTTCTGTTTCATCTGCAGTTTTATAGGAACAGTTAAAACCGTTCACCTGAGATCCCGGCAAAAAATGATCTGTAAAATAGTGTACACCATATCCATAAGCCCCTGCTGTAAGGATCAGCAGGATCATGATCAATGCAATGACCAACTTTTTGCCTGTTTTCATTTTTTCTTTTTCCTCATCCATGAGCTCTCTCCAATAGTTATGACTGCCCGGTATTACGCATGCTGAAATACCGGGCAGTCTGATGTGATCGATTTATTTCTCCAGAAGTTTTTCCACACTTACAAGCTTCACACAGAGAACAAATACCTCTGCTGCCTTGCCAAGCTCCTCAACGCTTGGGTAGCTTGGTGCAATACGGATATTGCTGTCTTTCGGGTCCTTTCCATATGGATAGGTTGCGCCTGCTCCAGTCATAACAACGCCTGCTTCTTTTGCTTTGGCAACGATGGCTTTCGCACAGCCTTCCATAGAATCAAAGGAAATGAAATATCCGCCGTGAGGTTTGGTCCACTCACCGATTCCAAGTCCGTTAAGCTCTTTATCCAGTGTTGCGAGAACAAGCTCGAATTTCGGACGAAGGATGTCTGCGTGTTTCTTCATATGCTCATGCAATCCGTTGATATCTTTGAAGAAACGAACGTGACGAAGCTGGTTCAGTTTGTCGTGTCCGATGGTCTGTACAGTCATGTATTTGCGGAAGTCATCCAGGTTCGCCTTGGATGCAGCAACTGCTGCGATACCGGAACCAGGGAAGCTTACCTTGGAGGTAGAAGTAAATTTATAAACAATGTCCGGATTTCCTGCTTTCGCACACTCATCAAGGATCTCAAGAAGGAAATCCTGATTGTCATCATAAAGATGATGGATGCTGTAAGCGTTATCCCAGTAAATACGGAAGTCCGGTGCAGCCGGCTTCAGATGCGCAAAACGCTTAACTGTTTCTTCGGAATAGGTGTAGCCCTGCGGATTGGAATATTTCGGAACACACCAGATTCCTTTTACTGCCGGATCTTCATTGACATATTTCTCAACCATGTCCATATCCGGGCCTTCCGGAGACATCGGAATGTTGATCATCTCAATGCCGAAAAATTCTGTGATACGGAAATGACGGTCGTATCCTGGTACAGGACAGAGGAATTTCACCTTGTCAAGCTTGCACCATGGTGTATTTCCCATTACTCCGTGGGAATAGGAACGTGCAATGGTATCGAACATTACGTTCAGGCTGGAGTTCCCATAGATGATGATATTCTCTGGCTCTACCTCTGACATCTCACCGAGAAGTCTCTTGGCTTCCGGGATTCCGTCGATGACTCCATAGTTACGGCAGTCCACACCGGTCTCACATTTCAGATCTGCATCCCCTGCAAGTACTTCCATCATTTTCATGGAAAGATCAAGCTGATCCGGTGCAGGTTTACCACGGGACATATCCAGTGCCAGACCTTCGGCTTTGATCTCGTCGAACTCACGGTCAAGTTCTTTCTTTAAATCGAGTAGCTCTTCCCTGCTCATCTCACAATATTTTTTCATAAGTTTGCTTCTCCTCTTTTTGTGCACAGTTTCATATCTGCGGTTGCTGTGTTTCTTCTGTTAACGATTTCTGTCTGTCAGGAATTCTCTGCAAAATCTCTTCCGCAAAAAACAGCCACAGTTTCACGGAAGCGGGAAGCCTCTGCCCCGGCAGAAAATCTCTGCGTACATTTTAGTATGTAAAAGCGCTGTTGTCAAATCTTTCGTGGAAAATCCTGCACTTCTCTTGCACAGCATCCATTTTTCCTCTATACTGGAAAAAACATTATTATGGCGTTTTTATGGATTCATGTCCCGATCAGCCGGATCTGGTACAGCAATCTCCGGAAATGCTATATAAAAATGCTATATATATCTTATAAATTTACTATTATGAAAGAGGTATTGATCATCATGTGGATTGCAGATGGATGGAAAGAATATGAAGTTATTGATACATCAAAAGGAGAAAAGCTGGAGCGCTGGGGGGATTATCTTCTGGTTCGTCCGGACCCGCAGGTAATCTGGGATACTCCCCGCAAAAACCGTGGCTGGAAGCATATGAACGGACATTATCACAGAAGCAGCCGTGGCGGCGGTGAGTGGGAGTTCTTTGATCTGCCTCATCAGTGGGAGCTTCATTACAAGAACCTTACTTTTAATCTGAAGCCTTTCAGCTTCAAGCATACAGGACTTTTCCCGGAGCAGGCTGTGAACTGGGACTGGTTCGGTGAAAAGATCCGCAATGCAGGACGCCCGATCAAGGTCTTAAATCTTTTTGCCTATACCGGCGGCGCTACTCTGGCTGCAGCTGCAGCCGGCGCTTCCGTTACTCACGTGGACGCTTCCAAAGGTATGGTGAACTGGGCAAAAGAGAATGCTGCTGCTTCCGGACTTTCCGGTGCGCCGATCCGCTGGCTTGTGGATGACTGCGTGAAGTTCGTAGAGCGTGAGATCCGCAGAGGGAATCATTATGATGCGATCATTATGGACCCGCCTTCTTACGGCCGCGGACCTAAGGGCGAGATCTGGAAGATCGAGGATGCGATCCATCCGCTGATCAAGCTTTGTACGAAGATCCTCAGTGATGATCCGCTGTTTTTCCTGGTAAATTCCTATACTACAGGTCTTGCACCGGCTGTTCTGACTTATATGCTTGCTACGGAGCTGAAACCCTGGAAGGGTAATGTGGAGTCGCAGGAGATCGGACTTCCTGTAACAGAAAGTGGTCTGGTTCTTCCTTGCGGAGCTTCCGGACGGTGGAGCTCCTCCCGGTAGGATAGGGATGTTGTGGCATCCTTATTAGCTGGCACTTTTTTCTGCTGTTGCAAACTGCTGTAAATGAAGATTTTTCCTTTCAGGGGGACACTTTGGCGTGGGCAGGTTTGCGAGAAGGGGAAGCACTCGGAGTTGCGAAGGCCGTCTCCAATGCCATTTAGATAGAACATTTTGTAGATGATTCTTTATGTTACATTCTGTAATGTTTTGATATTTGGAGTGCTTTGAGAGGAAAAAATACGCAAACTTCCCCTTTGGGGTAGAAATCGTACTT
>ENA-OQDL01001495-OQDL01001495.1-human-gut-metagenome-genome-assembly--contig:-NODE-1495-length-11460-cov-4.330451_pt1 | contig 11460 bp, 9 predicted proteins | sample MGYA00242782_ERZ504609 | MGnify/ENA primary metagenome ERZ504609 (study PRJEB26092, sample SAMD00036320) | human gut metagenome | host: Homo sapiens | study: EMG produced TPA metagenomics assembly of... | reverse complement strand
TAGCTTCACTAACGATTTGGGAGCAGATTCTCTTGACACTGTAGAACTTATCATGGAATTCGAAAAAGAATTCGGTATCTCTATTCCTGATGACCAAGCTGAGAAGATTGGTACTGTAGGTGATGCTGTATCTTACATCGAAGAACACGCTAAGTAATCTTAATCCATTCATATCTTAGTATGGAATTAAAAAGAGTTGTAGTAACAGGTCTTGGCGCCATTACTCCCATTGGCAACACAGTACCCGAATTCTGGGAAAATCTCGTGAATGGGGTTAGTGGAGCAGGACCTATTACTCATTTCGACGCATCACTTTTCAAGACCCAATTTTGCATGCGAGGTGAAAAACTTTGATGCCAATCAATATATCGACCGCAAAGAGGCACGCAAGATGGACTTGTATACCCAATATGCCATTGGTGTAGCCAAGCAAGCGGTAGAAGATTCCGGTCTTGATGTCGAAAATGAGGATTTGAACAAGATCGGTGTCATCTTCGGCGCCGGTATTGGTGGAATCCGTACATTTGAAGAAGAAGCAGGTAACTATGCCCTCCATAAAGAAAATGGTCCTAAGTTCAATCCGTTCTTCATCCCCAAGATGATTTCGGATATTGCTGCCGGACAAATTTCTATCCTGTACGGTTTTCATGGTCCTAACTATGCGACTTGTTCTGCATGCGCCACTTCTACCAATGCCATTGCCGATGCATTCAACCTCATCCGCTTGGGTAAGGCAAATGCCATCATCAGCGGTGGTTCGGAAGCAGCTATCGCAGCCTGCGGTGTAGGTGGCTTCAACGCTATGCACGCTTTATCTACCCGCAATGACTCTCCGGAGACTGCATCCCGCCCGTTCAGCGCAAGCCGCGACGGTTTCATCATGGGTGAAGGCGGCGGCTGTCTGGTTCTTGAAGAACTGGAACACGCTAAAGCACGTGGTGCCAAGATTTATGCAGAGGTTGCCGGCGTAGGTATGTCTGCCGATGCGCATCACCTGACAGCTTCCCACCCGGAAGGTCTGGGAGCCAAACTGGTAATGACAAATGCGTTGGAAGATGCAGAAATGAAACCCGAAGAAGTAGATTACATCAACGTTCATGGTACATCTACTCCTGTTGGTGATATTTCGGAAGTGAAAGCTATCCAGGAAGTATTCGGCAAGCATGCTTATGAGTTGAACATCAGTTCAACCAAATCCATGACAGGCCACTTATTGGGTGCTGCCGGTGCGGTGGAAGCCATCGCAAGTATTCTTGCCATCAAGAATGGCATTATTCCTCCGACTATCAACCACGAAGAGGGTGATAACGACGAAAACATCGACTATGACCTGAACTTTACGTTCAACAAGGCTCAGAAGCGTGAAGTGAATGTAGCTTTGTCCAACACGTTTGGATTCGGCGGTCATAACGCATGTGTTATTTTCAAGAAATACGCAGAATAATACGGTCGTGTTACGTAATCAAATAGATAAAATAAGGCTCTTATTCCATAAGGACAGAGAGTCTTATTTTTGTTTTTATAAGATACTCGGATTCTTTCCCCGTAACATCCGGTTCTATGAGCAGGCACTGCTTCACAAATCCACTTCCATCCGTTCCGAAAAAGGACGTCCGTTAAATAACGAGCGGCTGGAATTTTTAGGCGACGCCATTTTGGATGCCATTGTCGGTGATATAGTATATAAGCACTTTGAAGGACGCAGGGAAGGCTTTCTTACCAATACCCGTTCTAAAATCGTGCAACGGGAAACTCTAAACAAACTGGCTGTAGAAATAGGGCTGGACAAACTGGTTAAGTATTCCACCCGTTCTTCGTCGCACAACAGCTATATGTACGGCAATGCTTTCGAGGCATTTATCGGAGCTATCTATTTAGACCAAGGCTATGAACGCTGCAAGCAGTTCATGGAGAAAAAAATCCTCAAGAACTACATCGACCTCGACAAGATGTCGCGCAAGGAAGTCAACTTCAAGTCCAAACTTATCGAATGGAGCCAGAAAACCAAAATGGAGGTTTCCTTTGAGTTGATAGAGCAATTCCTCGACCAGGATTACAACCCGATGTTCCACACCGAAGTCCGCATAGAGGGCCTTTCTGCCGGTACTGGCACAGGCTATTCCAAAAAGGAGTCACAGCAAAATGCCGCACAAATGGCATTGAAGAAAATCAAGAGTGACGAAGCCTTCAAAGAAGCTATTGAAACAGCCAAGATACAGAACCACGCGGCAAAGGAAAATATGGCAACAGAGGAAACCCAAATTGTCGCAGAAGAGGCTTCTGCTGTAGAGACATCAGAAGTTCTTGAAGCTACAGATTATACGGAACCTGCGGATGCTGCACAAGATACGGTCAAATCATCCGAAACAAATCCCCATACGCTTACCCTGGACGACTAAATCATGGTCTTCGGTCACTAATTTGAGCTTTCCGGCTATCTCCCCCAAAGGAGCGGAAGATATTTCATTCCCTTTCAGCGTTACCATACGTCCAAACTGTCCGCCTGCAATCAACTCCGTAGCATGCCCTCCCATGCGGGTCGACAAATTACGGTCAAAAGGCGTAGGCGAACCACCCCGCTGGATATACCCCAAAACCGTTTCACGGGTTTCGATACCCGTTTCGTATTCAATCTCCTGTGCGATATATTCGGCTGCACGTTTCTTGCCGTCCGTCTGAATTCCCTCGGCAACCACAACGATGGAATACGGCTTTCCTTTCTTCAGACGATTCAGAATCGTATCACCTATATTATGAATATTATAAGAAAGTTCGGGAATTAAAATCACATCACCGCCACCAGCCATACCGGAGTACAACGCAATCCATCCGGCTTTATGCCCCATCACTTCTATCACCATCACCCGCTTGTGCGAACTGGCGGTAGAGTGCAACCGGTCTATGGCATCCGTAGCAATACTGACGGCAGAATCAAAACCGAAAGAAAAATCGGTCCCCCAAATATCATTATCAATGGTTTTAGGTACGGAAACTATATTCAAGCCCATGGCAGCCAACTTAGCAGCCGTCTTCTGCGTACCGTTACCGCCGATACAGACAATACAGTCCAGCCCCAGTTCCTTTACATTCCGTTCTATCAAAGCAGGCTTGTTTACATCGGATACCACCCCGTTTTTCTTGAACGGCTTTTCACGGGAAGTACCCAGCATCGTACCGCCCAAATTCAACAACCCGGACAGAGACTTGTCCGTAAACGATTCCACATCTTTTGTCAATAATCCTTGAAAACCGCTATGAATACCTATTACTTCCATTCCATAATGATTGATAGCCGTTTTGCAAACGCCGCGGATAGTCGCATTGATACCGGGGCAATCCCCGCCTGAAGTCAAAATACCGATTCTCATGATGTTTTAGTTTAAATTACGGTTCTTTTCACCTATACGGACGTAAAGATAGAAAAAAAGAGAAAAAAGATAGAGATGCCGATAAATAAGATTAATTTTGCACACTTAAACAGATTTCGATAAGAACGATGAATATTACAAAACTTCTGAATAAAGTATACTTCGCCCCCGCTTGAAAGAAATCGAACTGTACACCGAACATGCAGGTGAGTTGCAAGCAGGTGTCCTGAAACGTTTGGTACGCATGGCCGCCAATACGGAATGGGGAAAGAAATATGACTATGCCTCTATTCGTACTTATGAAGATTTCAAAAAATCGCCTTCCCATACAGACTTACGAAGAAATCAAACCTTATGTAGCCCGCTTGCGTGCCGGTGAGCAAAATTTGCTCTGGCCGTCGGAAATACGTTGGTTTGCCAAGTCTTCGGGAACAACCAACGATAAAAGCAAATTCCTGCCGGTCAGCAAAGAGTCTCTGCAAGACACTCATTATCAAGGCGGGAAAGATGCTGTTGCCATCTATCTGGGAATCAATCCCGAAAGCCGTTTTTTTTCCGGAAAAGGATTGATTCTCGGCGGTAGCCACAGCCCCAACCTGAACTCCAACCATAGTTTGGTAGGTGATTTATCTGCCATTCTGATACAGAATGTACACCCGCTGGTCAACTATATCCGTGTGCCAAGCAAGGAAATAGCCTTGATGAGCGAGTTCGAACCTAAGATGGAGGCCATAGCCAACAGTACAATCCATGCCAATGTCACCAATCTTTCGGGTGTGCCATCCTGGATGCTGGTACTTGTTAAACATATACTTGAAAAAAACCGGGGAAACAGTCATTGGAAGAAGTATGGCCCAATCTGGAAGTATTCTTCCATGGCGGAGTGGCTTTTACTCCTTATCGGGAACAATACAGACAAGTCATCAAAAGTTCCAAGATGCACTATGTCGAGACATATAATGCCTCCGAAGGCTATTTCGGCACACAGAACGACCCGAACGATCCGGCCATGCTGCTGATGATTGATTACGGTGTTTTCTATGAATTCATACCTTTGGAAGATGTCGGCAAGGAAAATCCGCGTATCTATTGTCTGGAAGAAGTAGAACTCAACAAGAACTACGCAATGGTCATCTCCACTTCTGCCGGACTGTGGCGGTATATGATTGGAGATACCGTGAAGTTCACCAATAACCGCCCGTACAAATTCGTCATTACCGGCCGCACAAAGCATTTCATCAATGCCTTTGGCGAAGAACTTATCGTGGACAATGCGGAAAAAGGTTTAAGCAAAGCCTGTGCTGCCACGGGAGCACAGATTGTAGACTATTCCGCCGCTCCCGTCTTCATGGACGAACATGCCAAATGCCGCCATCAATGGCTGATTGAATTTGCCAAAATGCCAGATGACCTGGATAAATTTGCCAAAATATTGGATGACACCCTTAAAGAGGTAAACTCCGACTATGAAGCCAAACGGCAGAATGACCTGGCTTTGCAGCCTCTGGAGATAATCGTTGCCCGCAGAAATCTGTTCCACGATTGGCTGGACAATAAAGGCAAGCTTGGCGGACAGCATAAGATACCGCGCCTCAGCAATACAAGAGAATACATGGAAGAGATGCTGAAGCTCAACTTCAAAGAATAATACCACCGCCCAACAACAAGCCGTCCGCATCATAAAAGGCGGCGGCTTGCCCCGGGGCGATAGACTCCAACGGCTCCAACAGCGAAACCCGCAGATGTCCGTTCTCCTCCTGAGCAACCATACAGCGGTTTGCCTGCTTGCGATAGCGTATCTTTACGATAACCGTTTCCGCTCCCAATACCCGATGTGCACTGATAAGGTTCCAATCTTTAAGATACATTTCATTTTTATATAAGGAGGCAAGTGGTGCAAGTACCACCTCGTTGGTTTCCATTCTGACTTCCTTCACAAATACAGCCCTATTCAGATGAATGCCCAGTCCACGCCGTTGACCTATCGTATAGAAAGGGTATCCTTCATGCCATCCTAATACATTCCCCTTTTCATCGAGAAAATGCCCTCTGCCCGGCAGTTGCTCCATAGGAACCTCACGCTTCAGGAAAGAACGGTAATCCAACGGACAGAAACACACTCCTATACTGTCTTTTTTAGTGGCGACACGCATAAACCCACGTTCAGCGGCATAAGCACGCGCATCCTCTTTTGTCATATCTCCCATCGGGAGTAACATCCGTTGCAAGATATCCTGTTTCAAGCCCCATAAAAAGAAAGTCTGGTCCTTGTCTCTGTCAACTGCCGGAGCAATGTAATAATTGTCCTCTAAAAAGAGTTTACGTACGTAATGTCCGGTAGAGATCCAATAAATCCCCTTTTCATCGGCTATTTCCGCCAAAAGTTTCCACTTCAGCTCATTATTGCAGAGGGTACAGGGAACGGGGGTATGCCCCGCCAGATATTCATCTATAAAGTAACGGATAATGCGTTCACGGAAGAGTTCCCTTGCATCGTATGTAATATGCTCAATACCCAACCGTCCTGCCAGCGCCCGCGCATCTTCCAGATATTCCGTTTTTCCACCCACTTCGTAAAAACGGAAAGTGACTCCCGTTACTTCATAGCCGGCTTCCTGTAACTTCATGGCAGCCACGGAACTGTCCGTACCGCCGCTCATTCCCAATAATACACGTTCTTTTGACTTCATACTGCAAAAATAGTATTTCATCCTGAGAAAACCCTATCTTTGCCACTTTCAAAAAAACAATCAAATTCAAACCATGAAACAAGACTATCGACTGCTCGTCCTTGACCTGGACGGAACCCTGACCAATTCGAAGAAAGAAATCTCTCCGCGCAATCTCCGTACCCTGTTATGGCTACAGCAAAGCGGCGTACGCCTGGTACTGGCGTCAGGCCGTCCTACCTACGGCATTGTTCCTTTGGCGGAACAACTGCAAATGAAAGAAAACAACGGCTATATTCTTTCTTATAACGGCGGAGAAATCATAGACTGGAGCACCGGTGAGCTACTGTATAAAAACCTGCTTCCCGACGATGTACTGCCTATCCTGTACCAGACTGCAACCGATAACCGGCAAACAATCCTCACATACGACAACGAGTGCATACTCACCGAAAATCCCAACGACCCGTACGTACAGAAAGAAGCATTCCTCAACAAAATGCAGGTACGCCGCGTAGAGAACTTCCTGCAGGAAATTCCCCTTCCCCTACCCAAATGTCTCATTGTAGGTGAACCGGAACAACTTATGAAAACAGAAGCCGAACTGAGCCTTCGTCTGCAAAGACAAATCAGCGTATACCGTTCGGAACCTTATTTTCTGGAACTCGTTCCTTTGGGCATAGACAAAGCACGTTCGATCGCCGTTTTATCGGAAAAGCTGGGTATCACCCGCGAAGAAGTGGCAGCCATGGGCGACGGTTACAATGATCTCAGCATGATAAAATACGCCGGACTGGGCATAGCAATGGACAATGCGCAGGAACCCGTGAAAGCTGCTGCGGACTACATTGCTCCAAGTAATGACGAAGATGGAGTAGCCATCGCCGTAGAACGATACTTCCTGCACGCTTTTTAAAACAGATAGTCCTAATTTACAAATATTTGTTATACCTTTGCCTTTCCAAAAAGAACTAATTATCAAACGTTATGGAACAACAACTGACCATTTACAACACCTTAAATAGAAAAAAGGAGTTATTCGTACCTCTGCATGCTCCTCATGTAGGTATGTATGTCTGCGGACCGACCGTTTACGGTGATGCCCACCTGGGTCACGCACGTCCTGCCATTACTTTCGATTTACTTTTCCGCTATCTTACACACATTGGCTATAAAGTGCGCTATGTCCGCAATATTACCGATGTAGGTCATTTGGAACATGACGCGGACGACGGTGAAGACAAAATTGCAAAGAAAGCCCGTTTGGAACAACTGGAGCCCATGGAAGTGGCACAGTATTATATAAACCGTTATCACAAGGCAATGGAAGCATTAAACGTGCTTTCTCCCAGCATCGAACCGCATGCATCGGGACATATCATCGAACAGATAGAGCTCGTAAAAGAGATACTGGAGAACGGCTACGCTTACGAAAGTGAAGGCTCCATTTACTTTGATGTAGCCAAATACAACAAAGACCACCACTACGGCAAACTGTCAGGACGTAATCTGGACGATGTACTAAACACTACGCGTGAACTGGACGGCCAGGAGGAAAAACACAATCCCGCCGACTTTGCACTGTGGAAACGTGCCCAACCGGAACATATCATGCGCTGGCCAAGTCCATGGAGTGACGGCTTCCCCGGCTGGCACGCCGAATGTACGGCAATGGGAAAGAAATATCTGGGTAAACATTTCGACATTCACGGTGGCGGTATGGACCTTATCTTCCCGCACCACGAATGTGAGATTGCACAATCCGTAGCATCGCAAGGCGATGACATGGTACATTACTGGATGCATAACAACATGATAACCATCAACGGACAGAAAATGGGTAAAAGCCTCGGCAACTTCATCACACTGGATGAGTTCTTTACCGGCTCCAACAAAACGCTGACACAGGCTTACAGCCCGATGACCATCCGTTTCTTCATTCTCCAGGCCCACTATCGCAGTACGGTAGATTTCAGCAATGAAGCCCTGCAAGCAGCAGAAAAAGGCCTGGCAAGGCTTATGGATGCTGTACACGGACTGGAGAAGATTGTTCCAGGCAAAGCTTCTACGGTAAACGTGAAAACATTACGTGCCGAATGCTATGAAGCCATGAACGATGATTTGAATTCTCCGATTGTAATAGCCCATCTCTTCGATGGTGCCAGAATGATAAACAATATCATTGCAGGCAATGACACCATTACAGCCGAAGACCTGAAAGAGCTGAAAGAGACCTTCCATCTCTTCTGCTTCGATATATTGGGACTGAAAGAGGAGAACACCTCCAATGAAGAACGCGAAGCCGCTTTCGGTAAAGTTGTAGACATGTTGCTGGCAGAACGTATAAAAGCCAAAGCCAACAAGGACTGGGCTACTTCCGATAAAATCCGTGATGAACTGACTGCATTAGGCTTTGCCATCAAGGACACCAAAGACGGATGTGAGTGGAAATTAAACAAGTAAACCCAAAACGGTTATAACCGTTTCCTATAAATGAAAGAAAGAGGTGCATCATATCCTCCAAAAAATTACCCCTGCTACATATGATTGTGGCAGGGGTAATTCAGTTTAGAAACAACAATTTTTATTTATCGTACGGTATCATGTCGGACAAGATGCGCTCTCTGTACCAGGGATCGTCAATCTCCTTCAAGACTTTTCCCATCTCTGCACACAGCTCATCTACTATTTCCTTATTCTCCTCTAACGGAAGATTATTCATCTGATACGGATCTTTTTCGTCGTCAAACAAGAAACTCTTTACAAGCTTGTGGTTATCACGGTCTACATAAAGAGCCAATGTGTAACGGGCCGATTTAAAACCGCGTGACGATGGAAAATAGGAACGGACCTTACCGTCTTCATCTTTCTTACCGTCTACGTTCTGAATATAAAGAGCTCCTGCAGGACGCACTATATCAGCTTTTTCATTAAAGAACAGCGGAGCATAATTGTGTCCCTGCACATTTGCCGGAATAGAATCGGAAAGACCCGCCAACCCCAACAAAGTAGGCATAATATCCGGAGAAGAAAGCATCAAATCATCCAGACGGGGTTGAATCTTGTCGGGGAAGCGAACCAGGAAAGGCACATTCATCGACTCGGAGAAAGGAGAATTCTTCGGATCGTCCGTGTGCTGGCTGCACATAGTCTCACCATGGTCGGAAGAGAAGACTACGATTGTGTTTTTATCCAATCCCAGTTCTTTCAACGCATCGAGTATCTGCCCGAAAGCACGGTCAACACCTGTAACGGAAGCGAAATAGTAACGTACACTCTCCGCCTTTGCCATTTTAGAATCGGCATTGGGGCGAACCAGCAGGCTGTCCAACGGCTGATCCTTGTATAAGTTGAAGTCCTGTTCCATACAGTCGTCCAACGAACGATAGGGACTATGCGGCGGATTCATGCCGACCATGATAAAGAACGGTTTCTTCGGGTCACGTACATTTCCCTCATTCTTCAGATAAGAAATAACCTTACCTGACTCATGCAGCGGAGACCATTCGCGCGGATCATGCCGTTTACCGTCCGTATCCCAATAATGCGGATTCTTATGTTCATCAAAAGTTCCGTAAGCATACCAATAGTTAAATCCGTGACGACGGTCTTTCGGTGTATAAGCATCCCATGCTGGTATGCGGTCTTCCACATATTTTCCCGGACGCTGGGGGTCATTGGGGGTCGGGAAGTCTGCATGCAGTTTACCGAAATAGGCACAGTCATACCCCGCATTGCTGAATACATCGCTCACACAGTCTACATCTTTACGCAACGAACTGATAGGACGGTTCGAATTGCAGTTCAAAGGAATGCCACTCTTGTTGGGATACATGCCTGTCAGTAACGAACCCCGGTGAGGACTGCTCAACGGGCAATTGCTCATGGCAGAGGTCAGTACCAAAGACTCTCTCGCAAAATCATTCAGACGAGGAGTATGCACCGGATCATTCCGGAAATTCACTTTCTCCCGAAAACCTTCCTGCCCCCAGAACTCCATTGCCTGATTGCGGAACTGGTCGGGAAAAACATAAATAACATTCGGCTGTTGGGCCTGCTCTGCCTGCGGAGTTTTACAACCCTGCAAGGCGAACAAGCCTAAACCACCTAACAATATATTCAATTGACTTTTCATTTTTCCAAATCTCTTTTACGCTTCAAAGCTTCCAGGAAATAATAATCGGCATAGTTCAGCGGAACATCGATTTCAGCACCGTGAGGAATACTGCCGACCGAGTGCATCAGGATAAAGTTCCCGTTTGTCCCTACCTCTGCACGATAAGCCGGAGAAGCAAGACTTTCCATAATTCTGTCAGCCGTTTCCTTATACCCCTTATCGGTAACATAGGTACTCAGTTCATAGAGGGCAGAAGCTGTACATGCTGCGGCAGAAGCGTCACGAGGCTCGTTCGGAATCTTCGGAGCATCGAAGTCCCAGTAAGGAACCAAATCTTCGGGAAGGTTCTTGTTTCCGAAAATAAAGTTATACACCTTTTCTGCCTGTGCCAGATATTTGGCATCATGAGTATACCGATAACACATTGTATAACCGTACAAAGCCCATGCCTGTCCGCGAGCCCAAGACGATTCATCGGCGTAGCCCTGCGCTGTTTGTTTTTTGCGCACCTCACCAGTCTCTGGATCATAATCCACCACGTGGTAACAACTGTTGTCCGCACGGAAGTGGTTGGCCATAGTCGTGTCGGCATGTTTCTTAGCCACATTATAGAAAGTAGAGTCGCCCGAAAGTTTAGTGGCTTCGAACAGCAGCTCCAAATTCATCATATTGTCAATGATAACCGGACATTTCCATCCACGTTCGGCCTGCCAGCCTTTGTCGGCATCCCAAGACTGGATAACGCCTGCACCCGGACGAAAACGGGTAGACAATGATTTAGCGGTCTGGATAATTACGGGCTTGTACTCTTCCTTATTGGCAAAACGATACCCGTTCAGATAGCTGGAACCAATCATAAAGCCTACATCATGATGCCAAGTAAGATATTGTACGGAATCCAATGCTTCAGTATACTTCTCTGCCAGCGGTAACCACTTTTTATCACCGGTCAGTTCGTACGTATACCAAATATTACCGGGAAAGAAACCAGAGCACCAGTCGTCGATAGGAACGTAGTGAATGCTACCATCCTTATTAATGGTACGCGGATTAAGAATTTTGCCAGATTTTTCGATAATGTCTGTCTGAAGTGTTTCCTGTGCCACCGCATTATCAATATTCTCCTGAATGAAATCATTTGCAGTCTGTTTTGTCCTGCACAACCTGCTAAAACAAGAAGGGAAATACCCAATGTAGTAAGAGTCGTTTTCATAATAAGGGATTTATTTATAATTATGTCTATTTTTTCGAAGACAAAAGTAGTGCATGCTTTCGAAAATAACCCACCTAAATTATCCAATTAAAA
>ENA-OQDL01001493-OQDL01001493.1-human-gut-metagenome-genome-assembly--contig:-NODE-1493-length-11464-cov-6.342595_pt1 | contig 11464 bp, 9 predicted proteins | sample MGYA00242782_ERZ504609 | MGnify/ENA primary metagenome ERZ504609 (study PRJEB26092, sample SAMD00036320) | human gut metagenome | host: Homo sapiens | study: EMG produced TPA metagenomics assembly of... | reverse complement strand
GTCAGCCAGTGCCTCCTGATTGGCAACGATACCGCCGACCTTGGCGGCTGCCAGAAAGACATACTCGGGCTTTTCCTCTGCAAAAAAGCGCTCGACATCCTCCTGACGGCAGAGGTCCAACTCCTTATGTGTGCGGGTGATGATATTGGTGTAGCCCTGACGCTGCAGCTCGCGCACGATGGCGCTGCCCACCATGCCGCGATGGCCGGCGACATAAATTTTAGCATTCTTTTCCATCATGATTGTTACCTTCTTTTGATGCTTTTGATGAAATTATTTGATAACGCCCTTCTCGAGATATTCAGCCAGATTGGTCTTGATATGCTCCTCGGCGCGCTCTACGGCGACCTTCTTCATATCATGATCGACCATGATCTTGACAAGCTCTGCAAAGGTGGTCTTGGTGGGGTTCCAGCCCAGCTCGCGCTTGGCCTTGCTGGGGTCACCCCACAGGTTGACAACATCAGTGGGGCGGTAGAAATCGGGGCTGACCTCGATGACGACCTTGCCCGTAGCCTTGTCGATGCCCTTTTCGTTCATGCCCTCGCCCACAAATTCCAGCTCGATGCCGACATTGTGGAAGGCCAGCTCGCAGAACTCGCGCACGGAGTGCTGCTCGCCGGTGGCGATCACAAAATCCTCGGGGGTCTTGTTCTGCAAAATCAGCCACATGCACTCGACATAATCCTTGGCATAGCCCCAGTCGCGCAGGCTGGACAGATTGCCGAGATAGAGCTTGTCCTGCTTGCCCTGCGCAATGCGGGCGGCAGCCAGCGTGATCTTGCGGGTGACGAAGGTCTCGCCGCGGCGCTCAGACTCGTGGTTAAAGAGGATACCGGAGCAGCAGAACATGTTGTACGCCTCGCGGTACTCCTTCACGATCCAGAAGCCGTACTGCTTGGCAACAGCGTAGGGGCTGTAGGGATGGAACGGGGTGTTCTCGTTCTGGGGGACCTCCTCGACCTTGCCGTACAGCTCGGAGGTGGAGGCCTGATAGATGCGGCAGGTGTCCTTCAGGCCGCAGAGGCGCACAGCCTCCAGCACGCGCAGTACGCCGGTGGCATCGACATCGGCCGTGAACTCCGGCACATCGAAGCTGACCTGCACATGGCTCTGGGCGGCCAGATTGTAGATCTCATCAGGGCGCACGGTGCTGACGACCGAGAGGATGCTCATCGAATCGCTCAGATCGCCGTAGTGCAGGTGGAAGTTGGGGTGACCCTCCAGATGGGCGATGCGCTCACGGTAATCAACGGAGGAGCGGCGGATAACGCCGTGGACATCGTAGCCCTTCTCAAGCAAAAACTCTGCCAGATAGCTGCCGTCCTGACCGGTAACACCGGTGATCAGTGCTTTTTTCATAATGCGGTTTCCCTTTCATCTGTATCTTGCGCGGTGATTTTGCGCGTAGTTCTCTGTATGTTTGTTATTCTACCGCATTATTTTTCTTTTTTGCAGGGCGAATCTTGCAAAAGACTAGCATTATATTGTTGCAGCCCGCGATGCCGCCGACGTAGTCGGCGCAGCCGCTCAGCTCCTTTAACAGGTTGATGCGGCGGGTGTCGGTGGCGTTGTCGCCGGACATACGGTTGGCGCAGTTCTGCACGGTGGCTGTGGCTTTCGGGTCTTGACTGCCGCCCCAGTCGGCATCATTGACGCCGACGATGCCGCCGACGTAGGCCGCGTTCTTTCCAAAGGCCGCGACCAGACCCGTATTGGTCATGCCGCTGATTTTGCTGTTGCTGCCGTTGACCGACACGATGCCGCCGACGTAGCGGCTGCCAAAGACGTCACTGCTGTTCGTATCGTTCTGTTTTACGCCGCTGCCGGTAAAGCCACCGGCCAGACCGCCCACAAATCGGCTGCCGAGCACGTAGCCCTTGCCGGTCTTGCAGTCCTCCAGCACAATATCCTTGCCGTAGCCGACAAGGCCGCCGACGAAATCACCCTTGAGGGGGCTGGCGTCGGTCAATGTGCCGGTTTCGTCGAAGCCCGCCTTGACCTGCTCCTTGAGCTGGGTCTCGGTCAGGTCGCTGCGGGTCACGCTTTCGCAGCCTTGCAGGGTCACGCCCCTGCCGTAGCCCGCAATGCCGCCGAAGAACTGCCCCAGCACCAGGCTGCGCGCATCGCCCGCGGTATCGCCTTTATAGTTGGCGCCCGCGCTGACCGTGCCGTTGTTCCTCAGGCCCGTCAGGCTCGGCGTGCCGGTATTTGCGCCTGACGTAAACAGGTTGCCGACGATGCCGCCCGTAAAGCCGTTGCCGGTCACAAAGCCGTTGTTGACGATGTTCGTCTTGTCCGTCGTCTGCATCTTCGCGGCGTCCACCGTGCCGAACACGCCGCCCACGCCAACGCTGCGCCAGAGGGAGTTTTCGTCATTCAGCCCGGCTGCCGCAGCGGCGTAGCGGGCCTTCTCGGCCTGCTGGTCTGGCGCTGTGGTCGTTTCCACGTTTTTCGTGTTCTTGTCCACAAGCAGACCCGCCACCGTCACGTCCGACGCAACGGTCAGATCCTGCATGACGGACTCGGCTTTGGGTATGGCAACGCCGACGAGACCGCCAATGCCGCGCGGCTCGTCTGTATAATAGGTATAGCTTTTGCCGCCAGCGTTTTGCGTCTGCGCTTTGCGCTGCGTTGCGGTGGTAGTGTTGTCAAACGCCAGCGCCGCGGCCACCAGCGCACTGGTCGAGGAGTTCGTGCCGCGGGTCAGGGCGCAGTTTTTCAGCGTGCCTGTGTTGACGCCGCAGAGTGCGCCGACGGCACGCACATCGCGCCAGTTCTCGTCGTCCTTCGCCAGCGCCGTGACGAATTTGGTCTCGGTCAGCTTGAGCTGGTCTGCCTTCGGCAGCGCACCGGCGGCGACGGTCTCGGTCTTGACGTTGACCTGAATGTCCGGGTCGCGCAGTGTGATGTAAGAAATTTTGCCATTGTTCTCGCCGATAAGGCCGACATAGTGGTCGGCCAGCTCTTTCTGCCCTTCTCTGCCGGTTTTTTGCAACGGACTTGCTGCTCAATTGCAGATTGAGGATGGGCACACGGGTCGTTTGGGTTGTAGCACCCGCTGTTTTGCTCGTAAGTTCGATTTTTTCGCCCAGCTCCGGGATCGTCGGCCAGGCGACAGGGTCATTGAGGGACGGCACCTTGGCCGCCGGGTACCGCTCACCCGACGCGCAGTAGACTGTAACGCCGCCGCCCGTCCAGTTCAGACCGGTGCTGTTGCTGGCCTGGGGGGTCAGCGTGTAGATGCCCTCTTTGGTGATGTCCCAGTCGGCAGACCAGCGCAGGTTGTACAGATGGCGGAAATATTTCAGGTCAGCCGTGACCGCCGTGCCGCCCTTGGCCAGCAGGGTGTTTTCCTCGTTCGTCGTTTCCTCTTTGCTGGCTGTGTAGGTATCGCTGTAGTTCTCCCGCGGCTCGGCGCGCATGGCAATGTAGATGTCCTTCGGGTCGTTCAGCAGGCGGGTGATGCTGTACAGGCTCGTGGCGGCAACCTCGTCGTTCTCACACGCACGCAGCAGCGCCGCGTCCGCCATGGCGTCCAGCGTCAGCACAAAGCTGCCCTTGTTGTAGCTTAGCGGGAAGTAGAGTTCTTTCTCGGTTTTCGTCTGTTGGCCCGCATCATTATACGTATAAATCGTGACAGGCATCTTGGTGATGACCTGCTTGTTATCATCCGCCGCACCCGCGGTGTCGCGCTTGATCGTGATGGTAAACAGCGGCTTCGTCTTGCCGGTATCCTTGGCATCGTAGGCCGTGGCCGTGTAGGAGGTGTCCAGATCACCGAGGCTGGAGTTGCCGCTCCAGCTCAGGGTCAACGTCTCGCCGTTCGTCAGGCGGGGATTCTTGACCTTCAGCTTCGTCTGCACCAGCTGCACAACGTTGACGCGGTCCTCGGCAGAGTAGTAGCCGACAAGGGTGTCATTGCGGCGGTGGTCATAGCTGCGGTCATAAATATTCGTAGCACCGTCCTGATTGAAGCGAAGCTTATCGGATTTGGTATCGTAAAAGACCGAGTAGACCTGCCCGCTCTGTACGTCGATCTCGACACAGATCGAGGCATTCAGCAGCGAGGCGTCGTAGATGTAATCGCCCAGCAGCCGCTCCACCAGCGCGTTATGGTTGCCCGCGGCAGCGCCCGTGCGGTCATAGTAGAGCGCGGCCACGTTCTGGTTCAGTTCGGTCTTGGTGCGGCTCACAAGGGTATTGCCGCCCGCGTCGGTCACGGTGACGTCGTTCTGGAAGTGGTCGCCCGTGCTGCCCTCCTCCATGACCTGCCGGCGGAACGCATCCAGCTCCCCCGCCGTCTCCATCCGGGTCAGGGAGATCTGCGCCGTCTGGAACAGCGTGCGGGCGTTGGCCTCGTTCTTTTCAAACCGGGCCAGCCGCGTGTAGGCGATCAGCCCGCCGCCGACCAGCGCCGCCAGAATGGCCGTGATAGCCAGAACGACCATCAGCTCCACCAGCGTAAAGCCTTTCTTTTTGTTTTTTCTATTTTTATTGTACTGCACCATAGATGCTCCCGTCGTTTCTCCGGTGAAAGGTTACAATTAGACACAATATCAGATTATATATATTGCCATTATACTCGGAATGTGACGTTTTCGCAACAAATTCCGCGAGATTTCAGCAAATTTACACCAAATATAGTGGGTCAGCGGCAAGCTGTGCACGATTTCGCCATAATTTCCGTTAGCTTTGAACAAAAAACAGAGTTTTTTTCGTGAAATTTCTTGCAAATACAGGCCCGGCACGCTATACTAAATAGCGTGTTATTATATGGTAGAGGATGTGTAACAATGCTGGCAGCACGACTGGGCGCATGGCTGCGCCATACCGGGGAACGCTGGGCCAAAGCTGCGTTTGCGGAAAAGCTCGCCGTACTGCTGGCGCTGGGCGCTGTCCTGTATACTATTGTGACCGGCGCGGCGGAGCTGCGCTATCAGGCCCGTGCGCGGGAGGCCCTGGCTCAGGTCAAGGCTGCGCGGCTGGCGGCCAGTGCCGTGTCTGCCCAGTGCTACTCCGCCGGGCAGACGTTCGCCGACCAGACAAGCGCGGACGGCTTTGCGGACGGCATCGCCGAGGAAATCCGCACGCTGGGCTCACTGCCCGGCACGGTGACGCTTTTGCAGATCGACCCGAACGGCTACACCGTGCAGCGGCTCCTGTATCAGGAGAACGGCATGTACGCCATCTATGATGCCGACGGCGGTTACCGCGTTTTCCGCGCGGAGGACCGACTGCAATACGGCGCGGGGGTGGGCCATGCTGCTGCTTGAGCTTCTGCTGGGACTCATTCGTTTTCTGCTGGGCGCGGCGCTGTTCAGCTTTATGAACGTCGTCGCGTGGCGGCTGCCGCGGGGCATGGACCCGCTGAAGGGCCGCAGCGTATGCCCGCAGTGTGGCCACACGCTGGGTGCGCCGGACTTAGTGCCTGTGTTCAGCTGGTTATTCTTGCGCGGGCGGTGCCGCCACTGTGGTGCGCACATTCCGGCGCGGTACCTGCTGGTGGAGCTTCTGGGCGGCGTGCTGGCGCTGGGCTGCACTTGGCGGTACGGCGCCGCCTACGCCCTGCCGGGCGGGCTGTTCGGCATGAGCTGGGCCGCGCTGCTGGCGCTGGCGGTCTGCGGGATCTTGCTGAGCGTTTCGCTCATTGATGCCGAGACGCAGACCATCCCGGACCGGCTGAATCTGGCGCTGGCGGTCTGCGGCGCGGTGAGCGTGCTGCCCTCCCCTGCCGACTGGCTGCCGCACGTCATCGGTGCGCTCTGCGTCAGTGTGCCGATGTTTCTGCTCTGCCTTGTCATCGACGGCGCGTTCGGCGGCGGCGACATCAAGCTGATGGCAGCCGCCGGGCTGTTCCTGGGCTGGCAGAATACGCTGCTGGCGATGTTTTTCGGCATTGTTTTTGGCGGTATGTACGGCATATACCTGCTGGCCGCCAAAAAGGCAGGGAAGAAGGACCACTTCGCCTTCGGCCCGTTTCTGTGTGCGGGCATCGTGATTGCAATGCTGTTTGGCGGGCCCGTTTTGGAATGGTACTGCGCGTTTTTGTGATACTCCTTGCCTCCCTCTGCGAGGGAGGTGGCCCCGCAGGGCCGGAGGGAGAGAACCTTGCCATAGCCCGAAATATTTCGGGTTGCCGCGAAGCTCTCTCCCCACCGCCTGCGGGCGGAGCCCCCTCGCAGAGGGGGCCAAGGGAATCAGCCTTTCATCTATTTCTTTCGGAGGAATCTCCCTCATGCCACGTTTTTCGTTATACTGCCACCAATGAGAAGGGCAAGACCGTCCGCGGACTGCTTGAGGCCCCCAGCGAGGAGGCTCTCTACGCCAAGCTGCGCAATGACGGCCTGTACATGACCGACGCGCAGGAGGCCCAGAAGGCCCACGCGACGTTTCGCCCGCTGAAAACCGCCGTGCTGGCGGATTTCTGCCGCAACCTGGGCACCCTGCTGACCGCCGGTGTGCCGCTGGTGCGTGCGTTCCGCATCATGGCGGACGAGCGCACCATCGACGTCCGCCAGAAGGCCCTGTACGAGGCCATCCTGAGCGAGCTGCGCAAGGGCGTGCCGCTGTCCGATGCGATGGAGTCCTGCGCACCCGCGTTCCCCACCCTGCTGCTGGCCATGATCCGCAGCGCCGAGGGCACCGGCAGCATCGACCACGCCTGCGCCCGCATGGCAACCTACTATGAGCGTGAGCACAAGATGAACCAGCAGGTCGGCAACAGCATGATGTACCCCATTATCCTGTCCGTGCTCATCGTCGGCGTTATTGCGATTTTGATGACCTTTGTTCTGCCGCAGTTCAAACCGATGTTTGACCAGATGGAGACCCTGCCGTTCCTGACCCAGCTGCTGTTTGACGTCAGCGACTTTGTCGGTGCCAACTGGCCGGTGCTGCTCGTCGCGGCGGCGCTCATCGTCTTTGGCGGCAAGCTCCTGCTGGCGCAGCCGAAGGTCCGCCGCCAGTGGGACCGCTTCATCCTGCACGCGCCGGTGGTCGGCGTGCTGAACCGCAAGATCTGCACGGCGCGCTTTGCCAGCACGCTGTCCAACCTGTACGGCAGCGGCGTGCCCATCATCACGACCCTGGCCGCGGCACGTGATGCCATCGGCAACCGCTGGATCGAGAGCCAGTTCGGTGACGCGCTGGACAGCATCCGCGCAGGCCACAGCCTGTCAGAGGCGATTGCGGGCATCGACGGTTTTGAAGTGAAGCTCTCCTCCTCCGTCGCTGTCGGCGAGGAGACCGGCAAGCTGGACAGCCTGCTGGCGACCATCAGCGAGACACTCGACTATGAGGCCGAGATGGCGACCAAGCGCCTTGTCACGCTGCTGGAGCCCGTTATGATCGTTGTTATGGGTCTCGTGGTCGGCGGCATCGTGGCCGCGGTCATCGTGCCCATCTACCAGTCCTACGGCACCATCGGCGCGTCGAGCGGCGCGATCTAAATTCTATTCCGGGAGGCCCACCATGGCACTTCTTACCTCTTTATATCTGTGCAGCCGCACGGTGTATGCCGCCGTCGGCACGCCCACGGGCAGCGGGGCGCGCGTTGTCGCCGCCGCCCAGACCGAGCTGCCCGAGGGCTGCCTGATCAACGGCGTCATCACAAACGAGGCGGACCTGACCGCCGCGCTCAAAGAGTTTTTCACCGCCAACAAGCTGCCGATGAACCGCGTGGCGCTGATTGCAGGCGGCAGCCAGTTCATGCACCGCATCCTGACGCTGCCCGCCATGAGCGAAAAAAAGCGGATGGCCGTGCTCTCCCATGAGCTTGCCAGCGGCGGCGCCGAGGTCAGGGCTCCGCTGGACGACTACATGCTGCTCTCCCGCGATGCCAAGACCCGCGTGGATACCGTGCTGGCCACCCGCGTGGAGCAGAGCGTCATTGCCGGGTACGACGCGCTGGCCAAGGCCGTCGGCTTCAAGCTGTACAGCATCGACTTAGGGCTGGCCGCGCCGATCAAGGCCGTGCGCACGATCCCCGATTTGCAGCAGAAAACCTTCGTGCTGCTGCAATTTGACGATGACACGATCTCTGCCTGCCTGTTTGTGCAGGGGCAGTACACCTACTCGACCCGCAGCCGCCTGTTCAACCCGCGTGGCTCGGCGGAGTCCGGCACCGAGATCGCGCAGAAGCTCTCGGGCCTGATCCAGTTCCACACGACCAGCAAGAGCGAGCACCGCATTGAGACGGTCTGCTTTGCCGGCTCCACGGCGGACGACCTTGCGGTCTGCCGCCCGGGCTGTGAGGCGCTGGGCCTGCAGGTGGACCGCTTCCCGGATTCACCCACCGTCAGGCTGCCGTCCGGCACCGCGCTGGCCGATGTGCTTTACGCGGCGGGCAACCTGATCGCACGCTGATTTTTACCTGCAAATACTTGCCCCGGGGGCTTATCATTATGGCTATGAAACAGAACAACTTTTATCTGCGCTGGCAGAAGGCCGCCGGTGCGGCCAAGTCGGAGTCCCGCAGCCAGGGCCTGCGGACGCTGGTGCCCGGCCTTGCTGTCGTGGCTGTCTCCATGCTGGGCTGGGGTGTGCTGACACTGCACACCTCAATGCTGAAAAGCCAGCGGGAGGACATCCTGAACTGGTGCAGCGACAATACCGAGCCATACCGCGCCGCAACGCAGGATTCCGAGTCTGCGGCGCAGTTCCGCTCGCTGACCGACTATTCCGACGGGATGACTGCGCTGCTGAACAGCTACCCCGACGTGACCAGCAGTCTGCTGCACCGCGTCGAGGCTGCCGGCGGGTCCGGCATCACGATCCAGTTCACCGACTACAACGCATCGACGGGCGAGCTGCTCTTTAACGCGAACTCCTCCCAGGTCATCGACATTCCGGCCTACATCCGTTCCCTGCAGAACTGCGGGGTGTTTTCCACCGTCAGCTACACCGGCTACAAAGCCGATGACGACGGCTATTCCATCGATCTGCGCTGTGTGCTGGCAGCGCCGCAGCAGTAAAGGAGGGCGCTATGGAAATTGCACCAATGACAAGGCGCGATAAAATTCTGCTGTACGTCGTTCTGATGCTGGCGTTCGTTGTGCTTTTTGTCCGGTTCCTGCTGATTCCGGGCATTGAGAACCACCAGCAGGCCGACGCCGATCTGCGCGAGGCGCAGGACGCCCAGACCTCCATGCAGGATGCGATCATGCTGGCCGGGACCTACGCCGCCGAGAAAAACAACAACTGGGGCGAACTGCAGACCGCCAACGCCAGCTACTACAGCCTGCTGAGCAGTGACGAGCTGGACACGCTGGTGACAAGCCTGGAGCTGAACCACAATTTACAGCCCGACTCGCTGACCATCGGCGAGCCCGTGACCCAGAGCCTTACCTATTATACCGCCAGTGAGAACGCCGGACAGAGCGCTGCCCCCAGCGCAGCCGCGTCCGCCTTTGCCGGTGACGACGACAGCATCACCGCCGATACCGCCGGCACGACGGCCCAGGGCAACGCCATTTTGCAGCAGATCTTAGCCTCCGACCTCATCCCGGACTATGACCAGCCGGGCTATTACCGCAGCGTGGCGATCAGCTTCTGCTGCACGGGCGAGGACAGTGATTTTCTTTCGATGCTGGACGACATGGCCGCGAACTACCCGTCCGTACAGCTTGTATCCTTCTTCATCGATACCCGCAGCTTCGCCGACACCGACGGCAGCGCCGTGACGGCCACGGCGTTCAATGTATCCCTGAACGTGATCCTCTGTGACAAAGGAGGCGTACAGCCGTGAAAAACATCCGCCTCGGCGACGTTCTGATCGAGTTCGGCTATATCACGCCCGACCAGCTGAACACCGCCCTTGCCTACCAGAAAGAGCACCGCGACCTGCGCGTCGGCCAGGCTTTGCAGGAGCTTGGCTACGTCAATGAGCGTCAAGTCCTGGAGGCACTGGCCCAGCGCCTCCAGCTTAAAATGATCGACATCGAGCACACCAACGTCGATGTGACCGCCGTTGAGAAGGTCCCGCAGGAGCTTGCGCAGAAGTACGATATGCTGCCGATTGCGCAGAGTCCGCGCGCGCTGACGATTGCCGCCAACGACCCGCTGAACTACTACGCCCTTGAGGACATCCGCCAGCTGACCGGCCTCGAACCGGAGATCGTGCTGGCCGAGCTGGAGCCGCTGCGCCGCGCCATCCGCTACTATTACGCCGAGGTCAGCGCCCGCAAGGCGGCCCGCACCGCCAACGACAGTGACATGGCCGCCGCCCAGACCGAGGATCTGGCCATCGACATGACTGCCGAGGGCGGCGACCTCGACGCGCCCATCATCCGTCTGCTGAACAGCCTTGTGCAGCGTGCCGTCACGACGGCGGCGTCGGATATTCACATCGAGCCGTTCGAGGGCGAGACGAAGGTCCGTATGCGCATCGACGGCGTCATTATCGACTATGTGACGCTGCAGCGTGCTTTGCACCAGCCGCTGATCGCGCGTATCAAAATCATGTCGAACCTTGACATTGCCGAGCACCGCATCCCGCAGGACGGCCACTTCCGCGCACGCCTCGAGACCGGCCCCGACGTCAACGTCCGTGTTTCGATCCTGCCGACGGTCTTTGGCGAGAAGGCCGTTCTGCGTATTCTGTCCAGCAACACCTACATCAAAAATGCCAGCCATTTCGGCATGAACGACGAGACCTACAAGCGCTTTCTGCCGCTGCTGAACCGCCCGAACGGCATCGTCTACCTGACCGGACCGACAGGCTCCGGCAAAACGACGACGCTGTACATGGTCCTGCAGACGATTGCCGAGCGGCAGGTCAACGTCTCGACGATCGAGGACCCCGTGGAGCGCAACCTAGCCCGCATCAACCAGACGCAGGTCAACAACATTGCCGGCCTGACGTTTGAGAGCGGTCTGCGCGCCCTGCTGCGCCAGGACCCCGACGTCATCATGGTCGGCGAGACGCGCGACGCCGAGACAGCGTCCATCTCGGTGCGTGCGGCCATCACGGGCCACATGGTTTTCTCAACGCTGCACACAAACGACGCACTGTCGTCCATTGTCCGTTTGGAGGATATGGGTGTCGAGCGGTACATGGTCGCAAACTCCGTCGCGGGCCTCGTGGCTCAGCGTCTGATGCGCCGCGTCTGCCCGCACTGCGCCAAGCAGATGCCGGTCACGGCGGAGGAGCGCACCTATTTAGGGCCTGACATCCCGTTTGTGCGCCGCGGCACGGGCTGTACCCAGTGCAACGGCACGGGCTACCGCGGGCGTATCGCCATCCACGAGCTGGTCATCATCAACCGTGAGCTGCGCGAACTGATTTCTGCCGGGGCAACGCAGGCGCAGCTGACCGAGGCCGCCCGCCGCAGCCAGGGCATGACGAGCCTGCGCGAGGCCGCCCTGCAGCTCGTCCGCGAGGGCGAAACCACCCCCGGAGGAGCTGCTGAAGATCACGTTCTATGAGGAGTAAACAGGAAAGCAGCAGCTGACCGCAGGGTTC
>ENA-OQDL01001492-OQDL01001492.1-human-gut-metagenome-genome-assembly--contig:-NODE-1492-length-11467-cov-3.099383_pt1 | contig 11467 bp, 17 predicted proteins | sample MGYA00242782_ERZ504609 | MGnify/ENA primary metagenome ERZ504609 (study PRJEB26092, sample SAMD00036320) | human gut metagenome | host: Homo sapiens | study: EMG produced TPA metagenomics assembly of... | reverse complement strand
AACCGGAGGTATATAGGGTTATAAATGCAATTTTAGAGACAGAACAGTCGGATATTACTGTTGCACAGGCATATCTTCAAATTGTGTTGGCACGCTGCATAGGAAAATTAAATTTGGTAGAAAAGAGTAATGTGGGGAGCAACGATCTTATTTACCAGACAGTTTCCTATATATCAGCAAATTTCAAGAAGAAGTTTTCGTTGGAAGAGATGGCAAAAGATCTGGGGGTGAGCAAATATGTTTTATCCAGACTCTTTTCCAAAACATTCCATAGAAACTTTAATCAATATCTTAACGATGCAAGGCTGAACTATGCATGCCAGCGTTTGGAAAATACGAGTGATTCTATTACAAACATTTGTCTGGATAGTGGATTTGAAAGTCAGAGAACATTTAACCGAGTATTTAAAGAAAGATATAAAATATCACCGAGCGACTACCGGAGTACATGTCTGAAAGATATGACTGTAACAAGCTTAGCAAGTTAACAATTACATAAAAGAGAAATAGGTTGCTTTTTTTATCGTCAAAAGATATGATGTTAAAAGTAGCATTTACAATTTTGTAATATAAATGCATAAGTACAAAATACAAGGAGAAATCCATGAGAAAACTAGCATTAGATGATGATATTTTATTAGAAATTGAGAAACCTGCCCGTTACATCGGCGGAGAGGTGAATGCGGTGATGAAGAACGTGGAAGACATCGATGTGCGCTTTGCGATGTGTTTCCCGGATGTCTATGAGATCGGTATGTCTCATTTGGGGATTCAGATTCTTTATGATATGTTCAACCGCAGAGAGGATGTGTGGTGTGAGAGAGTTTACTCTCCATGGCATGATCTGGATAAAGTGATGAGAGAACAGAAGATTCCGCTTTTTTGCACTGGAGTCCCAGGATCCGATCAAGGATTTTTGATTTCCTCGGAATCACAATTCAGTTTGAGATGTGTTATACGAACATTCTGCAGATCCTTGATCTGAGTCAGATACCACTGTATGCAAAGGACAGAACTTTAGACGATCCATTTGTGATTGGTGGTGGTCCGTGCACATACAATCCGGAGCCGATCGCAGAGTTCTTTGATCTTTTTTATATCGGAGAAGGAGAAACAGCTTATGATGAGCTGCTTGACGCTTATAAGGAATGGAAAGGTTCAGGAAAGAGCCGCCGGGAGTTCTTAGAACGTGCAGCGCAGATCGAGGGTCTGTATGTTCCGATTTTTTATGATGCAGAATATAATGAAGACGGCACTTTGAAATCATTTACACCGAATAATGAATATGCACCGGCTGTAGTTAAGAAGCAGATCGTTATGGATGTAACAGATGCGCCGTATCCGATGAAACCGGTTGTTCCTTTTATCAAAGTAACGCAGGACAGAGTTGTTCTTGAGATCCAGAGAGGATGTATCCGTGGTTGTCGTTTCTGCCAGGCAGGAATGCTTTACCGTCCGGTCAGAGAAAGAAATGTCGAGCGATTGAAACAGTATGCGCATGATATGTTGCAGAATACAGGTCATGAGGAGATTTCTCTTAGTTCATTAAGTTCCAGTGATTATTCTGAATTGAAAGAACTGGTAACATATCTGATCGATGAGTTTAAGAATAAGGGAATTAATATTTCTCTTCCGTCTCTTCGAATCGATGCTTTCTCTCTTGATGTAATGAGTAAGGTTCAGGATATCCGCAAGAGCAGTCTGACATTTGCACCGGAGGCCGGATCACAGAGAATGCGTGACGTGATCAATAAAGGTCTGACAGAAGAAGTGATCTTAAACGGAGCAGGCGAGGCTTTCGAAGGTGGCTGGACGAAGGTAAAACTTTACTTTATGCTTGGACTTCCGACTGAGACTGAGGAAGATATGAAGGAAATCGCGCATCTAGCAGAAAAGGTTGCCCGCAGATATTATGAGATTCCAAAAGATCAGAGACATGGAAAATGTCAGATCACGGCAAGTTCTTCTTTCTTTGTACCGAAGCCGTTCACACCGTTCCAGTGGGCTCCGATGTGCAAGGCGGAAGAATATATGAGACGTGCACATCTAGTGAATGATGAATTTAAAGAACAGTTAAACCGTAAGAGTCTGAAATATAACTGGCATGATGCGGAAGTTACAGTTCTGGAAGGCATCATGGCCAGAGGTGACCGTAAGATCAGTAGAGCGATTGAAGAGGCATATCGTCTTGGATGTCTGTTTGATTCTTGGACAGAGAGCTTCCATAATGAACTTTGGATGCAGGCATTTGAGAATACAGGTGTTGATATTGATTTCTACAACCTGCGTGAGCGTGGGGAAGATGAATTATTCCCGTGGGATTTTATAGATATAGGTGTGACGAGAAAGTTCCTGCGTAGAGAGTGGGAACGTGCAATGGAAGAAAAGGTTACTCCGAACTGCCGTATGCAGTGTTCCGGATGTGGCGCAGCGAAATTTGGAGGAGGTGTCTGTTATGAAGGCAAGAATTAAATTTAGGAAATATGGTTCTCTCCGATTCATCGGACATCTTGATGTGATGCGTTTCTTCCAGAAAGTGATGCGTCGCGCGGATATTCCGATTGCATTTTCAGGAGGATATAGTCCGCATATGATTATGTCATTTGCTAACCCGCTTGGAATCGGACTGACAAGTGACGGAGAATATTTTGATATTGAATTGACGGAAGCTGTCAACAGTGCAGATGCTGTGAGAAGGATGAATGAAGCATGTCAGATTGAAGGAATCGAGATCGTAAGCATCCGTAGAATTGCTGAGGAGAAGAAGATGACCGGAATGACAATCCTTGCAGGAGCAGATTATCTGACATCTGTGAGAAAGGGAGCATTTCCGGAGGGTTGGAAAGAACGATTTTCAGAATTTATGGAACAGCCGGAGATCCGAATCGTAAAGCAGACAAAACGAAGCGAGAAGGAAGTTGACATTAAACCATTGATCTATGCATGGGAACTGCGAGGCGATTCTGTTTACCTGAAAGTGGCAGCAGGAAGTGTAGAGAATCTGAAACCAGATCTTGTGATGGAAGCATTTTGTCAGTTCCTTGGAATTGAACCGGACAGCGTGAAATTCCAGCATCACAGACTGGAAATGTATACAGATCGCAGTGAAGATGGATCCCTGATTCCATTAGAGGCAATGGGTGTTGATATGACAGGCGATGAGGAATGAGAAGAAACAGATGAAACGAAAAGTTTTGATAGAGAAAAAAGAAAATCATGTGTGGACCTTTTTTCTGGAAGAGGATCAGATTGCTGAGATTCACTGTACAAAGTCCGACGAACAGGAAAAGGTGCATCAGATTGGCGATATATATGTCGCCAAAGTGCAGAATATTGTACAGAATATAGGAGCCGCTTTTCTTGAGATTGAGCCGGGCGTTAATTGTTATTTTGATTTAAGAGATGCACAGAATGCATTTTTTACGCATAAGATTGGGAAGAAGCCACTTTGCATCGGTGATGAACTGGTAGTTCAGATCAGCAGGGAAGCTGTAAAGACAAAGGTGCCGACTGTGACCGGAAATCTCAGCCTGACAGGCAGATATGCTGTTTTGACGCATGGGAACACAAGAATCGGTGTGTCTTCCAAAATTGCGAAAAAGGACAGAGAAGCCTATAAGGAGCGCCTTCAGGAATATCAGAATGATCAGTATGGTCTTATTATCAGAACAAATGCGAAAGATGCTGCATTCGAGGATGTTCTTACAGAGATTGAACAGCTGAAAGCGGAATATGAACATCTTTTAAAATATGCTGCTTCCAGAGTGTGTTTCTCATGCCTGAAATCTGCTCCGCCGTCCTATATTACAGATCTGAAAAATGTCTATATGGATGGCATGGAAGAAATTCTTGTGAATGATAAAGAAATCTATGAAAAGATTTGTAGTTATTTCAAGAAAGAAATGCCGGAGAATCTGGAACTGGTCCATTTCCATGATGACAGTGGTTATCCACTTGGAAAGATTTATAGTACAGAAACAGCGGTTGAACATGCCTTGTCAGAAAGAGTCTGGCTGAAACATGGAGGATATCTGGTGATCCAGGTGACAGAGGCACTTACCGTGATAGACGTAAATTCCGGGAAAAACGTCCGTAAAATGGGTGATGATGAGTCTACATTGAAGATGAATCTGGAAGCAGCGAAGGAAACAGCCAGACAGATACGTCTTCGAAATCTGTCTGGAATATTCTGATCGATTTTATAAATCAGGATGAGGAGAAGAACGAGGAAGTTTTATTAAAATGAATTCCGATATTTTGCTCTCAAAAGGATCCGATCCAAAGCAACATTAGTTGATATTACAGCACTTGGACTTGCTGAGGTGACGAGAAAGAAAGTGCGTAAGCCGCTGCATGAAGCAGTAAGAGAGATGGAATAGCAGATGCATTTGCAGGCAGAGACAACAGAGGAGATGCTAATATAATGAGTAAGAAAGAACTAAAAACAAATGCAATGAGAATCTTGGACAGGAACAAGATCCCATATGAATATGAAACCTATGAGTGTGATGAATTTGTCGATGGAATCACAACAGCAGATAAAATCGGTCTTCCGCATGAACAGGTATATAAGACGCTTGTGACGGTTGGAAAAACAGGCGGACATTATGTGTTTGTTATTCCGATCGCGGCGGAACTTGATCTGAAAAAGGCTGCGAAGTCAGTTGGGGAAAAAATCAGTAGAAATGCTCCATGTGAAGGATATTACTGCGGTGACCGGTTATGTGCGTGGCGGCTGTACGGCAATCGGAATGAAAAAACAATTCCCGACAGTGATCGATTCCAGTGCACAGCATCAGGAATACATTTATGTAAGCGGTGGAAAAATTGGAATGCAGATCAAATTGAAACCGGATGATCTGAAAAAAAGCTGCACGGGCGGAATATGGAGAGATCACGTTTTGATTGATGATTATTAATGTTTATAAGAATTTCCTATAAGTTTTCTTATTTAAAAGTTTACAAGAACTGCGGAACACTGTATAATAATGAACCGATAATGCAGAATGCAGTATTGTTACTGTTCACGGGAAACTCGAAAACAGCAACGCAGAATTACATTGGAGGAATAGCGAGAATGAAGAAAGTAGTAAAGTTCGGCGGAAGTTCTCTTGCGAGCGCAGAACAGTTTAAAAAAGTTGGAAATATTATCCGTGCAGAAGAATCCAGAAGATATGTTGTACCGTCTGCTCCGGGAAAGCGTTTTTCAGCTGATACAAAGGTAACAGATATGCTCTATGGCTGCTATGCAGCTGCTGAGAACGGTGAAGATTTCACAGAGAAGCTTGCAGCAATTAAAGATAGATATCAGGAAATTATTAATGGACTCGGTTTGAAGTTCTCCCTGGATGAGGATTTTGAAGTGATCCGCAAGAACTTTGCAGAAAAAGCTGGAAGCAACTATGCAGCATCCAGAGGAGAATTCCTGAATGGTAAGATTATGGCTGCATATCTTGGATTTGAATTTATTGATGCAGCAGAGGTTGTTCGTTTTGACGAGAATGGAGATTTCCAGTCCGAGATCACAAATGAAATTATGTCTGCACGACTTGAAAAGGCTAAGAATGCTGTTATCCCGGGATTCTACGGAGCAACAGAGGAAGGACGTGTAGTTACATTTTCAAGAGGTGGTTCTGATATCACAGGTTCTCTTGTAGCTCGTGCAGTCAATGCAGATCTTTATGAGAACTGGACTGATGTATCAGGATTCCTGATTGCAGATCCAAGAATCGTAAAAGGATCAAAATCAATTGAGACAATTACATATAAAGAGCTTCGTGAGCTTTCTTACATGGGCGCAAGTGTCCTTCATGAAGATGCAATCTTCCCGGTAAGAAGAGCAGGAATCCCGATCAATATCCGTAATACAAATGCTCCGGAGGACAAAGGAACACTTATCGTAGAAGCAACATGCTGTCAGCCGAAGTACACAATTACAGGAATCGCCGGAACAGATGGATTCGCTGCGATCACAATTGAAAAAGCGATGATGAACTCAGAAGTTGGTTTCTGTCGTAAAGTACTTCAGGTATTTGAAGATAATGGTGTTTCTATCGAGCATATGCCATCTGGAATTGATACAATGACAATTTTTGTCCACAAGGATGCGTTTGAAGAAAAAGAACAGCAGATTCTTGCAGGTATTCACAAAGCTGTAGATCCAGATCACATTGAACTTGAGTCCGATCTTGCACTGATCGCAATTGTGGGTCGTGGAATGAAGTCTACAAGAGGTACGGCAGGAAGAATCTTCTCTGCACTTGCTCACGCACACATTAATGTCAAGATGATCGACCAGGGATCCAGTGAGCTTAATATCATCGTTGGTGTACGTCATGATGATTTTAAAAATGCGATCAAGGCATTGTATGAATGAATTTTCGTACTGACACAGATTTAAAACCAAGAAAGGCTGAAAAGAGATGAATACTTGATTTTTTCTTGAAAACCGAAGAGCGAGGTCGCTTTATTATGATTACAACACATTACGTCAGGTTTTGGGAAACAATGGAATTTCATGAAATATGCATCCATTCCAATGCTGAATAAGGCAGGGGAATATGTCGGAACAATGACAGAAGGAGATATCCTTTGGGGAATCAAGAAGTATACGAATCTGAACCTGAAAGAGGCAGAGACAATTTTCATCCAGGATTTTCCAAGAAAAGCAGATTATGAGGCTGTATCGGCAGATGCTGATATGGAGGATCTTCTTCAGAAAGCAATGAATCAGAATTTTGTTCCGGTTGTGGATGACCAGAAGAAATTCATTGGAATCATAACAAGAAAAAGTATTATTGAATACTGTTATGAAAAAATCAAAAAAATTAGATGAACCCTATTGACAAATCTAAAATTTGCAAGTTAATATATATGAGTATGCCGCACAACGAGGTATTTAAGTTCTGATTTCAGACACCATAGTTGGCGAGTAATGATAATAGGAGGTGCCATATGTACGCAATTATAGCAACAGGTGGTAAACAGTACAAAGTAGCTGAAGGCGATATCATTAGAGTAGAGAAACTTGGGGTAGAAGCTGGTGAGACTTATACATTTGACCAGGTACTTGCAGTTAACAACGACAAGATGGTTGTTGGTAACCCGACAGTTGAAGGTGCAACAGTTACAGCTTCTGTAATCGGTGACGGTAAAGCTAAGAAAGTTATCGTTTACAAGTATAAGAGAAAATCTGGATACCATAAGAAAAACGGTCACAGACAGCAGTACACAGAAGTAAAGATCGAAAAGATCAACGCTTAATCTGTTTCTGATGATTAAGGTAACCATTTATAAGACCGAACGGCAGGAATATGCTGGGTTTGATATGGAGGGTCATGCGGGATATGCAGAGGCCGGTGAAGACATTGTCTGTGCCGGAGTATCCGCTCTCGTGATCAATGCGCTGAATTCGATTGAGCGTTTTACAGATGATGAGACAAGCTGCGTTTCGGATGAAGATACCGGAAGTATTGAGTTCCGTTTTGACGGAATACCATCACATGATGCCACATTATTGCTGGATTCCATGATTCTTGGTCTGGAAGAGATAGAAGACAGCAATGACTACGAGAAATATATCGACATAATTTTCAAGGAGGTGTAATTACCATGATGAAAATGAATCTTCAGTTTTTCGCTCATAAAAAAGGAGTTGGTTCTACAAAGAACGGTCGTGACTCCGAGGCAAAGAGACTGGGCGCTAAAAGAGCAGACGGACAGTTTGTAAAAGCTGGTAACATTCTTTACAGACAGCGTGGAACAAAGATCCATCCAGGACTTAACGTAGGACGCGGTGGAGATGACACTCTGTTTGCACTTGTAGACGGTGTAGTAAGATTTGAAAGAAAAGGAAGAGATAAGAAACAGGTTTCTATCTATCCAGTAGCTGAGTAATCAGTTTTGGCTGGAAAGTTCCGACGGAATCTTTTCACTCGCATACATGGCAAAAGGAAGCCTCAGACGTTTTTTAAGGTCTGAGGCTTTTTCTTTCAAAGAAATCTTTTATTGTCAGATGATGAAGAAATTTACGCATATATGATGTGAATAAAGATACAGAAACAGTTGTTGTTTGTGGTATAGTATAGACAACAATATAACCGATTCCGGTTGTCAGCAGGACGCCGGATACAAATTAAGAGGAGAAAAATATGTTTGCAGACAGAGCTAAGATATTGATCCGTTCCGGTAAAGGCGGAGACGGTCACTGCAGCTTCCGCAGAGAACTGTATGTACCAAACGGCGGACCGGACGGTGGAGACGGTGGACACGGCGGAGACCTGATCTTCGAAGTAGATGAAGGGCTGAATACTCTTGTTGACTACAGACATAAGAGAAAATTTGCTGCCGAAGATGGGGAACAGGGCGGAAAGCGCCGCTGTCATGGTAAGGACGGAAAAGACCTTGTTCTTCGTGTACCGGAAGGAACAGTGATTAAAGAATCTGTTTCAGGAAAAGTCATTGCTGATATGTCCGGAGAGAACAGACGTCAGGTTGTCTTAAAAGGTGGACGAGGCGGACTTGGAAATCAGCATTTTGCTACTTCCACCATGCAGGTTCCGAAGTATGCACAGCCGGGACAGCCGGCAAGAGAGCTGGAAGTGAATCTGGAATTGAAGGTGATCGCAGATGTAGGTCTGAATCGGTTTCCCGAACGTTGGGTAAATCTACATTGCTTTCCCGTGTTACAAATGCGGAACCGAAAATTGCAAACTATCATTTCACAACATTGAATCCGAATCTCGGTGTTGTTGATCTGGATGGAGCAAAGGGATTCGTTATGGCTGATATCCCGGGACTAATCGAGGGCGCATCCGAAGGTGTTGGTCTTGGACATGAGTTCCTTCGCCATATCGAGAGAACAAAGTTAATGATCCATGTTGTAGATGCAGCAGGAACAGAAGGAAGAGATCCGGTTGATGATATTCATAAGATCAATGCGGAACTTGAAGCTTATAATCCGGAGATTGCAGAACGTCCACAGGTAATTGCGGCGAATAAGACAGACCTCATCTTTGATCCGGAAGATGACCCGGTTCAGCGTTTGAAAGATGAGTTTGAGCCAAAGGGAATCAAAGTATTTCCTATCTCTGGAGCTACAGGAAAAGGGATTTCTGATCTTCTCTACTATGTAAGTAACGAGCTTCAGAAGCTGGATCAGAAACCGGTAGTATTCGAGCAGGAATACTTCCCGGATGATGAACTGATCTATGAAGATCTTCCTTATACGGTAGAACAGGCAGATGGAATGTATGTAGTTGAAGGTCCGAAGATTGAGAAAATGCTTGGATATACGAATCTTGATTCAGAGAAGGGATTTGCATTCTTCCAAAAGTTCTTAAAAGATTCTGGTATTTTGGCAGATCTTGAAAAAGCAGGTATCCAGGAAGGTGATACAGTTAGAATGTATGGACTTCAGTTTGACTATTATAAATAAGGAGAATATTATGACTACAAAACAAAGAGCCTATTTAAAAGGACTTGCAATGACAATGGATCCGATTTTCCAGGTTGGAAAAGCAAGCATGAATCCGGGACTTACGGAGGCAATTGCCGAGGCACTGGAAGCACGTGAGCTGATCAAGATCAGTGTCCTGAAGAACTGCATGGATGATCCGAGAGAAATCGCAGAGACACTTGCAGAGAGAACACAGTCTCAGGTTGTTCAGGTGATCGGAAAGAAAATCGTTCTTTACAAAGAAGGAAAAGACGATAAAAAGAAAATTCAGCTTCCAAAATAATTATTATTCAGCTTCTGAGTTTATGATTCGGAAGCTGAATTTGAATATAAGAAACTCGCAAAGCGTGTTTCTTACAGTAGAAAAGGAACAGGTACAGACAATGAAGATTGGTATTATGGGCGGAACCTTTGAACCAATTCATATAGGACATCTTCTTCTTGGTGAGTTTGCTTATGAAGATTTTGGGCTTGATGAGATCTGGTTTTTACCGAATGGAAATCCTCCACACAAAGAGACACTCGATACAGAAGAAGCAATGCATCACAGGATCGAGATGGTTCGTCTTGCAATAAAAAGTAATCCGAATTTCTCATTGAATCTTTCAGAAGCGGATACGAAGAAGCATTCTTATACGTATCAGACAATGAGGCATTTTAACGAGATCTACCCAAACGATGAATTTTATTTTATTCTCGGAGCGGATTCTCTGTTTGCTTTTGAAGAGTGGAAAGATTTCAGAAAAATTTTTACGACCTGTACGATTCTTGCAGCAATGCGTGACGACAAAGATGCTTCAGCAATGAAGGGACAGATACGATATCTCACGGAAGCATACGGAGCGCATATAGAACTGCTTCGCGCACCGTTGGTAGAGATTTCCTCCACTACAATAAGAGAAAGGGCAGCAAAGGGGCTCAGCGTGCGTTATATGGTGCCTGATGTTGTCGCGGATTACATCAAAGAAAAGAAACTATATATTTAAAGCATATTTTATCTGCACCTGCCAAAACGGCGGTGAACAGTAACCAGAGAGGAGACAGAATACGATTATGAAGGAAGCTTTCGTTGACATTAGAAAACAACTGGAAAAAAAGCTGAAAAAAGATCGTTTTGAACATACAATCGGAGTTATGTATACAGCAGCATCTCTTGCAATGCGTTATCATGAAGATATCGATGATGCTATGATGGCAGGACTCCTGCATGATTGTGGAAAGTATGGTTCTGTGCAGGAACAGGTTGAGAGATGTCAAAAACACGGTATTCTGCTTACACAATCAGAACTTGAGATGCCTGCATTGGTTCATGCGAAACTGGGAGCATATTTCGCAGAGAAAGAGTATGGTGTGATCGATAAAGGCGTTTTAAGCGCAATTACATGGCATACAACAGGACGACCGAAGATGACAATGCTTGAGAAGATTATTTATATTGCTGATTATATCGAACCGAACAGAAAGATAATTCCTGGTCTTCAAAAGATCCGTGAAACTGTGTTTGTCGATATTGACCACGCAATCTGTCTTTGTGCAGGGAATACGGTTAATTATCTGCGTAAGAATGGTAAGCCGGTAGATCCGATGAGCATTGAAACTTATCAATATTATAGCGATAAAGGAGAATAATGATGAATCAGTCAAAAGAAATGGCAAAGCTGGCATATACAGCCCTCAGTGATAAAAAAGGAGAAGATATCCAGATCATCGATATCTCAGGCGTGTCTGTACTTGCAGATATTTCCTGATTGTAAATGGTAACAGTGACAGTCAGGTGAATGCTCTTGTGGACAATGTGGAGGAAGAAACTGCATAAAGCAGGATATTCTCTGGTACAGAGAGAAGGAAATGCATCCGGAAGATGGGTGTTGCTTGATTTTGGTGATATTATTGTACATGTATTTGACAGAGAGAACAGAACAGTTCTACAATTTGGAGAGAATCTGGAAAGATGGACATCATGTGTCTGTTGAAGATCTTGAAGCATAAATTGTACAGAAGTAACTAGCA
>ENA-OQDL01001488-OQDL01001488.1-human-gut-metagenome-genome-assembly--contig:-NODE-1488-length-11490-cov-2.862712_pt1 | contig 11490 bp, 9 predicted proteins | sample MGYA00242782_ERZ504609 | MGnify/ENA primary metagenome ERZ504609 (study PRJEB26092, sample SAMD00036320) | human gut metagenome | host: Homo sapiens | study: EMG produced TPA metagenomics assembly of... | reverse complement strand
TCTCCCATCCGGTAAACCTGAAAGGCAACAACGATATCCTGAACCTGACCTGTCCCGAAGTGATCCGGCAGATTCATCGGTCGTATATCGAAGCAGGAGCCGATATTATCGAAACCAATACTTTCAACTCGAACGCCATCTCACAAGCCGAATATCGGGGAGAAAAGCTCGTATACCGCTTAAACTACGCGGGGGCGAAATTAGCTGTAACGGAAGCCCGTGCAGCTTCACACCAGGTATATGTAGCCGGCAGTATGGGACCGACTTCCAAGACATTATCACTATCACCGGATGTCAACCGGCCGGAATTCCGTCCAGTGGACTTCGATACCCTGGTCTCGACTTATGCAGAGCAGGTAAGCGGATTAATCGACGGCGGAGTAGATCTCTTGTTAGTGGAAACCGTTTTCGACGGTCTGAATGCAAAAGCAGCCCTTTATGCCATTACCCAGGTACAGGAAGAAAAAAGGACTTCACTCCCTGTCATGTTATCGGCCACCATCAACGACAGAAGTGGGCGGACGCTCACCGGACAGAGCCTGGAAGCACTTTACACCACCGTATCCCATTACCCGCTGTTCAGTTTCGGATTGAATTGTTCGTTCGGGGCCACCGACTTATTGCCGTTTATCGAACGCTTATCCAAGACGCTGCCTTGTCCGTTGAGTATTTATCCTAATGCAGGTCTTCCCAACGAAATGGGAGAATATGATGAAAGCCCGGAGCTAACGGCTTCCTGCCTGAAACAGATGGCCACAGCAGGTTTACTCAATATCGCGGGAGGGTGTTGCGGTACTACTCCGGAGCACATCCGGGCCATACGTGAAGCCCTTCAAGCCATTTCTCCCCGACAGATTCCGGTTATCCCGGCCCAGCTTGTGGTAAGTGGTCTGGACAAGGTCGTAGTCGATAAAGCCCAAAATAACTTCATCAATGTCGGTGAACGGACCAATGTTGCCGGTTCCGCTAAATTTGCCAAACTCATCCACGCCAAAGCTTATGAAGAAGCTGCCAGATTGTTAAAACAGCAGGTGGCGGTGATTGGTTCTAAAAGTAAATTACTGCCTTCTATTACGATAGAAGATAATATATTTCTTTTTTCAGACAGAAAACTGTTTCTGGATCAGAAAGAGTATAGAGAACGTTTCCAGAAGTTAAGGACGGAACTGAATATTTCGGATGATATGTCTCATAAAGTCAGAAATTTATCTGCCAAGGAAAAGGTTATTATAGAATTACTTAAAGCCTATGAGGAAAGAAAGAAAATTGTGATTCTGGATGAGATTACCAGCCTTTTATCAGAAAAGGATCTGGGAGAAGTGTTTTCTCTTATTGACAAAATTGAAATCCCAGATGTCATTTCTGGTTACAGTAGGATTTGAAGATTTTTATTATGGAATGGATGGAATCTATTGCAGTTGTTCAAAATGGAAGAACTACATTTGTATCTGGGATTTCTCAGTTAAACTGTAAGTTGAGTAAAGTTCTGAAAGCTCTGATATATGAAAATAAGGCAGAAACATTTGGAGCCTATGGGCAGAAAGTAATAAATGGGCAGAACAATGTATTAGAAGTAAGAGATGTAAGTACCTGTTATCTGAAGAATCTTAATTTTACATTGTGTTCCGGAGAGCTGCTTAAGATTTATTATTTCAGATGAAAAAAAGCAAGAGCAGTTTCTGGGAAATTGTTTTCGGGAGAAGAAGAGCATTGAAGAAGGACAGATTTATATTTCTGAGAAATTGTATAAGGTATCAAATATGAGCCAAGGCAGTACGTGAGGGCGTAGGGTTTATAACAGAAGCACCGTATAGGAGCATGATCCTGGATAATATGAGTGCAACGGAAAATGTGAGTGTGCCGCTACATGAAAAGGTAAGAGGATTCTGGTTTGCGAAAAAGTATACCAGAAGTGTAAGTGATTTCCTTCAGAACGATGAGCTGAATAAGAAGAAACTGAAAAATATTGGAAATGCAGAACTACAGAAGCTGGCCTATGAAAAATGGCTGGTGTATCAGCCAAAGATTGTGATCATTGAGAATCCATTTACAGATATGGATATTAATATGAGGGGAAATTACAAGAAAGATGATCGGAGCATTGCAGAAAAGAGGAATCGGAGTAATTCTTCTTACTGCTAACTTTGCAATTATGAATAAAATCAAGGGAGAATCCATGTTTACTTAAGCACAGGTGTGCTGACAATGAGAAGAAGAATGGTAAAACAAAAAAGACGAATGTGCAAATAATGATAAAAAATTTGGATAATTCGTCATTTTTTTGTACAAAAATAAGAAACAAAAGAATGTCCCCCTTAATCTAAATATCAAAAGTTGAAAAAATAGGACCTCAAAGTTAATATGAGTATACAAAATAACAAACGCGTAAAATAAACTAATGGGAGGGTTTACAAATGAAGAAAAAGTTATTAAGTGTCTTAATGGCAGCAGTAATGGTAGCCGGTGTTGGCGGCGTAGGTGCAGCACAGGTAAAGGCTGATGATGAGAAGATTCTTGGCGCAGGTATTTATTCAGCTTCTGATAACTTCAACTCTTATATTGGAAAAGCGATTACAAATGCATGCGATGGAATCTTTAAAACAAACATCGAAGATGGACAGAATGACCAGTCCACACAGAACAATCAGGTTGATACAATGCTGGCTAAAGGCGCTTCTGCAGTTGCAGTTTCTGTATGTGATGTAACAGCAGCTCCGACACTGATCCAGAAATGTAAAGACGCAGGAAATGTTCCGATCATTTTCTTCAACAAAGAGATAACAGATTACGATGTAATTAATTCTTATGAAAATGCTTATCAGGTAACATCTACAGGTGGAGATTATGGTGCATCTATTCAGGCACAGATGGTAATCGACTACTGGAAAGAACATCCGGAAATGGATAAAAACGGTGATGGAAAATTACAGCTTGTATATCTGATGGGTGACCCGGGACATACAGCATCCCAGCCGAGATGTGATTATCTCAAGAGCACAATCGAAGATGCAGGAATTGAGATTGACCTTCTTGCAGAAGATACAGGAATGTGGGTAACAGCAACTGCAAAAGAAAAAATGGATGCATGGGTATCTAAATACGGTGACGAAATTGAATGCTGCGTAGCAGGAAACGATGCAATGGCACTTGGTGCTTTATCAGCAGTAGAAGCAGCCGGATTTAATACAGATGGAGAAGAAAGCAGCAAATACATTCCGATTTATGGAATTGATGCTCTTCCTGAAATTCTTTCCAAGATTGAAAGCGGTGAGATCACAGGTTCCGTATTACAGGATGCTAAGACTCAGGGACAGACAATTGTAAAAATGGCAGAGAACCTTACAAGTGGTAAAGACGCTGTGGATGGAATCGAAGGTGTAGAAACGAAGAAGAAGCAAAAGCTGTACGAGTTCCATATCAGGCAATCACCAAAGATAATCTTGATTTAGCAAAGTCAACTTATGAATAAAAAAATAACTGATTTTACAGGCAGGCATTCGTTTTAAACGGATGCCTGTAATAAAAAAGAGGGAAAGGATTTTAAAATGGGAACAGAATATATATTGGAATTAAAGCATATTTCAAAATCGTTTCCTGGTGTAAAAGCACTTGACGATGTAACGTTATGTGTACGTCCTGGAACAGTGCATTCTCTTATGGGAGAAAATGGTGCAGGTAAATCCACATTAATGAAATGTCTGTTCGGTATTTATTCATTTGATGAGGGCGAAATCATTCTGGATGGCAAAAACATTAAATTTTCCAGCCCATCAGAAGCATTACAGAATCATGTATCCATGGTGCATCAGGAACTGAACCAGGTATTAAATCAGACAGTTATGGAAAATATGTGGCTTGGAAGATTTCCAATGAAGCATGGTCTGGTAGATGACCAGAAAATGTATGAAGACACAAAAGCGATTTTCGATGATTTGGATATTCAGGTAAATCCGAAGGTTAAGATAGGAACCCTGAAAGTTTCACAAAAACAGATGATAGAGATTGCAAAAGCAGTTTCGTATAACTCAAAAGTAATTGTAATGGATGAACCGACTTCATCGCTTACAGAGAAAGAAGTAGAGCATCTTTTTAAGATTATAGAAAAGCTTAAGAAAAAGAATACCAGTATTATTTATATATCACATAAAATGGAAGAAATTTTGCGTATTTCTGATGATGTAACAGTCATGAGAGATGGCAAGTGGATCGATACAAAACCTGCCAGTGAGTTGACCATTGATAAGATCATCAAAATGATGGTTGGACGAGAATTAAAAGACCGCTATCCGGAAAAGAAAGCCAAGATAGGTGATGTATTAATGGAAGTAAAAGACCTCGGTACATTAAATCCAGGATTTGAGGGCGTTAATTTTCAATTACATAAGGGAGAAATCCTTGGAATCGCCGGATTAGTAGGATCTAAGAGAACGGAAATCCTTGAAACATTATTTGGCATAAGAATGAAAGGCAAAGGTCAGATACTGGTAAAAGGAAAAGAAGTTCAGAACAGAAGTCCAAAAGAGGCAATGGCGAATGGATTTGCAATGCTGACAGAGGAACGAAGATCGGATGGTATTTTTGGAGGTTTGAGTGTTGGATTTAATATGACAATTTCCAATTTACCGAAATATCAGAAGACGGGACTTTTAAACGGAGAAAAAAATGAAAGCAGATATTACCCAAATGATAAATGCCATGAAAGTAAAAACTCCGTCAATGAAGTCCAAGATCGCAAACCTTTCAGGAGGAAATCAGCAGAAAGTAATTCTGGGCAGATGGCTGCTGACAGATCCTGATATCCTGCTCTTGGATGAGCCTACCAGGGGTATTGACGTAGGTGCTAAATTTGAAATCTATCAGCTGATCAACCAGCTGGCTGAGCAAGGAAAAGGAATTATCGTAGTAAGCTCAGAAATGCCGGAACTGTTCGGAATTTCCGACAGGATTCTGGTTATGAGCAATGGACATCAATCAGCTATATTTGATTCAAAAGAAGTAGGACAGGTAGATGTTATGCAGGCAGCGGCCCGATTTATCTGATCTTTCAATACGAACTCAGGAGGGGATTCTGGTGAAAAATTCAAAGAACATTTCAATTAAAGAACTTATTGCTGAAAAAGCAATTTATCTGGTTTTTATTATCCTGTTAGTTGCAAATTGTGGTAGTAGAACCAAGATTCTTATCATTCAATAACTTTAAAAATATTTTTGCGCAGTCATCAACTAAGATTATTATTGCATTAGCAGCCGGAATGGTACTGGTAGTGCAGGGCGTTGACCTTTCCACAGGACGTATGATCGGTCTGGCAGCAGTTATCTTCGCATCTTTAGTTCAGAATCCGGACTATGCATACAGAATGTATCCGAATTTAAAAGAGCTTCCGCTGATCGTTCCATTATTACTGGTACTGGCAATCTGTCTTGTACTTGGTGGAATATCCGGTGTGCTTGTTGCAGTATTTAAAGTACCGCCGTTTATCGCAACGCTTGGTATGCAGTTGATCTTATATGGTGCATCTTCTATTTATTTTGACCGTCCGCCATATGGTGCACAGCCAATTGGTGGTATTGATTCAAAAGTAACTCAGATTGCAATTGGTTCCATTGGAATCGGGGACTTCCAGATTCCGTATCTGATCATCATTGCCGCAGCAGTATGTGTAGTTATGTGGATCGTATGGAATAAAACAAAATTTGGTAAATATATGTTTGCAGTAGGTGGTAACCCGGAAGCTGCAAAAGTATCCGGTGTAAATGTTATAAAGACACAGATTATGGTTTACGCAATTGCAGGTATGATGTATGCATTTGCAGCAGCCCTGGAAGTAGGACGTATCGGAAGTGCTTCCAATACAACCGGTAACGGATATGAAATGGATGCAGTTGCTGCCTGCGTAATCGGCGGTGTATCTCTTTCAGGTGGTGTTGGTAGTGTAGGCGGTATCGTAATTGGTGTTCTGATGTTCACAGTTATCAATTATGGCCTTGCATTCATCGGTGTAAACATGTACTGGCAGTATATCGTAAAAGGTCTGATCATTCTTCTTGCTGTTATTATTGACATGAGAAAATATGCAAAGAGAAAATAAAAATAAACATCAGACAAGTGCAATTATGAAAGGAGAAGTAAAGGATGAGGGATGTAGTAAAAAGAACAAAACTGACAGAAAATTGTTCAAAAAAAACAATAAAGAAATATGTAGATGAAGTGATCCAGGAACTCACACTGGATGAGAAGATCGGTGTAATGTCAGGCCAGGTTACAGAGAAGAAATTACTGGATGATCTGTTCCTGATCGAACACTATAATGTAAATCCATATCCGACAAAGGCAGTAGAACGTCTGGGAATTCCGAATATCCGTTTCGTAGACGGACCAAGAGGTGTTGTTGCCGGATCTGCCACCTGCTTTCCTGTTTCTATGGCAAGAGGTGCCAGCTTTGACCGTGATTTGGAAGAGAAGATTGGAGAAGTGATCGGTGCAGAGGTTCGTGCAGTGGGCGGAAACTATTACGGCGGTGTGTGCATCAATCTTCCAAGAAATCCACGCTGGGGCCGTGCGCAGGAGTGCTACGGAGAAGATACCTATCATTTGGGAGAAATGGGGGCAGCTCTGACGAGAGGTGTTCAGAGCCAGAATGTTATGGCGTGCATTAAACATTTCGCAATGAACAGTATTGAAAATGCGAGATTTAAAGCTGATGTGCATGCAGATAAGAGAACACTTTTTGAAGTATATCTTCCTCACTTCAAGAGATGTATTGAAGAAGGCGCGGCTTCTGTAATGGGAGCATACAATAAAGTTTATGGAGAACAGGCATCTGAGAGTAAATATTTGTTAAAAGATATCCTCAGAGATAAATGGGGATTCGAGGGATTTACTTTATCTGATTTCCTCTGGGCTGTAAAAGATGGTCCAAAGGCAGTAAAGAGTGGAATGAATGTTGAAATGCCATGTATCTGTCATTATGCAGAACAGATCCCTAAAGCAATTGAAGACGGAACTCTTGCTATGGAAGATGTAGATGAAGCAGTTGGTTACATTCTTCGTACTGTACTCTATTATGAGACAAGAAAAGATCCGCAGGAATATACAGAAGATATTCTTGCATGCCCGGAACATATAGCAGTAGCAAAGAGAGCAGCAGAAGAATCGATGGTACTTCTGAAGAATGAAAATCATGTACTTCCGCTTGATAAAGAGAAAACAGAGAAGATCGTAGTTCTTGGAGTACTGGGAGATACAGAAAATATCGGCGACCATGGTTCCAGTAAGGTTCATCCATATTATACAGTTACGCCATTTAAAGGCCTGATGAAAAAAATGCCGAAAGCACAGATCCTTTATAATGACGGAAGTGATCTGGAACGTGCAAAAGAACTTGCAGCAGATGCTGATGCAGTAGTGATCGTTGCCGGTTATATCCATAGCGATGAAGGAGAATATCTGGCTGATAGAAGTGATATTGCCGGAATGGGCGGAGACAGAGCAAGCATGAGACTTCATCAGAGAGATATCGATCTGATTCATGGTGTAAAGGGTGTGAATCCGAATACTGTCGTTTCCATTATCGGAAGTAGTGCGATCCTGATCGATGAGTGGGAAAAAGATGTTCCTGCAATTATCTTCTCCTTCTACAGTGGAATGGAAGGCGGGAATGTACTGGCAGATATTCTGTTCGGTGATGTTTGCCCAAGCGGTAAACTTCATATACAGTAGCACTTCCGAAGACAGTTATCCTGAATTTTGATCCTGACTGCACATATGCAGAGTATGAATACTATCATGGCTACTGCAAGATGGATAAAGAAAACATTCCTGTTTGTATCCGTTTGGCTATGGTTTATCCTATACAACATTTGACATCAGCGAGCCGACAGTTGGAGTATTTGATAAAACAGCAAAGATTTCTGTTAATGTAAAGAATACAGGAGATGTAAAAGGCGCAGAAGTTGTACAGCTTTATATCGGATGTGAGGGAAGTGCTGTAGATCGTCCGGTTAAAATCTTGAAAGATTTCGCGAGAGTAGAATTAATGCCGGGAGAAGAAAAGAAAGTTTCTCTTCAGGTAAGTTCGAAGGATATGGCTTATTATTCAGAAGAAAAAGATGATTTTGTAGAAGAGGATATTACATATATTGCATATACAGGTGATTGCAGCTGTAAAGAAGCATTAAAATCCGTGAAATTTGAATTTGGAAAATAACAGGGAGAAAATACTATGAGAATTGGTGCGGATTATTATCCAGAACATTGGGGAAAAAGAGCGTTGGGAAAACAGATGCAGAGATGATGGTCAAAGCAAATATCAAAGTAATCAGAATTGGTGAATTTGCATGGAGCCTTTATGAGCCTGAAGAAGGAAAATACGAATTTGACTGGATGGATGAGGCACTGGACTTTTTTTTGGAAAGTACGGAATCAAGGTAGTAATGTGTACACCTTCAGCTACCCCTCCTAAATGGATGATAGATAAGTATCCAGATATTCTTCAGAATGATATTCATGGAAATCCGAAGCTCTTCGGAACAAGAAAGCATTACTGCTTTAACAGTGAGACATACAGAGAAAAAACAAAAAAATTAAATACCCTTATTGCAAAGAGATATGCAAAACATCCTGCAATTGAAGCATGGCAGGTAGATAATGAACTGGGATGGTCAAATACAACCAGATGTTATTGTAAGTCTTGCGAGAACCGTTTCCGTAGCTGGCTGAAAGAGAAATATGGTACGATTGATAATCTGAATAAAACGTATGGAACTACTTTCTGGAGTCAGACATACAGAAGTTTTGAGGAGCTGAATATTCCGAAGGCGGGTGCATGCTATGATACTTGTCACGATACACAAGGGCAGAACCCAGCATTGTTGCTAGACTACTATCGTTTCTGCAGTGATTCTGTAGTTGAATTTACAAAAGAATCTGTAGATACAATTAAGGAGTATTCTGATCTTCCGATAACTAGCAATCTTTTAGACGCTGCTATTAACTCGGGAACAGGAATTGATTATTTTAAATTATCTAAAGAATTTGATTTTGTAACATGGGATAATTATATTGAATTTCAGTGGGGGAAAGCAAAACCGGAAACAGTATCAAGAGACCATGCATTGCTTAGAAGCTATAAGAAGAAACCGTTCTGGGTTATGGAACAGCAGTCCGGTCCTTGCGGATGGAGTAAGTTGGGACCAACACCAACGCCTGGAAAACTCCGTCTTTGGACATATCAGTCAGTGGCAAATGGAGCCGATACAGTTGTTTATTTCCGCTGGAGAGCATGCCCGTTTGGAACAGAAGAACTCTGGCATGGCATTTTGAATCATGATGGAAAACCGAACAGAAGATATGCTGAAGTTTCTCGGGTAGGAGCTGAAATGGAAGAACTAAGTAAGAACTACCGAGCGCTGATGCCGAGAGCACGTGTTGCAATTATCAAATCTTTTGATAGTGAATGGAGTCAATCTATTCATCGTCAGGTAGAAGGATTGTATTATGATTCTTTATTGCTTGATTATTATCGTCCATTTTGGAACATGGGAATTCCAGTAGATTTCGTGACAGCAGAAGAAGACTTAAATAGATATGATCTTGTTCTTGCACCAATGTTGATGATGGTATCGGATGAAGGAAAGAAAAATATTGAAACTTATGCTCAAGCAGGCGGAAAAGTTCTATTCTCATTTAGAAGTGGAATCAAAGATATGTATAATAACATGCTTACAGAAACTGTACCAGGCGTATTTGCAGACCTAGCCGGTGTAGAGGTAGAAGATTATGATCCGCTTCTGGAGAAAACAACTGCTACGACAGGTGTGTTTGGAAATGGAATGGCTCACATGTGGTGTGATATAGTGAAACCAGTTACTGCAAAAGTAATTGGAAAATATACTTCTGATTTTTATGCAGGTGAGGCCTGCATGACTGTAAACCAGATAGGAAAAGGTGAGGTATATTATTTGGGCTGCGATCTGGATGAAAAAGCCATGAAAATGTTGGCTGTTTATCTGGGAAGAAAAGCAGGGATTGATATGGATTTATATAAAGTTGATGGTGTAGAAGTTGTAGATGCTACAGATGGAACAAATGATGCATTGTTTATTTTGAACTATAATGACCATTCAGTTATAGTTTCAATGGAGCAGTCATATGAGAATATGATCACACATGAAACAGTGGAGAATGTTGTTGAATTAAAACCATATGATGTTGCAATTTTAAAAGAAGCAAATTAAAAAAAATAATGAAGGGGAGCTGCTGTGAAGCAGGCAGTTCTAGAGCAGGGTGAGCAATTCATTTAGAATTACTCGCCTGTTTATGTTATAGAAAAAAAGAAAAATAAAATCAGAAAAAACAGTTGATTTTTAAAAGCGATGGTAATATAATCATTTTAACAAATTGATTGGTATAACCAATATAAGAAGAGGTAATACTATAAGGAGGGGCTTTGCAGTTATGGGATATGTAAAATGGAGTTATGACACATTAAATACTTTTTGCCACGACGTATTTCGTAAATTTGGTTTTAATGAAGAAGAGACGAATATCATCAAGGATGTTTTGCTTACCGCAGATCTGTACGGGATTGAAAGCCATGGAATGCAGAGAATGGTAAGATATGATAAAGGAATTGAGAAGGGAACCATCCATCCGGATGCGAAACCTGAGGTCGTATTTGAGACACCTGTATCAGCAGTGATCGACGGACATGACGGTATGGGACAGCTGATTTCCCATTTTGCAATGGAGAAAGCTATTGAGAAGGCGAAGAAAACAGGTGTTGGATTTGTATCTGTAAGAAACTCCAATCATTTCGGTATTGCAGGATATTATGCGGAAATGGCTTCAAAACAGGGCTTACTTGGTATGGCATGTACCAACTCGGAAGCAATCATGGTACCTACCTTTGGACGAAAAGCAATGCTTGGTTCCAATCCCATTGCAGTGGCAATGCCGGCAGAACCTTATCCATTCCTTTTTGACTGCTCCACAACAGTAGTTACCAGAGGAAAACTGGAAATGTATAATAAGATGGGAAAACCACTTCCACAGGGCTGGGCTCTGGGAGCAAATGGTCAGGAAAGCACAGATGCCCCGGATGTACTTGCCAATATTGTTGCCAAGAAGGGCGGCGGAATCATGCCACTTGGTGGTAATAAAGAGGTAAACGGAAGTCATAAGGGTTACGGTTATGGAATGCTCTGCGAGATTTTCAGCTCCATCTTTTCCATGGGTGTTACTTCTGATAAATGCTGTACATTTAAAGACAAGACAGGTATCTGTCATGGATTTGCTGCCATTGATCCCGCAATCTTCGGAAATGCAGATGATATCAGGGCGCATTTTTCCGAATATCTGGAAACTCTTCGTCAGAGTCCAAAGGCAGAAGGCGCAGAGCAGATTTATACTCATGGTGAGAAGGAAGTATTTGCAGAAAAAGAGCGCAGAGAGAATGGCATTCCTGTAAATGACAACACTATGGTTGAGCT
>ENA-OQDL01001487-OQDL01001487.1-human-gut-metagenome-genome-assembly--contig:-NODE-1487-length-11495-cov-3.213318_pt1 | contig 11495 bp, 6 predicted proteins | sample MGYA00242782_ERZ504609 | MGnify/ENA primary metagenome ERZ504609 (study PRJEB26092, sample SAMD00036320) | human gut metagenome | host: Homo sapiens | study: EMG produced TPA metagenomics assembly of... | reverse complement strand
ATCCCACCAGCGAGGATTGCCTTCTTCATCCACATAGGTAAAGAGAGAGTTACTGGAAGTTACTTTCCACTCGCCGACCAAATCTTCATAACCCAACATTTTGCCCTGATAAGCTTCACCGATACGGCTCCAGTACTTGCCGCTCCACTCCACTTCATCATCAAAAAGTACTTTACTTATTTCCGAAAGCAACGTATAATACTGATACACCAGCGGTTTGGGATTGTAGAACATCTGAATGCCATAACCTTCATCTTTCACTTTCTGGAATTTGCTCTTGTCAAATCCACTCCAACCTCCGTTCAACTCATCATTAATCTTCCAAGGCAGCGGAGCATACTTGGATTTGGGCAGGTTCTCAAAATGAGACTCTTCACGGCCAAAGGCTCCCTCGGGATTCTGATTCTGGTAGTAACCGTAGGTCATATAGTCCACAATGTCACCTACCTTCATACCCTCTACCTCACCGTCTGGAGAGTCGAGCGAACCATATTCATACACACCAATCAACTTGTTGCCAAATACCTGGCGGCACTCATAAACCAAACGCGCGAAGTTGGCACGTGAGCGTGTTTCGAAGCCGGGACCGGGATTGGAGTTGTTGTAGTTGGTGTACTCATCATCAAAGTCGATGCCATCCAAACCATAAATATCCAAGTAGGCTTTCAGTTCCTTGGCAAAGTCTTTGGCAGCAGCTTCCGAAAGGTTACCCATACCAGCCTCGTCATGGTTGCCAAGAATAGTCATAGCCACCTTAATGTCCCTTAGCCTGCAAAGGACGGATGAACTTATCCGCATTTCTCAGCAAGAAGGAAACCTGGTCATTGCAGAAAACATGTACGCGACCGGTCTTGCTATCCACATTGATGTTGGCAGCAAAAATGCTGACTACATCAAAGAAAGGCTTTCCGTTGCTCTTCATGGTATATTCACCCATATTCAAGATGTTCTCGTCATTTACTTCCACAAAGCAATGTGTAAGTATATCACCCTTACTGATACTCTCAGGAATAGCAGCCAAAGGCTTTACCAAGTAAATATATTCCTGATTGTTTGTAGAAACTTCCACACCGTTATTGGCAGATGCAGAAACGGCAACAGCATAAGTCTGTCCGATTGTGCCTCCGGCATTGATATTCAGTTCCACAGAAGCCGACTTCTGTTCGCCCGCCTTGATAGTGGCAGTTCCACCGTTCGCCAGGCTCAGCTTATCGGCGGGATACATTTTATAGCTTGTTCCATTCTTCTTATTGTAAGCCTCCAAACGTCTTCGTCCACTTTGAAGGTCACCGTAACATCCTGCTCTGCAGCTTTGCTCAGTTCAAAATAGAGATGTCCGGTAGCAACCTTGTCGCCAAAACAGAAATCGGAGTAAGTTCACGTGCACCGGCGGCAGACTTTACATAGCCATACACGCCATCCACAGTATCCAGCTTGTCACTGTTGCCGGTGTTGATGACAACATCATCTTCACAACCGGTGAAGCATATTCCTGCACATGCAAAAGCCATTGCCAGCAAGCCTGATTTTACATGATTCATATATTTCATAATCAATATCTTTTTATTTGAATTAAGGTATAACTAAATTATTTAGCGGGCAGTTCCACAGCAGTCCAAGTCAATGATTCCACTGCAGTAGCATTGTTCTCATTTCCGCTATAATCGTGAATGGCAGTACCGGCGCCCTCATCGAACTTCCAGTAAGAAACCAGTCCGTCAGCATCCGGCTCTACCTGGTAGAAGTGGTCCTTTGCATTGATTTCTGCTGATGTCAACACCTTGTTCCAGATACGCACCTCTGAGATATTACCTTCCAACCAACGGTCACGATTGTATGAATGGCCAATCCAGAATCCGTTACCTTCATCGGTCATGGTCTGGCCCCAGTTCACGACTCCGCAGTCCAAAGTAGTCTCCAGCATATTCTTACCATTGATGTAGATTATAACTGTTTTTGCATCCGCATCGTAGGTCACAGCGATATGTGTCCATTCGTTTGTCGGAATAACCAGACTCTCATCGGTCACATTGCCGCTACTTGTAGCCACCTGCAACTGGTTTTGAGGAATTCCGGCATCACCGATGCGGAGCAGGAACTTACCTTCGATACCCATAATGGAAGTCAGCATCTTGTCAAACTTGCTTACACGAATCAACGCTTCTGCCGTCAGCTTATTCATATTATTGGCTACATCTGGATTGGTCCAAGTTACGTAAACCAGATTCTTGGTAATATCAGGAACCGTATTAATCAATGCGGCACCCTTCAGCACGTAGTACATGGTACCGGAGCTCTTCAAGACTCCGATGCTTGCCTGGTCTACCGTAACCGGCAATACATATACCTTCTCACGGTCCAGCTCCGTCAAGTTCTTGAAGCTGACAGTGATGTCGTCTGAAATGACAGCACCGGCCAAAATGGTAGCCTGCGGAGTTTCTACCGTATAATAGTTTTCCGGCAGAGCCTCGGCTGTGTCATAATAGGTAGCGTTATAAGTAGCTACCAGTGAAGGGTCCGCCTTCAAGGCAATAGTTATATCCTGCGATTCAGGACGGGCCATTGAAATCCGGAATGAACCTTCCGTATCGGAAACAGTGTTTTTCAACAACACAGTACTGGTCATCGCCGAGCCGTTGATATACACCTGATTATCGAAATTCTCAACGTCATTATCATTACAAGCAGCAAATACACCTGCCAATAATGCCATCGATACTAAATATATACTTTTCAGTTTCATGATATTCTTTTATTTTTTAGGAGCAGGATTCATAATATTGATAGCTTCTCTCACGTATTGATAGGTATTGGTAGCATTGTAATAATCATTCTGCATGTTCTCAATAGCCAGACCAGCTTTTGTAAACTCTGCAGACGGTTCTGTCACCCAATAAGCAGCTTCCGACAGAGCTCTCAAAGCATTGTAATATCCGGTAGTCTTATCTGTTGTATCCAGAGAGACGGTAGATGCCGATACAATGAAGCGGTCAGCCGGAACACCGTCTGCCATCAAGGCCTGAAGCGCTTCTATCCCCAGTTGGGCAACATCCGTGGCATCATTTGTAATCAAGATGATATGGTCACAAGAAGAGAGCACAGACTGGCCTATCAGGTTGGCAGGATACCCCTGGAACACCAGTTGCTTACCTGAATTGGCACTCTTCCAGTTGGATATCACACCGAAGAAAGTATCCTGATTTGCCTTTGCTTCAGCCTTGTCGGCTTCGGACATGTAGATAGGATTGCTACCACGATACTCGGCTACAATACCGTCGAAAGGTGCTTCAAGAGCTATCAGTCTGTTCAGCTCAGCCGACAGATAAGCCGAGAATGCAGATGTTTCTGTTCCTTCTTTCACCTTGTCGGTATGTTCCTTCAAGATATTGTCATAGCTGATGGAATAGAATACTTTCGTTCCCTTCTCATGTACATTTGCAATATCTTCCAATTCGAATTCCGCCAAATCGGGAGTAGTTGCGATAATTACGTCCAGGCTGTCGGGAACATCCGACATGTGCTGCCCGCGGCTGAAAGGAACTTTCTCACTATTATCAAACCAGCCGTATACAATCTTATGGTCAGAATTCTTGTATTCCTGCAAGTTCTTCAGATACTTGGCATACAGTTCGGGAGACTGTTCGTCGATTCCGGGTTCTTTCAGTTTAATACTCTCTGAATCCGTCCAGTCGGAGCAGGCAGACAATGCCAATACGGAAAAAGCTGCCAGCGCGATTCCTTTGAATGATTTCTTATATAATTTCATAATTATTCAGCATTTATTGTTATTATTTGCGTGCCCACCATACGTCAGTAGCCATGTTGTCCGGTCCACCCAGATAGCTGTTTACTGCCTCTTGCACGTTTTCAGTATTACTTGTATATTCTTCAGAAGGATAAGGCATACGGCGTGCACCTTTCTCGCTATCAACAATTCCACCACTCAAGTTACCTTCACTGGTTGCAGGCAACAGTTTGGGATAGCCTGTACGGCGATAGTCAGCCCAAGCTTCGTTACCTAACGGCCAATTCGCAATCCACTTCTGGGTAATGATACGTTCCTGTTTTTCTTCCTTGGATGCCCCTTCATTCCACTTGACAGTAATGGCTGAAAGGTTCTTTTCATAAGTATTAAGACCGGCGGGATCTTTGTAAAGAGCAGGTACACTGCTTTCATCAGCCAGATAGCTGTCTACACCGGTAGCTCCCCACTGTTCGAAAGAGAGACGGACACCTTGTTCATAAAAATCAGCAGCGGTTCCTTTCATGTTGAAACCATAGATTGCAGTGGCTTCAGCACGCAAGAAGGCAACTTCTGCCGCATTCATCCAAAGCACGGGATCAGAAGAGGAAATCTTCACACGTGAATAATTGATGAAATACTCCTTCATCTTACTGAGGTTGATACCGCGACGTAATCCTACATAAGTCTCTCCAGGCCATTTTGATTCCTCAAAATAGCTGGCACGACGATTGTCGTTGTAACCGTTCATGTAGCAGATGATGTCGGCAGCAGGATGGGTATCACCACCTGAAGCTTCTTCATTGTAACGTACTGCCACAAACAACGGATTGCTAATTGTACCGAAATACTTCCATGTAGCATTGTCTGCATTTGTTTCAATCAGACCCAACTCGTGATTCACTGCACTTTCAGCCATTTCTTTAGCCTTAGCAGGGCTTACATTGGCAATACGGATAGCCAAACGCAGTTTCAATGAATTGGCAAACTTCACCCACTTCTGTACATTACCACTGTACACGAAATCTGCAGAAGCAACCAACGCCGCATTTCTGTTTTCAGTCAGCACCTCGATGGATTCGTCCAGTTCCTTGAAGAATGCGTTATATACTTCTTCCTGCGTATCATAAGGAATGGTAATCTTGCCATCCTGACCGATTTTAGAATAAGGAATAGGACCATACGCATCAGTCACGCGACTCATGGCAGCAACCTTTATGATTTGAGCAATGGCATAAGGAACCGGATTATTGGTATTCTCCGATACTTGTTTCACTGTGCTCAAGTTACCGTAAAGTGTTGAAATGATACGGTCACTTATCAAGAACACACGCGTCCAGTCATTTGTAGCATTAAAATTGGATATTGTATTGGACCAGCCGGCATTTGAATCGGCAAAATAACCTCCCAACGGTCCACCCAACAAACAATCAGTAAACTGTGCCGTATTGACATCTGATGAGATAACCGTACTTGCCAAGTTACTCATGGCAGAACCCAGTGCATAATCATCCGGAGTCAAATCACCCGGTTGATAAGGATTGGAGTTGATATCCATATAATTGCCGGTACAGGACATAAAGCCCATAACCAACGGAGCAACAATCAATTTATTTATAATATTTTTCTTTTTCATATCGTTTGGTATTAAAATTTAAAGCTCAAGCTAAAGCCGATGTTACGCAAAGCCGGCATCATGAAATAGTCTATTCCCTGATAAAAGTTATCGGTAGAAGCTACACTTTCGGGATCGAAAGGAGCCTTGCTGTAAATCATCCACAAGTTGCGGCCTACCAACGAAACCTTGATATCGCACACATCATTCAACAACTTTCTGGGGATGGTGTAACCCAAAGATACTTCCTGCAGACGAACATTGGTAGCAGAATAAGTGTAGTATTGGGGAACAGACGTGCCGCTACCTACTACACCGTACCATGTTTCGGGGTTTACCTTATCTCTACCATTCACCAACACGTAACCTAAATCACGTGCATCGGCAGAAGCCTCGGACACACCGTAATAGTCCAACATAGCTTGTGTACGTGAGTAAACCACACCACCCAAACGGGCTGAAATCAAGAAACCTGCTGTGAAATTCTTCCAAATGAAGTTATTACGCCAAGCCAAATTACCTTTAGGAAGTACGCTTCCCAACTTGATGTATTTATCCGGGTCCGTTATGGCTTCCGTAGCAACCGTTCCATTTTGGTCCACAAAAATCTGTCCATTGGCATCACGTTTCATATCTCGCAGTGAGTAAAGGTCACCCATGCTCCCACCTTCTTTCAGCAAGAAGCGGGCATCACCTAAGCCACCCATATTCAACGTGCTCAAAGAGAACAGCTCACCGGTAACGGGATTGATGGCATTGTCTGCCAAAGTCAGGATTTTATTCTTGTTACTGGAGAAGGTTATACCGGTATCCCATGTAAAATCTTTCCAGGTATTCTTGTAATTCAGCGACAACTCAATACCGGAGTTACGTACGGCACCAGTCTGGATATACATAGCCGACCAACCGCTGACAGGCAACTGCGGGTTGAATGTCTGGTTCATAGTCTTGGCATTGTAATATGTCACGTCCAATTCAAAGTTCTTGAGGAAACGCATGTTCAAACCGATTTCCCAAGAATTGGTACGTTCAGGTTTCAAATTGTACAACGGATATTGGGTCGTGATACTCCACTGGCCGGAACTTGAATTCCATTCATAGTGAGGATTAGCCAAATATCTGGAGAAAGCACTACCAACAGATGCCCATGAACCACGAACCTTTATAAAAGAAAGATAATCTTTGTTCAAGTTAGGCATTAACTCAGACAGTACAACAGAACCACCGACTGAAGGATAGAAGAATGATTTGCTGTTGGAGTTGGGACCTGCCAGCTGTGAAGGCCAGTCGTTACGTCCGGTCAGCGTCAAGAAGTAAGTGTTCTTGTAACCAAGCTCAGCCGAAGCGAAGAGAGACTGGGTCTGTTCACGCCATCCTTCCTGCAAACGCTGTGTCTTGCTGGCACTCAGGTTCTGGATGGCAAAGTAGTTGGTCAAACCTACCGGTTCGCCGCTGAAGGCATCGCCACCATCAGCAATCGGACCACGTGTTTTCATTGCATCCGAACGTATATCGGAGAATGAACCACCGACGTTGGCCTGGAGTGACCAATCTTCACCGAAATATTTGTTGATACTCACCAGGAAGTCTGCATACAACTGTTTGTCCTGCGTCTTGGTAATACCATAAAGACCTCGTGAAGAGCTCTCGGTGAGCTGTGTATTGGTAGAAGCATAGAACTTTTCTGTATAATCATTGTTGGAGTTATCCAAACGTACACGTCCTGAAACAGTCAGCCAGTCCAGAATCTTATAGCTCAAACCGGCATTCAGCATATAGCGGTCCTTCTTGTTCTGGCGCAGATTGCGGTAGTTAATCCAATAAGGATTCTGCATTACCATACCTTCGTCACCTACCGGCCAGTATTGCGTATAAATTTTACGGGCAGCGTCATAGCGCTCATACATGCTGATATCAGACCAGTCGTTGCTGCGCGGGAACAAATAAGCACCCACCAACGGGTTGTTGTAAGTACCCTGGTTCGTCATGTTCTGGTCATTCTGCAGAATATAGCTTGCACCGAAATCCAGAGTCATCTTGTCGTCCAGGAAAGTAGTGGTGTTACGTACCGTAAAGTTGTAACGGTTGTATTTGTTGTTGGGAACAATACCCTTGGAGTTTACAGCAGCAGCCGATGCATACGTCTGATTTTTCTCTGTACCGGTTGACAAAGAAATACTTTCCGTACCTATAATACCCGTCTGGAAATAATCATCTCTCGGGCTGTAATTGTAGTTATTGGCTGCAGACAAAGGCGCTCCCCAGCTCATGGCTCCTGAAGTACTCATCACACCACCGGTTCCCGTACCGTAACGGTTTTGGAAGCTCGGCATCACAAACGGATTGGTGAATTCAGTATTACTGCTGACAGTAAGGCTCACCTTACCTTCTTTACCTTTCTTTGTAGTAATGACAATGGCACCGTTGGCAGCTTCCGAACCATACAAGGCAGCAGCGGCGGCACCAGTCAGGACTGACATTGACTCGATGTCTTCCGGGTTGATATCGGCAATCGGTTCTGAAGATCCCTGGGAGTCGAACTCCTTACCTCCGGCAGTACCACGGCCAGAGAAAATAGGCACACCGTCAATTACATAAAGTGCATTGGAAGACTGCATGATAGATTTCGTACCACGCATCACTACCTTTGATACACCACCTACACCGGATGAAGAAGCATTGATGTTCACACCCGCTACCTTACCACTCAATGAGTTCACAAAGTTGGCATCTTTATTGGAAGTAATGGCATCTGTATTCACCTGCTGTACATTGTAGGACAATGCCTTTTCCGATCGCTTGATACCGAGGGCAGTGACCACCACTTCTTCAATCATCTGCGTGTCATTCTGCATCAGTACATTAATGGAAGCTGAACCGGTCGCCGAAATTTCCTGCGACTTATAACCGATATAAGAGAATACAAGTACCGGATTCGCTTCTGTAGTGGTCAACGTAAAGTTACCGTCCAGGTCTGTAATACAACCATTGCTGGTACCTTTTACCAATACGTTCACACCAATCAGAGGCCCCATATCATCTGATACGACTCCGGTAATAGTCCGCTCTTTCCCCTGTTGCTTACCTTCTTGTGAAGTAGCGGTCTTTTCTGAAAGATAAACGATGTTGTCCTCCACTTTATACGAAATGTTCTTCCCCTTGAGAATAACATTCAAAGCATCTTCAATGGATACATTGTTCACTTTAACGTTTTCTACTGACAGCGCAGCCAGCTTGTCGTCATAAAAAAATTGATACTTGGATTGAGACTTGATTTGTTCAATGACTGTCCCCAATGTACCGCGAGACACATTCAGGTTTAACTGGGCAAAGCCCCACTGGATAGAAACTGCCATGAACAACAAAACTATTAAAGCCCGCATGAACGTCGAACTCCGAAAAGCATAATTGTCTTTCATAAACACAATTTATAGGTTATACAATAAATTACTTCGAGAGATTCATTCTCTCGCATTCCTATATAAAACAACAGACAATGAAAATACACTTACTGAAAAAGTATCATTTTTTATCATTAATCCTAAAAAAAAGAGTTACCCCGAAAACAAGTTGATATATCATTTTGCTCAATATTACTAACGAAGTAAATAATTATTTCCACCTGATTCAAGAAAAACACCTATAATACAGATAGTAAATAACAAAATGATATATCAACTTATTTTCGAGGCAACCCTTTTCTTACTATATTATTACTATTCTTTACTTCTTCAGTTCATTCGAGAAAGAATAAGGATAATCTTCCGGCTGCGTACCTCTCTTCATATTAGGCTGGCTGCCCATATCAAACCTCAAGGTACCGCCATTCAGCAAATCGCCATGCGTCAGATAATTCCTGGAATAATCCACGCCGTTCACCTTGAGAGACTCGATATACATGTTCTCCGGTGAGTTATCCGGAGCGTCAATAGTCAGAGACTTGCCGTTCTCAAAATGGAGGGTAGCCTTACGGAACAAAGGGGCGCCCAGCACATATTCGTCCGTACCAGGGCAAACCGGATAGAAACCAAGTGCAGAGAAGACATACCACGCCGAAGTCTGACCGTTGTCCTCGTCACCGCAGTAACCGTCGGGACCGGCAGTGTACATGCGGTTCATAACCTGACGAAGCCAATATTGGGCCTTCCAAGGCTCCCCAGCATAATTATAAAGGTAAATCATGTGCTGGATGGGCTGGTTGCCATGAGCATAGTTACCCATATTCATCACTGTCATCTCACGGATTTCATGGATTACCTGGCCGTAGTAGCTGTCATCGAACAAGGGCGGGACAATAAATACAGAGTCAAGCATCTCTACGAAAGACTCTTTTCCACCCATCAGGTCTATCAGACCTTGAGGGTCGTGGAATACAGACCAGGAATAGTGCCAGCTGTTACCTTCAGTAAAGGCGTCACCCCACTTCAAAGGAGAGAAAGGAGACTGGAACTGGCCGTCTTGATTACGACCACGCATCAGCTTGCTTTCCTTATCAAATACATTCCTATAGTTCATGGCACGTTCCGCAAAGAGTTTCTGCTCCTTCTTCGGACGGTTCAGTTCTTTTGCCATGCGGTAGATGCACCAGTCATTATAAGCATACTCCAAAGTACGGGCAGTGTTCTCGTTGATTTTCACATCGTAGGGAACATAACCAAGCTTGTTGTAATACTCATAGCCGAGGCGACCCGTAGAAGAGACCTCGGGATGGACATTCTTTGTACCGTTGATGAGACCTTCGTACAACGTCTGCACATCCTCCACCTTCACACCTTTCAGATAGGCATCTGCCAGTACGGAAGCAGAGTTGTTGCCAATCATACAGCCACGGTGACCCGGACTTGCCCATTCGGGGAAGAAACCGCTTTCCTTATAGGTGTTGACAAGACCTTCCTGAATCTGCCTGTTCACCGACGGATACATCAGGTTGAGGAATGGGAAAAGACAGCGGAAAGTGTCCCAGAAACCGGTATCCGTATACATATAGCCGGGCAACACTTGCCCATTGTAGGGACTGTAATGAATCGGATTTCCCGCCTCATCCAGTTCATAGAATGCACGCGGGAACAACAAGGAACGATACAAACATGAGTAGAAAGTACGGTACTGGTCAAGGGTTCCGCCTTCCACATCAATACGGCCCAGCACCTTGTTCCAGGCATCCTGACCTTTCTGAACCAGTGTTTCCAAATTGTCATTGCCAAGCTCCTTCAAGTTACGGTCAGCCTGCTCAAAACCGATGAAAGAAGAGGCTACACGGGCATGTACCACTTCACCCTTACGGGTTTTGAAACCGATAACAGCACCGGCATGTCCGGCTTCCTGCTCAACCTTATTCTCGCTCAAGACGCCATCGGCTACAGAAGCCTTATAAGTAAAAGGCTTGTCGAACTCTATCACGAAATAGTTCTTGAAGTTCTCGGGAACACCGCCGCTGTTACGGGTAGTATAACCGATAATACGATTCTGTTCCGGAAGTATCTTCACATAAGAGCCCTTGTCAAAGGCATCGACAACAATGTATGAATGATCATTTTCAGGGAAAGTGAAACGGAACAATACGGCACGGTCGGTAGGGGTGAACTCGGTAACCACATCGTGTTCGGCAAGATACACCTTATAATAATGAGGAAGTGCCACTTCGCCCTTGTGGGAGAACCAGCTTGCACGCTTCTCTTCATCAAACTCGGGTTTGCCAACCACCGGCATGATGGAGAACTGCCCGTAGTCGTTAATCCAGGGACTGGGCTGGTGTGTCTGCTTGAAACCACGGATCTTGTTCGCTGTATAGACGTATTGCCAGCCGTCACCCATCTTACCCGTCTGAGGAGTCCAGAAGTTCATACCCCAGGGACGTGCGATCGCAGGATAGGTATTACCGGTGGAAAGCTCGAAAGTAGACTGCGTGCCGACAAGAGGACTGACATACCGGGTAAAGTCTTTGGCATGCAGCCATAAAGCACTGCTCACAAAAAAAAACCAATAGGATTAATTTTCGCATAATATTAGAACAATAGTTCATTAAAAATTCGCCAAGCCTAAGCGGCTCTGGCAGTAAATAAAATGAGTTCTTTGAAAAGTTTGTCAATAACTTGCGGGTCTGGGCTAATCCCAAACACGCAAATAAATCGTTCAAGC
>ENA-OQDL01001483-OQDL01001483.1-human-gut-metagenome-genome-assembly--contig:-NODE-1483-length-11520-cov-14.118494_pt1 | contig 11520 bp, 10 predicted proteins | sample MGYA00242782_ERZ504609 | MGnify/ENA primary metagenome ERZ504609 (study PRJEB26092, sample SAMD00036320) | human gut metagenome | host: Homo sapiens | study: EMG produced TPA metagenomics assembly of... | reverse complement strand
ATCTGTGCCGCACTTACGGCGTACTCCTTTTTCGAGAACAAGCCGGAGGCACTGCCTGTACATGTGGAAAAATCAAACCAACTCACGCTCTTTTGAACAAAACTTATCCCGAACTCGCGTATATAATGAGAATTCAACCATTACCGATTTAGCAAAAGATATGGATTTAAGTATTCCTACCGTAACAAAAATCATCGACGAAATGCATGAACAGGGGTATATCGATGAGTATGGAAAGCTGGAAACCAACGGTGGGCGTCATCCTATTTTATATGGACTGAATACGGATTCAGGATATTTTGTTGGAGTAGATGTAACGTGGAACAGTATCAATATAGGAATTATCAACTTTAAAGGTGAGGTTTTGAAACTACAAATGGGAATTCCTTTTGAACGAAGAGACACATTAGAATGCATCGATGAACTATGTAACCACATCGAACATTTCATTGCGGGATTAACAATAGACGAAAAAAAGATATTACATATCAATGTAACTCTTTGCGGAAGAGTCAATCCGGAACTAGGCTATAGCCACAGTTTCTTCAATTTCGGCGAACGCCCACTTGCAGAAATCCTGACCGAACGCTTGAAGATAGAAACATCTATTGACAATGACAGCCGGACCATGCTTTATGGTGAAAACATAAAGGGTGTTGTCAAGGGAGCCAAAAACGTTCTTTTCATCAATATCGGATGGGGACTGGGAATGGGAATTATGATAGACGGGAAACTTTACAAAGGAAAATCAGGATTCTCAGGAGAAATCGGTCACACATACGGCTACGACAACCAGATTATCTGTCATTGCGGAAAAAAAGGATGCGTAGAAACGGAAGTTTCATGTTCTGCACTCTACCGTAAGTTTATCGAACATCTACAAGCAGGAGAAACTTCAATCATTCTTTCAGAAAAGGATATAGAAGAAATAACACTCGATGATATCTTCAGTGCAATAAACCGCGAAGACTTGCTCGCCATAGAACTGGTAGAACAAATAGGCCAGCAGTTAGGTTTCCATATCGGAAGTCTGATCAACACATTCAATCCGGATATGGTCATTATCGGTGGAGAGATGTCACGTGCGGGAGATTTTCTTTTGCAACCGGTTATCTCTGCAATCAGAAAATATACCCTCAGCCTGATGAGCCGTGATTCTGAAATTGTACTATCGAAACTGAAAGATCAGGCATGCGTCATAGGTTCATGTCTGTTGTCAAGAAGTAAACTGTTTGAAGCATAGAAGTATTTATGAGATATAATAAAACAATTAAGCAGAAAACTTGGATGTTGTGACTCACCCAAGCTTTCTGCTTATAGTATATTGATTTTAATCTTCTACGACTTTAATTATCTTACCAGATTCATCTATAAAGACTTTGTATTCTTTTCCCTGACGACGAACTTCTACCTCATACCATGAAGCATCGGGAGTTTGAACTACTTCCACTTCGTCATCATCTCTTTGATATCCTTCAGCCTCTAAAGCAGAAGTTACAGCCGAAGGCAGTTCATTATATCTGATCTCCCAGGAAGTGCGTATCCATTCATTCTTTCCATTGAATAAGAGTTCTTTTTCCTTTCCATCGTGACGGATATCCACTTCTATATAACCATCATCATATCCACGTTCAATAATAACTGCACCCGGATAATTTTCCTGAATGAATTTTTCTATATCAGTAGCAACGCCAGCACCTCCGGAGCTTTCTCCTCCAAAATCAGGACGCCCCTGTAAAACAGTTCCATCACTACCTATATATACTTTCACATCATCGTCGAAACGATTCTCCAGTTCAAAGCAATAAAAGGTTCCTGCTTTCTCTGTTTCATACTTTTCAGCATCTTCTACCCATCCAGCTTCCAGATATTCGAGAGTTGCTTTTAAGGCAGCGAGAACTTGAGAAGGAATATCGGTTACCTCATCTATATTTCTGAATCGATACTCAGTCTTGGTATACACCCAGTTTTGAGAACGATCGAAGAAAGCCTCATGCTTCATGTTACCGGAAATAAACTCTACTTCTGTTCCTCCATCTTCATTATCCACATCTATAATCCTGGCATCCGGATATTTTTCTTTCAACCAGCTTTCCACTGTTCCTGAAGGTGTCTGCGGCAAATAATCCTGATAATCCTTTTCATCTTCCGCATCAATGACTTCTTTTACCAGAACACCTTCTGCCGTATAATACAAATCAACATCCGTTTCTTTTCCTCCTTCATTTTTTTCGACATCGATGACATATAAGATTTCAGAATTGCCATTTCTTTCCAGCACATCAACTTCATCATCCACACGCCACGGAGCCTGTCCATACTCACTTGCTCCAAAAGCATTTTTCACAGCCTCCGGTAAATCTGCAAATCTGATCTCTTTCTCTGTCATACCCCATACTCCATTTGCCAATGCAAACCAAGCAGTATGGTTACGAACGACATTATCTGCACGAGAACCATCCCAATAGAAACTGGCTACAGCATATTCTCCCTTTGTACTCCAAACAACATTGGTAGCACCAGGAAATAAGCTATTAAACTCATCCAAGACTAGAGCAGGAACCTCTCCCGAAGTACCATCGGGCAAAGGATTATTTTCATCGTTACTACATGATGCAAAAAGTAATGTACCTGCAACCATACATACTCCAAATAATAATCGGGGCTTCATCATAAAAAATCATTTTATTGTTACAGTACAAAACAAAGGAACAAAACTGAAAAGAATCTGAAAACAAGGAAAAATATAAAAAAAATAGGCCATCTTTTTAAAGATGACCTATTATGAATTTTGTCATAAGACGATTCGATTATCCCTGATGGATTGCTTCAGAAGGACATACATCTGCGCATGTTCCACATTCTGTACACATATCCGGGTTGATAGAATACTTATCACCTTCAGAGATTGCGCCAACTGGGCATTCATCGATACAAGTACCGCAAGCGATACAATCGTCACTAATTACGTAAGCCATTGTAGTAAAAGTTAAATTATTATTAGTACTAATTTGATGATGCAAAGGTAATCTTTTTGGTGAGATTTGTAATATCTACATTGCAATATTTCCCTAATTTGTATTATGTCTAAATAGTATTAATACATTATAGATTGATACATTGCTTGTTGAATACGAGAACGAATATCCAGCTTCATCAAGTTATCATGACCAAATACAACAGGATAAGTACGATTACTCAAAAAGACAAACACCAATTCATTATCCGGATCAACCCAGACACAAGTTCCGGTAAACCCAGTATGCCCAAAAACAGAGGCAGGAGCTTCAGGAGCACAAGGACTATTATCATCACTCTCAATATCAGGTTTATCAAAACCCAATCCCCGACGACTGCTTTTGGCTTTCATACCCATAAACAAACCGCAAGTAGCACGGCTCAGATAACGACGGTCACCACATATACCCCGATCAAGCAACATCTGGAAAATCACAGCAAGATCATGTGTTGTAGAAAAAAGTCCTGCATTACCCGATACACCTCCCACAAATGCAGCAGCCTCATCATGAACATAGCCCTGCAACGGACCGCCACGCAGGAAATCAATCTTCGCACCAGGGGCAATTTCCTCTTTAGGGAAACGTTTCAACGGATTGTATGCAGTATGCTTCAGTCCCATAGGTTTAAAGAAAACACTGTCCAAATATACATCCATAGGTACTTTCGAAATTCTCTCAACAACCTCTTTCAGCAGCATAAAGTTCAAGCAACTATACCGATATGAATGTCCCTTCAGCGGTGCATTAATGATTTGTTGCATAACGACGCGTTGATATTCCTTATTCAGATACATGCTGTCAGCAAGTTGCAATGAATAGATTTCAGAAGGAGTAGAAGACATCCATTCTTTTTTAAAAGAGAAATCGGTACATGCATATAAATTCGAAGCAATCTGCAATTTATGTCCCGCATCAGGTTTCTTACGGAACAATCCTCCTTTGCACGTTTTCAGGTCAATAGCCTCCTCATAGAATGGAAGATACGAAGGAAGTCCCGACTCATGAAACAGCAAATCCTGTATGGTTATATTTTGCTTATTCGTTTTTCTCAATTCCGGCAAATAAATGCTGACTTTATCCGTCAAGCCGAATTTACCTTCATCGTATAATTTCATTATTGCCAGCAAAGTTCCCGCAGCCTTAGAGAGTGAAGCCAGATCGTATATTGTATGCTCTTTCACTTCTTCTTTTCCATCATAAGTCAATGTACCGAAACATTTATTATAGACAGGATAACCACCTTTGGTTATCAGTACATGACATCCCGGATATGCTTGCTGGCGAATACCTTCTTCTGCAATGCTATCGATAGCCAGAAGAATCTTAGAATCCATGCCCAGCTCTTCAGGACTGTAAGAACGAGGTTTATCCGGATCGATAGTAAGACCTGTGCCGCTTTTCCATAAACCGTTCATATCAACAGAAAGACGGCCATCAACAAGATCCTGCCCGGTCATAACATCTGCTACATAACGTTGAATTTCGGCTTTATCTGTATGTGCCAAGATCACAGCCGAAGCCTTCTTCAATACAGAAGACATCTCCTGCAAAACTTTTTGCGACGCAAAACAAACAACGACAAGAGGTTTATCGGCCGCCACCTTTTCTAAAAAAGGAAGAAAAGCAGACAAATCTTTTGTTTGGTGAACAGCTACAATAACCTGATGAGCTGGAGCTACACGTTCCTGAATTTGTTGCAGAGAATCAGCATTGCCATGCAACCAACTCAGCGAAACCGATTCTTTCAACTCTTTATAAAAAGGATATGCTTCCGACAATGAAGAGGATAAACTCAACAGGATATTTTCAGATAAAGACAGATCGAGAGGCAACACATCTACAGAATCTTTTAGAACTGTAACAGCAGCCTTCTCCAAAGCAATCATCAGACTGTCGCTTTTAGCAGAGCAAATACGGTTTTCAATTCCTTCGGCCGCTACCTGTTGCTTATGACTCAAGCCTAAGGCATATTTATAAGTAAGCACTTTCCGGCATTTTTCCGTAATGACATCTTCTGTAAGCTTGCCGCTTTTTACGGCACGCATTACACTTTCAAGACTCTTTTTCAAGTTTCTTGGAACCAGTAACATATCGTTTCCAGCCATCAAGGCCTGTACACAAAGATCATCGGCATTTTTTGAAATACCTTTCATCTCCAGTGCATCTGTAAACACCAGTCCCGAAAAGTGCAGTTCTTTACGCAATAACGAAGTAATGACCTCCGAAGATATCGAGGCTGGTTTCTCATCAAGTTCCGAGACATGCAAATGACCAATCATTACGCCTCCGACTCCTGCTTCGACTGCCTTTTTGAAAGGATATAACTCTACGCTATCCAAACGGGTACGGTCAAAATCAAGCACCGGCAACACATGATGAGAATCCGTATCCGTATCACCATGTCCCGGAAAATGTTTACATACCGCCATTACTCCCCCGTCTTCCAGCCCGCGAGAATAAGCTACAACCTTATCGGCTACCACTTTCGGATCACTTCCGAAAGAGCGGACATTGATAACCGGATTATTGGGATTATTATCAACATCGGCTACAGGAGCAAAATTTACATGCACACCTATTTCACGCAACTGCCTTGCAACCTCACGTCCGTACTGGTATATTAATGTATCATTCTGCACACATCCCAATACTCTATTTCGGGGAAACTCCGGAGTATCTTCCAGACGCATGCCCAATCCCCACTCACCATCGAATGTAATCATCAAAGGTATATCTGCCCACTGCTGAGCCTGATTGGTAAGCTGCACCTGCTTCTTCAGTTCTCCTTTGGAGAAAAGCAAGCCTCCGACTCCATACTCTTTAACAGCTCTTTCTATGTTATCTTTATTCTTCTGTATGGTTATCGGTGCAACCGTATGAATAAACAACTGACCGATTTTCTGCTTCAATGTCATTCGGGCAAGCTGCCCGTCAACCCAACGGCGACACGCCACAGAATCATCTGCCTGCTCCAATATTCTTACAGACGAAGCATATGCACCTATCCATAACGATATACAAACCAATAATCCCGTAACACGTCTATTCATAATCTTTTCTTTATTTTTATAAACCTTTGCCGTAAATTTTATCTTTATACAAGCAAGTGTTTTCTAACAATCAATTCTTCTGAAGTTTCAAAATCATCTGTCCAACAAAGGCTCCGTTCTTTCCCATCTGCTGTACAGGAACCTCTATTCCGTCTAAATTCTTATAATACTTCGGCGCATCAAAATACGAATGAGAATGTCCACCCAATACGACATCAATATCACGCGTATTTTCTATCAGTTCAATATCGGAATAAGGTTCTCCCTCCCATCCCAGATGAGAAAGACAAATCACCAAATCGCAATGTTCCTGATTTTTCAGCAAATCCGTGACACGCTGAGCCTCCGAAACCGGATCTTCAAACTTTACATTCCCATAACATTCGGAAGCAACCAATCCTTCCAGTTGCGCTCCCAAACCAAAAACTCCAATCTTTATGCCGTTACGCTGAATGATAGTGTATTCTTTAACCAGTCCTTCGAGCACAGTGCCCGTCACGTCATAATTTGCACATACTATCGGATAATTCGCCATTTTAAACAACCTTGCCATATTATCCAGCCCGAAATCGAACTCATGATTGCCGATGGTTCCTGCATCATAGCCCATTTCGTTCATCAGCTTTATTTCCACTTCCCCTTTAAACATATTATAATAAGGAGTACCCTGCGAAAAATCTCCTGAATCGAACAACAGCAAATCCTCATGTATTTTGCGTTGCTGCTTGATAAAAGTTGCACGGCGTAAAAGTCCAGCCTTATCAGCCAGCATCGTATCCTGAAAATCCTCCGGGAAAGGTTCTACACGGCTGTGCATATCATTTGTATGGAACAAATACAATTCTTTGGTAGACTGGGCAAACAATACTCCTGCAAAGAGGCAGACCCATAAAACGAAATATATTCTTTTCATATCAGTTTCTTTATCATTGTTCTACAATACGTCCCTCTATCTCAGCGTTTACAAAAACACCTTTGGCCTCACACTGCTTTACATAATCGATAAACAAATCACGCAACACAGCATCCTGTGGTTCAGTTCTCGATGTTGCTTTCTTAAAAGCCTCCATACGATCATTTCCTTCAGCCAGATAGTCAATCGCAGCTACCCGATATTCTTTTGCCGGATCAACAGGCTTTCCACCTACCTCCGCACGTAGCAGACGTCCGTCTTTCGAGATAACCAGTCGGGCCCCGCTCAAGCCTTCACCATGTACGGCCGCAATCTGTTGAAAGAGTTCCAACAAATCTTCACCTTTTAATACAACAACAGAAAGAGCATTCTGGAAAGGACTGATTTCATAAATAGAACCGAATGTAATATCTCCTTCATTAAGAATATTACGGATACCACCTACATTCATAACCCCAACGTCAACACTTATTCCCAATTTACTCTTTGCTCCCTCGCAAAGAATATCTGCCATCAGGTTCGACAAAGGCGACTCCGGACGATACGCTTCGAGCTTACGGGCAGAATGTCCGATTACTGGAGTCATCAAACTATCTATTTTAGCCCGATAAGGTTGCAAAATTCTCCATGCAGCCTGATCCTGCTGTTCGTCATAAACACTGGTAATGGGTACTCTTCCTCCTTCTACCGATACTAAAGAATAACTGGAGTTGCAGGCCGTAAATATAAAAGAACCTGCCAAGAGAGTATAAAATACATGCTTTTTCATACAAAATTATTCATATTTAGTGTTCAAATATAGGGAAAAAAGCCAAGCAACACAAGATTTCGTATTAAAATACACGAAAAAGATTTGCCTATATCACAGAAAATTACTTACTTTGCACCGCTTTCGCGTAATCGCTGTCAAGAAGAGTTACTTGATATGTTACGTTGTAACGATAAACAATTTAATTTAAAAAGAAAAAATGGATTTAATTAAAATTGCAGAAGAAGCATTTGCTACTGGCAAACAGCATCCTTCATTCAAAGCTGGTGATACAATTACAGTAGCATACCGTATCGTTGAAGGTAGCAAGGAACGCGTTCAGTTGTATCGCGGTGTTGTTATCAAAATCTCAGGTCACGGTGAAAAGAAACGTTTCACTGTACGTAAGATGTCAGGAACTGTAGGTGTAGAACGTATCTTCCCTCTGGAATCTCCGGCTATCGACAGCATTACTGTCAACAAAGTTGGTAAAGTACGTCGTGCTAAATTGTACTACTTGCGTGCTCTTACTGGTAAGAAAGCTAGAATTCAGGAAAAACGCGTTAACTTGTAATACTGAATCTATTATTCCTTACATACAGAAAACCGATTCTCATTATGAGAGTCGGTTTTTTGTTTTTCTCCCTTTTATTCATCGAAGACTGCAAATTTTCTCACTCAATCTGATTGAAATTCAACATCACAGCTGGTCGTATTTCCCAAAAAACATCTTGAAAAGTCAGGAAAAACATCACCTTCTTTTCGAAAAATTTGTACGAATGTCTGTTCCTTTTGTACAAAAAAATACATAAAACAACAGCATATTTTTTGAATGAATCAAGTTTTTAAGAATTTATATTTCCAAAGAAATCCTTTACTATAACCATGAACACACTGATAATTCGTACAAATTTCACAAAACACACAGCCATATATATCAGCAAAAAGCTTTGTCGGGAAACAAAAAAATCGGACAGACTGCCTGAAATCTGCCCGAAGAAAGTAAAAAATTAAACCTTAAAATACTAATACCTATTTAAAATCTAAAACCTGTTTCCTGATTATATTGTCATTAACTTTAACATTTTCCAATACAAAATTATCAACACAGTCAACTTCTATTTTCGCATTCTTTTTCACCTTCAGATCCAAATTCTTAAAAGTAAAATCAGACAATTTATATTGATCGTCCGCCTTGGTCACATCAAACAAGACATCACATTCCATTGTGATATTCTGCATTGTCACATGACTGGAATAGGAGTATGGTGTATCCTTACGCCCTTTCAGGTCGAAAAACTGCTTCCATGGCTTTGCAAACAAGAAACTGGAAACAGTTCCCGTAATCTCTTCTACGGTAATATATTCATAATTCTGCGGTGTATCGGGACGCATTTTCAGCCACAACAACCGTTTCGCATTATCCAGCCGACAACGGCGAAGGATTATATTATGATTATGTATTGACTCACTGCCACAAGTCAGCGCACTATGGCAAAGACCATATACACAATCTTCAATAATAATATTGCGGTTAGCCCCATTATTTTCTTTATCTTGATCTGCCCAAGGACCTTTTCCACCCTTCAGTGCAACCGCATCATCATTGACAGACATATAGCAATTTTTCACCAAGACATTGGTACATACATCAATGTCGATAGCATCAGAACTGGGAGCTTTTACAGGGAAATGAGGTGCAAAAATATGGAGATTCAACAATTTTACATTTTCACAACGATACAAATGAGTAGTCCAAAATGGAGAATTCTCCAGACGAACACCAGACAACTGAACATCTTTCGAATCGGCAATATGAACTAAACGAGGACGCAGTTCTTCCAGATTCGTACACTTAGGATTCACCTGACGACGCAACCAGAAAGACTTCCAGTAACGCAGACCATTACCGTTTATACGTCCCTCTCCTGAAATCGTAAATCCGTCCACACCAATAGCATTGACCAGCGCTGCAAAATACTTCAGATTCTGTCCTTCCATACGTGTATCAATGACTGCAAAATCGCTGATATCATCACTACCTTTCAGTGTTCCTTCTTTCTCTATATAAAGATGGGTATTAGGTTTAAAAAATAATGATCCACTCAAAAAAGTTCCCTGAGGAATATAAATCACCCCTCCCCCTTCCTGAGAAGCTTTATCAATCACGGCCTGTATCTGCTGAGTCTGTATGATTGTGCTGTCATTCAATACTCCATAATCTGTAATACGATAGCCTTTTTCCTAAATCTTCCAACTTAACGATTTCTGTCTGACGAAACCAGTCGGGTATAGGAGTTCCGTCCGGGAAAACTTCTTTTGCTGAAGCCTGCAAAACGAACAAAGCTAAAGCAATAGAAACAACACATCTTGTCCACACTTTATTCATAGTATATTTTTTATAAAACAAATTATCTTTACTTTTCACATTGGCAAAAATAGAGAAAAGCCTATAACCTCAAAATAGAAAATCATACATTATCCTGATAAATTCGTACATTTTTACCCTAAAACGAGCTAAATGAATAAAATCAAAGACTATTGTATGATTTTCCATTCTATATATAAAGACAGACAACTATTTTTGTCAATAAACTTATATTACAATAACTAACAAGCAAAGGCCATGAAAAAATTATTTATTGCAGCTTTAGTTTTCGCTTTGGGAGGGACAAATATTCTGCATGCACAAAATTTGCCCGACCAGAAAGAAACTCTGAACACTTTAATCAAAGTGAACAAACATTATATGAAGAATAATCCGGACTGCACACTACCCAGTTTTGTCAAAGGAAAGATGCGGGCCAGCAATATCTGGACACGCACTGTGTACTACGAGGGACTGCTGGCTCTTTACTCCATTTATCCGGATACTGAATATTACGCATATGCTTATCAATGGGGGGATTTTCATAAGTGGGGGGATGTGGAGAGGAACAACAACCCGACATGCCGACAATTATGCCTGCGGACAAGTATATATCGACATGTACAACCTCTGCCCTAAACCGGAAATCCTGCTAAATGTAAAATCCAACCTCAACATGTTGGTCAACACTCCACAAATCAATGAGTGGTGGTGGATAGATGCCATACAAATGGGTATGCCTGGTTTCGCCAAAATGGGTAAACTGACCGGAGAGCAGAAGTATTTCGACAAGATGTGGCAGATGTACGAATACACACGCAACCAGCATGGAGAACATGGCATGTTCAATCAAAAGGACGGATTATGGTGGAGAGATCAGGACTTCGACCCTCCTTACAAAGAACCTAATGGAGAAGACTGTTATTGGAGCCGTGGAAACGGTTGGGTATACGCTGCCCTAGTCCGCGTACTCGATGAAATTCCTGCCAATGAAGTTCACCGCCAAGATTATATAAACGACTTTCTGACTATGAGCAAGGCTATCAAAGCTTGCCAGCGTGAAGACGGATTCTGGAAAAACACAGCGTTAAGAGCAGAGAATAGCAATTCTTGCACAATTACTTTCAAAAACAAGGAACATGAAAAATTTTATATGGAATATCTACCGAAGTGCAGATACCGGGATGTATACCATAAGGCATTAGTATATTGTCTTGGGATTGACAGAGACACGAGGGAAAATGCCAATAGAATTTATGATTTTAAAACAGGTTATGTGAAAACAGAGTGCCTGCAGGAAGGCTGGCAGACCAGTGGCAGTGAAAAGATTGTCCGGATGGCATTTAATCTTATTGATAATGGAACTCCCAGTGTCAATGATTATGATGATGCAGAAGAACGGTAAAAGAATGCCGGTGTTA
>ENA-OQDL01001482-OQDL01001482.1-human-gut-metagenome-genome-assembly--contig:-NODE-1482-length-11534-cov-3.148330_pt1 | contig 11534 bp, 13 predicted proteins | sample MGYA00242782_ERZ504609 | MGnify/ENA primary metagenome ERZ504609 (study PRJEB26092, sample SAMD00036320) | human gut metagenome | host: Homo sapiens | study: EMG produced TPA metagenomics assembly of... | reverse complement strand
TCCCCTATTTACATATGCCCGGATGTATAATATACTTAAATCCATAAGCGCTTGAAAACAGGCCGACTCCGCACTTTGAGGGACCGGTTTCGGGATAGATGAAGGAGGATATTAATATCATGAGTGTACAGGTAGAGAAATTAGAACATAATATGGCGAAACTGACAATTACAGTTCCAGCTGAAACTTTCAATAAGGCGATTACACAGGCTTACAAGAAGATGAAGAACCAGATCTCCATTCCAGGTTTCAGAAAAGGTAAAGTGCCTCAGGCAATGGTAGAGAAGATGTACGGTGCAGGCATGTTCTATGAAGATGCTGCCAACATCGTTATTCCGGAAGAATATGACAAGGCACTTGCAGAAGTAAAGGATATCAAGATCACATCTCAGCCAGCCATCGATGTTACACAGATGGAAAAAGGCAAAGATTTCATCTTTACAGCAGAAGTTGCTACTAAACCAGAAGTTACACTTGGCCAGTACAAGGGTATCGAAGTACCTGAGAATAAGGTAGAAGTAACAGACGAAGAAATCGAAGCTGAACTGAAGAAAGTTCAGGAACAGAACGCAAGAGAGATCACAATTGAAGATCGTGCAGTAAAAGATGGTGATATTTTAACAATTGATTACTCTGGATCTGTTGATGGAGTGAAATTCGAAGGTGGAACAGCTGAAGATCAGACATTAGTTATCGGATCTGGAGCATTCATCCCAGGATTTGAAGAACAGTTAGTAGGAAAGAATTTAAATGAAACAGCAGATATCAACGTGACATTCCCAGAAGAATATCATGCACCTGATCTTGCAGGAAAAGATGCTGTATTTACAGTAACAGTAAAAGCGATCAAAGAAAAAGAACTTCCAGAATTAGATGACGAATTCGCAGCAGAAGTATCTGAATTTGAAACATTAGAAGATTACAAAGCAGATATTAAAGAAAAAATCCGCGATAGAAAGAAAGAAGAAGCTAATACTGAAAGAGAAAACAAGATCGTAGATGCAGCTGTAGAAGCAGCTACAATGGATATTCCAGAAGCTATGATCGAAGAACAGGTTCAGCAGATGACAGATGAATTTGCTCAGAGATTAAGCTATCAGGGACTTTCTATGGAACAGTATTTAATGTTCTCTGGAATGGATGCACAGAAATTCGCAGATGACTTAAAACCACAGGCAGTTAAGAGAATCGAAACACGTCTGGTATTAGAAGCAATCGCGAAAGCAGAAGATATCACAGCAAGCGAGGAAGACTTCAAAGCAGAACTGGAAAAGATGGCAGGAATGTATCAGATGGAAACAGAGCAGCTTGAAAAGATCATTCAGGGAGCTCAGAAAGACCAGATGATGGATGACATCGCAGTACAGAAAGCTGTAGATTTCCTTGTAAGTGAAGCAAAATAAGCAAGGCATTTTATAACTTTATGTTCTATTTGACAGACATAAATAAACTGCCTTAACTATCATTAGGAGGATGCAAGGATGAGTTTAGTACCTTATGTCATTGAACAAACAAGCAGAGGAGAAAGATCTTATGATATTTACTCCAGACTGCTGAAAGAAAGAATCATTTTCTTAGGAGAAGAAGTGAATGATGTCACAGCAGGACTTGTAGTTTCTCAGTTATTATTCTTAGAATCAGAAGATCCAGATAAAGACATCAATTTATATATCAATAGCCCTGGCGGTTCTGTAACCGCCGGGAAATGGCGATCTATGATACGATGCAGTATGTGAAGTGTGACGTATCCACAATGTGTATGGGAATGGCTGCCAGCATGGGAGCGTTCCTGTTATCTGGTGGAACAAAAGGAAAACGTCTGGGCTTTACCGAATGCTGAGATCATGATCCATCAATCATCTGGAGGAGCACAGGGACAGGCAACAGAGATTGAGATCGCAGCAGAACATATTCTTAGAACAAGAGAAATTAAACACGATCTTAAGCGAGATACAGGACAGCCATATGAGACAATCGTCAAGGATACAGAACGTGATAACTGGCTCACTGCACAGGAAGCACTGGAATACGGCCTGATCGATAAGGTTATGGAAAATAGATAGTGATAGAATAGTGGGGTGATCTGGTGGCAGGTTATAATGACGAAAAAAAATGTATTAAGATGTTCTTTTTGTAATAAGACACAGGACCAAGTCCGCAAACTGATCGCGGGACCAAAGGGTAAGAATGTTTATATTTGTGATGAATGTATTGACATTTGTCTGAGATTATTGAAGAAGAATTTGAACAGTATGCAGAGAATGACGGAGAGATCAATTTACGTAAGCCAAAAGAGATCAAAGAATTTCTAGACCAGTATGTTATTGGACAGGACGAAGCAAAGAAAGTACTTTCCGTAGCTGTATATAATCATTACAAAAGAATTTTAATGGGTGGAGACTCTGATGTAGAATTGCAGAAGAGTAATATTTTAATGCTTGGACCAACAGGTTCAGGAAAAATCATTATTAGCCCAGACATTAGCAAAGATGTTAAATGTACCATTTGCGATCGCAGATGCAACTGCTCTTACAGAAGCAGGATATGTTGGTGAAAGATGTTGAGAATATTCTTCTTAAGATCATTCAGGCAGCAGACTATGATATTGACCGTGCACAGTGCGGAATCATCTATATTGATGAGATTGATAAGATCACAAGAAAGTCTGAGAATACATCGATCACAAGAGATGTCTCTGGAGAGGGTGTGCAGCAGGCATTATTAAAGATCATTGAAGGTACTGTAGCGTCTGTGCCGCCACAGGGAGGAAGAAAGCATCCTCATCAGGAATTTATTCAGATTGATACATCCAATATCCTGTTTATCTGTGGAGGAGCCTTTGATGGATTAGAGAAGATCATCGAATCAAGAATTGGTAAGAAATCTATTGGATTTGGAGCAGATGTATTTGGGCAGAAGGAAACAGATCTCGGTGAGCTGTTAAGACAGGTATTACCAGAAGATTTTGTGAAGTTTGGTCTGATTCCAGAGTTCATTGGACGAGTTCCAGTGAATGTATCTCTAAATCCATTGGATGAAGAAGCCTTAGTACGCATTTTGAAAGAACCAAAGAGTGCTCTCGTGAAACAGTACCAGAGATTGTTCGAGATGGATGGTGTGAAACTTATGTTTGATGATGATGCATTAGTTGCAATTGCCAAGAAAGCATTAGAACGTAAGACAGGTGCCAGAGGACTTCGTGCGATCATGGAAGGTGTGATCATGGATTTAATGTACGAAATCCCATCACAGACAGATGTATCAGAGTGCCTGATCACAAAAGATGTCGTAGAAGGTAAAGAAAAACCAATGATCGAACATTCTGGAGTGAAGGTGAAAGCCGCAGTGCCAAAAAAACGGGTAAAGACAAGCAATCATGGTGAGATTGCATAGATAGATTAGCCGAAATAAAAACTGCTTTCATGCAAGAGATTCTTGTGTCAAAGCAGTTTTTCTTCGTGTCTGATGAAATTTACAGACAAATAATTCAGAAATGAAAGGAAGACTTGAATGAAAAAAACACTACCGATGCTTCCAATGAGAGGCAAGTATATATTTCCGAATACAGTCATTCATTTTGATGTATCACGAAGCCGTTCTGTAAAAGCAATTGAAGAAGCTATGGAACATGACCAGATGATCTTTTTAAATAATCAGATCGATCCGATGGCAGAAGATCCAGGAATTGAGGATTTATATCGTGTAGGAACACTGGCAAGGATCAAACAGGTTGTAAAGCTTCCAAAGAATATTTTGAGGGTTTTTGCAGAAGGATTATTTCGTGCAGAACTTTCTGAGACTGTTGAGTACGAACCATTCTATAAAGTAGAGGTTTTATATGATCATGTAGAACAACAGTCATTTAAAGAATTTGAAAGAGAAGCATTTCTTCGAATGATCAAAGAAGCGTTTGAAGGTTATGCGAAATCCTGGCCGCATCTGGATCAGAATATGGTAAATTATATTTTATTGTTGACAGATGTAGAGATTCTGGTGGATGAACTTGCAACACATATTCCATTTTCTTATCCAGAGAAACAGAAACTTTTGGAAGAAATGGATCTAAAAGAGCGCTGTGAATTAATGCATGTCATGCTACAGGAAGAACTAGATGTTCTGAAATTAAAGCAGAAGATCCAACAGAAAGTCAAAGTGAATGTTGACAAAAATCAGAAGGAATATGTGCTGCGGGAGCAGATCAAAGTAATCCGCGAGGAACTTGGAGAGACGAATGTAGAAGATGAAGCGGATGAATTTATGGAGAAACTTAAGAATCTAAAAGCATCCGATGAAGTCAAAGAGAAGCTCAAAAAAGAAATCTCGCGTTTTCAAACAATGGGAAATCAGACACCAGAAAGCTCTGTGTTAAGAACTTATATCGATACAATGTTTGAAGTTCCGTGGGAAGAGATGAGCGAAGATTCCACAGACTTAGATCATGCACAACAGGTGCTTGATCAAGATCATTATGGAATGGAAAAAGTCAAGGAACGTGTTTTGGAATATTTAGCAGCACGTGCTATGAGTGGAAAGAAAGATGCAGCCATCCTTTGTCTTGTAGGGCCTCCAGGAACAGGAAAGACATCCATTGCCAGATCGATTGCGAAAGCAACGAACAAAAAATATATTCGTTTATCTCTTGGCGGCGTCAGGGATGAATCAGAGATCCGTGGACATAGGAAAACTTATGTTGGAGCGATGCCAGGACGTATTGTTGAAGCATTAAAGAAAGTAAAAGTTAGAAATCCGTTAATATTATTGGATGAGATCGATAAGACAGGGAAAGACCAGAGAGGCGATACCGCGTCTGCATTGCTTGAAGTATTAGATCCAGAACAGAATGAACATTTTACAGATCATTATCTGGAAGTTGCATTGAATTTAAGTGATGTCTTATTTATTGCAACGGCCAATGACCTTTCTACGATTCCAAGACCACTGCTTGACCGTATGGAGATCATTGAGGTATCAAGTTATACAGAGAATGAGAAGTATCACATTGCGAATGACTATCTGGTAAAGAAACAGATGGAAGCGAATGGATTAAATGATACACAGATTCACTGGAAGGAAGATGCCCTGAGATTTCTGATCACAGATTATACAAGAGAAGCAGGGGTCAGAAACTTAGAGAGAAGAATTGGACAAGTTTCGAGAAAGGTGACAAGAGACATCTACCAGAAGAAACACAGAAAAGTAACGATCACAAAAAAAGTGATTAAAGATTATCTTGGAAGACCTGTTTATGAATGGGAAAAAGACACTCTAAGAGATCAGGTCGGAATTGTTCATGGACTGGCTTGGACAGCTGTTGGTGGGGTAACATTAAAGATTGAAGTAAATGTTATGCCGGGAAAAGGAGCGGTTCAGGTGACGGGATCCCTTGGAAATGTCATGAAAGAGTCTGCACAGGCAGCGATCAGTTATATCAGAAGCCAGAGTAGAAAATATAAGATCAAACAGGATTTCTTTGAAAAACATGATATACATGTTCATATTCCAGAAGGAGCCGTGCCAAAAGACGGACCATCTGCTGGAATTACGATGACAACAGCCGTTTTTGTCAGCAATCACAGGTAATAAAGTCTGTGGAAATCTGGCAATGACAGGGGAAGTTACGATCCGCGGAGATGTTCTTATGATCGGTGGATTAAAAGAAAAGCTTCTTGCAGCAAAACGGCTTGGAATTACAAAAGTACTTGTTCCAAAATCAAATGAAAAAGATGTCAAAGAGTTTGAAGAGGAAGTTGTCGAAGGTCTTGAGATCATCTATGTAAAAACTATGACACAGGTGATCAAAGAAGCATTTGTACATTAGATCGAAGGAAATAGAAACTGGAGGCAGTGATGAATTACGAAGAAGCAATGAATTTTATACAAAATACGAATAAATTTGGAAGTGTTTTAGGACTTGATAATATTAAAGAATTATTAGAAAGACTTGGAAATCCACAGGATCAGCTTAAAGTGGTTCATATTGCCGGAACCAATGGAAAAGGATCAACACTTGCATTTCTTGCAGGAATCTTCAGAGAAAGTGGATATCGTGCGGGGAGGTATGTCTCCCCGGCATCTTTTTGCTATGAAGAGAGATTTCGCATCAATGAAGAGAACATTTCGAAAGAAGATCTGTGCTTTTATATGGAAAAAATAAAGAAAAATTTCGGAAGAGATGGTGAGAGACGGGATGTCAACATCCGACAATGTTTGAGATGAAACGGCACTCAGTTTCTTTATTTTCTCGATAAAAAAGTGGATGTCGTGTTATTGGAAAACAGGAATGGGTGGCAGACTTGATGCAACGAACGTAGTTAAGAAACCGATTGCGGTGATCATTGCATCGATCGGAATGGACCATATGCAGTTTCTTGGAGACACGATAGAAAAGATCGCAGCAGAAAAAAGCGGGGATCATAAAAGAAGGATGTCCAGTTATTTCATATAACAATCAAGAATCCGTAAATGAAGTGATCAAAGAAAAGGCAAAAGAGATGCACTGCAAAGTTACTTTTGTAAATTCAGAAGGAATCCGTGTGTTAAGTGAATCTTTAAATGGAGAGAGCTTTTCTTATCGTTCATCAGATGGAAGATGGTATGAAAAGATAGAAATTCCTCTTCTTGGAAGACATCAGATCAATAATGCTGCCTTGGCATTAGAAGCATTGAATACGATAAGAAATTATTATTGTATCAGTGAATTTCAGACAGAAGATGGATTACGTAAAACAATCTGGAGAGGCAGGATCGAGATCTTAGAAAAGGACCCACTGGTTATTTGTGACGGAGCACATAATCCGGATGGAGCGAAAAGTCTGTTAAATTTTTTACAAAATAATTTTACAAACAGACGATTAATCTATATAATGGGAGTGTTATCAGATAAAGACTATGAACAGATGATACAGATCCTTACGTCAATGGCAGCAAAAGTTTACACGGTAGCACCAGATAATGCGAGGGCTTTATCAAGTAAGGATCTTGCAGAACGTGTAAGGAAATATCATCATGATGTAGAAGAAAGACAGAGACTGAAAGAGTGTCTTGAAGAGGTAAAACAACAAGCAGATAAAGAAGACGTGATCATAATCTGTGGTACATTATCATTTCAGAATGAATTAAAATAGAGGATAGAAACAGTGGAAAGATTCCAAAAGATCGTATGGCATGAGAAATACAAGGAGACATACGAGAGACTACAACAATTAGAAATAGATCGAAAGTTTTGCGGTCATGATATAGAACATTTTTTGTCGGTGGCAAGAATCAGTTATTTGATGATCCTTGAAAAAAGACTTCCTGTGTCCAAAGATATCATTTATGCGACTGCATTGCTTCATGATCTTGGGAGAGCTGATCAGTATGAAAAGGGAATTTCTCACGAGGAAGCGGGAGCGATTCTTGCCGAGGAGATCTTAACGGACTGTGGATATACCAGAGAAGAGAGAAAGTTTATGACAGATACGATCTTAAGGCATAGAGATATGAAAGAAGAAAGCGAAAGTTTTGCATCAATCTTTTATCGTGCAGATAAACTTTCAAGAGATTGCATCCACTGCAAAGCAAGACAAGGAATGTTATTGGCCGGAAGAAAAGAAAACAACAAGTATATATACTAGGAGAGAGATGCTATGAATTATTGGAAATAAGACGATTTGATACGAAACATCATGGGATACATCATGGGAATTTTGAATGTGACACCAGATCATTTTCAGATGGAGGAAAATATGATCATTTAGATGCGGCACTAAAGCATGCTGATGAGATGATCAGAGATGGAGCAGCGATCATTGATGTTGGAGGAGAATCTACAAGACCTGGATACACGTTGATCTTCTGATGAAGAAGAGATCGCAAGAGTCACACCTGTGATCGAAGCATTAAAAAAGGAATTTGATGTGCCAGTATCCCTAGATACTTATAAATCAGGAGTTGCAAAAGCGGGAATCGAGGCTGGAGCAGATCTGATCAATGACATCTGGGGGCTTAAGTGGGATGGAACTATGGCTGCAGTTTTAGCAGAAACAGGAGTTGCTTCTTGCTTGATGCATAACCGTAAGGATACAGATTATAAGGATTATTTAAATGATGTGGTAGCAGATTTAGATGAGACGATGAAGATGGCAAAGGAAGCTGGAATCAAGAAAGAAACGATCATGCTGGATCCAGGGATTGGATTTGCCAAGGATCTTGATCAGAATTTAGAGCTTATGAACCATCTGGAGTTATTAAATCAGTGGGATGTACCAGTTCTTCTTGGAACATCTAGAAAATCCATGATCGGTTTAACGCTGGATCTTCCATCAGATCAGAGAGTAGAAGGAACTGTGGCAACAACGGTCAGTGGATATATGAAAGGATGCAGATTTTTCAGGGTTCACGATGTTAAAGAAAATATGCGTGCGATGAAGATGATAGAAGCAATTTGTGCAAAATAGGGAGAACAGATGATGGATCAGATTACAATCAAAGATTTGGAAGTTTATGCAAATCATGGTTTGTATAAAGAAGAGAAAGCACTTGGGCAAAAATTTCTGGTATCTGCAATTTTATCGCTTGATACGAAACTTGCAGGTGTCAGTGATCAGATGGATTATTCCGTTGATTATGGTAAAGTATGTCATAGGATCAAAGAGATCCTTACAGAAAATGACTTTAACCTGATCGAATGTGTGGCTGAAACAGTGGCGAAGAAATTATTACTTGAGTTTTCATTGATCAGAAAACTAGAGATTGAAGTAAAAAAACCATGGGCGCCGATTGGATTGCCACTCGACTATGTTTCAGTGAAGATTAAAAGAGGATGGCACAGAGCGTATCTTGGAGTAGGATCAATAATGGAGATCGTATGGAATACATTAATCAGGCAATCAATGCGATCGAGGCACAGGATGATACAAGAGTTGTTCATGTTTCCAGTCTGATCGAGACCAAGCCATATGGCGGTGTGGTACAGGATGATTTTTTGAATGGATGTATTGCTATTGACACATTAAAAGAGCCAGAAGAACTGTTGGACTTTCTGATGGATGTTGAAGCACAGGCGGGAAGAGTCAGAACAATTCATTGGGGACCAAGAACATTAGATCTTGATATCCTGATGTATGATGATCTGGTGATGAATGAGAGAAGACTGACGATTCCACATAAAGAGATGCACAAGAGATTATTTGTATTAGAACCATTAGAAGAGATCGCTCCATATCTGATGCATCCGCTTCTTGGACAGACGATCACGCAATTAAAAGAAAAGATAAAAGAGGAACAGTAACTTATGAGAGATTTGACGGAGATAAGGCAGCAGATCGATCAGATCGATCAGAAAATGCTTGCATTATTTAAAGAAAGAATGGGATGTTCTGTAGAAGTTGCAGAGTATAAAAGAGGAACAGGAAAGGCAATTTATGATCCTGTTCGTGAAAGACAGAAAATTGATGCCTTGACAAAAGACGAAGATGAACTTATCATTAAAAAGTCTGTCGAAGAGATGTTTCTTTCAGATGATGAGTATCAGCCGAAAGATATCAGTATAGTCTGTTATCACAAGAAGATGCTTATATTGATCAGACATTTGAAGAAGTGGAAGCACTGGATATCAATGAAGATACCAAAGTTGTATATCAGGGAATTCCAGGGGCATATCAGGAACAGGCAAATGGTACAGTATTTTGGAGAGGATGTCAAGAATTTTTCTGTACCAGAATTTAAAGATGTTGTAAAGACTCTAGATCGAGGAGAAGCTGATTATGGAGTATTGCCAATAGAGAATACTTCAGCAGGAACAGTCAGTGGAATTTATGATATGATCCTTGACTATGACATTTGCGTCGTGGGAGAAGAATCTGTAGATGTAAGGCATGTATTGGCTGCAATTCCTGGAACGAGCTTAGATAAGATTGAAAAAGTATATTCTCATCCACAAGGATTGATGCAGTGTAAAGGATTCTTGGATGAACATCCAGACTGGGATCAGGTAAAAGTTGCAAATACAGCGATCAGCGCAAAGAAAGTAGCAGATGATAATAAGCCTGTGAAAGCTGCAATCTGTAGTGAACGTGCTGCAAAGATGTATGGACTTGAGATTTTGAAACGTGAGGTGAATGATGAAGGAAATAATACAACAAGATTTGTGATCATGTCAAAGAAGAAACAGTACAGAAAAGATGCGGGCAAAGTCAGCATCAGTTTTAGCGTGCCACATGAATCAGGATCTTTATACAATATTCTGACGCATTTCATGTTTAACAATGTCAGTATGAGTAACATTGAATCCAGACCACTTCCAGGAAGAAAGTGGGAATACGGATTTTATGTGGATGTGATCGGGAATCTGGATGATCCTGCGATCCGTAATTCCCTTGCAGGAATTAAAGAAGAAACCAAAGATTTCAAAATCTTAGGGAATTTTTAAGAGAGAATGAAAAAGAGAGAAAAAGGAAAAATAACAGGGGAAATACAAACGAATGGAAGGTAAGGTAAAATGACACAGACAAATGGTGAAACGAAATTACAAAAAATTTCACAGCGTCATGCAAAAAGTTCTGAAATATGGAATTGTTTTAGCATTGATCGCATTTATCGTATTGGTTTTGATGAACAAAGACCAGTTTTCCGAAAAAGTTGCAAAAGGAACACCAGAACATAAGCTGACGAAGATTGAAGTGACAGATGGTGATAAGGTTGTTCAGAAATTTAAAGCAGTTTCACATACGATGGAACGATTGGATATCATGATCGACCGAAACGAACAGACAGGAAGAGCTGGAAGTATTGATCTGAATGTAAAAGACAGTAAAGGAAAATCTATTTTCCACATTACTCCAACACTGTTAGAGGTTGACGGACTGACAGATATGAAAGCAACGATGCGTCGTACTTTGCGTAATGAAAATAAATGGTACAAAGTAGTCGTGAATCAGAAGCTGAATAAAGGGGAAACTTATACGATCGAGATAACAGGAAAGGGTATTAAGGCCGAACGCCCATTATATCTGTATACATCAAGCAATATGGGAAAAATCTATCAGTCAGCTAAATTAAATGGTGTAACACAGAAGAATTTTCATGTTAGAACCAGAGTGTGGACGACACAGATTGATGTATCAGCAGTTGTTTTAACAGTAGCGATCACACTTGCTTTGATCATTTTAATTCTTATACCATTAAAGATTCCAGAAAAATGGAATAAGAGATTCACATGGGCATTATTTATCGTCAATCCCATGGGTCGCATTTTATATGGTAGAAAAAGTATTCTATAATCCGATCAGTGTGATGAATAAATTGGCATTTGGAATGAACATCCTATGGTACTATATATTGTTCTTCATTTTATTACTGATCTTTAACCGTGTGAAATGGGCGTTGCTCGTTGGAGATGTATTTTTATATGCAGCTGCGATCGGAAACTATTTTGTATTAGCATTCCGTGGAACACCGATCACGCCGGCAGATATTTATGCACTTGGAACAGCAATGGACGTTGCAGATCATTATGTATTAAGTTATGATAAAGCAGCAATCGTTGCGACGGT
>ENA-OQDL01001481-OQDL01001481.1-human-gut-metagenome-genome-assembly--contig:-NODE-1481-length-11547-cov-4.158231_pt1 | contig 11547 bp, 9 predicted proteins | sample MGYA00242782_ERZ504609 | MGnify/ENA primary metagenome ERZ504609 (study PRJEB26092, sample SAMD00036320) | human gut metagenome | host: Homo sapiens | study: EMG produced TPA metagenomics assembly of... | reverse complement strand
TGCGGTCGCTTTCAGAAAAGACTAAATATAAAGGGAAACACCTGTGCTGACCAATAAAAAAAGTTCCGTAAAGCCTTGACTTTACGGAACTTACATTCTCTTCGCGGAGAGACAGGCTCTCGAACTTATACTTTCACAGAATCTCATAAAACCGCAAACAACTGATAATCAAGTGCAAATTACAACATAGAGTAAAACTAAATGTTTCTAAATGTCTTTTGCTATCTCAATAATTGGGTGTATATTTGGGTGTAGAATTTCAAACGCACCCAATTATGAATATCAAACGTAACATCATTTTTGCATTGGAGAGCCGGAAGAAGAACGGTGTGCCAATCGTAGAGAACGTACCCATCCGTATGCGTGTCATCTTTGCCAGCCAACGCATCGAGTTTACAACGGGCTACCGGATTGACGTAGCCAAATGGGATGCAGACAAGCAGCGGGTAAAGAACGGATGTACCAACAAGCTAAAGCAGAGTGCAGCCGAAATCAATACGGACTTGCTGAAATACTATGCCGAAATCCAGAATATTTTCAAGGAATTTGAGGTGCAGGAGGTCATGCCAACGACCCAACAGTTGAAGGAAGCTTTCAACATGAGAATGAAAGACACCAGCGAAGAACAGCCGGAAGAAGCCCCTGTCAGCTTTTGGGAGGTATTCGATGAGTTTGTAAAAGAGTGCGGTAACCAGAATAACTGGACGGCATCCACCTATGAAAAATTTGCAGCAGTGAGGAACCACCTCAAAGAGTTCAAGGAGGATGCAACGTTCAACTATTTCGACGAGTTTGGATTGAACGAATACGTCAACTTCCTGCGTGATACCAAGGATATGAGAAACAGCACCATCGGTAAACAAATGGGATTTCTCAAATGGTTCCTGCGTTGGAGCTTCAAAAAAGGACATCATCAGAACATTGCATACGATACATTCAAACCGAAACTGAAAACCACCTCGAAAAAAGTAATCTTCCTGACTTGGGATGAACTGAACAAGCTGAAAGACTACCAGATACCCAAGGATAAGCAATACCTGGAACGTGTGCGTGATGTTTTCCTGTTCTGCTGCTTTACGAGTTTGCGGTATTCGGATGTTCGCAATCTGAAAAGAAGCGATGTGAAGTCCGACCACATCGAAATAACCACAGTCAAGACTGCCGACAGCCTGACGATTGAACTGAACAAATACAGCAAAGCCATACTGGACAAATACAAGGACATCCATTTCGAGAATTACATGGCTCTGCCCGTCATCAGCAACCAGAAGATGAACGATTACCTGAAAGAGCTGGGCGAACTGGCAGAAATCAACGAGCCTGTACGGGAAACCTACTACAAGGGAAATGAACGTATTGATGAAGTCACACCCAAATACGCTTTGCTCAGTACCCATGCAGGAAGAAGGACATTCATCTGCAATGCGCTGGCTCTCGGAATCCCGGCACAGGTGGTCATGAAATGGACGGGACACAGCGACTACAAAGCTATGAAACCCTACATTGACATAGCGGATGATATTAAGGCAAATGCCATGAACAAGTTTAATCAACTATAAAAGTATCAAACAGTTTCATAGATAGTTATCAATGACTATATTTGTAGAAATTATCATCACAATATGAGCAACAAGGAATCCAACATAGAGAAAACGAATTTTGATGCATTCATACAAGCGGTCGGTTCGGAAATAGAACAGGCACAAGTAAGGCTGATTGTTGCAGCCAATGCACAAATGCTGTTCCATTACTGGAAGATAGGCAATTACATCCTTTATCACCAGCAGCTGCACGGATGGGGAAGCAAAATCATCAAGCAGTTGGCAAAGGCTATCCGACTGCATTACCCTGAAAAGAAAGGCTATTCGGAACGTAACCTTACCTATATGTGCCAGTTTGCAAAAGCATATCCTTTAAGAGCGTTGCAAAGTTTCATAGAAACAGATGCAAGCCTGTCTGTCCCAACCATACAGAGTGTGACCAATGAAGTATTAAAACTGAATGACAAGCAATTTACGCAGGAACTTACTGCGCAAATACAATCGATTGATTGTCAATCATTAGCAATTACGCAGGAAGTTCCTGCGCAAATTTGAAGATGTGGGAAAAACCGTGTCTGCCATTTACAGGATGGGAATCAGGGAAATAGAAGAAGTTTTCTTGACCTCTCCTATAGCCAAAATAAACTGGACAAGCCAAATGACTATACTTGACAGTTCGCTACCTTTAGGTCTAAGCTACTGGTACATGAAGCAGTCTGTGGAAATGGGATGGAGCAGCAATGTATTGAAAATGCAAATTGACAGTGATTTGTATAGCCGACAAATCAGCAACAACAAGGTAAACAATTTCACGACCACACTTCCGGCTCCACAAAGCGACCTTGCCAATTACCTACTCAAAGACCCGTACATCTTTGATTTGGCAGGAGCCAAAGAAAAAGCAGACGAAAGGGATATTGAAGAACAGCTGGTGAAACACGTTACCCGCTACCTGTTGGAAATGGGCAACGGTTTTGCCTTCGTTGCCCGGCAGAAGCACTTCCAAGTCGGAAACAGCGATTTCTTTGCCGACCTGATTCTATATTCCATTCCGTTGCACGCATATATTGTCATAGAATTGAAAGCCACTCCTTTCAAGCCGGAATATGCCGGACAACTCAACTTTTACATCAACGTGGTGGATGATAAGTTGAGAGGAGAACACGACAACAAGACCATCGGTCTTTTGTTGTGCAGAGGAAAGGACGAAGTGGTTGCCCAGTATGCCCTTTCCGGCTATGACCAGCCCATCGGCATCAGCGATTACCAATTGAGCAAGGCGATTCCCGAGAAATTGAAATCAGCGTTGCCCAGCGTAGAAGAAGTGGAAGAAGAACTGGCTTCTTTCCTTGACAAGGATCCCCAATAATAAGAGTATGCCATGCAGAAAACGATAACAACCCTCATTCCTCAATACGGGGAGCTGAACAGAATCTGCAAAGATTGGATTGTAAGCCATACTTTCTCTTTTGAAAAGCAGAAATTCATCGTTGATTTCTACTCGAAATGGAGCGATATAAAGGCTTTTGAGCAAGCTATCCTTGAACTGGTGCTGCATACACCGCCAGAACCATGTACCCTGCTGCTGAAAAGTCTGAAAAAGGAAGTCAAAGAATACATACGGCTTTATGAATCTTACCGCCTTCTCCATGACGAAGTGATCATACGTGTATGCTACCAATACGCAGACCGCTACAAGGAAACCATCAAGGAAGAGATGGAAGTGGTAAACAGGCTGCGCAAACCGATGAACGAAGCCAACAACCGCTATGATTCCATTGGCTACCGAGAGCATACACCCGAAGAAGAAAAGCTGGCGGAAAGAGAATATGAGCGTTGCAAGGCTGAATATGAAAGGGAGAAAGCCCAACTGGAGCATCTTTATGAGCAGCAAACCCTTCTCTGGAAAGAAGCCCGGCAATACATGAAAAACCGTTGCGACGACATCTACCTGCTTAGCGTACACTTCATGGGCATCCTGACCAAATATGTACCGGACGAAGAAAGCCAACCGAACGAAGCAGACAGGCAGAGCCGTACAGACAGCCAGCCGGAAGCTGAAACTACAACCGCATCGACTACAGCTACGACTGCCGGATTGCCTGAATATTTCAGCATGAAGCTGATTTCCCTAATTCATGAAGTTTGTGCAGGGGAACAGTTTGAAGACATTACCGCACCGGATTTCTATGCCTGCATGAATCTGCATCCCTGCCAGTGCGTACTGAAAATAAAGCCAAGGGAAAAGATACGGGTATGCTATCTGATTTCCCTGATGAGGACAGTTGCCGGGGCAGGATAAGGACAAATGGAAGGAAGCCATCCTGAAACACCTGGATATTGATGAAGACTATTACAAGTCCAAGTACAGGGAACCCGTTTCCGATTTACCCAGTATTCCCAACCAAAAGTTCGCCAAGGAAATGGACGGAATATTCCGATAACCCGTGATATTCCAATATATTTTACGACATGACCACTTATACCACTCAAAATAATTTTTGAGTGGTATTTTTATTTCTTGATATTCAGCGATATAACAGAACAATCCATATCTATCATCCACATACTTACCACTCAAAACCCTACCTAATTTTGCATCGTTCGAGAACAGAAGAAACAGCCTGTGCGCAGGGCTATTGTCAAACAAGTAATCATACGGACGATGAACAACCTCAAAGAACTGTTAGTGAAACCCGTCTGGCAGATGACAGGCGAAGAGTTCCTTTTTCTAAGCAGACACGCTTCGGTACAGGCAGAGGCGCAACCGCAGCCGACCACCGACACGGAAAGAAAGTACGTGTACGGCATACTCGGCATAGCCAAGCTTTTCGGGTGCAGCCTGCCCACAGCCAACCGCATCAAGAAAAGCGGAAAGATAGACAAAGCCATTACCCAGATTGGACGCAAGATTATCGTGGATGCGGAACTGGCGCTGGAACTGGCTGGCAAGAAAACCGGAGGACGCAGATAAAGGAGGTGATTATGGACTATATAAAAGAAATATCACCCGAACAAGCCGTTATCCTCTGGCAGGAATCCCGGCTAAGTCTGTCAAGATGCTACGAAAAAGCCCCCGAAATTCTGAAAGTACACGGCTCTGTCATCGGGACGCTGGGCAATTTCAGCGCATCCATCGGCAAAGCCAAGAGCAAGAAAACCTTCAATGTATCGGCTATCGTAGCCGCTGCATTGAAGAACGGTACCGTGTTACGATATGCGGCTGAACTGCCCGAGGAAAAGCGGAAAGTGCTTTATATAGATACGGAGCAAAGCCCCTACCACTGCCTGAAAGTGATGAAGCGGATCCTGCGGATGGCAGGATTGCCCGATGACAGGGACAGCGAAAACCTTGAATTTCTCGCTTTGAGAAAATACACCCCGGAACAGCGCATCAGCATTGTAGAACAGGCTATCTACCACTCACCGGATATTGGGCTGGTCATCATAGACGGCATCCGGGATATGGTGTACGACATCAACAGCCCCGGTGAATCCACCCGCATCATATCCAAGCTGATGCAGTGGACGGACGACAGGCAGATTCATATCCATACGATACTGCATCAGAACAAGGGGGATGAGAACGCAAGAGGGCACATTGGTACGGAACTGAACAACAAGGCGGAAACAGTCCTGCTGGTGGAAAAGGACAAGGGGAACAGCGACATCAGCCATGTTTCCGCCATGCACATCCGGGCAATGGATTTCGAGCCTTTTGCATTCTGCATCAACGACAGAGCCCTGCCCGAACTTGCGGAAGGCTACAAGCCGGAAGCAAGGAAGCCGGGAAGACCCTCGGTGGAAAAGTTTGACCCTTACAAGGATATTTCAGAACCGCAGCACCGTGCCGCACTGGAAGCCGCTTTTGCACTGAAAGAGGAATACGGCTACAAGGAGCTGGAAGACACCTTAATCAGGACTTATCTGGCAGAAGGGGTTAGACTGAATCACCAGAATGCAGTGGCGCTTATCACCATGCTGCGCAACAAACGGATGATAGTGCAGGAAAACGGCAGGAAGTATTCCTTCAAGCCCGATTACCACTATTAGCCGACAATCCCGAAAACTCGCTTCACTTTATTCCCGTATCCATATATATACGACAATTTTAGTGAAGTGATTTCAGAAACAGACAAATCACTTCACTTTATTCCGGGGGTCTATATATTAGGAGTTTAGTGAAGTGATTGTACTGACCGCATACTTTTAAGAGTTGCGGGCAAAAAGAGAAATAATCAAAGCACTCACTAAAAACGATTTCCTTATGAACATCGAGACTGCAAAACAAATCAATCTGGCTGACTACCTGCACAGCCTGGGGTATTCACCCGTCAAACAGCAGGGTATCAACCTTTGGTACAAATCTCCCTTGAGGGAAGAAACAGAGGCTTCCTTCAAAGTGAACACCGAACGCAACCAGTGGTACGACTTCGATGCGCCCATATAGGCTACACAATAAATATCTCTATGGCAAGAGATTAGGTTAGAGTTCAACAGACCTATCCTCAACGACTTAGCTGGAGGAGAAATCCAAAGGTGACAAAAGCATGTCGGTAAAGTCATTAGTCAGCTAAATACCAAGCTGCGACTGCATGGCGAGAGGAAAAGACAGACACAAGGATGAAGCCTGATTGGTTGAACGATAGTTCTGCTGCACACGTACCAGCCCCGACGAAAGGTATTTGATTCACGTCGGGCTGAAGCACCCCATGTAAACCGAAATTACAATGGAGCAGGAGCTGGCTTCAGAGCAACCACAATAAGTGGAATAGGAACGTAAGTCGCATCCGACAGTCTGCCGAGCCAAACAGTTATTGTGAAAGCAAATGGGGATTCCCTAAATCAGAATGCCGTAAGGCTATGGGCATAGGACCCTGAATATCTGACATGGGAACGGAGCTTCCGTGTGTTATGCCAAAATACACAGCCATGCTAAATAAAGTCATGTTATCAACGGAGAGCCGTATGCGTGGAGACATGCAAGTACGGTTTGGGGGCAGGTACGGGAAAACCTACTGCCGAAAGGCAGTAAGGCGTTCTGTACCGAGCCTACGTTTAGGGAAAGGGGGCGGTATCATTGAACTGGCTGCACACCTGTATGCTACCGACCATGTACCTTACCTGCTGGAGCGGATTGCGGAACAGACACCGCATGTACACCCGGTATCTTTCTCTTTTGGCAAGCAGGACTCTTTCGGTCCGAGCTTCCAACAGCTGGAGATAGTACCGCTATCGTCTCCTGCCCTGCTTTCCTATTTACAAGGTAGAGGAATAAATCTGGAACTGGCAAAAAGAGAATGTAGTGAAGCCCGTTTCACCCACAACGGCAAGCGTTACTTTGCCATCGCATTCCCTAACGGTTCGGGTGGGTTTGAGGTTCGTAACCCCTATTTCAAGGGCTGCATCGCCCCAAAGGAAATCTCCCACATCAGACAGTCGGGAAAAGCAAGGACTGCCTGCTATGTGTTCGAGGGTTTCATGGACTACCTTTCCTTTCTGACATTGAGACAAGAGAGCTGCCCGAATTATCCGGAATTGGACGGGCAGGACTATATTGTATTGAACTCCGTATCGAATGTAAACAAGGCTCTCTATCCGTTGGGCAATTACGAACGCATCCACTGCTTTTTCGACAACGACCATGCAGGCATGGAAGCCCTCCAACAAATCCGCAAGGAATACGGCAGAGACCGATACATCCATGACGCTTCACAGATTTACAGCGGATGCAAGGACTTGAACGAATACTTACAGAAACAGGTTGAAAGAAAAAGGCAAGTCCAATCCGTCAAAGGAGTGAGCAACCAGTCACCGAAAAAGAAAAACGGCTTTCGGTTATAGCCCACTATAACTACACGCTCCGCTTTCGTAGTTGTGGGCTCTCCCGAGGGGATTAGGGCTTTGCCCTAATGACCCACTCAGGGCGTTTCACCCCTGAGAACCCCGAGCAAAGAGTGACCCTCTCTTTGCAATCTCCGCTTATGGGTTGCACCCCTAAGAACCCCTTGCGGTTATGAGCGGACAATAGATTTTATCAATAACCCGAATCAAGTTTTAAGAATATGGCTACAAAATCAAGCATACATATCAAGCCCTGCAACGTCAAATCAAGCGGGGCTCATAACCGGAGAACAGCCGAGTATATGCGTAATATCGGCAAGTCCAAAATCTACATCGTTCCTGAACTGACTGCCAGTAACGAGCAGTGGATAAATCCCGGCTTCGGCGGCCCTGACCTGCAAGTGCACTATGACAATATCAAACGGATGGTCAAGGAAAAGACAGGTCGTGCCATGCAGGAGAAGGAACGTGAGCGCAAAGGCAAGAACGGTAAAACCATCAAGGTGGCAGGATGCTCGCCAATCCGTGAGGGCGTGTTGCTCATCCGACCGGACACGACATTGGCAGACGTGCAAAAATTCGGCGAGGAATGCCAAAGACGTTGGGGTATCACACCGCTCCAAATCTTCCTGCACAAGGACGAGGGACATTGGCTAAGCGGGCAACCCGAAGCCGGGGACAAGGAGAGTTTCAAGGTAGGCGAAAGATGGTTCAAGCCGAATTACCATGCGCACATAGTATTCGACTGGATGAACCACGACACGGGCAAGAGCCAAAAACTCAACGATGACGATATGATGGCGATGCAGACTTTGGCATCTGACATCCTCTCCATGAAACGTGGCCAATCCAAAGCCGAGACGGGTAAGAAGCATTTGGAACGTAACGATTTCATCATCGAGAAGCAGAAAGAGGAGATGAACCGCCTTGATGCTACAAGGCAGTACAGGGAGCATCAGCTGGAAACCGCAAACCAAAAGATGCAGGAGGTTGAAAGCAGAACCAACATCCTTATCGAAACAGCTCATCAAAAGCAACAGCAGAGTAAAGACCTCGACAAGGCTATCAGTGAGAAACGCTCCAAGCTGAACAGGGAAAAAGGGAGCGAACTTCTGAACGCCGCTGTCGGCTGGGCGACCGGAAAGTCAAAAGCCCTGAAAAATGAAATCGAGGATTTACGTAGCGAGATTTCCACGCACGAGGAGACCATTGAACAGTTACAGTGTAAAATCCAGACCATGCAGAGCGACCATAACCGTGAACTGATGAACTTGAAAAGTAAGTACCAGTCCGAGCTGAGCCGCAAGGAGGCGGAACATGCACAGGAGACCACAAGGTTTAAAAACCGGATTGCATGGCAGAATCATATTATTGGCTGTCTGAGTTTCCTGCTGCTCAAAACAAGCGACATTTTCCGTAAGGCAGTAAATTGCATTATTCGTTTGGCAAGGGATTATTACAAGCCACGTTTCGATACGGAGCAAGTATCTGATATCAAAAAGGCCCTTGACCTGTTCGGAGATGAGAGGCAGTCGCACCATGCAGCCAGGGACTTCTTGTATATCACAGCCATGCAGAAAGGCAAACTGGATAATCGGGAGCAAATTAAAGCCAGACGAGAAGTCGAGAACGTGGTGGGAGGCCATTATGACCAGCAACAGAGGAGAGGCTTTTCGATGAGAAGATAAAATTGGCTTTCAGTTATTATAAGTGGCTTTAGAATATAGATATTTTACCTATAATAGAGGACGCCGTATTGTTTGTATAGACAGTCAAGGCAAAAACAAAGAGTAACTTCTACTCAAAAGTAAAAGCTACTCTTCATTCCATATAAGATTGGGGATATTCAGTAAATTTCCCTATTTGTTTGCTTTAATACGTTGCCCGTCCGCCTGAACAGCGTACAGTTCTGCCCCTTTAATGTCTACAGCCTCAGGTACGATAAATACAAACCGATTAGCAAACCATATTCTTTTACCGTCCTTGATTAATTCGAAAGCAACCGCCTGCTCGCCATCAGTCACAGTGTATTCTCTTCCGGAAACAGTATAACTTACAGGTTTGGTGATTTTTACATTGTTCTGGAATGTTTCGAAATACCCTACATCTCCTCCATCTTCGGATATACCTTTTTGATTGCCTTTGGCCCCTGCCTGGTATCTTCGGTCTTCAATGTATTCAATAGGCGGACATTTAGTGGGGAATTTTTTCATATAATCCAGCGTTTGATTAATCATATCCTGTGTCACAGTATATGAAAAGCTTCCGTAAGCATACAACTTGAAACTACTGACCGGAATAAAGAATCCCCAGGCATCGAAGAATTCGGTCATATCCATGTCAGCAGCTTTTGCTACATTGCGCGCATACATCAACTGTGCCGCTCCCGGATCATTGGAAGGTAACCAAAATTCAGGGGTACGTCCTTGTTCGAATATCTTACGGATGGTATTCGGTTTCTTGCCGATACGTTCGAAATATGTCCACAATTGCTGGTTGAGACGCATATGCATTTCGGAGGCTTCCCCTTGATATAATCCGTATTTGTTGGCATCATCAGATGTCATATCTTGAGGGATAAATTCCAGCGTGTTCGGATCGCGAGGATGCATGAATCTGCTCCAAGGGGTCGGAGGTGCATACCGATAAGCAGCCAATGTCCCGATGGAACTACCACGTGACCCCCACTTACCTATCTTATATACCACATAATTAGAAAAGAGATTATTGCTTGATTCCGTAGTGCTGGGCCAGTTAATGGCTCCCTGATGCATATGTCCGAGTTCATGCCCCGGTCCCCATTCATTGTCCTGATTTTGATCCATATCGCGAGGATCAAAGTTGTTTTTGAATCCCCAACCGTCTTTTGTGCTTACATCACCGGCTGCCATGTTAATGTAATAATTGGTAGCATAAAGTCCATCGGTGAAAGTCGTGACATGCATCAGTGAATTGAATTCTCCCGTATTCGAATAGGTGTCGATAGCAGCCAGTTCCTGCTCCCAATCTATCAGATTATCCCATCGTTCGATTCCTTTTACTACTCCATAGTGTTTGAAGTTGTCCTGATTTTGCAACAAGTCTTTCAGTGCTGTAAACAGAATCTTCCTGCCTTTTAATATAAATACACATTTTTTAGATCCGTCCAGAGTGACTGATTTGGCCTTCCGGATATATTCACGGAACTGATCATCGGTCTTATCCACGCTCAGATCCCATACATTGAAGCCTACACGCGCATGTTCCGTTGTCTTTACATACTGTGGGGGAAAATGTATTTTCACCGCCGGCATGCCACGGGGATCAGGTTTCTGATAAATAACAAACAGATTTCCCGCACGTGAAAAAGAAAACTTGTTGATTCCGTTTTTCAAGAATCGTTCTTCACCATCGGGTCCCAGATCCGAACAACACCTTAGTGAAATAATAAATTCCTTGGAATTTTTTCCCATAGTCATCTTTTATTGTTTTCCCTGATATTTTCTGTATAGTTCTTCCAAAACGTTTTCCTTTCATATTCTGAACTTTTGAAATGATGTCGCCATTGATAACATTTTTATTATACAGGAATGAGGCGGTAATCGCAAACACAATCCACAATACAAAATGATATTCTTTTTTTCTGGATATTTCTGTGATATACTTATACGCGGTCGTATCAGACCGGAAAGGAAATATTATGTTACAAAAATTATATGTTTTTTTCAGGAAAGAAACCGTTTTGTCAATTGCAGTGATCCTGGCGCTTCTTTCTATGTTCTGGGTCAGACCGGATAAGGCTTATTTTACTTATATCGATTTCAGGACTCTCGGGCTCCTCTTCTGTTTGATGGCAATTGTAGCTGGTTTGAAGGCTGTTGGTGTTTTTGATATACTTGCCAAAAAATTGCTGATGGGAACATCGGGAACTGTGGGTGTGATCAGGCTGTTGGTACTCTTATGTTTCTTCCTGTCAATGGTGATCACCAATGATGTGGCATTGATTACTTTTGTTCCTCTTGCACTGATCATTGTGCATAAACTGCCAAAGGAACTGGGCAATTACTGGCTTCTTAAAATAGTAGCCATGCAGACAATCGCTGCTAATCTCGGAAGCATGCTCACACCAATCGGAAATCCGCAGAACCTTTATCTATATGCCAGAGCAGGGATGTCCGCGGCA
>ENA-OQDL01001479-OQDL01001479.1-human-gut-metagenome-genome-assembly--contig:-NODE-1479-length-11557-cov-3.198950_pt1 | contig 11557 bp, 10 predicted proteins | sample MGYA00242782_ERZ504609 | MGnify/ENA primary metagenome ERZ504609 (study PRJEB26092, sample SAMD00036320) | human gut metagenome | host: Homo sapiens | study: EMG produced TPA metagenomics assembly of... | reverse complement strand
GATAGCTGCGGGGATCCACCTGTTCCCATGCCGAACACAGCAGTTAAGGCCGCAAACGCCGAAAGTACTTGGGGGGAGGCCCCCTGGGAGGATAGGAAGCCGCTGATTAAGCGAAGAAGCACTAGCAAATGCTAGTGCTTCTTTTGTTATATGAAAGATGAAATAGAATAAAGAAATGACGGATGTCGAAGACGACCGGACTGCCGTTGCCGGAACAATGTGTCAGCCTTTGCGACGGATGCCGAGAGGCGACAAGACTGCCGCAGTCAGCATGATGTGTCCGGTTTTCAGGCGGATGCGAAGCGACCAGTCTGTCGCAGCCGGCATGATGTGTCAGGTTTTCGACGGATGTCGAATGACGACGAGGCTGTCGTCATCAGAACGATGTGCCGGCCTTTAAGATGGATGCTGCAAGCGACTAGACAGAAGTCATCTCACTCATGTGACATCTTTTCAGACGGAAGCCGAAGGAGACCAGTCGGATGCTCTCAAAGAAATCGATACGTTAAAAGGCGAACCTTTCTTCTCGTCAACGTATCCTCCCGTCCCATAGTCCGCTTTACAAGGTATACCTCGAAAGATGCAGCTCCAAGGGCTTGTCTCTTCTTTCGAGTCTCCTTTTTCAGTCTTTTTATAATAGCTATTCACTATAATACATATAATTATAGTAGTTGACGATTCCCTCATGAAACGATTTTTCTGACACTTATACAATTATTTTAAGCCATTCATGCAAATACAGAAAAGGATAAGCAGCAGGCCGTGTATATCCTTTGTATTTTGAATACATCGCAGATATATATAGACTGTTTGTTGTCATTCTACTTTGAATGTGGTATAAATGTGTATGTAACTAAGAAAGGGGAGTTGATTCATATGGTAAAAAGTGTTGCAGCACCGCAGGCAAATGGGGAAGAGTGCTGAAGATAAAATTTTTGGCGCAAACAATCGGGCCGTTGCTTTGACAGAAACATTAGGGGCTGATAAAGTCATCAACGGGACTGTCGGTTCTTTGCTCGATGAAGACGGCAATTTGGTCATGCTCGATGTCGTACAAAAAAGCTTATAAGGCACTGACACCGAAAGAAATCGTCGCTTATGCACCCATCCAGGGCTATCCCGATTATCTGGAAGCTGCCATTGATCAGTGCTTTGGTGAATCCCGTCCGGACGGCTACATTCGTGCCTGTGCTACGTCCGGTGGTTCCGGCGTTCTCCATCATGTCATTCACAACTATTCCGAATGGGGCGACGATATCCTGACCAGTGACTGGCACTGGGGTGCCTACGGTTCCATGTGTCACGATAACGGCCGGAAGTTGCGGGAATTTAACTTATTGACGGACGACGGGAAATTTAATTTCCAAAGTTTTAAAGAACATGTCAGTGATATGGTTGCCAAGCAGTACAACACGGTTATCATCATGAATTCACCGGCCAACAACCCGACCGGTTTCGGTCTGTCAGACTCCGATTGGGATCAGGTTCTGTCCTTCCTTAAAGACGTCGTCAAAGGGCAGGATAAAAATATTATCTTCGTCTCTGATGTAGCTTATCTTGACTACAGCGGTGAAAAACATGAATGCCGCAAGTTCTTCAAAAAATTCGGTAACATGCCGGATAATGTCTTCATCATCGTGGCCTATACCTGCAGCAAGGGCTTTACCATGTACGGGCAGCGTATGGGGGCTATGATCGGTATTACCCAGAATAAAGATATTGCCGATGAATTTGTTGCCATCAACCAGTATACCAGCCGTGCTACGTGGTCCAACTCCAACAGCGCTGCCATGAAGGTCATGGCCAATATCTGCAAGGATCCGGCGAAAGTTGCTGAACTCGATGCTGAACGGGCCAAGTATTTTCATCTCATTCAGGAACGGGCCGATTTGTTCATGAAGGAAGCCGACGAATGCGGTTTGAAATATCTGCGCTATATTTCCGGGTTCTTCATTACCATCCCCTTAATCGGCGCTCAGAAAGTCTGTGACGAATTGGAAAAGGAAAATATCTTCCTCGTTCCCTTGGAAAAAGGTATCCGCTTGGCTGTCTGCTCCGTTTCCAAGAAAAAGATTCACGGACTGGCGGCTAAGATTAAAGCGACCTTTGATGCCGTCGGCGTTCAGCAGTAACGGCTGAGGAAAGGATTTGGCTTATGTTTAAAACTATTGGTGTCTGCGGAACCGGCAATATGGGACAGGCTATCGTCAAAGGCCTGGTAGCTTCGAAGGCTATGGCTGCAGATCATATCTATCTGTACAATATCCATCGGGAAAAAGCAGATGCCTTAGCGAAAGAAACGGGAGCTGTCGTCGTCGATTCACCGCTGAAATTAGCAAAGCTCTCCCAAGCGCTTATTATGGCCGTCAAGCCGAATATGATGGAACCGGCGATTCATGCTGTTCTTGACGGGCTGGCATCGGACACGGTCCTCATTTCGATTGCCGCCGGCCTCTCTTTGGAAACCCTTGCCGACTATGCCGGAGAGAAGACTAAAATCGTTCGCGTCATGCCCAATACGCCGGCCATGGTCGGGGAAGGCATGGCCTCGATTTCGTCAAACGGCAACGTGACGGCTGAAGAAACGGCCGGTGCTGTCGATATTTTTTCCAGTTTTGGCAAAGCCGAAGTTGTCGATGAAAAATTGATCGACGCCGTCTGCGGTCTCAGCGGCAGCGGCCCGGCTTATGTCTACCTGTTTATCGAAGCCTTGGCCGACGGTGCCGTCCGCGAAGGTATGCCGCGGCAGATGGCCTATACCTTTGCCGCTCAGACCGTCTTAGGGGCAGCCAAGATGGTCTTGGAAACGGGAACCCATCCCGGGGCCCTGAAAGATGCCGTCTGCTCTCCCGGCGGAACGACCATTGAAGCCGTACAGACTTTGGAAGAAAACGGTTTCCGGGCTGCGGTCATGAAGGCCGTCAGTGCTTCGGCAGAAAAGAATAGAAATCTTTAATCTCATTACCCGGCGAAGGTTCGAAAATCTTCACCGGGTAATTTTTTAGTAAAAATGGAGGGACACTTTTCGTTATAAATCGTTTATAAATGGCTTTGTTATGCGATTTTTAGATAATTTAAAAAAATTACAAAAAGTAATAGTAAAAATAATATTTAATTATTTTTACTTTACAAACTCAAGAATTTTACGGGTTAATATGCAAAATAGTAAAGAATATTGTGATTTATATCGAAAATAGGCATATGATTATGTCTAAATGTAATTTACAAATATTACTTTCAGGTATATAATAACAAGCATAGAAACTGTATCCGGATACAATCTAATATGAGAAACGGCGCTGCCCATAAATTTTTTTATGGACGAGCCCATGCCTCTTAAAGGCGTGACACGTGTATTTTTTATGAAAGGGTGTTATGTAATGGTTATCTTGGCCTTACTCCCGATTCTATTTCTCATTGTAGCATTGGGATTCTTGAAGATGGCCGGTTTGGAAAGCGTGCCCAATCGCAGCCATTATCGCATTTATTGTTGCTGTGGCCGTTTATGACATGCCGGTTCCCATCGCTATTTCGGCGGCCTTAGAAGGGGTTGCCTTGGCATGTTGGCCGATTTTGCTGGTCATCGTTATGGCTCTGTTTGCCTATAAGTTGACGGTTGCAACGGGCAGCCTGGAAATTATCAAACAGATGCTGACCACGGTTAGTGAAGACAAACGCGTACTGTTCCTGCTCATCGCTTGGGGCTTCGGTACTTTCATGGAAGGCATGGCCGGGTTCGGTACGGCTGTTGCTATTCCGGCAGCGATGTTGGTTGCCCTCGGCTACCCGCCGATCAAGACCATCGTTGCCTGCTTGATTTCTAACGCCGTAGCGCCTTCGTTTGGTTCCATCGGTATTCCGACGACGACCATGGCTGCTGTTACGGGTCTTGATTCCGGTGTCTTGGCTACGAAGGTTTCCATCGTATCCTTTATTCCTGATCTGATTGTTCCGTTCTTAATGGTTATCTGTATCGGCGGCGGCCTGAAAGCCATCAAGGGCGTCGGAATCGTTACACTTCTTTCTGGCTTAGCCTTGGCTATCCCGCAGCTGCTCATTTCCGTGACCATCGGTGCCGAACTGCCGGTCATGGTTTCGTCCATCATCATCATGGCCGTTATCGTCCTTTATTCCAGAGCCTGCAAAACGACGAGCAATCCGGAATACCAGGTCGACTTCAAAACGGATGATCAGAAAGCCGTTTCCTTTGGTGAAGGCGTAAAAGCTGCTATGATTTTCATCCTGATCTTCGTCCTTCTCGTCGGAACGTCGAAACTCTTCCCGTTCATCAACGGACCGCTGGCTTCCATTAAAACGACGGTTCCGATTTACGCCGGTGCCGGTGCAAAACCGTACACCTTTACATGGATTGCCGTTCCGGGCATCATGATTTTCATTGCCTCCGTTTTGGGCGGTCTCTATCAGGGTGCTTCCATCGGTAAAATCGCTCAGGTCTTTAAAGACAACTTCGTCGGCCTGCGCTTTACGTACTTGACGATCATCACCGTCGTCGTCGTTGCGAAACTGATGACTTATTCGGGCATGACCAAGGAAATCGCCGATGCGCTCGTCTTTGCAACCGGCAACGGTTATCCGGTCTTCGCTCCCTTCGTCGGCGGCTTAGGCGCTTTCATCACCGGGTCGTGCACGAACGCCAACGTCCTCTTCGGACCGCTCCAGACTTCGGTTGCGTCCAGTCTCGGTATGAGTCAGCCCTGGCTTGCAGGTGCCAGCTCCCTTGGCGGTTGTATCGGCAAGATGCTTTCTCCGCAGAGTATTGCCCTTGGTATCGGTGCTGTCGGTGCCGTTGCTGATGGTAAAGAAGGCGAAATTATGCGGGGAACCGTTGGATATTGTCTCTTCTTACTGGTCATTGCCGGTATCATTACCATTGTAGCTCCCAGCGTCGTTCCTTTCTTAGTCAACTGATATATAGTAGGCAGGCATGAAAGAGTATGCTGCATATCTATGTAGCATACCCTTTTTCTAAAGGGAACAATGTGATATAATCTGTTGTGAAATGTTCCTCATACGAAACGTTTCCTTATAGGAATAATATAATATTACTTTAAAGCATAGTAAAAATTCGTAAAAATAATTACGATTTAAAATTTTTCGTTTGCCGTCGGTTTATTTAAAAATAAATCGTTCTTATGATAAGTTATCATGGAATAGTGTAAATCAATCGAAAAGTGATATGTACAAAATGTACAAATGTAATTTACATGCATAGCAAAGTAGAGTATAATGATACCTGTAAGAGATAAACGAAGAATAAACACAACAGACTAGTTTATATTTTCGTTATATTCGGTCTTAATCTGGAAGTCCTTTCCGGATGTAAATAAGTGTTATGCTTATTCTTTTCATTATTTGGAGGTATGTATTATGGCAAAAGGTAAAGTTTCACCAGAGTTAATTGAACAGTTCAAACAAATCGTTGGCGAAAAGTACGTTTATACGGACAAAGAAAAACTCGAACCGTATTCCCACGATGAAGTAACGGACCCTCATTACATGAAAGAACCGCAGGTCGTCGTTCTCCCTGCTACGACGGAAGAAGTTTCTAAAGTCGTAAAACTCTGCTATGAAAACGATACAGTTATGGTTCCGCGTGCTGCCGGTACGGGCCTTGCAGCCGGTGCTGTTGCTACGTTCGGCGGTGTTATCATCTCCATCGAACGCATGAACAACATCATCGAAATCGACAAAGAAAACATGGTCTGTGTTACCGAACCGGGCGTTACGACGGCCGTTCTCCAGGAATCCGTTCAGAAAGAAGGCCTCTTCTACGGCGGCGACCCCTGCAGTGGGGACTCCTGCTTCATCGGCGGTAACGTTGCTACCAACGCCGGTGGTAACCGCGCTGTTAAATACGGTGTAACTCGTGACCAGGTCATGGGCATGGAAGTCGTTACTCCGAGCGGCGAAGTTGTAACCCTTGGCGGTAAATTCCGTAAAAATGCTACGGGCTACATGCTGATGCACCTCTTCATCGGTTCTGAAGGTACCCTTGGCATCATCACCAAGATTTACCTCAAATTGGTTGCTCTTCCGAAATACCAGATGGACCTCTTGGCAGTATTCGACAACCTCGACGACGCTATCGCTTTGACGCCGAAAGTCATGGGCGCCGGCATCACTCCGGTCTGTGTTGAATTCATGGATAACGCTTCTATCAAACAGGTTGAAGTATTCCTCGATGAAAAATTGCCGAAATCTGACGTCGGTAACTACATCATCATCCAGATCGCCGGCGACAGTGAAGATGTCCTCGACGAACAGTGCGAAAAGATCGTCGAATTGGCTGAAGAAAACAACGCTATTGACTCCTTGGTTGCTGACCCGGCTGTTATTTGGAAATCCCGTAAAGCATACCTCGAAGCTGACCGCGCTCGCAGCTTAGTCTTCTCCATGGAAGATATCGTCGTTCCGATGACGGAAATCCCTGATGCTGTACAGCAGATTTCCCGCTTGGCTGAAAAATATGATGTTGCTATGCACTGCGCCGGCCACTGCGGCGACGGCAACGTCCATATCGATATCTTGAAAGATGACCGCACTCAGGAAGAATGGGAAGAAATGCTCCCGAAAATCCAGGGCGAAATCTATGCTCTCGTTTACAAGCTCGGCGGCCGCCTCTCTGGCGAACACGGCATTGGCTACAAACGTGAAGCTCTCCTCGAAAAATACACGGACCCCGTTGAACTCAGCATGATGAAAGCTGTTAAGAAAGCATTGGATCCGAAGAACATTATGAACCCGGGCAAAGTTGTCAGCATCAACGACGAAGTACCGGTCGAAGCATAAGTTATAGTTGCATACTGAGGAAAAGGGCAAGGCCAAGGCTTTGCCCTTTCTCTTTAGAGCTATGAAATGCTATGAAAATAGCGCGGATTTAGAAAGGGTGTGTACGTATGCAGAAGTTTGCAGTGCCTTTTGGCAAAGAAAAAATCAATTTTGAACTGTCGGATGAACAGGTAGCCGGCGTTCTCGTATCCCATGCTCACGAATACAAAGCACCGAAATCGGAAGAAGAACTCGTTGCCGATGCTTTGGCTAACCCCATTGGCAGCCCGAAACTGAGCGAATTGGCCAAAGGTAAAAAAACTTGCGTCATCATTTCCAGTGACCATACTCGTCCCGTACCGAGCCATGTCATCATGCCGCAGCTCCTGGCTGAACTGCGTAAAGGAAATCCGGACATCGACATTACCATCCTCATTGCAACGGGGATGCATCGCCCGACAACTCAGGATGAATTAGTGGCTAAATACGGTAAAGAAATTGCCGAACACGAAAAATTCTCCATCCATGTCAGCCGTAACGACGAAGACATGGTCAGCATCGGCACCTTGCCGTCCGGCGGTGAATGCCTCATCAACAAACTGGCTGCCAACGCAGACCTGCTCATTGCGGAAGGCTTCATTGAACCGCATTTCTTCGCCGGCATGTCCGGTGGCCGTAAATCCGTTTTGCCGGGTATTGCCAGCAAAATTTACGGTCTTGGCTAACCACTGCTCTGAATTCATCGCCAGCCCCAATGCCCGTACGGGTATCTTGAAGGGCAACCCGATTCACGAAGATATGCTCTATGCTGCTAAAGCGGCTAAACTGGCATTCATTTGCAACGTCGTCATCGACGCCGATAAGAAGGTCATCGCTGCTTTTGCCGGCGACCGCGAAGAAGCTCACTATGCCGGTGTCGACTTCGAAATGAAATTGGCCGGTGTAAAACCGATTCCGGCTGACATCGTCATCACGACCAACGGCGGCTATCCTCTGGACCAGAACATTTACCAGTCCGTAAAAGGCATGACGGCTGCTGAAGCTACGTGTAAAGAAGGCGGCGTCATCATCGACGTATCGTCTTGCTCTGACGGTCACGGCGGTGAAGACTTCTACAATAACTTGAAGAATGCTACGTCCCTCCAGAAGGCTATGGATGAAATCCTGGCCCGCGGCCGCAACGAAACGGTCTTTGACCAGTGGGAAGCTCAGATTCTCATGCGCATGCTCCTGCGGTTTACGATCATCATGGTTACGGAAGCTCCGAAACAGATGATCGAAGATATGCATATGAAATACGCTTCGTCCATCGAAGAAGCTTTGGCTATGGCGAAAGACGTATTGGCTGAAAAAGGCGTTAAGGAACCGAAGATTACGGTTATTCCTGACGGCGTATCGGTCATCGTAAAATAAGTCTTTCTGCTGACTATTGCGGATACTTATGAGATAGAACGGCTCCATAAAAGTGAACCTTTTATGGAGCCGTTTTTGTCTTGCAATGACCTATAAAGTATCATATAATGAGTGAGATATTGTTTTGGCAAGATAAAGGGGGAATTGCCTTGGCAGGGTTAGAAACAACACTGGTATTCGACATTACCATGATTCTGCAAGTCGTGCTCATCGATTTGGCTTTAGGCGGCGATAATTCAATCGTCATCGGCATGGCAGCCAAGAATCTGCCTGCGCATCTGCAAAAGAAAGCTATTTTATACGGAACGGCAGGGGCTATCATCCTGCGCTTCATCATGGCTTTTATCGTGTCCTGGTTGTTCCAGGTGCCTTTTTTGAAGACCCTCGGTGCTGTCCTGCTCGTTTTCATCGGCATCAAGCTCATCGGAGCCGATGAAGCCGCCGAAGATATCCACGTCGAAGCGAAGGATTCCTTATGGGCGGCTGTGCGGACGATTATGATGGCTGATGCCCTCATGAGTTTAGACAACGTACTGGGTATCGTCGGCGTTACGAATAACCACTGGGGGCTTTTGATGTTCGGCATGCTCATTTCGGTTCCGATCATCGTCTTTGGCAGTACCGTCGTCGTCAAAGTCATGAACCGTTTTCCCATTTTGGTCTATATCGGCGGAGCTATCCTCGGCTGGGCTTCCGGCGGCATGGTGGCAACGGATTCGTATTTAGCGCAGTATGTCGGCTGGGCAGCCGCGAATCCGACCGCGATGAAGATTGTCTTGTTGGGCGTTACGGTTATCGGCGGCTTTCTTTGGAAATCCCTTCATCGGGGAGGGAAAATTGCGGTCTAGCTAAAGAAAAAACTTGACATTTTCTTCCAGTGTGATATTATATATAAGTCAGGTAACGGGGCGTGGCGCAGTTTGGTAGCGCGCTTGGTTCGGGACTAAGAGGTCGCAGGTTCAAATCCTGTCGCCCCGACCATTTTATATATCGGTATTTATCCCGAGAATACAGTAAGCGATATATAAGTCTTGGAGAGCTGTCCGAGTGGCTGAAGGAGCATGATTGGAAATCATGTATAGGGCGAACGCTCTATCGTGGGTTCAAATCCCACGCTCTCCGCCATAAGAAAAAAGGACGATCACGAAGGTGATCGTCTTTTTTTATCTTTCATCAAAAGCGTGTTTTCGGCCAATATTTTCTTTACCCGTATGGATACCGTCGCTCACGCCGTTTTGCCGCGTCATGCCCTGTGCGGCTTTTTGTCTACGCACGGTGTGCCCGATTCTATCATGCCCGAAGACGGTGAAAGCGTCTCCTTTTAATCAGGAAATGACAGTACTGTTTAAAGAAGACATAATATATAGTATATAAAGAAGGAGGCGTCCTTTGTTGACGTCTTCTTTTGAGAGATCTGATGGGGTGACCGGAATCCCGTGAACCCATCGATATTTTCCTTGCAATTCAAGGCCCGATGTGATAAACTATTCTAGCATAGGTTTTGAATGATTGATATAGAAAGAGGTGTAAGTGGTGAAAGAAGGTATTCATCCGAAGTATTATCCGAATGCCAAGGTAACTTGCGCATGCGGCAATACGTTTGAAACAGGTTCTACGAAACCGGAACTGCGTGTTGAAATTTGCTCTCAGTGCCATCCGTTCTTTACGGGTCAGCAGCGTGCTCAGCAGGCTCGTGGCCGTATCGAACAGTTCAATAAACGTTATGGTAAAACAGCTAAATAAGCAGCAGTACAAGTGGGCAGCAGAGCAGAAATGCTCTGCTCTATTTGTATGTAGAGAAAGGGAGGTAGCGCTTTGAAGAAACCGAAGATTTATGTCGGCGGTCAGGCTGTCATCGAAGGGGTTATGATGCGCAGTCCCAAGACGATTGCCACGGCCGTTCGGACGCCGTCCGGTGAAATTACGGTAAAAAAAGAGGCCATTCGATCCATTTCCGAACGATTTCCGATTCTGAAGAAACCCTTTTTGCGAGGAACCGTTGCTTTGGTCGAGTCCCTGATATACGGCATGAAAAGCCTGTCTTATTCGGCTCAGGCGGCCGGTGAAGAAGAGGAACAACTGTCGAGCTGGCAGATGGCCCTGACCATGGCTGTCTCCGTTCTCTTGGCCATCGTTTTTTCCTGGTCATCCCTACATATGCTGCTAAATTCATTCCCGGTGTCACGGACAGTGCCTTTCGGCTTAACGTCGTCGAAGGGATTTTGCGCCTGATTATATTTCTATCCTATATAAAGGCCATTTCTATGACGGCAGACATTCGCCGGGTCTTTGAATATCACGGGGCCGAACACAAGACGATTTGGACCTATGAGTCCGGTGAAGAATTGACCGTTGAAAATGTCATGCGCCATACCCGCCTTCATCCGCGGTGCGGCACGAATTTTCTGCTCATCGTCATGGTCGTGTCGATCTTCGTCTTTGCCTTTTTGGGCTGGCCGAGTTTCATCGAACGTGTCTTGTCCCGTATCGTCCTCATGCCTGTCGTTGCCGGTATCAGTTATGAAATGATACGCCTGGCCGGGCGCACGACGAATCCCGTCATTCAAACCATATTCCGACCGGGTCTGTGGCTTCAATATCTGACGACCCGCGAACCGCACCCCGACCAGATAGAAGTTGCCATCGAAGCCATGAAGGCTGCGAAACCGTCTGACGAAGGCGACGTTACCGAGATAAAGTAAGGAGAGAATTATGAGCTCATTTATGGATAAAGTACAGGCCGTGGAAAATAAATTTATGGACCTGGAACAGCAGATCAGCGACCCTGCGGTCATTGCCCGTCAGGAAGAATGGCAGAAGCTGACGAAGGAACATGCGTCGCTCATGCCGCTTGTCGAAACGTTCCGCAAGTATAAGGACATCACCCATACCATAGAAGGGGATCAGGAAATCTTAAACGACCCCGACAGCGATGATGACCTTATGGCCATGGCCAAGGAAGAAATGAACGGTCTTACAAAAGAACAGGCCGACCTTGAAGATCAGCTGCATATCCTCATGCTGCCCAAGGACCCGCGGGATGACAAAACGTCATCATGGAAATCCGCGGCGGTGCCGGCGGCGACGAAGCAAGCTCTCTTTGCCGGCGACTTATTCCGCATGTATATGAAATATATCGAAAAGGCAGCCCGGCTGGAAGACGAGCATTATCAGCTCCAACGAACCGGAATTGGGCGGCTTTAAAGAAGTCGTATTCTCTATTGAAAGGATCCGGCGTCTTGGCAAGCTGAAATATGAATCGGGCGTTCACCGCGTCCAGCGCGTTCCCGTTACCGTAAGCCGGACGGCCGTATCCACACGTCGACGGCGACCGTTGCCGTTCTGCCGGAAGCAG
>ENA-OQDL01001474-OQDL01001474.1-human-gut-metagenome-genome-assembly--contig:-NODE-1474-length-11576-cov-2.463010_pt1 | contig 11576 bp, 9 predicted proteins | sample MGYA00242782_ERZ504609 | MGnify/ENA primary metagenome ERZ504609 (study PRJEB26092, sample SAMD00036320) | human gut metagenome | host: Homo sapiens | study: EMG produced TPA metagenomics assembly of... | reverse complement strand
ATTATTTTTATAATATACATTTATTCCACCTCTAAGTTTCAGAAAAAGCATTTAAAAAACTGTTCACTTTCACGTCTTTTTCATCGGGTTAGAAGAAAGCGGAAAAATTGGCACTATTTTTTTTCATTAGTCCAATCAAAATAGCCTTTTTTTTCAGTATAACTATGTTGCACCAAGGCCAGCACTTCTTCCCGCACATGTTCATAATCATCAACAGATGCCTTTTCACGCTTTATCTTTTCACCGATTACAGAATCCAAAAGTCCATCCCCAGGCCCTCCCACAATGTACACTTCTCCCCCATCCCCCATGACTCCCACTTCCAGGGTGAGCATACAAGCTTCAGACAAGGTAATCAAACAATGAGTATTCGTCGGATACACCTCACCCAAACGTACTATGAACATATCAGTTTCCCTTGTGTCGCGTTTCAACCTGCAATCAGATGATTGCACATATATTTCCGCCACACGCTTACTATATTCCATAGCATTCTCCGGATGACGTGCATTAGCAGCAGATATCATAACCATACGGGACACTCTATACTTTGCCGCCAGGTCCGCAATATTCACTGTCCCCGATATATTCGTTTGAATTGCCTCCGATACAAAATCATCCATCAGTTGTACATGCTTATACGCAGCAGAATGAAAAACAAGTTGAGGACGTGTTTCTTCAAATATAGCCTCCATACGCGTACGGTTAGCAACATCTGCAACCAATACACGGACCTCCAGATTCTTCCAATGATCAGACAATTCCAACTGTACATCATACAATGGGGATTCTGCCTGATCTACCAGAATCAACTGATAAGGATTCAGTGTAGCCAACTGGCGAACGATTTCCCTTCCTACAGCTCCCGCCGCTCCCGTAACCATTACTCTACGCCCCTCGATATGGGCCGTAATTTTACGCATGTCAACTTGCACCGGTTCTCTACGGAGCCAATCTTCTATTTGAATGTCCTTTATCAGTCCATCGTCCATACAATCGCTTAAGGGAGGAACGGTCATTACATGAATATCATGAGAGAACAGTTTATCCAGCATTCCGGAATTTTCCAAATCCGACACCTTGCTTGGAGAGATAATGATTGTATCCACTTTCTTTTTCTTTAGACGGTCAAACAGCTGCTCATCATTGGGATATACCCTGCATCCCATCGTATGTTTACCTATCATATCAGGTTCGTCCGAAATAAAGCCACGCAGGCGATAATGATTATTACGACTAACTCTCAAGGATTTTGCAACATTGACTCCAGTCCCATGGAATCCATAAATAAAAACATTCACGCAATGACGTGCATCAAAAGCAATAGCTTCATAAAGCATCTTCACAGCAATGCGCATACAAGCCATCAGAGAGAAGGTGAACATATATGCCATAAACAGAATGCTGTTCGGCAAAGTTTCTCCAAGCCCCGAAACAGACCAACAGTAATTCCCTAAAAACAGTACAGCATAGCTTATCGTAAGACTCCAAAGCACACGATAAATATCCACAAAAGAGGAAAAACGGATAACACCCACATAAGTACGGAGAATATGAAAGAAACAGACATTACACAAGACAGCCAAAATGGTCAGCCATACATACAAAGAAATTTCATAAGATACGGACGAAAGCCTATATTGCAAAAAACATGCAGAAAGCATGGAAATCACAACGATAATTACATCTACCAACAACACCGTCCATTTGGACGCTATGCGTGAAGAAAGATATTTATAATAGATTCTTAAATTCATAATCAGTATCAGACTTATTTGCTATAGGACCTACGACAAAGATGCTTCTTTTCGTTTTATTATCCAATTTTTATGGCAATAAAGTTCAGGACATTCAAATAGAAAATTATCCCACTAAAATATTTCTAAAAAAAAGCAGAGATTCTTTTTGCCTTTTCAAATAAAGATGTACCTTTGCACCCCGTAAACAAAAGCTTATTGCCGCTATAGCTCAGTTGGTAGAGCAACGCATTCGTAACGCGTAGGTCGCCAGTTCAAGTCTGGCTAGCGGCTCGATATTCAAGCACTGATTATCTGGAATAATCAGTGCTTTTTCTTTTCAAGAATTGTTAGAATAAAAAACGCTCTTCTACGAATATATTTGCATAAAACACAATGCCCTTCCAAACAGTTTAATCCATAGCCGCATAATTATCCCAAAGCAAGTAAAGCTAGTTTAAAACAGCACCATCTGATTACAATGATAACTTGAAACATATAGGCACATTATTAAAAACATAATACACCTTATATTATACATAGTAATTCCCAATATTTGCGGCAACTTTTCAATAACCCGATTTTTCAATCTTAAATAAAGGATTGAGGTGATTGAAGAACACAAGCCAAAATCAAAAGGCTACCATAGGTTTCTATAACATACTATAAAAAAATGGAAAGAATCAAGTTATTTACAGCGGCTTTGCTGCTGGCGGCTATATCCGCAGGAAATGATGTGTGGGCGCTTTCCGATTCAAGAAAGAAAGACACGCGTCCGGTAGAATCACCCCAATTCTTCAGTGGAAACGCCAACCCGCTGTTGGATTTCATTTTTGTGGCCGACCCGACATCGGTGGAATACAACGGAAGGCTCTATGTGTATGGAACCAATGACACCCAGCAACTGGACAGTGTGGGAAAATACGGCAAAAACACATACCAATACATCCCATTCACTGGTCATGCTGTCCACCGATGACATGGTAAATTGGACTTATCACGGACTGATTGACGTAAAGGCCCTCTCGCCATGGGGTATAGCCTCATGGGCGCCATCCATCGTATCGCGGGTGGAATCGGACGGTAAGACGTATGCTGGTGAGCCAGTTCACCCAAGGATTAGGCCACTGCAGGGCTCCTTTCGACCCGGGTGCCGTGATAGATGACGAAGGTACAGGATGGTTGTCATTCGGTGGAGGCGGAAAGAGGGAAGTCGGCACCGACTACATGCCCGCATTGTCCGCTTGGGCAAAGACCTGATTAGTCTGGACAGCGAGATAGTAGAGACAAAAGCTCCCTATCGTACATGACTTCGCACACGCCGCTCGACACCGACAACTGGCAGTATGTGGACAACTATTTCAAGAATCCCGGAGACTATTCATATGATAAGCACTACGCATTCGACCATCACTACAGATTCTCTCTGAAAAAAGCATGCTCCGACTATGTAGTTTCCAATAAAAAATGTATCTTGCGGAGATTTATTAAATACGATATGAACATGAAACCCTATCTAATCCCCTTCTTTGCAACTGTTGCACTGACCGCAACCGCTCAACAAAAAAACCGAGATTACCAGCGTCCTCGAAATACTGGATGTAACCAACGGTAACCGGACCGTCGTAAAAGAATTTCCCTACCGGATTGAAGCTCCCAATTGGACGCCCGACGGGCAATGGCTGCTATACAACAGCGAAGGAAAGCTTTACCGCCTTTCCCCCACCTCGCCTGCCGAACCGGAACTGATAAACACCGGATTTGCCCAAAACTGCAACAACGACCACGTCCTCTCGACCGACGGACAGCAGATAGCCATCAGCCACGGGACGAAAGAAGACTATAAATCGCGCATTTATACACTTCCCATCACGGGCGGCACTCCCCGTTTAATAACACCTATGGCTCCCAGCTACCTCCACGGTTGGAGCCCCGACGGCAAAGAGCTTGCCTATTGCGCCGAACGAAACGGCAACTATGACGTCTATACCATCCCGGCGGAAGGAGGTGAAGAAACCCGCCTGACCACTGCCGAAGGTCTGGATGACGGACCGGAATATTCCCCCTGCGGACAATACATCTGGTTCAATTCCGTACGCACCGGACTCATGCAAGTCTGGCGCATGAAGGCAGACGGCTCCGAACAGACCCAGATGACCTTTGACGAAACCCGTAACTCCTGGTTCCCCCACATCTCCCCTGACGGAAAATCCGTTGTATTCATCACCTACTACAAAGGTGACCTGGAACCGGGAGAGCACCTGGCAAACAAGAACGTAGAGCTGCGCCTAATGCCCGCAAACGGTGGAGAACCCAAGACATTGTTAAAGCTTTTCGGCGGACAAGGCACCATCAATGGGTCAACTGCATGGCACCGGACAGCAAACGCATAGCCTTTGTCAGCTATCGAATTAACTGATATGACTTGATGGTTTTCACTCCATTTTTTACTAACTTTGCCCGACTAAAGATGCAGTAAAACAAAATGGAAAAGAAGAAAATCATTATCGGAACATTCGTCGCACTGATTCTTATTGGAGCAGCTTGTGCAGGAACAGTATACTACTATCTGTTTGCCCCGCAATTCCATCCGAAAAAGACAGTCTATATCTATATAGACCGCGACGACACCGCCGACTCCATATATAATAAGGTGGAACAACAAGGCCATCCTCGAAGCTTCACCGGCTTCCGCTGGATGGCCCAATACAAGAAATATTCCGAAAATATACACACCGGACGCTACACCATCCGGCCGGGGGAAAACGTATATCACGTATTCAGCCGTCTGTACCGCGGATATCAAGAACCTACGAATCTCACCGTCGGCAGCGCACGCACACTGGACCGGCTGGCACGCAGCGTAGGCAAACAGCTCATGATAGACTCCGCCGAAATAGCCGGATTGATGAACGACTCCGCATTCCAACAAAAACTGGGATACAACAAAGAGACCCTGCCCTGCCTCTTCATCCCCGAAACCTACCAAGTCTATTGGGACATGAGTGCAGAAGAGTTCTTCGAAAGAATGCAAAAAGAGCACCAGAAGTTCTGGAACCAGGAACGCTTAGACAAAGCCACCGCCATCGGAATGACCCCGACGGAAGTCTGCACCCTTGCCTCCATCGTCGAGGAAGAGACAAACAACACTCCCGAAAAACCAATGGTGGCAGGGCTCTACATCAACCGCCTGCACACCGGCATGCCCCTGCAAGCCGACCCTACCATCAAATTTGCCTTGCAGGACTTCGGCTTGCGGAGAATTACGAATGCCCATCTGGCAGTAGAATCCCCCTACAATACCTATCTCAACACCGGACTACCTCCCGGTCCCATACGCATCCCCTCACCCATCGGGCTGGATGCTGTGCTGAACCATACGAAACACAACTACCTCTACATGTGTGCCAAAGAGGACTTCTCGGGCACCCATAACTTTGCATCCAATTATGCCGAGCACATGAAAAATGCAAGAAAATATTGGAATGCATTAAACGAAAGAAAGATTTTCAAGTAATCTGCTGATAAAATAAAAGCAAAATCCTATATTTGCGTCAAATATTAATCCATGACTAACACTTAAATATTCAGATATGAGCAAGCAACTCTTACTTGGCGATGAAGCCATTGCACAAGCTGCATTAGATGCCGGACTTTCGGGTGTATATGCCTATCCCGGCACTCCTTCTACGGAAATCACCGAATATATTCAGATGGCACCGATTACTGCCGAAAAGAATATCCATAACCGCTGGTGCTCTAACGAGAAAACTGCGATGGAAGCTGCCCTGGGCATGTCCTTTGCAGGTAAGCGTTCATTGGTGTGCATGAAGCACGTGGGTATGAACGTAGCTGCCGACTGTTTCATCAACTCTGCCATTACCGGCATAAAAGGTGGTCTGATAGTCATTGCTGCCGACGACCCCAGCATGCACTCCTCACAAAACGAGCAAGACAGCCGCTTCTATGGCGACTTCTCCCTCATCCCGATGTACGAACCAAGCAACCAGCAGGAAGCATACGACATGGTGTACAACGGATTCAACTTCTCCGAACAGACCGGCGAACCCATCCTGATGCGCATGGTTACGCGCCTGGCACACTCCCGTTCCGGCGTAGAGCGCAAGGAGCAACAACCGCAGAATGAGATTTCCTTCAGCGAAGACCCGCGTCAGTTCATCCTCCTGCCGGGTAATGCACGCAAACGTTACAAAGCATTGCTGCAACGCCAGGACGAATTTATCAAAGCTTCTGAAAACTCCGCTTACAACAAATATACCGACGGCCCCAACAAAAAGCTGGGTATCGTGGCATGCGGCATCGGCTACAACTACCTGATGGAGAACTATCCCGAAGGTTGCGAATATCCGGTACTGAAAATCGGACAATACCCGTTGCCCAAGAAACAGCTGATGCAGCTGGTAGAAGCATGTGACGAGATTCTGGTACTGGAAGACGGACAACCGTTCGTAGAAAAACAGCTAAAAGGCTATCTGGGCATCGGCATCAAAGTAAAAGGCCGTTTGGACGGCACTCTTTCACAAGACGGAGAGCTGAACCCGGACAGCGTGGCACGTGCCGTAGGCAAGGAGAACAAGGCTGAATTCAGCGTTCCTTCTTTGGTAGAGATGCGCCCGCCCGCTTTGTGCGAGGGTTGCGGCCATCGCGACATGTACACGGTGCTGACCCAAGTATTGAAAGAAGAATATCCCACTTATAAGGTGTTCAGCGACATTGGTTGCTACACGCTGGGAGCCAATGCCCCATTCAACGCCATTAACTCTTGCGTGGATATGGGCGCCTCCATCACCATGGCGAAGGGTGCTTCGGATGCCGGCCTGCATCCTGCCGTAGCCGTCATCGGCGACTCCACCTTCACCCACTCGGGCATGACGGGACTGCTGGATTGCGTCAACGAAAACGCCGACGTCACCATCGTCATCTCCGACAACGAAACCACCGCCATGACCGGAGGACAAGACTCTGCCGGCACCGGACGTCTGGAAGCCATCTGCGCCGGCATCGGTGTAGCTCCCGAACACATCCGCGTCGTAGTGCCCTTGAAGAAGAACTACGAAGAGATGAAGCAAATCATCCGGGAAGAAATCGAGCACCACGGCGTATCCGTCATCATCCCCCGCAGAGAATGCATCCAAACATTAGCACGCAAAAAAAGAAACAAGTAAAGCCATGAAAAAAGACATCATACTTTCCGGCGTAGGAGGACAAGGTATCCTCTCCATCGCCACCGTAATCGGCAAAGCAGCCCTCAAGGACGGACTCTACATGAAGCAGGCAGAAGTACACGGCATGAGCCAGCGAGGCGGCGACGTGCAGTCCAACCTGCGCATCAGCGACCAATCCATCGCTTCGGACCTCATTCCCACAGGAAAATGCGACCTCATCATCTCCCTGGAACCGATGGAAGCACTGCGCTACCTCCCCTACCTCAGCCCCGAAGGTTGGCTGGTGACCAATGAAGCCCCCTTCATCAACATTCCCAACTATCCGGCAGAAGAAGACATCAAGGCCGAAATCAACAAGCTGCCGCATAAAATCATGCTGAACGTAAACGAAGTGGCAAAAGAAGTCGGCTCTCCCCGCGTAGCGAACATCGTACTGCTGGGCGCCACCATCCCCTTCCTCGGCATCGACTACGCAAAGGTGCAAGACAGCATCCGCGAAATCTTCCAACGCAAGGGCGACGCCATTGTAGAGCTGAACCTCAAAGCGTTGGCTGCCGGCAAAGAGATTGCTGAAAAACTGATGTAAACTATAATTGACTCTAAATTTCAACATACCATGAATAACAAATACTGGGAAGAAGAGATTGAAACGATGCCCCGTGAGCAGTTGCGCGAACTGCAACTGCAACGGTTAAAAAAGACTGTCAGCATTGCCGCCAACTCTCCTTATTATAAAAAGGTATTCCAAGAGCATGGCATCACTGCCGACAGCATCCGGTCTATAGAAGACATACGTAAGATACCGTTTACTACCAAGGCCGATATGCGCGCCAATTATCCTTTTGGATTAGTAGCAGGCGATATGCGTGAGGACGGAGTACGTATCCATTCTTCCAGTGGCACTACGGGCACGCCGACGGTCATCGTACACTCCCAACACGATTTGGACTCTTGGGCTAACTTAGTGGCACGCTGCCTCTATATGGTAGATATCCGTAAGACGGATGTTTTCCAAAATAGCTCCGGTTACGGCATGTTCACCGGAGGACTGGGCTTTCAGTATGGAGCCGAACGTCTGGGTGCGCTGACTGTTCCTGCCGCTGCCGGAAACAGCAAGCGTCAGATAAAGTTCATCACCGACTTCAAGACCACTGCCCTGCATGCCATTCCCAGCTATGCCATCCGCTTGGCAGAGGTATTCCAGGAAGAAGGGATGGACCCCGCCGGCACAAGTCTGAAAACGCTTGTTATCGGTGCCGAACCCCACACAGACGAGCAACGCAGAAAGATTGAACGCATGCTTGGCGTCAAAGCCTATAACAGCTTTGGTATGACTGAAATGAACGGTCCCGGCGTAGCCTTCGAATGCACCGAACAAGACGGCATGCACTTCTGGGAAGATTGCTACCTGGTCGAAATCATTAACCCGGAAACCGGCGAACCCGTACCGGAAGGTGAAATCGGCGAACTGGTACTGACAACGCTGGACAGAGAGATGATGCCCCTCATCCGCTACCGTACACGCGACCTTACCCGCATCCTGCCCGGCAAGTGCCCTTGCGGACGTACCCACATCCGTATAGACCGCATCAAAGGCCGTAGCGACGATATGTTCATCATCAAGGGAGTCAATATCTTCCCATGCAGGTGGAAAGGTGCTGTACAATTCCCCGAATTGGGCAGCAATTACCTCATCACGCTCGAAACGGTCAATAACCAGGATGAGATGATTGTGGAAGTTGAACTTAGCGACCTCTCTACTGACAATTACATCGAGCTACAAAAGATTAGCAAAGCCATTACCCGCCAGCTGAAAGACGAGATTCTGGTAACTCCGAAGTTACGGTTGGTAAAGAAAGGTTCCTTGCCGCAGAGCGAAGGAAAAGCCGTCAGGGTAAAAGACTTGCGGGACAACAAATAAACTTAAAAAAACTCTTTTCAAAACAGACCATCTGTTCACCCGATACAGATGGTCTGTCTTGTATAAACACATCATCTATCTTCCCTTGACACATCATCTGTTTCAGCATCACGTATCATCGTTTCACAATTCACCCACATCCGCATAAAACGAAAGAGGAACGGTTATCCAAACAGATTACCGTTCCTCTTTTATAGAAAGCCGCACCGATGATGTGATGAAACTCCGTATGACATGATTTGAGTGCTCCTCCTCTTTGTAATCCACCGACTCAAGAGTTACCCCGAAGGGCGTGGCCCGCCATTGAGAAGCGAAGCTTGTCTCGGTATTTCATAAAAATTGATGAGTTTCCCGATCCAATCAATGCGGCTATTTTTTCTATAACAAAGGTAATGAGTTTCTATGAAAGAAACAAGTAAAAGCAGTAAATTGTTTCAAGTCCTTTTCAAGTTTTAACCCCTCCCCGGAGTATCAGAAAACAAAAAGTGCTGACTACCAAAAGAGTAATCAGCACCTCGTAATTTATCTGCTAACTGTTTTTATGCAGCCTTTGCTTTAGCAACGATAGCCTTGAAAGCTTCCGGATGGTTCATCGCTAAATCAGCCAACACTTTGCGGTTGATTTCGATACCAGCTTTGTGCAAAGCGCCCATCAGCTTAGAGTAAGACATACCTTCCAGACGAGCGGCAGCGTTGATACGCTGAATCCACAAAGCACGGAAGTTTCTCTTCTTGTTCTTACGGTCACGGAACGCATAGGTCAAACCTTTTTCCCAAGTATTCTTGGCAACGGTCCAAACGTTCTTTCTTGCACCAAAGTAACCTCTGGTCAATTTCAAAATTTTCTTTCTTCTTGCTTTAGAAGCAACATGATTTACTGATCTTGGCATAGTTTTACTTGTTTTTGAATGTTAGCGCCGTTACTTCACGCAGCGGACTTAAAGCTAATGCATTCGGTTAATAACTTTAATACTTTTGTACGCTTTTCAATTACTTCATTGCTAAGAGCTCTTTCACCTGGCTTACATCTGTTGTACTAACAAGTGTAGAGTAGCACAAGTTTCTTTTCTGCTTCTTAGTTTTCTTAGTCAGGATGTGACTATGAAAAGCGTGCTTTCTTTTGATTTTACCTGTTCCGGTAAGAGTAAATCTCTTTTTTAGAACCGGAGTTAGTCTTCATCTTTGGCATCTTTTTTAAACTTTTTAATTATTAAATTATATGGCAACGCACTATACCTATGGCGTTACTCACTTCTTTATTCTTCTTCGGTTTCAGCCGACGCAGCCTTTGGCGCATCTTCTGCAGGCTTGGGAGCCGCGCTCTTCTTAGGTGCCGCCACTTTCTTCGGAGAGAGCTGGATTGTCATTCTCTTTCCTTCCAAAACCGGCATTTGGTCTACCTTCGCATAGTCTTCCAAATCATTGGCAAAACGGAGCAGCAACACTTCACCTTGCTCTTTGAACAAGATGGAACGTCCTTTAAAGAATACGTAGGCCTTCACCTTGTCACCATCTTCCAAAAAGCCTTTAGCATGCTTCAACTTGAAGTTATAGTCATGATCATCTGTCTGAGGTCCAAAACGTATTTCCTTCACGTTCACTTTTACCTGCTTTGCCTTTTGCTCTTTCTGACGCTTCTTTAACTGATAAAGAAATTTAGAATAATCAATAATACGACAAACAGGGGGTTGTGCATTTGGAGAAATCTCCACGAGATCCGCTTCATGTTCTTCAGCAAGTCTTAAAGCCTGCGCTATCGGATACACTTTTGGTTCTACTTCATCGCCCACTATGCGGACTTCTTTGGCCCGGATTTGTTCGTTAATCCGATGTTGCCCTTTTAAGCTGTCATTCTTCATTAAATAACGTTTACTTCCAGTTTGTTTCTTATTTACTATTCCCAAATTAATGTTTTTGTTAAGTAAAAGCGAACTTTAGAACATCTAATATATGCTATGCTTCTACAATTGGGCGCAAAGTTACCATTTATTTATCATATTATGAACTTCTTCTGCAATATTTTTTGCAAAATCTTCAATTTTCATGGTTCCTTTATCACCTTCTCCCTGCTTGCGGACAGCAACTTCCTTGTTTTCAGCCTCCTTTTCACCTACAACCAGCATGTACGGAATACGCTTCATCTCATTGTCACGAATCTTACGACCAATCTTTTCATTGCGCTCATCCACAATGGCACGGATGTCATATCGCTTCAAGTATTGTTTCACTTCATGCGCATAGTCGTTGAACTTCTCGCTGATAGGCAGGATGGCAACCTGGTCAGGAGTCAGCCACAACGGGAACTTACCGGCCGTATGCTCAATAAGCACAGCCACGAAGCGTTCCATGGAGCCGAACGGAGCACGGTGAACCATTACGGGACGGTGCTTCTGATTGTCAGCACCGGTATATTCCAGCTGGAAACGTTCCGGCAGGTTGTAGTCCACCTGGATGGTACCCAGCTGCCAACGGCGACCGATGGCATCCTTCACCATGAAGTCCAGTTTAGGACCATAGAAAGCGGCTTCTCCATATTCTATTTTTGCCTTCAGCCCCTTTTCTTCACAAGCTTCGATGATGGCTCGTTCTGCTTTTTCCCAGTTCTCGTCGCTACCGATGTATTTTTCGCGGTTCACCTTGTCACGCAAGGAAATCTGTGCCTCGAAGTTCTCGAAGTCCATAGATTCGAACACGATGGAGATAATGTCCATGACACGGAGGAACTCATCCTTC
>ENA-OQDL01001473-OQDL01001473.1-human-gut-metagenome-genome-assembly--contig:-NODE-1473-length-11578-cov-4.886036_pt1 | contig 11578 bp, 10 predicted proteins | sample MGYA00242782_ERZ504609 | MGnify/ENA primary metagenome ERZ504609 (study PRJEB26092, sample SAMD00036320) | human gut metagenome | host: Homo sapiens | study: EMG produced TPA metagenomics assembly of... | reverse complement strand
CTCTCAAAATCTGCCTGAATCTGCCTTATGTTGTGATATCTTTTTGCATCGTCATCGATCAGACATTTTTCTATGATCTTTTGGACAGCATCTGTTGCTTTCAATAAAGATTCCATTGTTTTTCCTAAACTATATATATCAAAATAAATGTCTGCTCTTTCTTCTGTCTTTGCCTGTTTTTTCGATGCATAGTTTTTGGTTCCATATCCACTTAATTTTTCTCCCGCAAACAATGCCGCTCCAAAATCGATCAAGTATATATTTCCAGATCGATCAAGCATGATATTTTCCGGTTTCAGATCCATATGAATGATTCCTTGTTCATGAATCTTATTCAGCACTTTGCAGATTTTGATCATCCACAATAAACTTTTCTTTTTATAAAGTTTTCCACAGACTCTGCCATATCGTTTTAACGAATTTCCAAGAATATATTCCATCACCAGAAAAAGTTCCTTTTCCTTTCCTGCAAAAAATAATTCCGGCACACCTTTGGTATGTTTTAATTTTTGCAAGATCACCCTCTCCCTGTCCCACTGTTTTTGATCCTTCACGATCTTCACAGCAACCTCTTTTCCGGTCTTTTGATCTAGTGCAAGAAAAACTTTACCCATTCCGCCTTCTCCAAGTATTTTTCGGACTTGATAACGTTGGTGATAAATCTTTCCTATTTCTTGTTCGGAACTTTGACGATCACACAGGACAGATTGTCTAATTCTCCTCTTCTTTTTACTTTCTGAAAACATTTCTGCACCCATTCTTTGATCTGTTCTTTTGATGCCTCTACCTGATAGATTTCTTCTTCCTCAAGCAGCCCATAAAAGCCATCCGTACATAATAAAAACTCCATTCCTGGATTTAATCTGCCTTTGTAACAGTCAATCCGGATATCTTTTGTCACACCTACACACTGGATCAAAATATGTCTTCTCGGATCTTTTTTTGCCTGTTCTTTTGTGAGATGTCCAGCACGCAGTTCCAACTCTGCCAGAGTGTGATCTGTCGTTACAAATTTACGGTCCCTGTCAAACCAGTAAGTTCTCGAATCACCGACATTTAAGACAAAAAATTCATGTTCTTCAACAAACAATAAGGTTAATGTGCTTCCCATGGATTTTGTTTCTTCCATCCGACGACTCATTAACAAAAGATTCTGGTTGATCTTGCGGATCAGATCGATCAGATTCTGCTCGATCATATCAATTCCCATAGTTTCTAATCCATCAAACAACGTTTCGTCAAACCATTGTTTTAATACTTCCACGATATAATGACTGGCAATCTCTCCTTTTTTCAAACCTCCCATGCCGTCACAGACGACTGCGAGCAGATAAAGCTTTCCGTTCTTTTCCTTCTGACGCAACAGATAAGCATCCTGATTGGATGGTCTCCCATTCCCAATATCTGTCATTCCAATTGTATCTATCATAAATTCCTCCTAAATGAAAAAAAGGCTCATAAAGATAAATCTTTACAAGCTTCTTTCACTGTTTTGTTGTGTTTGTTAATAGTTTATTCCTCGATATCTTCGATATCTTCTTCCGCCGCTTCGTCGTCTCCTCCGTCAATCTCCTGCTTCAGGATTTCGATATCTCCACGAAGCTTCTCAATCAGATTAAACAGGTCAATATACTCTGCCTGTGGGTAATCCATATGTTCTTCAAAATACTTCTCTCCCACCTGACGGTACAGATCATTTAAATCTCTCTTGGCGACTCTTAGATCATTGTGTCTTTTTGCGGAATCTGCGACTTCTTTAGCTTTCTGCGCCGCTGCTTTCCCTGTGGTCTGAATCGTTTCTTCCAGACGTCCGAAAAAATCTTTTGCCATATACGTCACTCCCAACATTTTTCTTTCATTGTACCTTATCCTCAGTGTTTCGTAAAGGCTTTGTCCCTAGAATTACTAGTGTTTTTTCTTCTTTTTCCAATATATAAAACTTCCACCTAAAGCTGCTGCCAACAATGCAAAAATCCATTTCTCATCAAACGAATCTCCTGTTTTTGGTGTGCTCGCTGCATCCCTTGTTCCTGGTGATCTTTTATATTCAGAAGTATTGGATCGATCTGCTTTATTTCCCGTTGTCACTGTTGATTTCGATTCTTTTTTGATCTTCACTAAACGTACTGCACTAACTGGTTTGACAAAATCTGCTTTTCCTGTCGCTGTATTTTTTAATGTCTTTCCAGAAAGTGATGCTTCTTTTAGTTTTACCTGATACGATACTTTTATGGATTCATCATAAGATAAACTCTTTCCTGTCTCAATGACATACTTATTTTCTCCTGCAGTGATCGTGCACTGTCTGGTAATATCTGATCCATCTGGTGCATAAATCTTAATGCTGTTCTTGATCACCTTAGCTCCATTTCTTGAAAGCTGATCTTCGATCACAATATTTTTTGCGATCGCATCTTTGATCGTCTGCGTAACAACCAGCTGATACTCGCAGATATCACCAACTTTATATGTTGTTTTATCAACCTTTTTGGTGATCATCAATGCTGGCTGTACAGCTTCCATTACTACCACTTGATCATCTTTGACTTTATCCGCATCATCACTATAGCTTTCCGCAATGTTTTTGATATCTCCTGTGATCATCTTCTTAAATGCTGTCTGATATATTACCAGAAGTTCATCTTTGTCACTGACATCTTTTCCTGTGATGATCTTAAATTTTCTAAGATTCTCATCTATTATGATCTCACATTGCTTGGTGATATCTTCCCCATTGTATTTTACACGGATCTGTGAAATCTCCATTCCTTCTTGTTCAAAATGATCTTCTACGACTACCTGATGTGCTGTCATATTCTCATTTCTCTGTGTCACACGGATCTTGTATTCTCCGCTTTGTCCTTCTTTGTAAGACTTATGCGCAGTACTTTTTTCAATCTTTAACACAGGTGGTTTTACAACGACTGTATTTTCATCCTGATCATCTTCTGTATTATCACTTCCTGCAACTGCTGTATTCTTCACGGCTCCTTCAATCCTCTTTTCAAATACAACCTGATAAGTTACCGTCATCACATCATTTTCACCAAGATCTTTTCCTGTTTCAATCGTAAACTGATGGTCTTTCGCATCAATCTTGCAATCCGATGTGATATCTTTTTCATTAAGTTTTACTTCGATCTTCTGAACCTTCATACCTTCTTTTTCGAACTCATCCACGACTTTTACATTCTGTGCTGTCATGCCTTCTTTTCCTTGTGTGATATGAAGTTTATAATATCCAGTTTCTCCTACTGCATAAACCTTTTTATCCGATTGTTTTGTGATTTGCAGTTTTGGTGCTTTCACCTTGATCGTCTCATCTGCCATCCCGCTTCCTGACGGAATCTCTTTATCTTCCCGAATCAAATCTCCATTGCTGTTTTTTGTCGCAGCAACGTGCATAATATTCTTTACTTCCTGTCCTTCAAGTCCATCTTCTTCGATCACTGCCTGATAAGTGATCTCTATCTTATCCGTCATGCGAAGATTTTCATAAGATCCTGTTTTCTTTCCTTCTTCCGAACCCATTGCTGGAATCGTACCATTTTTCAGTGCAAATGGTGTTATGATCTCATAACTTCTTCCACTTGGATCAAATGTGATCTTACACTCAGATGCAATGTTTTTCCCACCAGATATAACCGCTACGGTTCCTGGTATGATCTTGATCCCTTCTGCCTGAAGTTCATCCTGAATCTCCAAATTTCTCATAAAAGTTCCCGGATTTGGATTGGTGATCACTGCCTGATAAGTTACATGATCTCCTTTTTTATAAAGCTGTACTGGAGCTGATTTTATCACATTATTTTTTGGCGAATTGATATACACCTGCCTTGATGCCTTTGTTTCTGGAATTCCTGCTGCCCATGCAGATACAGTATTATCGATCACTTTTCCATTTGTAAGGACTCCACTTTTTACTGTATATGTGATCTCGATCGTCTGTCCATATGGAAGGGCATAATCACCTTTTGACTTCAAAATAAATCCATTATTTTCTGTCTGTAATATGTAATCCTCCTTATCAAGACCACTGATTTTTATATCCTGTAACTTCATATCCATTCACACTTGCAAAGGATGTATCCTGAATCGTAAAATAAGCTGTCTTTGCTTTTTCGTTTTGGTTTTTCACTGTTACCTTATAGGTGATCTCATCTTTTGCCTGATATTCATATTGTTTTGTCTCTTTCCTGATCAAAAGACCCGGCGTATCTCCATTTTCTTTTGGCAGCTCGATATCTACACGAACCTCATTGGTCATTTCTATCTTATCATTAATGATCGTTTTCGCTGTATTTTTTTGCTGTGATCATCGTTTCCTTTGTATTATAATGCCCATGTTCTTTCCATATCTTACGCAATTGATCTAACTGTTCTTTAGATGCATTCTCCGGAATATTCATCTTTACTTTGATCTTTAATTTATAAACAGATTTTTTATAAAATTCGGCATCTTTCGGATTCTTAAGTTCTGCTCTTACAAGATTGCCGTTTTGTGAAATATCAAACTGACTGCTTACATCCTCATCATCTCCGTAAACCTTGATATCCAGAATCTTTAAACAGGATTCGATCTGATCTTCAAATGCAAACTTATCAAAATAATGTGCCTTTGGAATTTCTCCCGCAATTACCTGACTGACTTCATAATCCCAAGATTTTGCCAGATCTTGCACTCTTAGATGTTCCGTCTTGGTCCCATCTTCTCCGATCACCTCTTTGGTTGGGTCAACTGGGTCAAAGCGGATCATATTCTGTCCATATCCTACATATTGCTCCTCTTTTGTTGGTGCTTTTTCAAGACTCCTTCCGAATGTATATTCAAAAGAATCTGATGCAAATGTAAATCCTACACAAGTAAAATCTTCACTACTGTAATTGTCTGGGAAATCCGCATAATAAATACTAGTTTCCCCTGATCTTTTACAACTTAATTTTGTATTCTTTGATACATATTCTCCGTGAATCTTGTTTGCTTTGATCCCGATATACTGATATGTATCAATATCCTTTAACGTCATATTACTTTTGATCGTTACTGGTGTATTCGTTCCTGCTTTATAAAAATCACTTTTTAATGTCATCTCTTCGATTCCAACATAAGCACATCCATTGATGCCGCTTCCAATCGCCACATAACCGTCTTGATTCTTATACTTTTCGATCCCAGTAACCGTCATGACCAAATCTAATTTTTCCCAATGGCCATTACTTCCATCGGCTTTGCATTGATAGATCTCCATATTTGTTTTTCGGATCTTAATATTCCCTGCGGTATTTTGTGAAGTCTGAAACCATGTATACTTTTTAAGAAAATCCGGCATCTCGATCTCTGGTAATTTTGCTGCTTTCTTTCCTGCTTCTATGATCGTCTTCGTCTGATCTGTTGCATGCATCTTAAAACCGTAGGATGCATCCACTGAAAGTGCTTTTTCATCGTCAAATGATGAGAAAATATGTTTCTCATCTGCCCAGCTGCTTGTGATCTTCCCCGCATTCTCAGTATTTAACTGTGCTTTCACCTTTCGCTGTCCAAACACAGATAAGATTACGGATGCCGTAAAAACTCCGATCATCCCAAGGCACATGAACCATTGTCTCTTTTTCTTCATAATGTACTCTCCTCCTTGTCATATCTTTATATTTCCCTCATTCTCCAACAGACAAAATGTCTCATAGCCTCCCGGCTCCCTCATTCTTATGACAGGCTGCACTCACCTCCATGACCATGCAGAAGTCTCATTATCATATCCTTGTTCGCTCCCTGTGCTCTTCGTGGTATCATAAAAGAACCTCAATCCTATTGTTCATGGCATAAAATTCATTGCCCGCAGATCATGGCGGAATATGTCCTCCCGGACTGTGCCGGAAAATGGTCTTATTCAATTGTCAGCTTCCCTTGGATTCATCATCATTCGATCATCATATGTCGTGAATGGATTTGTCAGATCTGATCGATCTCATCTTAGATTTATCTTGTTGATATGTTTTTAGAATTATCTGATATTGTATTCTCTTCCATTTATTCCCTATCTTGGTTTATCATAACATTTTTTGCATAAAAAAAAGGCAACCATTTCTTCCATAGGGTTGCTTTTTGATGATTTACATTATGATTCCTAAGAATCATTCATTCATCTTCTGTCTTCCATTGCTGCTGTCTCACATACCGTATCATGAAGAACTGGTGCAGTTCTGATCTCTTCGATCGCTTTTGGAATTGCTGTCTTAGATACTTTGTTAAGTTCATCAACTAATTCAAAGTCATCTTCTGCATCATATGCTGGATCGATCGCATCCATAACACTTCTTGTGAATTTGTATGGACTTGCTGTAGAAGCGATCACTGTTGGAGTCTTGTCATCTCCTGTCGCTGCTTTATATTTGTCATATGCAACTGCTGCGACTGCTGTATGTGTATCCATCACATATCCTTCTTTGTCATAGACTTCTTTAATCTTCACTGCTGTTTCTTCTTCACTTCCGAAAGCTCCAAAGAACTCAGATAATTCTGCTTTCATGGCATCTGTGATCACATATTCACCGTCTTTTGTCAATGCTGCCATAAATTTGGCACACTGTTTTGCATCATTTCCTGCGATTCTATAGATCATACGCTCTAAGTTACTTGAGATCAGAATATCCATAGATGGAGATGTTGTAACATAGAATTCTCTGTTGCGATCGTATTTTCCTGTCTCAAAGAAATCAAATAATACTTTATTCTTATTAGATGCGCAGACAAATTTGCCGATTGGAATACCCATCTGTTTTGCATAATAAGAAGCTAAAATATTACCAAAGTTTCCTGTTGGAACGACTACATTCATAGGTTCTCCGGCCTTTAATGCACCCTGTTTTAATAAATCAGCATACGCCTTTACATAATATACAACCTGTGGCACTAAACGTCCGATGTTGATTGAGTTTGCAGATGAGAACTGGAATCCGTTGTCATTCATCACTTTCGCTAACTCTTTGTTAGAGAACATCTTCTTAACACCTGTCTGAGCATCATCAAAGTTTCCTTTGATTCCGATCACGTATGTATTGTCACCCTTCTGTGTTACCATCTGTTTTTCCTGAATTGGGCTGACTCCAGACTTTGGATAGAATACGATGATCTTTGTTCCCGGTACATCTGCAAATCCTGCTAAAGCCGCTTTTCCTGTGTCTCCGGATGTTGCTGTTAAGATCACGATCTCATTCTTTACATTATTCTTTCTTGCTGATGTTACAAGTAAATGTGGCAGAATAGATAATGCCATATCTTTAAATGCGATGGTTGCTCCATGGAATAATTCCAGATAATATGCTCCATCTACTTTCTTTGTCACTGCGATCTCTTCTGTATCGAATTTGCTGTCATATGCATTATTAATGCATGTCTTTAATTCTTCTTCTGTAAAATCTGTAAGGAATTCTTTCATGACTGCATAAGCAATTTCCTGATAGGACATCTGTGTCAGATCTTCCAACGATACATTTAATTTTGGAATGCTGTCTGGTACAAATAATCCTCCATCGCTTGTTAATCCTTTTAAAATAGCTTCAGAGGCGGTTGCTGTTTCTTCACTATTTCTTGTACTGTGGTATACTAAATTCATATTTCCCTACCTTTTCTTCTATTAAATATACGTGTTTCTGTTGGTTTTTGATTATATCATATGTTGTTCCTGTCTACAACTGATTTTCATGAACTATATCTTATACAATTACAAATGTCAGCATGAGACGGACACCACTGATCAATGCTTTTTCATCAAAATCAAACTTTCCATGATGGTTTGCAGGGTGGTCGCCGCCACCGATAAATGCAAAACATCCATCCATTTCTTCCAGATAATTTGCAAAATCTTCTCCTAACATCATTGCTTCAACATGGGTAAACTCTGACGGATCAAAGACTTCCCCTGCTTTCTCCATGACATCTTCTACAACACCCGGATCATTGATCATTGCCCCATGGCTTGATTGTTGAAAATCAACCGAAACATCTACTCCATACATCTGTTCATGGGCTTTCGCGATCTCTTTAACTCTGCGCTCGATCATCTCCTGAGCTTGTCTGGAAAATGTTCTTGCAGTCCCTTCGATCTTTGCTTCCCCTGCGATCACATTTCTCGCTGTCCCGGCTTCGACCTTTCCGATCGTTAAAACTGCTGGATCTAATGGATTTAAATTCCTGCTGATGATGCTCTGAAAATTCATAACCATGGAAGATACTGCCACTGCAGTATCAATCCCTTCATGTGGTTTCCCTGCATGTCCTGATCTTCCGTATAAATGAACTGCCAGCCAGTTTGTCGCTGCCATTCTTGGGCCTGCTTCCAATGAAATCTTGCCAGACGGTATACCGTTAAAAATATGGACTCCATAAATGCGTTTCACACTGTCCAAAACTCCTGTCTTCAACATGAATCTGGCTCCTTCTGCGGTTTCTTCCGCAGGCTGAAATACAAGATATACTCTGCGGTCAAGTTCTGATTCATGTTTCTTCAATATCTTTGCTGTCGCAAGTAAGATTGCTGTGTGTCCATCATGTCCACATGCATGCATACATCCGTGATTCAAAGATGCAAAATCAAGTCCTGTCTCTTCCTGTACTTCCAGTGCGTCCATGTCTGCCCTTAATGCGATCGTTTCTTTCTTACCATTGCCAACAACTGCAATGATTCCTGATGGATCAAAAATCTTATAAGAAATCTCCCATTCTTCCAGATGTTCTCTGATATATTCCATCGTCATCGTTTCATGAAATGCTATCTCAGGACAACGGTGCAGTGCTCTTCGAAATTCGACCACTTCTTCCTGTATCGCATATGCTTCTTCATTTATATCCATATTGATTCCTTTCTTTGTTTCCTTACCTTCCTGTGATCTTCATGATCAAAGCTACGATCACACCGATAATGATCACGGGGCCTAACACAACCATCATTGCACTAAATACATGAAATAGTAAATAAATGATAAAAATAAATATGATCACTGACAGAAGACATCCAAGTTTGAACTTTGTAGAATTCATCGTAAAAATATGTGTGTTACCACCAAACATATCTTCTGGTGTTCCTTCATCCTGTTCCTCTTCGTAATACTCTGTCTGTACATGGTCATCATCCTCACCTTTGGCATCAATGATCGATCTGGCGATCAGTCTCGGACTTCCTAATTCATTCAATACATCCTGTTCGTTCTTTCCATTTCGGATCTGCTCATTGATATAATCCTCATAGTAATTCATGTTCTCCTGAATCACTGCCTGTGATACCATTCCCTCTAAGGAAGATCTTAATTCCTCCATAAATTGTCTTTTTGTCATATATCATTCTCCATCTTTATTGTAGAAAATCTCTGATTCCTTTAATACATGGCAGACACCATCTTCAATCTCGATCGTTGTCACACCACAGTTTTCCTGTCTTGGCGCATGCCAGTATTCCTTAATCTCTCTCTGATAAATATATGTAAGTAAGCTGTGGATCCATGCTCCATGAGAAAATACTGCTATATGTTGATATTTTTTCTCATTTGGCAAGATCATATCATTGAAAAAATCAGATGATCTTGCGATCACCTCTTCGTGTGTCTCACATCCTTCAATTTTTTTAAATTCTTCTGGCGCATCAAAGAATTTGAGAAATGGATCCTGTCTTTCTCTCAATTCCTTTAACGTTGCACCCTCAAACGATCCAAAACACGCTTCTTGAACCCGTTTATCTTCATATAGCGGAATATTCCTGCCTCCAAGAATGATCTCTGCTGTTTCCTTCGCACGTTTCAACGGACTGGTATATGCGATATCAAATGGAATATGTCTAAGACCTTCTCGCGTAATAAATGCCAATTCTCTTCCATATTCATTCAATTCGATGTCTGAACTTCCCTGAATCTTAAATTCCTTGTTCCAATCTGTTTCTCCATGTCTGATCAAATATAATTTCAAACCAAGCACCTCCAATTTACCAATAGCATACCTTATTTTTCAAATCGAGTCCAGTCTTTCTTCCTTGTGCAATTTTTTGTAAAAATGTGAAAAAACTAGGAATTTTTAACGAACTTTGCTATACTAAAGATATACATATAAACTAAAATTTTAGGAGAGAAAATTATGAACATTCATGTTGGAGACGAAATCGAATTAACAGAAGAAGTAGTTCCAGAAAACACTGCTGAGAAATGGGGAAGCGGAAGCCTTCCTGTTTATGCCACACCTGCCATGATCTCTTTGATCGAGCAGTCTGCAGTTAATCTACTAGCTGGAAAACTTGAGGAAGGACAGACTACTGTTGGAACAAATTTAAACATTGCGCATGTTTCCGCAACACCAGTTGGTGGAACGATCAAATGTCATTGTTCCTTAACAGAGATCGACCGCAAACGTCTGGTATTCCATGTAGAAGTAACTGATAACAAAGGGCGTGTTGGAATCGGTACTCACGAAAGATTCATCGTTGCCAGTGAACCTTTTATGGAAAAAGCAGCTAAAAAATTAGAAGATTAATTTTTAACTCTGTGTACGCAAAAGGTGCCGGAATTCTTATTCCGACACCTTTTTCTTATCTGTTTGTTCCCTTTAAGATTGGGGAAATCTTCTTGTAGATAAAGAATGTGATCACAACACTGCACATTCCTTTGATAAATGTAAATGGCATATTAAACCAGATCAATGCATCCCATAATGTCTTTACATTCTTGTTGATCGCCTGATATGCTCCAAGAATTGCCTGCATTGGCATGAAGTTTGTGTATACTGGATATACAACAAAGTAGTTTGAAAATACACTGACTACTGACATCAGGACTGCTCCTGCTAATGCTCCGATCATTGCACTCTTCTGTGTTTTCTTTCTCTTATAAATAAGTCCTGCTGGTAATACAAAGCATACACCTAAGATAAAGTTAGATAGTTCTCCGACTCCACCTGTCTGTGTATGAAGAAGGTTGATCGCATTCTTGATAAAACATACTGCAATTCCAGATACCGGTCCCATCGCATATGCTGCCAGTAATGCTGGAAGTTCTGAAAAGTCAAACTTGATAAATGGTGGTATCAACATTGGAATTGGAAATTCCAAAAACATCAGCACAGTTGCTAATGCTCCTAACATACCTGTCACTGCGATCGTTCTAATATTGAACTTCGTTCTCTTCATTGTCATTGTGTCTCCTGCCATGATAATTCCTCCTCGTATAATATCTTTTAGATACATAAATACATGTATCTAGTTACCAAATAAATATTGTTCAATAGGCTTAGCAAAGCCCATGATATAATTGTCCTAGTGTCAATCAGGTAATAGTTCTTTTTCTCCCTGTTGAACCAGTAATGGTTGCTTCATAAATAGTCTGTTCCCCTGACATGGAAGTTAGCTTCAAACCGGCTGGCTGTTTGCTTAAGTACATGGACTACCATCTAGCAGTGTGGTTTCGCATCTGTCCATCTTAAGCTGGATTCTTATATGCGAGGGTGTCGATGCTCCATGATCATGGGTTTTACCAAGCCGATTGAACACTTTAATCTACAACGAAAGAAGGTGATTACAATGAACACACTTTACGTCGGTAT
>ENA-OQDL01001471-OQDL01001471.1-human-gut-metagenome-genome-assembly--contig:-NODE-1471-length-11594-cov-3.373855_pt1 | contig 11594 bp, 16 predicted proteins | sample MGYA00242782_ERZ504609 | MGnify/ENA primary metagenome ERZ504609 (study PRJEB26092, sample SAMD00036320) | human gut metagenome | host: Homo sapiens | study: EMG produced TPA metagenomics assembly of... | reverse complement strand
GTATATGAAACCGGATGGTGGAATTATCCGGGAAATCTATGCCATCGGACTTCCGGCAATTATTGCACAGGCACTTATGTCTATTATGGTTTATGCAATGAATCTGATATTGAAGTTCAGTCCATCGGCACAGACAGCCTATGGGTTGTTCTATAAAGTGCAGCAGTTTGTATTATTCCTTGCCTTTGGGCTGAGAGATGCGATTACACCGATTATTGCTTTTGCATATGGAATGCACAGCAAAAAGAGAGTTCAGGATGGAATTATGTATGGATTGATCTATACGATTGTACTTATGATTGTTGGTGTAGCGATTACAGAAATTTTCCCGGGAGAATTTGCTGCTTTGTTCAATGCAGGACAGTCCAGAGAATATTTTATCGGAGCCATGAGAATTATCTCTGTCAGCTTTATTTTTGCCGGAATTAATGTAGCATATCAGGGAATTTATCAGGCATTGGATGGTGGTATAGAATCGCTGGTGATTTCATTACTCAGACCGTTAATAGTCATATTACCACTGGCGGGCATTTTCTCCACTTTTGTCAGAAACGGACAGATGGGGATTTCATTGATCTGGTGGGCATTCCCAATTACTGAGCTTATTGCTTGTCTGGTGGGATATGTATTTTTAAAGAAAATCCGAAAGAACAAAGTGGAAAGATTAAGTTAAGGAGGAGACAGTTATGGCAAAGAGAATTATTACAATCAGCAGGGAATTCGGAAGTGGTGGCCGTTTTATTGGTGAAGAAGTGGCAAAAAAGCTTGGTATTGCCTATTATGATAAAGAAATGATCGGACAGATTGCAGAACAGGCAGGGTTATCATCGGCGTATGTTCGGGAAAATGCTGAGTTATCTCCGAAGAAAGGATGGTTTGCGTATGCTTTTTCTGGTCGTGATATTACGGGAAAATCAGTAGAAGATATGGTGTATGAAGCACAAAGAAAAGTAATTATGGAAATCGCTGAAAAAGAAAACTGCGTAATCGTAGGGCGAAATGCAGATTTCATTTTAAAGGACAGAAAAGATGTATTAAATGTTTTTATACATGGAAGCATACCGGAAAAAGTCCGGCGTATCTGCAGCTTATATAATGTTACAGAAGTGGATGCTATAAAAATGATAAATGATATAGATAAAAGACGCAGAACAAACTATAATTTTTATACCGAACAGAAATGGGGAATGGCAGAGAACTATACCATGTCTTTGAACAGTTCTGTGTTAGGGTATGATCTGTGTCAGAAAATTATAATAGATTGTGCAAAATTATAAGAACAGCAGGATACTCTGCTTTCACTTATGAATAATTTTGTGTTATAATGTGTTATCAGATTTTGGGGATCGCCGCTGCCGCTGCGGTCGGTGCAAAGCGGACATCCACCGGATGTCCTGCACCTTTGTATTTCCGATATCAGAGTTCGTAAGGGCTACCGGGAGGAGGAGAAAAGTTTGAAAAAGTGGACATCATTCATTTTAATATTAATTATTGCGTTGAATCTGGCAGGCTGCAGCAATCGGAATGTGAATAGAAATCTGCAAAATAAGCCTGATATTACGGGAACTGTCCTGGAAGTACAGGATAATTCTATTCTGCTTGAAAATTAATAAGGAAGGGTATCCTGATGGAACGAGGTGTAAAGTATCGTTAAATGAAAAAAATCGGGACAACTATGCAGAGGTATCTGTCGGTGATGAAGTTGTAGTATATTATGACGGGAAAATTGCAGAAAGTGATCCATTGCAAATAAATACTGTATATGGTATTACATTAAAAAATTCTGTGGATTAACTGGAAAGAAAAATGAAAAATTTTGTTGACATATTTTTTATTATGTTATACTTTGAAAGTCAAAGTATTTAAGACTCAAATTATTTTAAGAGAGTTGGAGAAAAAAATGATTGGAAAAATATGTGGAACAGGATCATATTTGCCGGACTATATCATAGATAATTTTAAACTGGCAGAATCTGTAGACACCAGTGATGAATGGATTCAGGAGAGGACAGGAATCAGGCAGCGTCATATAGCAAAAAAATGAGACCACGTCTTATATGGCTTCAATGGCGGCTCTGAAGGCTTTGGAAAATGCAGGGACAGAACCGGAGGAGATTGATATGATCCTTGTGGCAACTTCTTCATCAGAAACGGTTTATCCATGTACGGCATGTGAAGTCCAAAAAAATGACCGGTGCAGCTAATGCTGTGGGATATGATGTAAATGCGGCATGTTCTGGATTTGTGATTGCCTTTCATACAGCACAGGCGTATATCCATTCCGGTATATGCAGAACGGTGCTGGTCATTGGGGCAGAACGGATGAGCAGGATGGTTGACTGGTCGGATCGGGGAACGTGTATTTTATTTGGAGATGGAGCGGGAGCAGTTGTGGTAAAGGCAGAAGAGCAGGGATATTGCTATATGGCAGCACATTCTGACGGGACAAAGGGCGAGGCTCTTGTAGGAAGTGCAAAGTTGTTCCTTAAAATGAATGGTCAGGAAGTCTTTAAATTTGCAGTACGCAAAGTGCCGGAATTGATTTTAGAGCTTACCGGGAAGGCCGGGATCAGGCCGGAAGAGGTAGACCATATTGTATTGCATCAGGCGAATCAAAGGATCATAGAAGCTGTTGCCAGAAGATTGCACCTGGAAGATTCAAAATTCCCGGTGAATCTGGAGAAATATGCAAATACTTCGGCAGCTTCGATCCCTGTTTTGCTGGATGAAATGAACCGGATGAAAATTTTAAAGCAAGGACAGAGCATTCTTCTGGCAGGATTCGGTGCAGGACTGACCTGGGCAGGGTGCTTATTTGAATGGTAGTCAGGAAAAGGATGCTTTTCCTTATTACATAGAAAAACCGAAAAGAAAAAACTGAAAAGAAAAGAGAGGAAATAAAAATTGTTAGAGCAGATTAAGGAAATTGTAGCAGAGTCATTAAATGTTGAGGCAGATACACTTACAACAGATACTTCATTCAAGGAAGATCTTGGAGCAGATTCACTGGATCTTTTTGAGCTGGTTATGGCGTTTGAAGAAGCATTTGAAATTGAAATACCGAGTGAAGATCTGGAAGAAATCAAAACGGTCGGAGACGTGGTTTCTTATGTAGAAAGTCACAAATAAGAAAGAGGAATTCAAAATGAAGACATCAATAACAAAACTGCTTGGAATTGAATATCCCATTATACAGGGAGGCATGGCATGGGTTGCAGAATATCATTTGGCTGCGGCTGTATCGGAGGCAGGGGGACTTGGTCTGATCGGGGCAGCAAATGCTCCTGCTGAATGGGTACGGGAACAGATACAGAAGGTAAAAGAGCTTACGAAGAAGCCTTTTGGTGTGAATATTATGTTGATGAGTCCTCATGCAGATGAAGTAGCAAAAGTAATTGTTGAAGAAGCTGTGCCGGTGGTGACAACCGGTGCAGGATCTCCGGAAAAATATATGAAAATGTGGAAAGCAGCCGGAGTGAAAGTGATTCCGGTAGTTGCATCGGTTGCCCTCGCAAAGAGAATGGAACGGTGTGGAGCAGATGCTGTTGTTGCAGAGGGAACGGAGGCAGGAGGCCATATCGGAGAAAATACAACGATGGTTCTTGTTCCACAAGTTGCGGATGCAGTTCAGATTCCGGTTATTGCAGCTGGTGGGATTGCAGATGGAAGAGGTGTTGCAGCGGTATTCATGCTGGGAGCGAAGGGAGTTCAGTTGGGAACCCGCTTTGTTGCAACAGAAGAAGCACAGGTACATGAAAATTACAAGAACTGTATTCTGAAAGCAAGGGATATTGATTCCAGGGTTACGGGACGTTCTACCGGACATCCGGTACGAGCCCTCCGCAATCAGATGACAAAGACATATTTACAGAAAGAGCAGGAAGGTGCTGCGTTTGAAGAGCTGGAGTTACTGACGCTTGGTGGACTGAAAAAAGTGGTTGTTGATGGGGATGTTCAAAATGGAAGTGTCATGGCAGGTCAGATCGCAGGGATGATTAAAGAAAAAATGTCCTGCAAAGAGGTAATCGAAAAGCTGGTGCAGGAGACAGATGCATTGCTTGGAGGAACAGAAATTTATGAGTAAAGTTGCATTTATTTTCCCCGGACAGGGCGTACAGAAAGCGGGGATGGGAAAAGATTTTTATGACCAGTACAAAACGGCTGCGAAGGTTTTTGACCAGGCAACCGAATTGCTTGGCATCGACATGAAAAAGCTTTGTTTTGAAGAAAATGACAGATTGGATCAGACAGAATATACACAGGCAGCACTCGTGACAGTCTGCATGGCGATGGAGCGTGTTGCTGAGGAAGAAGGTCTTGTGGCAGATGTGACAGCAGGACTGAGTCTGGGTGAATATTGTGCGATCGTAACAGCCGGAGGAATGAAGCTGAAGGATGCAATCCGAATCACAAGAAAAAGAGGACTTCTGATGCAGAATGCAATTCCGGATGGACAAGGTGCAATGGCGGCAGTGTTAGGTCTTTCAGGAGAAATCGTCGAAAAGACGGTGGCATCGATGGAAGGTGTGAGTGTTGCAAATTATAACTGTCCCGGACAAATCGTGATTACCGGTTGGAACGATGCGGTGGAAAAGGCAGCAGAACGGCTGAAAGCAGCAGGAGCAAAAAGAATTCTTCCGTTGAAAGTCAGTGGGCCATTCCATTCTCCATTATTAAAAGAAGCAGGAAAAGAGCTGGGAGAAGAATTGAAAAGTGTGGAACTCTCAGAATTACAAATTCCCTATGTGACAAATGTTACAGCGGAATATGTCTCAGAAATCGATCAGACAAAAGCCCTTCTTGCAAAGCAGGTGGCGGCATCGGTCAGATGGCAGCAGAGTATAGAAAAAAATGCTCAGTCAGGGTGTAGATACTTTTATAGAGATCGGTCCGGGAAGAACACTGACCGGATTTATGAGAAAGATCAGCAGAGAAGTTCGGACATATAATATCAGTACAGTCGAAGATCTGAAAAAGGTGGTAAATGAGTTATGCAAAATACATTGACAGGAAAAGTTGCATTAGTGACAGGAGCCTCCCGGGGAATTGGAAGAGCGATTGCTTTGAAGCTGGCAGCAGAGGGGGCAGCAGTTGTGATCAATTACCATGGTTCAATGGAGAAAGCCAAGGAAGTGAAAGCAGAAATTGAATCTGACGGAGGAATTGCAGAGATCATGCAGTGTAATGTAGCAGATTATCAGGCCACAGAAGCAATGATCAGAAAAGTAACGGATGACTTTGGAAGACTGGATATTCTGGTCAATAACGCAGGAATCACGAGAGATGGTCTGCTGATGAAAATGTCAGAAGAAGATTACGATACAGTCCTCGATACCAATCTGAAAGGGACATTCCATTGTATCCGGTTTGCTGCAAGGCAGATGCTCAGACAAAGAGGCGGAAGAATTATCAATCTGTCATCAGTTTCAGGAATCCTTGGGAATGCAGGACAGGCAAATTACTCGGCATCCAAAGCAGGCGTGATAGGACTGACCAAAAGTGCTGCAAGAGAACTTGCATCCAGAGGAATTACTGTCAATGCAGTCGCTCCGGGATTTATTGAGACAGAAATGACAGCAGTTCTTACGGAAAAAGTCAGGGAATCCGCTGTGGCACAGATCCCGATGGGAGCCTTTGGAACAGCGGAAGATGTTGCAGAAGCAGTCGCATTTCTTGCATCTGATTCTGCCCGGTATATAACAGGACAGACGATCCATGTCGACGGTGGCATGGCAATGTAGAAGGAGGCAGGAAAAGAAATGAAACGCAGAGTAGTTATAACAGGAATGGGTGCAGTGACACCGATCGGGAATACCATAGAGGAATTTTGGGATGGAATCCGGTCAGGAAAATCAGGAATCGCTCCCATCACACATTTTGATGCATCAGAATATAAAGTAAAACTTGCAGCAGAAGTAAAGAATTTTGTCGCAAAAGAACGAATGGACTTTAAAGCGGCAAAAAGAATGGAATCTTTTTCCCAGTATGCAGTGGCGGCAGCAAAAGAAGCATTTGAAGATGCAGGACTGGATATGGCAGAGGAAGATCCCTACCGTATCGGGACAATCATTGGCTCAGGAATTGGTGGACTGGAGTGTCATGAAAAAAATTATAAAAAACTGCAGGAGCGTGGTCCGGGACGCGTGAATCCATTGATGATTCCGTTAATGATCTCCAATATGGCAGCAGGAAATGTATCAATCCAGCTTGGACTGAAAGGAAAATGTACAGATGTAGTGACTGCCTGTGCTTCAGGGGCAAACAGCATCGGAGATGCTATGCGGGCAATCCAGTATGGAGATCTTGATGTCTGTGTGGCGGGAGGAACAGAAGCAAGTATCTGTCCTTCCGGTGTAGCGGGATTTACAGCTTTGACAGCATTGTCCTGTAATCCGGATCCGGCATCAGCATCCCGGCCATTTGATAAAGACAGGGATGGATTTGTGATCGGAGAGGGAGCCGGAATTGTTGTATTGGAGGAACTGGAGCATGCCAAGGCGAGAGGTGCCAGAATCTATGCGGAGATGGCAGGATACGGATCAACCGGTGATGCCTATCATATTACTTCCCCTGCAGAAGACGGATCCGGAGCAGGCATGGCGATGAAGTTTGCCATGAAAGAAGCAGGAATACAGCCAGAGCAGGTTGACTATATTAATGCACACGGAACAAGTACGCATCATAATGATCTGTTTGAGTCAAGAGCGATCCGTTATGCACTGGGAAAGGCGGCAGAAACGGTAGTGATCAATTCTACCAAATCAATGGTCGGCCATATGCTGGGTGCAGCCGGTGCTGTTGAGGTGATTGTATGTGTAAAGAGTATTGAGGATCAGTTTATCCATCAGACCATAGGGACAGAGCATATAGATCCAGAATGTGGACTGAATTATGCAGTTGGTTCTCCGGTGGAAAAGAAAATTGATTATGCAATGTCAAATTCCCTGGGATTTGGCGGTCATAATGTGTCACTGATCGTAAAACGCTATGAGGAGTAGAGCATGAGTATGAAAATGGAAGAACTGCTGCAGTTGATCGATGCAGTATCAGAGTCGGACCTTACAGAGCTTGAATATAAAGATGAAAATGCAGAAATCTCTTTGAAAAAGAAACTACAGCCAATTCAGTCTGGACAGCAGATAGAAGAGGTGTCATGTACGGAAGAAATTGTGCAGCAGAAAGCCGCATTAAATAAAAATGAAGCAGACGGGCCGGAGCAGAAAAAAGGAAAAATTGTGACAGCACCACTGGTAGGAACGTTCTATGCTGCTCCGGCAGAAGATGAAGAGCCGTTTGTGAAAGTCGGGGAGCGAGTGGAAAAAGGTCAGATCGTAGCGATCATTGAGGCGATGAAACTGATGAATGAGATTGAATCAGATTTTGCAGGAACAGTGACAGAAGTTTTTGTAGAGAATGGTCAGTCCGTAGAATATGGACAGCCACTTTTTGCAGTTGGATAACAGGAAAGGTCAGGACAGAACGATGCACAGTTTAAATACAGAACAGATTCAGCAGATTATTCCGCACAGACATCCATTTCTTCTGATCGATCAGATTGAGGATTACGTGCCTGGAGAATATGCCGTGGGATACAAGGGTGTTTCCTATCATGAAGATTTCTTCCGGGGGCATTTCCCACAGAAAGCAGTGATGCCGGGTGTGCTGATTTTAGAGGCACTGGCACAGACCGGTGCAGTTGCGATTCTAAGTCTGCCGGAAAATCGTGGAAAGATTGCATTTTTCGGAGGCGTTCAGAAGTGCCGGTTTAAGGGAATGGTTTTGCCGGGAGACAGGCTGCGTCTGGAAACGAGGATCATCAAAAGAAAAGGTCCGGTCGGGGTCGGTGAAGCGACAGCATCAGTAGATGGAAAGACGGTAGTGACAGCAGAGCTTACCTTTATGGTAGGCGAATAGCTTTTAGCATTAGTAAGTTTCAGATGGGAGAGTAAGATATGATCGAAAAGATACTGATTGCCAACAGAGGTGAAATTGCGGTAAGGATCATCCGGGCGTGCAGAGAGATGGGAATCCGTACCGTTGCAGTATATTCAGAGGCAGACAGGGATGCTCTGCATACACAGCTTGCGGATGAAGCAGTATGTATAGGTCCGGCACCTTCCACAGACAGTTATCTGAATATGCAGAACATCATCAGTGCGACGCTGGTATCCGGTGCGGATGCAATCCATCCGGGATTTGGATTCCTTTCAGAGAACAGCCGGTTTGCCCGGTTGTGCGAGCAGTGTAATATTGTCTATATCGGACCACCATCGGACGTGATCAGCCGGCTCGGAAATAAATCTGAGGCAAGGAATACCATGATAAAAGCAGGAGTCCCGGTCATTCCTGGGAGTAAAGAGGCAGTTTATGATGTGAAGGAAGGGGCAAAGATCGCAAAAAAATCGGTTATCCGGTTATTATCAAGGCAGCACTCGGTGGTGGCGGAAAGGGAATGCGTGTGGCACAGAACCCGGAAGAATTTGAGCAGAGTTTCCAGACAGCACGGAAAGAAGCCGGGATCGCTTTTGGAGATGAAACGATGTATATTGAACATTTTGTAAAGCATCCGAGGCACATCGAGTTTCAGATTCTTGCAGACAACTATGGGAATGTAATCCATTTAGGAGAACGTGACTGTTCTATCCAGAGAAACCATCAGAAAATGATCGAAGAATCTCCATCGGTTGCACTGAGTGCCGGTCTGCGTAAGAAAATGGGAGAGGCAGCTGTCCGGGCTGCAAAGGCAGCAGGCTACAGGAATGCCGGTACGATCGAATTTCTTCTTGAAAAGAGCGGAGCATTTTATTTTATGGAAATGAATACCAGGATTCAGGTGGAGCATCCGGTCACGGAATGGGTGACGGGGGTGGATCTGATTAAAGAGCAGATCAGGATTGCAGATGGTCAGAAACTTGGCATGAAGCAGAAAGAAGTGCGTATCAGCGGACATGCCATTGAGTGCAGGATCAATGCAGAAAATCCGATGAAGAATTTCAGACCATCACCAGGCACGATCACAGATGTGCATTTCCCGGGAGGGGAAGGAATCCGTGTAGATACTGCGGTTTATACAGGTTATCAGGTACCGCCCTGTTATGATTCTATGCTGGCAAAGCTGATCGTTCATGGAGACAGCAGGGAAGAAGCAATCCATAAAATGAAAAGTGCATTAGGAGAAGTAATCATCAAAGGTGTTGAAACGAATATAGATTATCAGTATTCGATCTTAAATCACCCTGATTTTATTTCAGGAAATATTGATGTGGAATTTGTTACAGAGGCAAAAGGACTTTTGGCATAAAGAAGCAGGAATTTCGTGATGCAGGGACGGAAGAAGGGAGTAAAAATGAGACTTCAGAATATGTTTAAAAGACAGGGGAAAGAGAGAATCCTGTACGAAAGGGGCGTTTAAGAAGAAGACCGGAAGCACCGGAAGGGCTTTTTGAAAAAATGCAATAAATGTGGTGCGGCAATCCTGTCGGAAGAAGTGATCAATGGAGCATATATTTGCCCGAAATGTCATGGGTATTTCAGAGTTCCTGCATACAAAAGGATTGAGATGATCGCAGATGAAGGAAGTTTTGAAGAGTGGGATATGGATCTAGATGGAATGGACGGTCCGCCTGACCCGCTGCAATTTAAAGGATATTCTGAAAAGATAAAGAACTCAGGGAACAGACGGGATTAAAAGAAGCTGTTGTGACCGGGCGTGTAAAAATCAACGGCACGCAGGCAGTGATCGGAGTCTGTGACGGGCGTTTTATGATGGCAAGCATGGGGTATGCAGTCGGCGAGAAGATCACCCGGGCGGTGGAACGTGCCACAAATGAAAAACTTCCTGTGATCTTATTTACCTGTTCCGGTGGAGCGAGGATGCAGGAAGGGATTATTTCGCTGATGCAGATGGAAAAGACTTCAGCGGCATTAAAACGTCATAGCGATGCAGGACTGTTATATGTGACGGTACTGACAGATCCGACGACAGGCGGCGTGACAGCCAGCTTTGCCATGTTGGGAGATATTATAATAGCAGAACCACAGGCATTGATTGGGTTTGCAGGCCCGCGGGTGATCGAGCAGACGATTGGGGAGAAACTGCCGGAAGGATTTCAACGGGCAGAATTTCTTTTGGAACATGGAATTTGTAGATCAGATTGTAAAGCGGGAAAATATGAAGCCGGTTTTGGGAAGGATCCTGAAAATGCATGATCATGTCCACCCGGATTGCAGAAAGGGAAAAGAGGTCAGAAAATCCGACAGAACAGAACCGGTCCCAAAGGCAGGAATGACAGAAAAAAAAGCAGGAAAGAAAGCAGCAGAACAGGAACCATGGTCTGAAAAATCTCTTACGGCATGGGAGCGGGTCTGCCGATCCCGTTCAAAAGAGCGTCCGGTCGGCAAGGATTATATTGACATTTTGTTTGAAGATTTTGTAGAATTACATGGAGACAGATATTACAGAGATGATCCGGCGATCATTGGAGGAATTGCATATTTTCAGGGAATCTGTGTGACGGTGATCGCACAGGCAAAAGGCAGGACGACAAAAGAAAATCTGGAACGGAATTTTGCCATGCCTTCCCCGGAAGGGTACAGAAAAGCACGGCGGCTGATGAAGCAGGCAGAAAAATTCCATCGTCCGGTCATCAATTTTGTAGATACTCCGGGTGCATTTTGCGGAATGGAGGCGGAAGAACGCGGGCAAGGAGAAGCAATCGCAAGAAATTTATTTGAATTGTCGGGATTGAAAGTGCCGGTACTTTCTGTTGTGATCGGTGAAGGCGGAAGTGGTGGTGCATTGGCACTGGCGGTGGCAGATGAAGTGTGGATGCTGGAGAACAGTGTCTATTCTGTCCTTTCGCCGGAAGGTTTGCAAGCATTTTATGGAAGGACAGCAGCCGGTCGGCTGAAGCAGCAAAGATGATGAAACTGACAGCAGCCGATCTGAAGAAACTGGGGGTGATCGAGAGAGTATTCCCGGAACCACAAAACTTCAGTGTTTTGACGATGAAACCAACTGCAGAACTGCTGCGGGCAGGTCTGGCAGAGTTTCTGACAAAATACCAGAAGCTGGAAACGAAAGACTTGCTGGAAGGAAGATATGAGCGTTTCAGAAAGCTGTAGCGGACAGGATGGGGCGAGCGTTTCAGAAAGCTGTAGCGGACAGGATGGGGCGAGCGTTTCAGAAAGCTGTAGCGGACAGGATGGGGCGAGCGTTTCGGAAAGCTGTAGCGGACAGATAACGGCAGGCGTTTCAGAAAGCTGTAAATGACGGATAAATGCACCGGGATGATAAGGCGGAGGAGGGAAATCAGGAATGAAAACCTATGAGACGATCAATGATATTCTGGTACATTTATTTAATGAAATATGGGAACTGGAAAAAAATTGCGATCATAACGGAAGAGTTTAAGGATATTACGAACAATGATATGCATATTATCGAGGCAATCGGTCTGACCGGAAAGACGACGATGTCTGTGGTGGCAAAAAAAAGTGAAGATCACAGCAGGCTCACTTACGACGGCAATGAATGCACTGGTCAATAAAAAGTACGTTTTGAGGGAACGTGGTGAGAAGGACAGGAGGGTGGT